>ENA-OQHD01000799-OQHD01000799.1-human-gut-metagenome-genome-assembly--contig:-NODE-799-length-10453-cov-5.288108_pt1 | contig 10453 bp, 12 predicted proteins | sample MGYA00242560_ERZ504711 | MGnify/ENA primary metagenome ERZ504711 (study PRJEB26092, sample SAMD00036198) | human gut metagenome | host: Homo sapiens | study: EMG produced TPA metagenomics assembly of... | reverse complement strand
ACGTTGATCACATCGACGTGACCATTGACGGCGCCGACGAAGTCGACAAGAACTTCAACGGCATCAAGGGCGGCGGCGCTGCTCTGCTGTGGGAGAAGATCGTGGCCACCAACTCCAACAAGATCGTGTGGATCGTGGACGAGTCCAAGGTTGTGGACACCATCGGCAAGTTCCCGCTGCCGGTTGAGGTGATTCCGTTCGGCGCAGGCCAGGTCGTCAAGAAGTTCGAATCCCGCGGCTACAAGCCGGTGCTTCGCCTCGACGCCGAAGGCCAGCCGGTGCGCACCGACGAGAACAACTACGTGGTCGATCTGCACCTCGAATGCATCGAACACCCGGAGGCTCTGGCCGACGATCTCATCAACACCGTTGGCGTGGTGGAGCATGGCCTGTTCCTGCACATGGTGGACCAGGTCATCGTGGGCGATCCCAACGGTCCGCGCGTGCTCACCAACTCCAACAAGTGAGATTAGAGCAGTAGCGGAAGTTCCGCATTTTCCGCGGATTTTCGCGAACCTACACGAAACCATATGAGGCTGTGCGTTCAACTTCGAACGCACAGCCTTCTTTTTGCATCTATTGATTTCCGATTCTCGTACTTTTCGTTTATTTCTTTGCAATATGCAAAAATCCCGCATACCTCAAGAAGACATACGGGATTTTGTTTAAGCGACGCTTCAACCGCGCCTGAAGACTACTTGCGCTGGTGGCGAGTCTTACGAAGCAGTTTGCGGTGCTTCTTCTTGCTCATGCGCTTGCGGCGCTTCTTGATGACCGAGCCCATCTCAGCCTCCGTTCTTAAACTCAAAGGGTAAAAGTTTGCAACTTGCCCAATACTACACTGCTTCGGGGACTAACGCACACAACCGCATTCATATGGTGGAAGCACGCACCTTTTTATCGGAAGATCAGGCAAACGCAGTCCGCATGGTCCACGGCTGAATCTTACGTGAATCATGCATGAATCATAGGATCGCACAACCAGCCGTAGGCAGTATCACAGCGGGAACTGCTGGTAGAAGCGCTGCACCGAATCCTTGGCTCCCGTGGCTTGGAACACCACGGTATCGTTGCGCCAGACCGCGATGGCCTTGGTTTCGTCGTCCGGATCGGTTTTGGCGCTATAGGCGCCGGTCGCTTCACCGGAAACCTTCACATTGCCGCCGCCCAGCTCCTTGCCGGTCATGGCACCGGTCAGATTGTCATACTGACTTTGCGCATCATCAGACTGAGACCATTGCGCCACTTTCAAGGTGATATCCTGACCGTCCTTGCCCGTGGAATACGTCAACGTGTACTCCTCGACCGGGGAAGCGCCGCTCCACGAAGTGCTGGCATCGGCCTTGGTGCGCGCGAAATTCAACACGGAATCAGGCATGGCCTTCAACAGTTCGCTGGCGTCATCCGGCAACGCCACAGCGTCAATGGACGGCGTGGTCGGCTCAGAGGCATCCTGCGACGCGCCCTGCGAGGTGGTGGTGCCCTGAGTGGACGCTTCATCGCCCTTGTTCAGAGCCCAGCCGGGCCAGATGAAAGCGGACACCAAGGCGAGCACGACCACCAAAGCGGCGGCAATGACAGCCACGATCAGTTTGCCATGAGAAGAGGAAGTTTGCGTAGTAGACATGGCTGTTATTCTTTCATATCCGTGAGACGCTCGAATCCAGAAACCGTGATCTCGCCATCATCCCGCACCAGCACCCCCTTAATATCTCCGAAAACGATTGTCCCAAAATATCCGTATTGTCGGCGATATGGCAAAGACGTCCTCGCAATTTGTATGTTCCGAATGCGGCTGGAGCGGGCCGAAATGGCTGGGCCGCTGCCCTGAATGCGGCCAGTGGGGCACCATCGAGGAATTCCATGAAGCGCGCCCCTCCACATCGTCACGCACCGCCGCTCCCGGACGCACATCGCGCACGCTATCGCATGCAGTGCCCGATTCCGCGGCGAAACCGATCACGGAAATCAGTACGGAAAACATTTTCCAGAATCGACACTGGGTTCACGGAATTCAACCGCGTACTTGGCGGCGGCATCGTTCCCGGTTCCGTCACGCTTATCGCGGGCGAACCGGGTATCGGCAAATCAACGCTGCTGCTGGAGACCGCAGGCAATGTTGCCCGTCTTTCCGCAGCACAGCCGAACGCAACACGGTGCTCTATATTTCCGGTGAGGAATCGCAGGCGCAGGTGCGCATGAGGGCCTCGCGCATCGGCGCGGTCGAACCGAATCTGCTTCTGGCCGCCACCACCGACCTGTCAACCGCGCTGGGGCTTATCGAACAATGCAAGCCTGCGCTGGCCATCGTCGATTCCGCGCAAACCATCGTCTCGCAGGAAGTCGATGGCATCTCCGGAGGCTCGACTCAGGTGCGCGAAGTGGCGAGCGCGCTGATCGACACCGCCAAAACGCTTGATATTCCGGTATTGTTGGTCGGTCATGTCACCAAAGACGGGTCGATTGCCGGCCCGCGCACGTTGGAACATTTGGTTGATGTGGTCTGCCAGTTCGAAGGCGACACCGAAACCGCATTGCGTATGCTGCGCGCGGTGAAAAACCGTTTCGGCCCTACTGATGAGGTCGGCTGTTTCGATATGAGCGGCGAAGGCATCGAAGAGGTGACGGACCCGTCCGGACTGTTTCTTTCCTCGTCCAATTCCGCAGATCCCTCTCCGGTGGAGGGCACGTGCGTGACCTTCACGTTGGACGGTCATCGCAGTCTTCCCATCGAAGTGCAGTCGCTGGTCACCAAATCCGTACTGCCAACGCCACGACGTGCCGCGAACGGCGTCGACGCCAACCGCATCGCCATGCTGGTGGCGGTGCTATACAGGCATGGCAACGTCAATCTTTTGGCGAACGATCTGTATATTTCCACCATCGCCGGAGGCCAGGCGCGCGAGCCCGGATGCGATCTGGCGATCGTCGGCGCATTGGCGAGCGCCGCTAAATCGAAGGCGATCAGCCGCACCACATGTGCGATTGGCGAGATTTCGTTGACCGGGCAGGTGCGTCCGGTGCCGCGATTGGAATACCGGTTGCGCGAAGCCGCCCGTCTTGGCTTCACCACCGCTGTAGTGCCGACATTACGTAGAGAAATCGCAATTCCCGGATTGTCGATCGTTCAGGTCGACACATTGCAGGATGCGCTTGGCGCCATGTTGCGATAATACACACCCTACATACCGTTTTCGCATGTATGCACGCGAAGCATATACATTATGTTATATTTTTTTAACCTATACTAGTGGGGCTCTTACGTAAATGCTTACGTAAGAGCCCACTATTTTGAATACTGATACGTTTTTACTGGAAATATCAGCATTCATTAATCACTGTCATTATCGTGATTATCATTGCGATCATCGTTGTGATTAGCATCAGGCAGTAATTCGCTTGGTTTCCTCGACATTGCGCTTCAGCTCGTCGATCAGATCCTGTGCGGAATCGAATTTGATTTGAGGACGCAGGAATCCTACGAATTCCACACGTACCTGGTGATCGTATAAATCAAGCCAATCGTCGGTGACGGCATAGGCTTCGACCACGCGATCGTTCATTCCGGTCACCTCGTTGAAGGTCGGCTTGGTGCCGATGGAAATCGCAGCAGGCCAACGATATGGCGAATGATCGGCAAGTCGCGCGTCCACGGAAGAGGAATCGAACTGCTGCGAAACACCTTCGGAAGCGCCCTGCGCACCATCGTCCGCCGTCTTCGCGCCCAGGTCCACGAGCCAACCGGCGTATACGCCGTCGACCGGCAGATAGCCTGCCACATTCTCGCTCAGATTCGCCGTGGGGAAGCCGATGGTGCGTCCACGTTCCTCGCCATGCACCACGGCGCCTTCCACGGCATGCGGATGTCCCAGAATCGCGTCGGCGTCTTTGATGCGCCCCTGGCCCAGCAGGTAGCGCACATTCGTGGAGCTCCACACGCGCACGGCCTTCGCCTGGGTTTTTCTTGCTCCATGCGCGACGTTCCGCCTTGGACGCGCCTTCCAGCGGATCGGCCGGCTCACCATGGTCGGTGGGCATAACCGGCTTCGCATTGGCTGGCACGCGGGTTTCGCCCGGTCCACGATCGTCGACCACGTCAAGCTGGAACACGCCGGTGGCGAGCGCCAGATTCTCGATGGCCTTCACATCGCCGGCACGGTTCGCACCCATGGCCGCATCGGATCCGAGCACTAGCGCGCGCATGCCCAGCTTGCCCACCATTTGTCCGAGGAAGAATCGGTACGATTTCGCCGCGAACGCCAGCGTGTAACGCACGATGAGCGTGTAATCCACGCCCAGCTTGTTGATGGCGCGCAGACGCTCCTGCATGCTGGTGAGCGCCTGCGCGTCGATCATGCCCGCCGGCGGCTCCTGGCCACCGTTTTGCGCCGCGTAGCCGTGCACGAGCGCTGGGCGCGGATCGAACAGCACCACCACGGAGAAGGACTGTTCCTTCTTGGCGAGTTCCACCACGCGGCGAATCACCGCCTGATGGCCCTGATGCATGCCATCGAACGAACCGATGGTCACCACGGATTTCTTATCGTTGCTCAGCGTAGGCCAATCCACCATGCCGCTGGCATCAGGCGTGAGCGTGATTGTCTTCATCATGTCCTTCTTGTGTATGAATTCGTATCTGTAGTCTGATTGGATGGTTCAGTTGAATACCGCGACCGGTTTAGCCTCACCGCGTTTCGCACGTTCGAGGATGGCGACCAAATCGTTGGTTTCCTCAACGTACGCCGCCGTGGTCGTACGTATGTCATGCGCGATTCTGCGTCCGAAACGCAAGTCGGCCGCTTCCTGATCGCTCACGGCCAGCATATTCATGGAAGCCGCAGCGCTGGCCACGGGATCGAGCGCATGATCGAGCGCATGATCTGCATCGTCAAGCACTGCACGATTGCGCATCACTTCCATGCCTTCACGATTGGTGAATGTTTTGGATTCAGCGTGGGCGCTCATGACGTTGGGCATATTCACTGAAAATTCTGCCGACACGTGTGCGTCGCAGCATCGTCAGATGGCCTCCCAACCCGAGTTCCTCGCCCAGATCGCGTGCGAGCGCGCGAATGTAGGTACCTGCGGAACAGGTCACGGTCACGTCGAGTTCCATAACGGGCTGCATATCTTCATGCGGTGCAGTGTCGGCAATCCATCCATCTCCTGTCCTCTCGGCCACGACTGCGCCAGCAAGTTCCGTGCCGGCACGATCGCTATGCGTGTAGCCGTAACGCGCCTGCCGCACGTTGAACTCTTCGATGGTCACAGGACGTGCCTTAAGCTCCACATCCTTGCCTTCGCGCGCCAGATCATAGGCACGCTGGCCATTGACCTTAATGGCGGAGTAGACGTTCGGTACCTGTTCGATGCGCCCGGTGAACCGTTCTGTGATCAGCTGTTCCACGGCTTGACGCGAAGGAAAGTTCACTGCCCGCTCCCCCGGCCGGCAACAGCTCGCCTTCGGCATCGTCCGTAGTGGTGCGCTGTCCAAGGCGAATGGTGGCCTCGTACGTTTTGTTATGGTCGACAATGTAGTTGAGCAGTCGCGTGGCATTGCCGAAACCCACCACCAGCACGCCGGTGGCCATCGGGTCGAGCGTGCCAGCATGGCCGACACGCTTCATATGCAGGGCGCCGCGCACGGCCGCGACCACGTCATGGCTGGTGACCCCCTGCGGCTTGTCGATGACCAGCAGGCCGGAATGTTCAGGCTTCTTCGTCATCATCCCAATCTTCGACTTCGACGTCATCATCGTCGAAATCATCGTCGTCATCCTCTTCCGGATGCTTGTACGGATCGGCTTCGCCCGCATACTGGGCGGTTTCACGAGCCTTGGCGAGTTCTTCATCACGCTTGCGCGCGATGGCGAGAATGTCTTCGATCTCATGTGCCTCGCCCGGCACCTCGTCGAATACGAATTCGAGCTGCGGGGTCAAACGCAGACCGGCCTTGGTGCCCACAAGGGAACGCAGACGACCCTTGGCTTGGTTCAGTGCCTGCTGTGCACGGCGGCGTTCGCCCTGCTCATGGCCTTCACGGCCAAGCTGGGTCCAATAGACTTTGGCGATCTGCAGATCGTTGGTCACACGCACTTCGGTGATGGTCACGTTTGTGAGACGCTTATCGTGCAATTGCGCCTCCATGGAGGATGCGATCACACGTTGGATCAACGCCGCGATGCGTGCGGCGCGAGGATTGGTTCCTGCCATTGTTGTCCTTTAATCAGGTAAGTTCTGTTGTATTACGGAACGCCCGCAGCCGTATGTCAGCTGTGGGCGTTCCTTTCTTGTTATCGATTGCTGGTTCGAATCAATCGACTACTTGCGTTCGATTTCCTGCATTTCGAAGGTCTCGATGATATCGCCAAGCTCGATGTCGTTGAACGAACCGAGGTTGATACCCGCTTCGTAGCCTTCCTTGACGGAGTTGACATCGTCCTTGAAGCGACGCAGCGAGGAGATTTCGAGATCATTGACGGTGGCGATGCCGTTGCGCAGGATACGGCACTTCGTACCACGCTTGACTTCGCCGTCCTGCACCATAACACCTGCGATATTGCCGAACTTGGAAGAACGGAAGATCTCGCGGATCTCGGAGTGGGAGGTGACGACCTCTTCGTATTCCGGCTTGAGCATGCCCTTGAGGGATGCTTCGATGTCCTCGATGGCCTTGTAGATGATCGAGTAGTACTTGATTTCCACGCCTTCGCGTTCGGCCATATCCGCCACCTGACGGGTTCGGACGAACGTTGAAGCCGATGATGACGGCCTTGTCGACGGTAGCCAAGTTGACATCGTTCTGGGTGATGGCACCGACACCGCGGTGGATCACCTGGATGCCGACCTCGTCAGACACCTCGATCTTCATCAAGGAATCTTCCAGCGCCTCGACGGAACCGGAGGAATCGCCCTTGATGACGATGTTGAGCATGTCGACCTCAGCCTTGGCGAACTGCTCCTTGAGGCTTTCGAGCGACACGACCTTACGACGCTTGGCCAGCTGGGCCGCACGCTCGGTGGCCTGACGCTTTTCGGCGATCTGACGTGCGGTACGGTCATCGGAGGCCACCAGGAACAGATCGCCTGCTGTCGGCACGGAGGTCAAACCAAGCACCTGCACCGGAGTGGACGGCGTGGCTTCCTTCATATGGGTGCCGTTTTCGTCGAGCATGGCGCGGACACGGCCATACGACGTTCCCGCGACGATGGAATCGCCGATGTGCAGAGTACCGGACTGAACGAGCACGGTTGCCACGGCACCGCGACCCTTGTCGAGTCGGGCTTCCACGGTGGCACCGCGAGCGTCCATATCCGGGTTGGCACGCAGATCAAGTTCAGCGTCCGCGGTCAGTAGCACGGCTTCCAGCAGCTTGTCGACATTGGTGCCCTGCTTGGCGGAAATGTCGACGAACATGGTGTTGCCACCGTACTCTTCCGGAACGAGGCCGTACTCGGTGAGCTGGCCACGGACCTTGTCTGGGTTCGCGCCCGGCTTATCAATCTTGTTGACGGCCACCACGATCGGCACGTTGGCCGCCTGAGCGTGGTTGATGGCTTCCACGGTCTGCGGCATCACGCCGTCATCGGCCGCGACCACAAGGATCGCAACGTCGGTGAGTTCGGCGCCACGGGCACGCATGGCGGTGAAGGCTTCGTGGCCCGGGGTATCGAGGAACGTGATCTTACGCGGTTCGCCTTCGAGATCGACGGTCACCTGGTATGCACCGATACGCTGGGTAATGCCGCCGGCCTCACGTGCGATGACGTTGGTACGACGGATGGTGTCAAGCAGTCGGGTCTTACCATGATCGACATGGCCCATCACGGTGACGACCGGCGGACGCGGCTTCAGATCTTCATCTTCCTGAAGTTCTTCTTCGTCCAGATCGATGTCGAACTGCTGCAGCAGTTCCTTGTCTTCCTCTTCGGCGGACACGATCTTGATGTCCCAGCCGATTTCCTCACCGAGGATCTGGAAGGTGGATTCGTCCAAGGACTGGGTTGCCGTGGCCATCTCACCAAGGTGGAACAGCACGGTGACCAGCGCCGCCGGATTGACGTTGATCTTCTCGGCCAGATCGGCAAGGGATGCGCCCTGACGCAGACGAACGGTCTGACCGTTGCCGGTAGGAATACGCACGCCGCCGATGACCGGAGCCTTCATCTCCTGGAATTCCTGACGCTTTGCCAGACGGTTCTTACGGGCCTTTGAGGACTTGCCGCCCTGACGACCGAACGCGCCTGCAGCACCGCCACGACCGCGACCGCCGCCGCGTGCCGGACCGTTGCTCGGAGCGCTGTTGCCGCCCTGGAAGCCGCCACCATTGGTATTGGCGCCGCCACCGAAACGGTTGCCACCACCTGCCGGACGCTGACCGCCGCCCTGACCCGGACGATGCTGGCCCCACTGACCCGGCTTCGCACCGGTGCCTTGGCCCGGACGACCACGGGAAACCTCCACGCTGGCCGCGCCCTGACCGGACGCCGCCGCGACGACCTTCGCCGTTGTTATTGTGTTGGCGTTCGGACGGTCATCGGATGCGGACGCGGAATATCACCCGGAGTCGGGGTGTGCATGCCCTGCTTGCGGCTGAACGGATTGTTACCCGGACGTGGGCCCGGAGTGTGCGGCTTCGCACCATTGGCGGCATTGTTGCCATTACCGCCCTGCGGAGCATTGGTATTGTTATTGTTGCGCTGTGCGCGAGGTCCCGGAACCGGAGCCGGCTTGCCGCCCTGACGGCGTTCGCCCTGCGGACGCGGAGCGTTGCCGTTGGCACGATTGCCATGCTGGCGGGAATCACCCGGACGAGGCATGCGCTGGCCGGGCTTCGGGGCTTCGGACTTGGACGCTGCAGGACGTGCCGGCTTTGGAGCGGCAGGCTTTGCCGCGGATGCCGCGGGAGCAGCCGGAGTGGCACGAGGCGCAGGAGTAGGCGAAGCTGCCGGGGCAGCCGGCTTCTTGGCCGGGACCGCAGGCTTCTTGGATTCGGATGCGTTGCCCTGCGCGTTGGAAGCGAAAGCATTCCTCAGCTTACGGGCAACCGGAGGTTCAACGGTAGACGATGCGGACTTCACGAATTCGCCCATCGCCTCAAGTTTGTTCAAAACAGTCTTGCTGTCAACGCCAAGTTCCTTGGCAAGTTCATATACGCGTGCTTTCGGCACTCAATTTCTCCTATCTTGGGCCGCGCGCATACGGGCGCGACCGCTACTGATTCACGGCGAGCTTGTTCCTTCTCATCGTGCAACCATGTTCGTGATACCTCGTCTTTTCCCTGGGCATGACGGCACGTACCCCCACGCTTTGGATTATCGAGTCCAGCATACTCAAGCCCGTGGATTGAACGCCACGGGCTTACCGTTGCTGAAAGTGTTGGTTATTCGGCGGTTTCCCCGCTGGTCGAAGCCTGCGCTTCGGCCATCTTCTTGGCGTGTGCCTCGGCGGATTCGATGCCGATCTTCCATCCGGTCAGCTTGGCGGCCAAACGTGCGTTCTGGCCTTCCTTGCCGATGGCCAGCGACAGCTGATCATCATGAATGAAGGCGATTGCGGTCTGGTTCTTCTCGCTGATTACCTGCACACCGGTGGCGACCGCCGGAGACAGTGCCGCCGCGACGAACTTCGCCGGATCGGCAGACCAGTCGACGATATCGATCTTCTCCGGCCCAAGGTTCTCCATCACCGCACGCACGCGAGCACCGCCGGGGCCGATCAGAGCGCCCTTCGGATTGACGCCCTCGGTGTTGGCGCGCACCGCGATCTTGGTACGGGCACCGGCCTCACGCGCGATGGCCATGATCGAGACGGCACCGGAAACCAGTTCCGGAACCTCACGTTCGAACAGACGGCGAACCAGCTCGGGATGGGAGCGGGACACCACGATTTCCGGGCCTTTGAGGCCACGTGCGACATTCACCACATACACGCGGATGCGCTCACCATGGCGGTAACGCTCTCCCGGCACCTGTTCACGACGCGGCAGCAACGCTTCGACGTCGCCAACGGCCACGTGCACATTGGAGGTGTCCTTCACATCCTGCTGCACAATGCCGGTGATCAGCTTGCCCTTCTGCCCGGAGAACGCGCCGAACACCTTGTCATCCTCGGCCTTGCGGAACAGCTGGCTGATGACCTGACGCGCGGTGGCTGCGGCCAGACGGCCGAAGTCGCGCGGGGTGTCATCATATTCCTCGCCCAGAGTCGGCGCAGGGTGCGGATTATCCTCGGTCGGCTCGACGGGGATCTCATCCTGAGCCCAAACGGTAAAGCTTCCGGCACGCGGATCAAGCTCCACACGAGCATGCTTCGCCGCGTGCGGCGTTTTCAGATATGCCAGTCGCAATGCTTCCGAGAGTGCGGCATCCAGCGTCTCGGGATCGATTCCCTGCCCAGCGGCGAGCTGGTGCATTCCTGCCAGGTCCAGTTCCATATTTCCAAGACCTCCTA
>ENA-OQHD01000798-OQHD01000798.1-human-gut-metagenome-genome-assembly--contig:-NODE-798-length-10454-cov-6.733805_pt1 | contig 10454 bp, 14 predicted proteins | sample MGYA00242560_ERZ504711 | MGnify/ENA primary metagenome ERZ504711 (study PRJEB26092, sample SAMD00036198) | human gut metagenome | host: Homo sapiens | study: EMG produced TPA metagenomics assembly of... | reverse complement strand
GAGAAGCATTATGCTCCTTCTCTCTAGATTCCTGAGAAGAATTACGACGATTATTAGAACGACGACACTTGCGACGAGGCTCTGTCTCCTCTTCAAAGACGATTAATTGCGGCTCTTCATTTTTCAAAATAAAGTAAGCACAACCAAAGGCACAGTATTCGCGTAAATACTCTGACAATCGACTAATACGATCTGTCTTACGCGTATTGGGACGATCGTCCTCGTAAAAATCCCTTAAGGCGAAGCTGGTCATTAGACCAATCACCAACAATATAGTCATACTTGAGCATGATTTCAGAAAAACGTTGCCCAAAGCGAGTGGCGTCTAAAGCATCCTTGTGATTTTCAAGAACCGTAAACTGATAGGCATCTGATTTCAGAAGGTCGGCCACATACACAAAGTCTGGCCCTGGATATTTATTATAATTAAACATTTCTGGCAAGATTTCTTTACGCATGCGCCATCCTTTCTGCTCTCTTATTTTCTATCCTGATGCACAGTGATAATGTTCTTACCTCTTATCCCAATCAGCACCATTATTTCTTAAATACTTAGCCACAAGTTCCCTAAACAAATCTGGAAAAAGAAGCGTGACTTCCTTTTCCTTGATTGTAGGGAAGTAAGAAGAAAAGTAGTACTGATCCACAAGGACCAAACTAAACTTCTCATTGGAATCTACAACCCTACTATTATACAACAAATTACCGTTTTTGTAAGCAAAATTACCTGTAATTAGCTCACCAAATACCTTACCTCTAAAGCCCATACCTTTAATAGCTTGGTTTTTAAGGAGTTCAGCCTTAGTAAAAACTTCACGACAAATTTCCTTGAGTTCTTGCCCTGTCACAAATAGACGGGCCATCCGCATCTGATGGGGAAGGGCTTCTTGAAGGTCTGCCATTGTCACTTGAGGACCTAGCGTTTTCATGATAAGTCCTGTATTCAAAAGCGTTAACTGGCTATCTGTCTCCTGACAAACAGCTTGTAAAACCAATTGACAGGTCTCATTAAAATTTAATTTTCGACCTAGATTAGCCACTTTTTCCTGGGCCAAACGACGATGGCCTTCCTCACGCATGGCCTTGATAAAGGCTTCGTCCTCCTTGTCCAAATCCAAGATATAGTCCTTAGTGGGGATAGCCTCGATCTGACACGCTATTATTTGCCCATTTTCCACAGTTAGGTCAATACAGCCAAGAAAATAGCCATATCTATCAGCAGCTGCCAAATAGGTCTCATTAATCAATTTGCCCTCTTCAAAAAGGTGATGGGTGTGGCTTCCGATAACAAGGTTGACCTGTGGATAAGTCTCTGAAATCTGCTCATCATAACGCACACCTAGATGGCTAAGTACTATGACTAGGTCTGCATCCATTACCACAGAGCGGGCCAAATCCTCTTCCAACCTAGCCATAGGCTCTAACACCTGCCAACCGTTGGGAGCATAGGTAAGGTAATAGGGAAAGGTATAGGCCAAGAAAGCAATTTTTGTACCAGCTTTAGTTTTGTGAACAAGATAGGGCTTGGCCCATTCAGGCTGTCCCTCCTCATCCTTGAGATTTCCTATGATCGGTTGAAACTGAGCCTGCTCATAAAGACAGTCTAGCTCATCCTTAGCTAGACCAATCCCCTCATTATTTCCAATAGTCGCATAGTCTATCCCCAGCTCATTCATCAAGGCTATATTAAAACGCCCAGCTGTCACATCTGACAAGGGATGAGACTTATCCACATTATCCCCAAGATCTACCTTAATCAACTCTCTGTCCGTCTGACTCAAATCATCCACAGCCCGCTTGAGTTGTGGATACTGTTCAAAATGAGAGTGCAAATCATTGATATGGAGAATTCGAATCTTGTCTTTCATGACTTCTATTTTAGCACTTTTACCACAAAAAAAGCTTGACATTCATTCAGCCAAGTTTTTATATGTGAGACGATGCTCCTTGCTATCCAATTTTTTAATTACTGAAAGGCTTATGAGTAATGATGTTTTTTAGTATAGATAAGGACTACAAAACCTGTAACTCCTAAAACATCTATCATTGTAATGAACCAATGATGAGGAACACACAACTGATAGCAACTTACTAGAATGAAACACACACAAATAAAAACGCACGGATCATTTTGTTCTTTCAAATTTCTAACTAAACTCCACAAAATGTAGCCATTCCAAGACCGGCTCCTGACCATTCCCCAAATACCCCACCTGAATGGTCCCAACAATCGGTAATGTATGGGTTCCAACTGATGTTCCAGTCAAAAATCTAAGCACATGAGATCCCAGCAGCCCCAGCTACACAACCAATCACACCCTCACCTTCAATAATAGAAAGGTCTTCGGAATTAAGTGAATTAAAATTGTTAATGATTTTTGTTGTCATGAAAACAACCTTCTTTAAACTATTTTGTTTTAGGCTTTTCTTAAAAGCTATGATTTTATTATAGGTGGGAAGCCAACAAAAAAGTAGTGAAATTATAATTTTGAGAGTTGATTCAGCTTAGGACTTACAAGTTCTTTTACTTTTAAAGAAAATCTTCTAAAAACTGAGGATTTCCACTGTGATAAAAACACCTAAATCTTTGTAGTCATAAGGCTTGGGGAGTGAGACCTTCGGCTCAAAAGATGAATAATAAGTAAAGAGGCCGAAACTTTATAGTTTCAACCTCTTAAATTTTTTTCAATCTAAATTTACCTTTATCTAAAAGCCAAGCTTAGAAGCTTTGCTTCTTAGCTTTACGTTCAGCACGTCCCTTAGCACGATTGGCTGCACGACGTTCACGTTTGCGTTTTTCGTCAACTTTCCACTGAATTTTCTTCTTGTAACCAGGCTTGATTTTTTTGCTTTTTCTTCTTAACCAAACCAATCATTTCCGTGTCAAGTTTTTGATAGGCTTTTTCTCGGTTGGCACGACGGTCGCGGTCATAGGTATCTTGGAACTCACCATCTTTAAAGACCTTAGGTTCAAAGGTGATCCCCATCTTTTCAAGCTCACGAATATCTGAGTCGTCACTTGGTTGATAAAGGGTGATTGCTGTTCCTGACAAGCCGTTACGTCCAGTACGTCCTACACGGTGAACAAAGAATGACAAATCTTGAGGAATAGCGTCATTGATAACATGGCTAACCCCTTCAATATCAATTCCACGCGCTGCAAGGTCAGTCGCTACAATATACTCAAATTCAAGCTTTTTAACTTGATTCATGATACGCTTACGTTCACGTGGTGGAATACCGCCATGAATTTTCGCTACTTTAAGACCGTTTGATACCAAATAACTGTGTAAATCATCCGCACGTTCCTTGGTATTAACGAAAATCATTGCCAAGTATGGCTGCATCCCCTTAAGCATCTCAAGAATTTGTCCATTCTTGTTGCGCCCCTTGGTAGATACTAACCAGTTATCAATGGTATCCGCAATCACCGTTGAAGTCTTGATTTGTTCCATGACAGGATTGGTCAAATATTTCTTCAAGAATGGTTGTAATTTTTGGAGGAATGGTTGCTGAGAAGACCAAAATTTGAACTTCCTTAGGAAGACTTGCCGCAATCTTATCCACAGTAGCCAAGAATCCCATATCCATGGTCATGTCGGCCTCGTCAACGACAAAAGTATGTGCCTTGTGGATAGCCAAGTCACCAGACTTAAACAGGTCATAAATACGCCCTGGTGTCCCGATAACGATATGCGGTTGGGCTACCTTAAGTTTCTCGATCTGACGTTGTTTATCCGTACCACCGACGTAATTAACAACACGAATTTCTGTATCAGAGTGTTTGGCAATCTGTTTTGTCGACTGATATATCTGTGTCGCCAATTCACGCGATGGAGCTGTGATAACAACTTGAACATCCCTGCTCTCTGGATTAAGCTTCTCAAAAATTGGCAATAGGAAGGTATGTGTCTTCCCTGAACCAGTCTTTGATTCACCCACTAAATCACGGCCAGAACGAACTACTGGAATCAATTTTTGCTGAACAGGTGTTGGCTCCTTAAATTTAATCTCATCGAGAGCCTCTTGAATATAGTCTTTAAAATTAAAATCTTTAAATGACATTTTTTCTTACTTCTTTTCTATCTAGTCTACCCTTATCATTATAACAGAAAAAGAGCATTTCTGCTCTTTTTCATTTATTTCATAACGTTTCCAAGAACCATCCAAAGGGTAATGGAACTTGCAAGAGCTCCAATAGTCCAAAGGAAAGCATCAACCTTCCATTCTGACCATTTCTCACCCTTACCCGAGATACCACCCAACTCGAGATGATGGTGAAATGGTGTCATACGGAAAATACGACGACCTTCACCATACTTACGCTTAGTATATTTGAAATAGCTGACCTGCAGCATAACAGAAGCTGTCTCTAAAACATAGACTACACCAATCAAGAGTAGTGTCCACTCCACGCGTAGAGCGATGGAAATAACGGCAAGCATGGCACCAAGTGACAAGGAACCGACATCCCCCATAAATACCTTGGCTGGCTTGTGGTTAAAGACAAAGAAGCCAAGAAGGGCACCAATCATAGTGATAATGATAGTCAAGATAGCTAACTCACCCTTGACAAAAGCGATGATTCCATAGGCAATCAAGCTGATAACCACAGAGACAGAAGCTAAACCATCAATACCATCTGTCAAGTTGACCGCATTTGAGAAACCAACGATCCAGAAAAGGACAAAGAGAACATAGAAGACACCAAGCTGAATTGTCAATCCTCCAATAGCTAGGCTATTTGTCCCACTAGGGAGTACATGGATGAAATAGAAAAGCAAACCTGCAACAATCTGCAAAGCCATCTTTTGCCAAGGTTTAAGACCCTCATTGATTTGATGGAAAATCTTAAGGAAATCATCAAGGAAGCCGATAATACCATAAATCAATATTACAAAGAGAATCCCTGCTGTAGCACCATAAGCTTGGTGCCCCTCAGTAAAGACGTGAAAGTTGAAAATCAAACTAATCAAGATGGCAACCACTAGGAAGACTGTCCCTCCCATAGTTGGTGTACCAGCCTTAGCCAGATGCTGCTTCACATCTTCATGCATCTGTTGGCCACCGAATTTTTTTGATTTTGTAGTAAGTAATAAAATGGGGCATGGCGAGCACCGTCAACACAAAAGCGGCCACGCCTGCTATCAGGCTCATAGTCATCTTAGTCTCCTAAAGTAATGGTAATCTTTTTGATTTTAGACAGGGCTTCTCCTGCCGCAACACTTTGTTTGGTAACAGTCCCTGACTTGCCACCTTTATAAGTAATTTTAATGCCTTTCCATTTGGCAAATGTTTCAACATTCTTCTTGGTCCAACCATACATGTCTGGAAGTTCTGTGAACTCATTAGTCATGATTAGGATCTGCTCATTAGCTTTAATATTTTCTTTTGCATCTACAGAAACCTTTTCAATCTTATTGCCAACACCCAGAATAATCGGATGAACTAGGTTTTGGCGAAGAGTATTAGCTGTCTCTTCTGGTGTCTTACCAATGATATCACCAGTTTGGTAGCTAGTCTCTTCAGTCTTTCCACTCCCCTCAGAAACAGAAGTATCCAAAGTAGCACCCATAGACATGGCTTCTTCTAAAACAGGGTTCACCACAGTCGCAAAGAAATTATTATTCCAGGTCTTAGGCTCTTGAACGGTCACATACATGATGTATTCTGGATCCTCAGAAGGAACCATGGCTACAACTGAGTTGAGAGTCTCGTTAGTCCCAACTTTATAGGTTCCTGTCTTTTCATCGGGCACTTGGGCTGTTCCTGACTTAACCGCAACATCATTGTTACCAACCTGAATGATTGGTGAACCTTCAGACTTGTTGTACAGGGTACCAAACTCTGGATCTGTACCAACAGAAATCATATAATTACGGGTTTCAGAAGCAGCCTGCTTAGAGACAGGTTTGCCAATAACTTCTTTCTTGGCTGTACGAACAGTACCTTTATTAGTATCAGCAACTTGTTTTATAAATTGAGGCTCTAACATAATACCATTGTTAGAGATTGCGGTAAAGGCTCGAAGCATTTGGACTTGAGTTACTGAAATCCCTTGTCCAAAAGATGATTGGGCAATATTAACTGAGTTTTGAGAGACAATCCCTGAAGACTCGCCAACCATCCCAAAGCGGGTTGGAATTCCAAATTTGTATAGCGATAGGTAGTTAGACCAGACTTTGTCTCCCATGGCTTGTTCCAGCATGGTCATACCAACGTTACTTGAATATGAAAAATCCTTGTGCAAATGACATCGTTCGACCTTTTGAGATACCTTCATTGATTGACCAGTCATTGATTTCAACATCACCAACCTTAATACCATTAGCGTTACTGTAGGTTGCATTCGGGTTGAAACTTCCATTATTGATAGCTGCTGACAAGAGCATCACTTTCATGGTTGACCCTGGCTCATACTGAGCTTCATAGAGGCGGTTGACCCAGTCGTAACCCCTTTTTAGCCTGTCCTTCTAGCGTATCCGAGTTATAGGTTGGACGTTGTGTCGTTGCAAGGATTTCACCTGTTTTCGCATTGACAACTGTTGCTGAAGCATTTATGCCTTTGGTCTGCTCCATAAAGGTATCCATCTGCGTTTCAAGGAAGGTCTGAAGGGGGGCCGACAAAGTCGTATAGATATTCTTACCATCGATTGCTTCTTTGGTAATCGTTTCCGTACCCAGAAGCGTATTACCGTCTTTATCCTTCTCATAGATAGCTTCCCCATCTGTCCCAGTCAACAAGCTATTAAGCGAACGCTCCAAACCCGTTTGACCAATCAAAGAATAAGAACCATCTTTTTTATTTTCAATAGGTTCAGCACGACCAAGAAACTCTGATGCAAAGGTGCCATTAGGGTACATACGTGATGTTGTTGCCTCAAATGCCATCCCCTTAATACCTGCATCCTTAAAAGTCTTTTCAAGGTCCTCTTTGACAGAGTAGGTGATTCCTTTTCCTTTTAGTCCAAAGGATACTTGATAGGCACCCTTGGTACGCAATTGAGCCAAAGTATAACTCTTTTTAATTCCTAGCTTGTCTTTCAAAATATCGGCAACCTTATCAAACTGACTCTCTTGTACATAGAGTTTTTCCCGAGTTGGTGACACATAGCTGGTTGATACAATAGCATAAATGGAATAACTGGTTGAATCCTCAGCCAAAACATTCCCATTTCGGTCATAAATCGTTCCACGCTTGGCCGCCACTATGGTTTTCGTGTTATAAGACTTAGCAGCCTGTGTTGACAAATCAACACCAAACTTACTATCGGTTCCAATAATTACCACAAAGTTAATAATAAAAACAAAAAAGATAAAAATACTGAGAACCATCAGGTTCTGACCAACATGCTGTCGGTTTTGAGCTGGCTTTCTCCTATCCCTTACGACATAGTTTAGAAATAAATGTTTAAGTTTTTTAAGTCTGTTCATTTGCTATTTCACACTCTTAATACTATCGTTATTAATAGACAGGCCTGCCTTAGTGGCAATCTCTTTGATACGATCAGAGTTAGTTAACTCATTTACTGCCTGCTTAGCATTGTTAAGCTCTGTCTTTTCGTCACTAATCTTGCGATTAAGGTCTGTGATTTGATTCTTGATGGCTTGATTACGTCCTTGCAAATAGACGACTGAGATACTCATTACAATAGCTGTCAAAACAATTGCCGAATAGAAGGCCTTTTCCATACGTGTCATAAAACGAATATGGTTTCTAATAGCCCTATTAACAATCTGACGTTCCTTATTTTCCATAGTTACTTCCTGAATTTTTTTAGCCACACGCAACTTAGCAGAGTGCGAGCGGTTATTGGCTTCTAATTCTTCCTGACTAGGTAGGATAGGCTTGCGATTAACCAGAGCTACCTTAGGTTGTAAGTCTTCGGGAATAAAGGGCAAGCCTTTAGGCACATCTACCGTGCTAGCTTCCTTAAAAAGCTGCTTAGTCAACCGGTCCTCCAAAGAATGGAAGGTAATCACCGAAATACGACCATCCACAGCTAGGAGATCCAAAGCCTCCTGAATAGACTCATCCGCAGCACCAAGCTCATCGTTGACCTCGATTCGGATGGCTTGGAAAATTTGTTTGGCTGGATGGCCCTTCTTCTTTAATTCCTTAGCAGGCTTAGCTGATTTAATAATTTCTGCCAGTTCCGTCGTCGTCTCGATAGGTTTTACCTGACGTGCTTGCTCAATCTTACGTGCAATTTGTTTAGAGAACTTGTCCTCACCGTATTTGAAGAAAATACGTACTAAATCATTGTAAGGATAGGTATTGACCACATCATATGCGGTCAGACTTGCCTCCTCATTCATGCGCATATCCAGCTTGGCATCCTGTTTGTAGGAGAAACCACGCTCACGCTCATCCAACTGCGGGCTAGACACGCCTAAGTCATAGAGAATACCATCGATTTCAGACACACCCAAAGCTTCAAGGTTGGACTTGAGATTACGGAAATTATCTTTAATGAAGGTCACCATGCCCTTATCAATATAGTCCTTGAGACGCACTTGAGCATTATCAATAGCCTTCTGGTCTTGATCAAAGCAATACAAATGTCCCTTTTCAGACAATTGTGACAAAAGATAAGACGAATGTCCTGCGCCACCCAAAGTCGCATCTACATAGATGCCATCAGGCTTGATATCAAGCATATCAACAGTTTCGTGCAAAAGAACAGTTACATGGTGAAATTCATTAGTCATAATTTTTATTATAGCATAAGAACAGAGAAATTGTCTCGACTTGAAAGTTGTTAGGAAGTCAAAAAAATGCTAGACCCTAGGCCTGGCTTTATGATTGATATATTAGTACTCAAAAATTAGTCTACTCTGTAATAATAACTTTTCTCTGAAGGCATCCCATTAGTCGCTAAAATTCGGTCCTTACTGTTATCTCCAGCATCACTTCCATCGCTAACCCCTTTAGGACAAAGCTCAATTGGGGTGTGTTACCTGTCGGAATGGAATCAATATAAGTTAAACTATATATCCCAGACACATATTGACTTTGTGAAACCTTATCAATTGGATAAGCATTCCCCCAAAGTTCCAATTGTCCATCCGAAGTAATTTTGATGGTCATTCCATTTGAGGACTTCCATGTGCCTACAGATGACTTATAGTTACCATTTTTCAGTTCATCAGCCTTAAGTGAGCTTGAGCTTGTTTTATCTTCCAATGATGTTTTAGAACTACTATTACTTTCATCACTACTCAAATCCTCCCAATCCCAACTAGAAAGATCTGCTTTTTCAGCACCTGAATCACTGTCGTTTTTGACAAGAGAGAGGCCGTCATTATTAAAGTGGTAACCTGAACCACCGCCTGCCGTGGCACCGACACTACCATAGTAGCTAAACGTCTTATCCTTGAGGTAAGCCAAGGTCATACGCTCACCTAACATTCCCAATTGCAAACCATCAGTCAGACGAATCACCTGACCATCATCCTTAGAAATAGTGTAGATATCCGTAATCATATAGTCTTTAAAGATATTTCCAGGTTTAAAAGCAAACACCAACTCGTCAACCCCATTACCATCCATATCATAATAAGCATAGACAGTGGACGCCGGATTCGTTTGAGAACGAGCATAGGTCACCACCAAAGGATTAATTGAAGCGTCAGTTTGATTGTCAGCTACAGCTGTTTGATACTTGCTGATAATGTCGTCATAAGCAGAGGTATCTACTTTCTTCTCTTCACTTGAACTTGAGTCTTCGCTTTCGCTCCCGTCTGATTGGGACTGCTCTACTGATGAGGCAGAATTTGTTTGTGATAAATGATTAAACTGATTTGAACAGGATACCAAAAGGGCTAGGCTAGATAAGCCAGTTACTAATAACAATATTTTCTTTTTCATGATAATCTTTCTCTCTATTCGGTTGCAGTAGAGCTAATATCTGAGCCGTAGGCAGGGTCTATATAGCTTGGGGTATCACTATTTGAGTCGGTATCAGTTGTTGGTGGCTCATAGTTATACCGAGGAGCTTGAGGACGAAGATTCACTTGAGCTTGTTGAAGATGACGATGAACTAGAGCTAGATGACTTGGACGAAAACTTGGTTTTGCTTGATGATGACTACTTAGTAGCTACCTTGACTTGTACCTTAGCACGATTGTGCGTGGGCTGCAAAAAGACGATTGTCAAAGCCAAAAGGATAGCCGGTAGGGTAAAAGCCAAATAAGGTAATGTTTTACTTTTAAATGACGAAGTAGTTTCATAGAGTATTCACATTTCTTAAATATAATTTTAGTATCAATTGGTCTTAGATAAAATTATATCAGAGGTATTAAAATGTGCAATATTGACATAAAGATTAGGGGATTAGAGAAACCGACTTTAAAAGAATTCAAAAATTGGTTTGATTACCTACACATTATTCAAAATCCATTAATCGAGCAATTCATTTCCTAAAGCATCTTGATGGTATTTCGTACCTGGT
>ENA-OQHD01000797-OQHD01000797.1-human-gut-metagenome-genome-assembly--contig:-NODE-797-length-10457-cov-1.576573_pt1 | contig 10457 bp, 16 predicted proteins | sample MGYA00242560_ERZ504711 | MGnify/ENA primary metagenome ERZ504711 (study PRJEB26092, sample SAMD00036198) | human gut metagenome | host: Homo sapiens | study: EMG produced TPA metagenomics assembly of... | reverse complement strand
AGGGCTTCTCCTGCTCCACAATGTTCTGCACGTCCTCAGCGTGATGGGGCTCAAAGTAGAGCTTATCGGCCACGTCGAAGTCGGTGGAGACGGTCTCAGGGTTGTTGTTGACGATGATGGTCTCATAGCCCAGGCGACGGAAGGCCCAGACGGAGTGGACGGAGCAGTAGTCAAACTCGATGCCCTGGCCGATACGGTTCGGGCCGCCGCCGAGAATCATAATCTTCTTATTGTCTGTACACGGGCTCTCGTCCTTAATGTGGTAGCTGGAGTAGTAGTATGCAGAATCCTCTGTTGAGCTTACGTGTACGCCTTCCCAGCCTTCCTCAATGCCTGCCTCTGTTCTGGCATCGCGGACTGCCTCCTCGGAAATCTCCAGAAGCTCGCTTAAATATTTATCAGCAAAGCCGTCTAACTTGGCCTGACGCAGTACCTCAACCGGAGGAACCTGTCCCTTATACTTGAGAAGAGCTTCCTCTTCCTCCACTAATTCCTTCATCTGGGCAATGAAATAGCTCTTAATCTGTGTCAGATTATGAAGTTCCTCCACTGTAGCGCCCTTTCTTAAGGCCTCATACATGATGAACTGGCGCTCGCTGGAAACTGTGTGGAGCATGGAGAGCAGCTCCTTCTTGCTCTTTCCTTCGAAGCCTGCGTGGCCTAAGCCATAGCTGGCCTCTCTCCAGGCTTCGGATGGCCTTCTGAAGAGCTTCTTTGTAGGTCTTTCCGATACTCATAAACCTCGCCTACAGCCTTCATCTGTGTGCCTAATTTATCCTGGGAACCTATTTGAAGTTTTTCAAATGCCCAGCGTGCGAACTTGATAACAATGTAGTCGCCGGACGGAACGTACTTATCGAGGGTGCCGTACTTTCCGCATGGAATCTCATCCAGCGTCATGCCTGTAGCCAGCATAGCGGATATAAGGGCAATCGGGAAGCCTGTTGCCTTAGAAGCAAGGGCTGAGGAGCGGGAGGTACGAGGGTTAATCTCAATGACAATATCACGGTCTGTCTTCGGATCGTGAGCCCACTGCACGTTGGTTCCACCGATAACCTGGATAGCCTCTACGATCTTGTAGGACTTCTCCTGAAGACGCTTCTGAACCTCCTCGGAGATAGTCAGCATCGGTGCGGAACAGAAGGAGTCTCCTGTGTGAACGCCGACTGGGTCGATGTTCTCGATAAAGCAGACTGTGATCATGTTGTTCTTGGAGTCACGGACAACCTCTAACTCCAGCTCTTCCCATCCCAGAATAGACTCCTCGACGAGAACCTGTCCTACCATACTTGCCTGAAGACCTCTGGCACAGACAGTCTTTAACTCCTCTACGTTATATACAAGGCCGCCGCCCTCGCCGCCCATGGTATAGGCCGGACGAAGCACAACCGGATAGCCTAACTTATCGGCAATCTCCAGAGCCTGGTCTACCGAGTAGGCAACCTCACTTCTGGCCATCTCGATTCCAAGGCTTTCCATGGTCTCCTTGAACTCTTCTCTGTCCTCACCGCGCTCGATAGCGTCTACCTGAACGCCGATTACCTGTACGTTATATTTGTCAAGAACGCCTGCAGCCGCCAGCTCGGAGCACAGGTTTAATCCTGACTGTCCTCCCAGGTTCGGAAGAAGGGCATCCGGACGCTCCTTTGCAATGATCTGCTCAAGACGATCTACATTCAGCGGTTCAATATAGGTAACGTCTGCTGTCTCCGGATCAGTCATAATCGTAGCCGGGTTGGAATTTACCAGCACAATCTCATAGCCAAGCTTCTTAAGAGCCTTACATGCCTGAGTTCCAGAGTAGTCAAACTCACATGCCTGTCCGATGATGATTGGACCGGATCCAATAATCATTACTTTGTGAATGTCATTTCTTCTCATGTTTTCTCCCTCTCATTGTCACCAGTTTGCGTTTACTTTCTTTGTGTCTGCCAGAGCCTCCTCACATTCAGGCCCTAGTTAACCATTATCAGCATTATAATAGAAAAATCAGACTCTGTAAATAAAAAATTTTAGTTTTGATGTAGAATTTTGTCTTCCATTTTTCTGGTTTTTGTGCTATACTGACAAGGATATAGTGGGGTATTATTTCCGGCTGGCGGCTCTTATGGCAGACAGGCCGGTTTTCTTTTATTCGACAGAGAGAGGGATAGGATGAACAGACTTCAGATTGTAATTATAGACGGCCAGGGCGGCCGTATGGGGAAGGGAATTGTGGAGCAGTTAAAAAAGCGGTTTCCGGAGCTTCCTCTCACCGCCGTAGGGACTAACAGCATCGCCACCGCAGCCATGATGAAAGCCGGAGCCGACTGGGGCGCCACAGGAGAGAATCCCGTAGTGGTAAACAGCCGCTCGGCAGATGTCATCATCGGGCCTGTGGGCATCGTCATCGCCGACGCTCTGCTTGGCGAGGTGACGGAAACTATGGCGGCGGCGGTGGGGAAAAGCCCGGCCCACAAGCTTCTGATTCCTGTCAGCCACCGCTGCAGCCACACGGTCGTAGGCTGCAGAGAGCTTTCTCTCTCCGAGTACATCAGGATCGCCTGCGACGAGGTGGAACGGATGCTTGCAGAGGAGAACCATTTATAACCTGCTTCTCACCGCAGGATTTTTCATGAACTGCGTCTCATAATCAAAAAATTCCACAGCGGCCAGACACCGTCAAAAGGCAAAAGGCAGATACAGGACTTCACCCTGGATGGGTACGTCCTGCATCTGCCTTTTTATTTTTCGCATTCTGATTGACAGGTTCGAAGCCTCTTACGGCCGGTTCTGGTGCCAGATTCTGCCTTCTTCCTTATCGTGCAGAACCTGGGCTTTTAAGTCCTCCACCGAATCAAACTTTTTCTCCGGGCGCATGAAGGTCAAAAGTCTCACCTTCACGTCCTTCCCATAAATATCTCTTGTCCAGTCATAGATATGGGTTTCCACGCCTGCAGGATGCTCTCCTTTGATAGTGGGCTTCTGCCGATATTTGTGATTCCAGGATAGAGCTTTCCATCAATCTCCACCTCCGACGATATACGCCGAAGGCTGGCAGATGCTTCTGGGACGGCGGAAGCAGATTTACGGTGGGAATCCCATGCCGGTTCCCAGATGTTTTCCGTGAACCACGCGGCCCTGGATAGAATACGTATAGCCTAACAGTTCGTTAGCCTTCTCAATTCTTCCGGCGGCCAGCTCCTCCCTGATGTAGGTGCTGCTGATTTCCCGTTCTCCGTCCATGGCTTTTTCCACGACAGTTAAGTCATAGCGGAATTTTTCTGCATTGGCCTTTAAAAACGCTACGTCTCCGCTCCGGTTCCGTCCAAAGTGAAAATCTGTGCCTGCCACAATGGCCTCTGCGTTCATCTGTCCCTTTAGTACATGAACGACAAACTCCTCCGGGCTCATGGAAGCCACCTGCTCATTAAATGGGTATTCCACCAGATAATCGACGCCTGCGTCTCTCAGATTCTCATACCGCTCCTCATTTGTGGTAATCATGGTCTGGAGCTTCTTCCGAATCAGGGTTCCCGGAGCCGTCTCAAAGGTGAAAACAGCCGTCTTGCAGCCTTTTTCCCTGAATCGAAACAGCTCCTCCAGAAGCTTTTTGTGGCCTCTGTGAAGTCCGTCAAATTTTCCAAGGGTAACGGCTGTCGGCTCTTCAATCTGAAATTCCCTGGTTCCTCTGATGTATTCCATGGCTAGTCTCCTCCCAGAAAATTTTCCTTGGCTTCCACTTCTTTTCAGACGCCCTGTACTCGTAAACTCCGATAAAACGGCCGGATCCGTCATACACACGGCACATGCTGCCGTCCTGTTCCGGCGTATCCTGCCCTGCGTCCGGTTCCCACCGCCCTCTGGCCTGGCTTTTTGAAGAAAAAGTTGCCGTTTGATAAAAGCCTGTCCAGCGTTTCATCCTCCGATAAAGGCCGGAAAATTGAGAAAACCATCTGATCTACCGGAACAATCCTCTCCTGGACAGTCCCTTCCTTCACAAGCTCCTCCATCTGGGATAAGGTCAGACTGTCCTTTACCAGAAACCGATCCACCTGAGTCCGGAGCAGATGCTCCATGCAGGCGCCGCACCCCAGCTTCTCTCCGATATCATGGCAGAGAGTTCTGATGTAGGTTCCCTTGGAGCAGTGAACCGTCATGGTCACTCTTGGCAGCTCCATCTTATCAATCGAAAGACTGAAAATTTCCACCGGCCTGGCCTGGCGCTCTACCTCTTTTCCCTCTCTGGCCAGCTCATAGAGCATTTTTCCCATTCACCTTGAGAGCAGAGTACATGGGCGGAATCTGGTGATACAGCCCTATGAAGCTCTCTGCAGCCTCTGCAGCGGCAGCCTCGTCCACTCCCTCTGTGCTTCTCTCTGAGAGAACGGTTCCCGTGGTATCCTGGGTATCCGTGGAAACTCCTAACAGCATCACCGCCTGGTAGGTCTTCGTCTTGTCTGTCAGCATGTCGCAGAGCTTCGTTCCTTTTCCCAGGCATACGGGGAGAACTCCCTCTGCTGCCGGATCAAGCGTTCCTGTATGGCCGATTTTTTTCTGCTTTAAAATTCCGCGGAGCTTGGCCACCACGTCGTGGGAGGTGTAGCCAGGCTCTTTGTAAATATTGATTACTCCGTGAAACATTTATGTTCTGCCTCCCATGCGAGAATCTGCCGTTCAATATGGGGCGCCAGATTATTGAGCACGTCGTGAAGCGTTCCAGACATGGTGCATCCGGCCGCTCTCACGTGGCCGCCTCCGCCAAAATAGGCTGCAATCTGGCTCACGTCCACGTATCTGCAGGATCGCATGCTCACCTTAAACTCGCTGTTCCCTGTCTCATACATAAAAAATTGGCGACCTCCACCCCTGCAGTCAGGCGCAGCTGGTCAATAATCCCGTCCAGATCCTTGTTCGTCACCCCGTAGAACTCCATCTCTTTCTTCGTCACAGAGCTGAAAATGCACCTGCCGTCCATGAACAGAACGCTCTCTAACAGGGCGCGGCCTAAAACCTGATTTGCACATAGGTTTTCCGGTAAAAGCTGCCGTCGATGATCTCTGTGGTGTCGATTCCTTTGTCCATCAGCTTTCCCGCGATTTCCATGGTTCTTCCCGAGGTGCAGCTGAATTTGAAAACGCCTGTATCATGGACAATTCCTGTATAGAAGCACTCGGCTGCCGCCAGATCGATCTTCTCCATGTCAAGCAGGGTGCATACCACCTCGCTGGCTGAGCTGGCATCCGGCTCTACGCAGTTTTCCTCTGCGAATCCACGGTTTGTCACATGATGATCTACACAGAACGTGTGCTTTGCCGTATCAAAGTAAGGCCGGAACGCTCCCAGCCGCTCCGCGTCGCTGCTGTCGCAGGTTATGCACAGATCATAGCGTTTTCCCTCCTCATATTCACAATGAATGCGGTCAAACTGCTTTAAATAGGAAAATTTCCAGTCTGGATGATCCAGATAAACATCTGCCTTCAGCTCAGGATAATTGGCTGTAAGATAATTATAAAAGGTCCGAGAGTGGAGCCTACGCAGTCTCCGTCCGGATGGACGTGTCCCAGAATCACGGCTGTCTTCGCCAGATTCAGCCTGCTTTCCAATAACTGGTTCATATTCATCATCCCTTCTCATTTAAGAACGCTCTGCAGTCTCTGTTTTCGAGAACAGGAGACGGAGAAGCCCTAAAGCTGCTCCTCTGTCTCCTGCTCTGTATCTTCATCTGTGTCCAGATCCTTTGTCACCTCATTGATCAGGTGAGTCATGTGGACGCCGTACTCAATGGACTGATCCAGCACAAAGGCAATTTCCGGCGTATTGCGCAGATTGATTCTGTTTGCCAGCTGTCTGCGGACAAATCCCTCCGCGCTCTTTAATCCCTTGATGGTGTCCTTTCCTGCCTCCTCGCTTCCGAGAACGCTGATATAAGCTTTGCAGTATTTTAAGTCAGGAGTCACCTCCACCGATACGACGGTGGTCATGGGATGGATTCTGGGATCCTTGATCTCTCTGCTGATAATGCTGCTCAGCTCTCTCTGAACCTCACTGTTAATTCTTGTATTCTTAATGCTGTTTTTAACGCATATTGCCTCGCTTTCCAGCGGCCTCCCGCAAAGGCGGGGTTCCCTATCTGGGAACCTCCACCATTGCGTAAGCCTCAATCATATCATCTTCCTGGAGATCGTTGAACTTCTCAAATACAAGGCCGCACTCGTAACCTGACGCAACTTCCTTCACATCGTCCTTAAATCTCTTTAAGGAAGCCAGATTTCCGTCGAAAATCTGCTCGCCGTCACGGGTAATTCTGGCCTTGCAGCCTCTCTGGAACTTGCCGTCCAGAACGTAGGATCCTGCGATCGTTCCCACTCCGGAAGCCTTGAAGGTCTGGCGCACTACTGCGTGGCCGATTACCTGCTCCTCGAAGATCGGGTCTAACATGCCCTTCATGGCTGCCTCCACATCCTCGATAGCCTGGTAAATGACGCGGTACAGTCTCACGTCTACCTTCTCGCGCTCGGAGATGGATTTGGCCGTAGCGTCAGGACGCACGTTGAAACCAATAATAATCGCGTTGGAAGCCGCCGCCAGGTTTACGTCGGACTCGTTGATGGCTCCTACGCCGCCGTGGATTACCTTTACCATAACCTCCTCGTTGGAGAGCTTGGTCAGGCTCTGCTTTACAGCCTCCACGGAACCCTGAACGTCCGCCTTGATAATCAGCGGAAGCTCCTTCACGTTTCCTGCCTTGATCTGTGAGAACAGATCGTCCAGGGACAGTTTTGCCTTGGTGTCCTCAATTAATTTATTCTTGCCCTCAGAGATAAATGTCTCTGCAAAGCTTCTGGCCTCTTTCTCGTTCTCGGTGGCCACAAATACCTCGCCGGCGTTTGGAACGTCGTTCAGTCCCAGGATCTCTACCGGAGTGGACGGGCCTGCCTCTTTCACGCGGCGTCCCTTGTCATCCATCATGGCGCGGACCTTGCCGTAGCAGGAACCGCAGGCAACCGGATCTCCCACGTGAAGCGTTCCTTTCTGAACCAGAACGGTAGCCACCGGGCCTTTGCCCTTGTCAAGCTCTGCCTCGATGATAAGACCTCTCGCACGGCGGTTCGGATTGGCCTTTAACTCCTTCACCTCTGATGTTAAGAGAATCTCTCCAGAAGCTCCTCGATTCCCTCGCCGGTGTGTGCGGAAACCGGAACAAATACGGTGCTTCCGCCCCAGTCCTCAGCTACCAGCTCATACTCGATTAACTCCTGTTTTACCTTCTCTACATTGGCACTTGGCTTATCGATCTTATTGACAGCAACAATAATCTCAACTCCAGCTGCCTTGGCATGGTTAATCGCCTCTACGGTCTGAGGCATTACGCCGTCATCTGCAGCTACAACTAAAATAGCAATATCCGTAGACTTGGCTCCACGCATACGCATAGCTGTGAAAGCCTCATGTCCAGGAGTATCTAAGAAAGTAATTCTCTGTCCGTTCTTCTCAACCACATAAGCACCGATGTGCTGTGTGATTCCGCCGGCCTCCTTGGCTGTCACATGAGTCTGACGGATCGCATCCAGAAGAGAAGATTTTTCCGTGGTCAACGTGTCCCATAACACACACAACCGGCGGACGTTTCTTCATCTTGCTTTCGTCTTCTTCATCTTCTTTTAACAATTCTTCAATGACATCTATCACTTCTTCTTTTTCACAGAGTACTTCGAATTCCATTGCAATTTCTTCTGCTGTATCATAATCGATCTCCTGATTGACAGTTACGATTTTTCCCTGTAAGAATAATTTTTTCACAATTACAGATGGCTGAATCTTCATCGCATCTGCAAGTTCTTTGATTGTAAGTACTTCCGGAATCGTGATCATCTTAATCTTTTCTTCCACTTTTTCCTCTACCTTTGGCTGCGGCTTTGGCTGCAACGGCACATTCTTTGCTTTTTTCCCTTTTGGCACTCTTTCCTCATGGTCATCTTTGCGATAATCTTTCTTCTTATTAAAATTATCTTTTTGTTTTTGACGCTGTGGCTTCTGCTCCGAAACCACCGGTGCCGGAATAGAAGGTGTGCTCTTTCTGTTATCATTTCTTCTGTCGTTTCTTCTATTATCATCTCTGCGGTCGTCTCTTCTGTCATCACGTCTGTTGTCATCCCGCTTTTGGCTCTGATAATTGTTGTTCGGTCTTTGATTATTATTTGCTCTCTGGGCATTATTATTCTGTCTCTGTCCCTGACCGGCATTATTGGTTTTCTGACCTTGGTTATGTATGTGGTCTCTGACCATTCTGTCTCTGCCCCTGATTGTTTCCGCTTCTTTGTCCCTGATTGTTGTTCTGTCCATCTCGTCTCTGCGTCGGACGATTGCCCTGACGAGAACCATTTTGGGAATTCTGTGGTCTGAACACCTGCACAATATTTTTCTTCTTCGGCTCTTCTTTTGTCTCTCCGCCGCCTAAACTGCTCTTTACAAGCCCAATCTGTTCATCGCTCAATGAACTCATATGACTCGTTACCTCTATATTTTTTGGCCCTAAGAACATCAAGCACTTCTTTGTTTGTTTTATTTAGCTCTTTTGCTAATTCATGCACTCTCACTTTTGTCATACTAACTACCTCCTCTATGCAATCGTATATCCTTCTGTTTCCAAGTGTTTCACAATTCCTTTTGCAAATCCTGCATCTGTCACTGCAACCATTGCCCGAAAGTTCTTTTCCCCATTGCATGCCCCCTAAGGTATCTTTATCTCCATAAAATAAATTGGCACTTCATAGAAATTACACATATTTTTAAACTTCTTTTTTGTATTGTCTGACGCATTCCTCTGCCACAATCACAAGCTCCGCCATACCGGTCTTCACTTCCTTTTCGGTACAGAACTCGCCACTTGCGTCTTTCCTGCTTTTGTGGCAAGACTGACTAACGATAATGCTTTACTCGATTTCAAGCGCATTCATCTCCTTTTCCAGTTTTTCATAAACTTCTTTTGGAATTGCCTGCTTAAAAGATCGCTCTAACCCTTTGTTTTTCACCGCTTTTCAAAACATTCTTTGAAAAACAAAGATATGCTCCGCGCCCATTTTTCTTTCCTGTCGCATCCAATTCAAATGTATCTTCTGAAGTTTTTAAAACACGCATCATTTCTTTTTTACTTTTCATCTCTTGACATCCTACACATTTTCGCATAGGAACCTTTTTGTTATTACTCAACAAATCACTCCTGACTACACTAATTCATCTGGTATCTCTTCATCTGCTTCCTCAGATACTTCTGTGGAAAGATTCATATAATTTTCCGGCAGTTCACCAGCTTCAATCGCCTGTGTCTCGCTCTTGATATCAATCTTGTATCCTGTCAGACGTGCAGCCAGTCTGGCATTCTGTCCTTCTTTTCCGATTGCAAGTGACAACTGATAATCCGGCACAATTACACTTGCTGTCTTTTCATCCGGATCAGCCATTACAGAGATGACTTTTGCCGGGCTAAGAGCATTCTCGATCAAGATTGCAGGATTCTCACTCCAGTTGATGATGTCAATCTTTTCTCCGCGAAGTTCACTTACGATCGCATTGACTCTCGCTCCGTTCATGCCTACACATGCTCCAACCGGATCTACATCCGGATCATTTGACCACACTGCAATCTTTGTACGAGAACCGGCTTCTCTTGAGATACTCTTAATCTCAACAATGCCTTCTTTTACTTCTGCAACCTCAGACTCAAACAGACGTTTTACCAGTTCCGGATGTGTACGAGAAACTAAAATCTTTGGTCCTTTTGTTGTGTTTTCACTTCTACGATATAGAGTTTGATACGTTCTGTAGGCTTAAACACTTCGCCTTTTACCTGCTCATTCTCAGTCAGCATTGCATCTGCTTTTCCAAGGTTAATACTTACATTCTTGCCAACATAACGCTGCACGATACCAGTCACGATATCTTTCTCTTTTTCAAAATACTGATCGTACACTACTTTTCTTTCTTCTTCACGAATTTTCTGAAGAATTAAGTTCTTTGCGTTCTGTGTTGCAATACGCCCAAATTCCTTTGATTCCACCGGAATCTGAACAATATCGCCAAGCTCAAATTTAGAGTCGATCATCTTTGCATTTGCAAGGCTGATCTCCATCACATCGTCTTCCACTTCTTCTACAACTGTCTTTTCCGCAAACACAGAGTAGTCACAAGTCTCACGATTCATCACTACTTTGATGTTATCTGCTTTTCCAAAATGATTTTTACATGCGTTAATCAGAGAATTCTCAATTGCATCTAATAAAGTCTCTTTACTGATATCCTTTTCCTGCTCAAGAATTGTCAACGCTTCTAATAATTCTGTGTTCATTTTTTCTTTCCTCCTGATTTAAAAATCCAATTGCCAAACGAATCAAATAGCAATCTCACTTCAGTTCAAATGTCTTTGTTGTCTCATCTTCATATTCAATCGTCAACGGTATCCTGATCGTATTCTTTTT
>ENA-OQHD01000796-OQHD01000796.1-human-gut-metagenome-genome-assembly--contig:-NODE-796-length-10457-cov-4.898354_pt1 | contig 10457 bp, 11 predicted proteins | sample MGYA00242560_ERZ504711 | MGnify/ENA primary metagenome ERZ504711 (study PRJEB26092, sample SAMD00036198) | human gut metagenome | host: Homo sapiens | study: EMG produced TPA metagenomics assembly of... | reverse complement strand
TTGCCTCGACGAACACGTCCTGGAAAGCGTTCACCGCAGCCTCAGCCTGAGCCTTGGTCAGGTTGGACTTCTGGGCGATCTTCGAGACGAGATCAGACTTGTTGTATGCCATAAAGCATCCTTCTTGGGTCAGGGGACATTCTGATTACGAACATCCACGTTCTCTATGATATTAGCGCACTCTTATGAGGAAAATGGCATTTTACAAGGGTTTTGGTCGCTTTTTTGAAAATCATGGGGGAAAACAAAGTGTACGGGGGTGTTTGTCAGATCAAATTATGCATGTCAAGCCATTTCATGGCCAACGCACCGACCGGAATACGCAACCAGTAGAAGGCGATTCGGTAGACAAGAGTAGCGGAAACCGCGATGGAGGAGGGGATGCCCACGGCAGTGAACGCCACCGACAGCACGGCCTCCACGGCACCCAGACCGCCAGGAGTGGGAACCGCGGAGCCCAAAGTGTTGGCAAGCAGGAAAATGAAGGTGGTTTCCGCAGGATTCGTGTGGTATCCAAACGCCATCAATGCTGCCCAGAATCCCAGTCCGGTCGCAAGGTTAAGCACCAGTGCGCCGGCAATGCCAAGGGCCAGTTCCTTTGGCCGTGCAAGCACATTGACCAGGTTGCGCGCGTATGCTTTGACCACTGGAAGGTATTTCTCGGTCACCAAATGACGCACTGGAGGAATCGCCATGGCGGCCGACACAACCAACGCGACGATGGCGATCACCATGATCAGCGTATTGGTCGGAATCATGCCGGACAATGTGTTGCGGCCGGTGAATAGGCCAATCGTCAGCAACAACACGATGGTAGTGCCTCCCTGTACGGCCCAGACCGCGCTCATAACCGCGGTCGCAGCCGTACTGCGATAGCCGCTTTTACGAAGGAACTGCAGGTTGACGAATGCTGGACCGACGCCGGCCGGCATGGACACCGCAGTGAAACCGGACGCCATCTGAGAGCAATACAAGCCGATCGTGTTGCGTTTATCGGAATCCATGAACACACCCAAGGTGATAGCGGAACCAAGCCACGCCACAAAGCCAAGCGCGACGCAAACCAACGCCATGGCGAGATTGGCGTCTCTGACGGCCTTGATCATTTCGGCCGGTTGAATCTGGGTGAACACCACATATACGGCGACCACCAGCAGCGCAATCGCAATGAACGAGCGAAGACTGAACCGGGAAAGCGTGACTTTTTCCATGGAATCCGCGACATCCTGCGGAGCGAGCGCCGAAATACGCGTACGTAAATCGGTAAGCACATGCTTGTCCCAGCCAGGCAATGCGCGCGTGGAAGCGGGAATGGCAGCCTTCTGTATGAAGGGTGCCAAATCGATCAGCTGCTCGTCTCCCCAAGTCCTGCGAGCGCAGGCGATCGCACGATCATTGCCATTGAGTGTGGCAAGAAGAACCAGCAACTGCACTTTGTCGAGTGCGAAGTTCGGAGCGGAACTGCCATAATCGCCATTATGCCAACCTGCGATTACCGGATGCCCGTTTTCCATGCGGGACAGGGTTTCCGGAGTGATGCGACGATGGGTGAAGCCATGATGGTGTGCTGTGGTGAGATATTCCATGAACGCTTCCATATCATGGTCGGACATGGTGTTTTGGTTGCATTCCAATGGCATGCGGTTGCGGTGGAACACCAGAATGGAGGATTCTCCATAATCGGCCACACCATACACGCGCGGAGTTTCCAAACCGGCATTGGACAGGCCGAGAATCATGGCGTAATGATGGTGCATGGCGTCAACCGAGGAACGGTCGCGACGCATGGAAACACCGGTCAGGCGAAGCCACTGCCATACTTGGTTGAGATATCCGGCCGCATGCACTTGATTGTCGAGTACGGAAACGGTGTATTGCTTGCCGTCATAGTCGACAACATCGTAAATACGGGAATTTTCGGCCAGATCGTCATCCAGCGTGGCCTTCAATACTCCCGAATCGACGTAGGGGGCGACTCGGCGGGTGAGCAATGATGTGTCAATACCGATGGAACGCAATGATTGCGCGATTTGTGATCCCCACGCGCCATTGTTCTGCGTGCCTATGGCGAAACGGATCAGCATGCCGATAACACGGCCTATGGCGTAGGATGCGATGACGCCAGCCAGTGAATTCCATGAAAGCACGACCATCAGCACTGCCACTGCATACAGCACGTTCCAGCCCCATTTGGTGCATGAGCGGATACGCCGAGGGCCGGAGACGGTGAGGAACGATGCCATGGCGGCATAAAAATCGGGGAGCAGTCCAGTGCCTACGGATGTGCTGTTGGATTGCAGTGGAATGATCAGCATGGTATTGCCGGAGTTGCTGATCAGCGCGGATATGCCCCACACCGCAAAGAATCCGAATATGAGGGAAACCACGGAAATCACGCTTTGCAGCCACTCTTTGGAAGTAAGCAGCTGGATGAGCACGCTGACGGTGATGCATACGATGGCAAGCTGCTGCAATAATGCCGAGGGAACATCCATCAGCCAGCTGACCACGCGGCCGGCGGAATGAACGTCGGATTCCACGCCGGACGCGGTGCCATGCAAGTACACGGAGAACAGAATCACGCCTATGCCGAGCACCAAGGCGAAGAATGCGTGCGTCAGATCGGCGAAATCACGACTGCGCTTCGGCGGCACATCGTCGATATGCGGGGCGGGCTTATTGACTGCAGGGGAGTGAGACACTGTTGACTTGCTCCATACGTGAGATTGGCTTCAGGTGGGTCATATCGCCCCACTGCATTCGATAATACGCCCTGAGGGTGGCTACGAAATACGCGGCCACCCTCAGGGCGTATGGTTTTGGTACTTATTTGACAGCTTCGGTTCAGCGGTCGAAATCTACCAGTTTGCTGGCGACGCCGGTATATGTTGCCGGAGTCAGCGCCTTCAGACGAGCCGTGGTAGCGTCATCGAACGCCTGCTGATCGATGAACTGCTCGACGGCTTCCTTGGAGATCTCATGGCCGCGCATAAGCTCCTTGACCTTCTCGTACGGCTTGTCCATGCCCGGCAGGCCGGCAAGTTCGCAGGCGCGCATGGCGGTCTGGATCGGCTCGCCAAGCACCTCCCAGTTGGAGTCCAGCTCGGCTTCGATGGCGATGTCGTTCGGATGGATGGAGTTCAGACCGCCCATCAGATTGTTGAGCGCGAGCACGGAGTAGCCCAACGCGGAGCCGATGTTGCGTTGCGTGGTGGAATCGGTCAGATCGCGCTGCCAACGGGATTCGACCAGCGTTGCGGACAGCGTGTCGAGCAGCGAGCAGGAGATCTCCAGATTGGCTTCCGCGGTTTTCGAAACGAATCGGATTGACCTTGTGCGGCATGGTGGAGGATCCGGTAGCACCCTTGACTGGAACCTGGGCGAACACGCCACGGGAGATGTACATCCACACGTCCACACACAGGTTGTGCAGGATACGGTTGGTGTGGCTGATGGTGCCATACAGTTCGGCCTGCCAATCATGCGATTCGATCTGAGTGGTGAGCGGATTCCACGTCAGACCCATGCGGTTGGTGACGAATTCGCGGGAGACGGCCACCCAATCGACATCCGGGCATGCGGCCAAATGCGCGCCGAACGTGCCGGTAGCGCCATTGATCTTGCCGAGATATTCCTGAGCCCTGACCTTGTTCAGCTGGCGGTTCAGACGGTACACGTACACTGCGAGTTCCTTGCCAAGCGTGGTCGGTGTAGCAGGCTGGCCGTGCGTTAACGACAGCATGGCCTTGTCACGGTATTCCTCAGCCTTCTGAGCCAAATGGTCGACGATGGCCTGAGCGCCCGGCAGCCACACATTCTCGATGCCGTTTTTCACGCAGCGGGCGATGGACAGGTTGTTGATGTCTTCGGACGTGCATGCGAAATGTACCAAAGTCTTCAGGCCGGTCAGCTGGGTGTCGTGGCCAAGCACGTCGGCGGCCTTGTCGAGCTGGTCGTCGATGTAGTATTCCACGGCCTTCACATCATGATGGGTCTTTGCCTCATGGGCGGCGTGTTGCGCGATACCCTCGGCGCCGAACTCCTCAGGAATGGCGCGCAGGAACGCCTGTTCCTCATCGGTGAGCGGCTTGACGCCGGGAACGATGGTCTGGTTGCTGTTGCCCTCGAAACCGTTGGCCAGCAGAATCATCCATTCGACTTCGACGCGCATGCGCTCGCGGTTCAACGCAGGTTCGCTCAAATATTCGACAAGCGGAGCGGTCTGCTGATGGTAGCGGCCGTCAAGAGGGGCTCAATGCGATTGCAGGGGTAGATATCAGTAAGCTTCATAGACTACAGCATACGTTCAGCCGTAAACGAGAGTTGCGTATCTGTCCGCTCGGTGGATGGCTTTCATGATGTATGCCGTGATACTGTTCTTGTCGCGCCGTGGCTGCAGTGTTTTTTGCATTTGCTCATGCGCCCTTCGAAATTACATGACTTCCTGCAGATCGCCGTCGATGATCTCATCGAAATGCCGTTCGTGGGTGTTCACTGCGGTGGATCCCATGTCCGTTGCGTTCTGGTATGCGGCTTGGTGATATTTGAGCCAATGCGTGATTTCCTTGTTGTCTGGAGCGTCTGTGACGGGAGTGCCTGCGAACGTTGATTCCTGGTTGCTGCTGGATTTGCTTGCGGTGCCGCGTACGGTCAGCCAATGGTCGGAACTGGGGTTGGCGGCGCCATCGAGGGCCGCCACGAGCTCGTCGTCCATTTCCACGCTGGTCACCCATGTTTTTTGCCGGAATCGGATGATTGGCGACGGGCGACCCGGCGGTAACCACATGTTCGATGTCATAATCGTCTTTCAGGTCCGAGGCGATGGTGGCGGCAACGATGCCACCTTGCGAATGTCCGATCAATGCGACGGGCTCATTGGATTTGATGCCGGCCTGTTTCATGGCTTCCTGCACCATTCGCGCACTGTCCGCTTCCATGCGTTGCTTGCTGTCCGAACTCATGAGTTCGACGTTTTGCGGCCACCCAAATGGAGAATCGTGCTTGCCGTCTGTGCCTGGAATGGTGACGAGCCATGAGTTGGTTCCGTCGGATTTACGGTATTTGGAGATGGCGATGGTGCCGTAGTCAAGTCCGCTGTCGAGATCGGTCTTGCCGAGACGTTCCTCGGCAAGACGTCGAAGATCCTCCATGGCCTCTCCGACATTATGCGATTCACGCACCACTTCGGTTTTCGGATGGACTTGGGTGACGGTGAGATTGTTGCCCTGGATCAGGTTGTAACCGCGCGACGATGCCTTGGAGATGGTGCCGGCTGCATGGTTGACCTCATCGGTACGCAGCAGGCCTTTGACCTTGCCGTATCCGCTGACCGCGGCGCCGGCCGCGCTCATGATGCCTTCCTGCGCCCAATCCAACGAGTCCAGCAGATATATGGGATTGGATTTGCCCTCATTGGTGGATCCCATCACATATCCCAAGGCGGACATGGCTGCGCCGGCGAGTATCGATTCCTTCGGGAACGATGTGATCGCCACTTGCAGCAGTTCGTTCAGTGTTCTTCTGCCAGCGTCGTCGACCTGGGAATATAACGATTGCGCGCGAATGATCAGCGCCGATAGCTCAGACAATCTTGCCGCCATGGCTCCCAGCGCGCTTGCATGGGCGTCACATTGTTCGACGAGCTGGTCGTATGGCAGTTCGATGTGATCCGTGGCATTGCAATAGGGGCTTGATCCGGACAGCGAGGCGATGGCCGACGACGCATAGGGGTAGGAGGAAAGCTGAAGGCTCAATGCCCGGACTGAATCATGGGCGCGGCTCAGAGCGTCGGCTTGATGGCTGAGGGCTTTTGCCGCGCGCATATATGCCTCGGTTTCCTCCGTGGAGTATTTGCATCCGCCGCTGACTTTGGCGGTCACTTCCCAGCTCATGCCGCACCTACTGCCCATAGGAGACGCAAGGTGGCGTTGATCGAATCCCGTAGCGTCAGGGATTGCTTGCGTAACTCATCAAGCCGCGCGCGGTATGATTCGGCGGCGGTTCCTGTCCAATCGGGCAATGAACTGGATGCGAGCGTGGCGTCAAGATCGTCAAGATGTTTCGATATGGACGTGAGCTTGGCATTGACGAGCAGTTGGGTGGTTCGCACGCCAGCACGGCAATGGCATGGCATGCCTGGCGTTGAGGCCAAGGTGTTGATGAGGTTGAACCCCAGTCCGGGAATAAACGGATAGGTGATTGATGCGTTCATAGCTATATTGGAGCACATCGGGCGGTTGCCCAAGCCGGCGAACAAGGCTTGTGGTCGGAGGACGGGCGAAAAGCACGATGTCGGCGTGTCATCGTTGAAAAATCAACAAAAACACGCCGACATGCCTGTGGATAACTTTCTGAAATAAGCCCCCTTACCAGGGTTTTGCGGGCGAAGATGTTTGGTTGGAATCCTGCTTGGCCGCCGAACCGGAATCATCGGAATCGGATTGGGCGGACTGTGCGTTCTGGGCCAGAAGCTCCTCCACCTTCTGACGCTGCTCGTCAGTCAAGGTTCCTCCGTTGCCTTGGCCTCCATCGGTGACGGATTGCCCACCTTCGATGGCTGTGTCGGCCTCGGTGCCGTCGGCATGCTGCATCTCTCCGATTTTCTTGCGTATGGATTCGGTCAGTTTTGCCGAAACTTCGGCATTATGCTCGATGGATGTGCGTACGTTTGGCAGCAGCAACATGCCGGCCGCGCCAGCTTCACGGAATTGCGCGTCGGTCTGCTGCTGTTGGGTCTGCAATTTGTCGAAATCGGCGTCTTGCTGTTGGCTGGCTTTGATATTCGCATTCAGACTGTCCGTGGCCTGGTTGTAGTTGCTGACGGATGCGAGATTCACTATGCCAAGCACGCCCACAATAACCGATATGGCTGCGATGACGGCGATGGCGATGCGAACGGGCAGCGATGCACGTGCTGTAACGGTTGTGCTCACAGCAGCCTCCTTGATTGCGTGATCCATGCCCCGGCCTCGAACGTCAGCAGCAGCGCTACGGCAATGGCGAACGGCCAGACCATGGCGACGGTTCTTGTGCGTTGCTTGGATGTCTGCGTGACACGCCATTTGCTGGATGCCTCTTTGGAATCCCCGCCACTCATGGTCGTCGTGGCATTGAGCTGGATGGCGGTTCCACTGAGCTCGTCGGCGATGGCGTTCATTTCGTCGGCATTCATACGGGACACGCCAGGCTCGCCGGTTTCCGGATCGGTGACCCATTGCGTGTCGCCTTCCTCCACGCCATCGCCGGTCACGGGGATATTGCCTCCCTGCTCGCTGCCCACGGCGACGGTGAACGCATCGGAAAGGTAGCGTCGCAACGATGAGAACGTTCGGCGTGCTTTTCGACGAGGTCTGCTCGCCATCCGAAATCAGGTACAGCACGATCGCATCATCGGGATGCTGATCGTGAATCGACTTGCATGTGAGCAACAACTGGTCAATCGGCACATCCAAGGTCGAACCGGCCGAAATGGAAGTCGATTCCGGTGCAAGCGTGTCCGGCCCAATTATCGATCGCCTTCGAATCAGGCGTCAACGGAACATCCAACGTTCCCGAAGCGCCGAATCGCAATGCCGCGAAACTGGAATTCGGATACATGGCGGCAATATCCTTCACCGCCTGCTTGGCAACATCCAAGCGGCTGAGCTGTTCGTCGGAACCATACTGCGCGTCCGCGACCGCCATGGAACCGGTCACATCCACCGCCACCACCACATCGGTGGTGTTAATCGCACGGCTGTTCGTGGACGAGACGATGCTTGGCGTCAATGCCATGATGGCCACCAGCGCACAAATCATCGATCGTCTTGCGCAAGCCCAGACGGTTTCATCGCTTTGGCTGCGTCTACGGATATGAAGCACAATCTGCGCGACTGCGCAAACCAGCATGATCACGCAGATCGCCGTGCCTAAAGGCCATCCCAAAGCAGGGGAGAGCGTCAGATTGGTCATCGCCTCAACCTCCAAGCCAAGAGCAGCCAAATCACTATCGCCACTGCCAATGCCAGCGTCCACCATCCCGGTGCGTCCGATATTGCGGCCTTGCTGCTTGCCGCGCTGTCATGGTTGCGCCGCGATTCGATTTGCTTGACCAGCTCAGCCACGGAAGCGCCGTTCGATTGCGTGAGAAACACGCCGCCATGCGATTCGATTTCGGATTCGAACTGTTTGGTCGTCTGTTCCGATTCGCTTTGCTGCGGTCCGGAGAACAGTCCGTCCACGGTGATTTCCGCCTGTTTGGTCAGGTCAAGAGCCTCCTGAAGCGTGTATGTCGGATCTCCGGAAACGACATTGTCGGTGGCGAGCACAATGGAAGCGGCACGTTGACGGGATGCGGTCTCGGCGTTGGAACTGCCGTAGGCGAAACCTGGCAGCATGGCTGCGCAACTCACCACGCCGTCGCCGATCAGGGAAGTGGCCTCTTTACGATTCTGCGTACCTTCCAGCCAGTCGGAAATCGCTTGGTAATCGCTGTCTTTCATCTTGTCGATATCATCCTGCGATTCGACGCCTTTCAGTATCGTGCTGGTCTTGTCGAGCTGTTCGGACACCAATTCGTAATCGTCGGTCAACGGAAACACGGTACGTGACGTGGAATTGAAAATGCTCAATCCGATGCGCTCGCCCTTGAAATTGTCCACCAATGTGCGGTAGGTATCGATCACTTCGCGGTCGTATGGCAACGTCGAACCAGATACGTCCAAGCACAGCACGATGTCGCGGCTGCTCGCACGCTCCTCTCCCTCATCCACGGTGCTGGGGCGTGCCACCAGCGCTATCGCCAGCACCAGTGCCATCACCAACAGAACGACGGCGGCACGTGACATGGTGCGCCACTGCCGAAATAATCTCGATGCGGTTTCGGTGTTGAGATCGTCATCCAAACTGAACGTCCGCACGGATCCTGAGTCGTTATGCCTGCGTTTTGCGGACGCCAATACCATGATGGCGATGACGGCCAATGACGCAATCAGGCCTGCAAGGCCTACCCACGGCCAGTGCCATGACAATTCCATTCATCGCCACCTTTCCACAAGATTGGCAACCCACTCTCCAGCCTGTTCAACCGTGGCCTCTCTGGCCGTGTGATTGCGTTCGGCATCCGCGAATTCCGGCGGATACAATGCCTCGATGGTCTGCCTGAGCAGGGTGAGCCCATGCTGGTTGCCGGTCGTGCGAGGTGTCGCTTCAATATCGGTGAGCGTCTGATTGCGCACATCGCTGCCGGTGGCCGTGGAGACGAAATCTCTGGCGATCGATGCGAGCAGGGCGAACGCTTCCTCTCTTCCGAGATCGCCGTTGGCATGACGGTCCACCACATCGTTGATGCGTTCATGCCATATCGACGTGCCCGTCGATGCGTCGTGACGTCCGCGATTGGTTTTCTTCGTTGGCTTGAGAGTTGGTTTCGACAGCCATACCACCAAGACGACAAGTGCCACGGCAAGGATGAGGCATACCGCGACAACGATGCCCAGCCCCGTTTCGATATGAATCGGGTCCAGTGTGTCGAAATCGTTGCGAGACAAGGCGATGTGATTCATGCTTTGCCTCCCAAGGTGAGTGAGGACGGTGCTTTGAGCTGATTGCGTGTGGAGCGAGATAGGGATGCGGATACCATCCGTACGAATTCCCGGAACATACGTTCGCTTGAATCGGCACGGATCACTGTGGAACCGCAACGATTCAGCTCATGTCTGATGGACGCGGACAGATATTCGCGATGCGTGCGAACCTCCTGCGCCGTTTTGCCGGTGCGCAGGAATGCCGGAATGCGGCGGTCGCTGCCCGCGTCGAATACGTCGCGCGCATGGCTATTGTCGAACGGATTAATGGTTGCGACATCGATGAGCACCATCGGATGGGTCCTTGCGATCCTGCGAATGGACTCCACGTGACGTTCCTTAAGTGCGTGCTCATCGGTGGCGATCACCACCAACGCATCCCTGTCGCGAATGCGACGGGCGTACTCCAGCAAAGCGTCGATATTGCGAGGTTTGTTCCAATCACGCTGCAGCGCATTGTCCAACGTCTGTTCGAATTGCGTAAGTCCGCCATTGAATGGCACACGGGTGATCGAGCCTGAATCGCCGAATACTATGGACACTTCGTCACCACGACGCAGGCTGAGCGCCGCGAACATGCATAGGGCGTTGGCTGCGACCTGATGAACCTGTTCGCCGGAAACGCAGGTACCGGTCATTTCCTGTCCGACATCGAGCAAAAGCCAGGCGCGTGAAGTGGATGGGCGTTCGCGCTGCACCACCATGGGGCGGCCCACACGGGCGCTGGTCTTCCAATCATCCGTTTTGCCTCGTCTCCAGGCTCATAGATGCGGATATCCATGACATCGTCGGCGCGAAACGCTTGTCTGATGCGTGCGCACCCTCAAGAATACCGAGCGCCTTGCGGAACAGTCGGCAGGCTCAACGTGGTTCCGAGGGCTTCGATCTTACTGC
>ENA-OQHD01000795-OQHD01000795.1-human-gut-metagenome-genome-assembly--contig:-NODE-795-length-10473-cov-4.328339_pt1 | contig 10473 bp, 12 predicted proteins | sample MGYA00242560_ERZ504711 | MGnify/ENA primary metagenome ERZ504711 (study PRJEB26092, sample SAMD00036198) | human gut metagenome | host: Homo sapiens | study: EMG produced TPA metagenomics assembly of... | reverse complement strand
GTGTTGGAAATAGTTAAGCGTCAAAATTATGCGTTGGGTTTTCGAAATTTGCCTGTTTGAGCCGAATGGCGAGTTGCAAATTTCGGAAGCCCGTTTTTAGCATAATTTTGACGCTTTAGTATTTCCCGCCGACGGAACCTGAACAGGAACGGCTTCCTACTTTTTATGCAGGTCCGGGTCGTCGTGCCTTTCTGAATTAAATCCCAATTACCCTAAATACACAACCTTATCTTCCGGCTCTGCGGCTGGTTCCATATCGATCAGATACAATACCGGCTGTTTGTTTCCAAAGGAACTTACTGCCTCGTACTCGAATCTTGCACGGATCTGCATCCAGGATTTTGTCTTTGCATCAATTTTCATTTCTGCCTTACATGGATATCCGTAATAACGTACATCGTCCGCACAGCAGGTCATGATCTCTCTGACCGGAACGAACATATTGTCCGGCATCCCCTTTGGTCGAAAGATCTGTCCTTTAAAATCAATCTCTTTATGAAGATATAATTCCGGATGATCATATGCATCCACATACCATACTCCAAAGTCAACATCGTCCAGCACAATCTTATCACCTTTTACGTCATATGGAAGATCTTCTTCAGACGGTTCTATGATCTTACCCTGCATATCTTCAAAAAGGAGCTGTGCCATCGGGTTCTGCACTTTCAGTGCCCGTCTGAATCCTGATCTGTTAACGCCGTCTGCACAGCGGTTTACAACGATCAGTTCTGATTCTGTCAGCTGTTCCATCAGCATATTTCTCATATTCATCAGATACATATCCAATGTCATACCATTAACGGTTAAATATACGCCCTGCAGCTCGAAGCTTCTTGGATATCTGATCGAAAGCAGATCTTCCAGTTTCCACATCCCGTTATATTCAATAACGATCTGTGCCGGATGATAATTTCTTTCACAGTTTTTGAAAAATACAGTGTTCAGCTGTTCGAATTCTTCAATTTTCAGAACTGCCATATTCTTTTCTTTCAAATATTCTTCCGGATACTCTTCTTCTCCTTCTTCACAGAGAAGCAGCAGTGTAAGTCCCGGTTCAATCCATTCCTGTTCCATCAGGGTATCTTTTATCATGGTTGTTTTACCACTGTCTAAGAATCCCGTGACGATAAACATAGGTGTTGCCATACCCGCACCTCTTTCCTTTTTTCTATTTCCTGTCTTATACGTGGAATAACTTCAGAAGTTCTTCTTCCTTCAGATCTGTTCCGATTACGCAGATGCGTCCTGTATAATCCGGCTGACCTTCTCTTACTTCGTATTCTTCCGGTACTAAATCAAACTGTTTCCATCCTCCGTCTGTCATCTGAATGATACCTTTTGAGCGAAGGATTGTTCCATACGAAGTGGTCTCCGACAACGCTTTCAGCAGATAATCCAATTCTTCTTCTGTATATTTATGAACAGTCTCTTTGCCCCAGCTTGTAAACACATCATCTGCATGATGATGGTGGTGATGATCGTGATCGTGTCCACAGCAGCAATCGTGATCATGGTCATGATGATCGTGGTCATGATGATCGTGATTGCAGTGATCATGATGGTCGTGATCGCAGTGATCATGATCGTGGTGATCATGGTCACAATGGTCGTGATCGTGATCATGATGGTCATGGTGATCGTGGTCACAATGGTCGTGATCATGATCGTGATCTTCATGATCTTCAAACAGGCTCTCAATCTCAGCACCCTTTGTCAGTGCATGACTGATTGCCTCTTTGCCAAGCTCATCCCATGGTGTAGAGATGATCGTTGCTTCTGCATTTTCTTCACGAAGTGTGTGTACGCATTCTTCTACTTTTTCATCTGTCATCATCTGTGTACGGCTTACTACGATTGTTGACGCATGCTCTACCTGATCTTTGAAGAATTCTCCAAAGTTCTTCATGTACATTTTTGCCTTTTTACCATCTACAACTGTGATTCTTCCGTCAATTTCAATGTCCGCATCTTTTTCTACAGCTTCAATTGCTCTTGCTACGTCAGATAATTTTCCAACTCCTGATGGCTCAATGATTACACGGTCCGGATGATACTCATCTAATACTTTTACCAGAGCTTTGCTGAAGTCACCAACCAGTGTACAGCAGATGCATCCTGAGTTCATCTCTGTAATCTCGATTCCTGCATCTTTTAAGAATCCGCCATCGATACCGATCTCGCCAAATTCATTCTCGATCAGCACAAGTTTCTCTCCTGCCCATACATCACTGAGCAGCATTTTTTGATAAAATGTAGATTTTTCCTGCTCCGAGGAATCCTGAAATAATATCTACTTTTGTCATGTTTATTGCCTCTTTTCTATCTATTTTCAAAATTAATAAAAGTCCCGACACATATATTATCACAAACAGCGGGTGGTTGCCAGTCCCCCAATTCTAATATTTTTCTCAACTTTTTATAAATCACCCGCAAACTCTGCTGCCTGCTGCTCATTATAGATATTTGGATTGCAGACAATTTCTTCTTGTACACATAGTTGAGTAAAAAAATCGATATCTGTACCGGATGGTACAGATATCGTCTGCTTTTTATGATTATTCTAAAATGTTCTTATAATAATCCGCCGATTGACAGGAACAGTGGTGCAAATACCAGTGATACAACTGTCATCAGTTTGATCAGGATGTTGATAGATGGTCCTGATGTATCTTTGAACGGATCACCTACGGTGTCTCCAACTACAGCTGCTTTATGAGCCTCGCTTCCTTTTCCACCGTGGTTTCCATCTTCAATGTATTTCTTAGCATTATCCCATGCTCCACCTGCATTAGACATGAAGATTGCCATCATAACACCTGTTACAAGTGCTCCTGCAAGAAGTCCGCCAAGCGCAGAAGGTCCAAGAAGGATTCCGACTACCAGCGGTGCAAGTACTGCCATGACACCAGGAACCAGCATTTCTTTTAATGCTGCTGTTGTTGAGATTGCAACGCATGACTTGTAATCTGGTTTTTCTGTACCCTTCATGATTCCAGGCATTGTCTTGAACTGACGTCTTACTTCTTCGATCATCTGGTATGCTGCTCTTGATACAGATGACATTGTCATAGCTGAGAATAAGAATGGAAGCATTCCACCGATCAGCATTCCGATAATTACACGTGAGTCAAGGATATCAATTGTCTTCAAATGTACTGCCTCTGCATAAGATACGAACAGGGCAAGTGCTGTCAGGGCTGCGGATCCGATAGCGAAACCTTTACCCATAGCTGCTGTTGTATTACCAACGGCATCCAGTTTATCAGTGATCTGACGGACATGTGGATCCAGCTCAGACATCTCTGCAATACCACCGGCATTGTCAGCGATTGGTCCGTAAGCATCTACAGCTACTGTAATAGCGGTAGTAGAAAGCATTCCTACAGCAGCAAGTGCGATACCGTAAAGTCCGCATGTCTGGTATGCAACAAAGATACCGACACAGATCAGAAGAATCGGAATTGCTGTAGACTTCATACCTACTGCAAGACCACTGATGATGGTTGTTGCAGATCCCGTCTCTGACTGTTCTGCAATTTCTTTCACTGATTTGTAGTCTCCGGATGTATATACTTCTGTGATGATACCGATCAGAAGTCCCACGATCAGACCGGCTACGATAGCAATCGCTGCTTTAAAATCTCCAAAGAATACTTTACTGAATACGCAAGATACGATCAGTACCAATACACTTGCTACATAAGAACCTGTCTTTAATGCTTTATGTGGATTGGAATTCTCGTCACCCTTTACAAAAAAGTGTTCCGAGGATAGAAGCCACAAGTCCAAGTCCTGCAATCAGGAGTGGGAAGATAGCTCCCTCAGCTTTATAATATACGATTCCAAGTGTCAGTGCCGATACAAGTGCGCCTACATAAGACTCAAAAAGGTCTGCTCCCATACCTGCAACATCACCTACGTTATCCCCTACATTATCGGCGATAACAGCCGGGTTACGCGGATCATCTTCCGGAATACCTGCTTCTACCTTACCAACAAGATCGGCTCCTACATCGGCAGCTTTTGTGTAGATACCACCACCAACACGTGCAAACAGAGCAATGGAAGAAGCTCCTAAACTAAAGCCTGTAATAATATCAACAGTTTTAGTCAGGATGTAAATGATGCTGACACCAAATACACCAAAACCGGCTACACACATACCCATTACAGCTCCACCGGAGAATGCAATCGAGAGTGCTTTGTTCATTCCTTTTTCTTTTGCTGCATTCGCAGTTCTTACATTTGCCTTTGTAGCAACTTTCATCCCGCAGAAACCTGCAAGCGTTGAGAATAAAGCTCCTACTACAAAGCATACAGCAGTAATCCAGTTACCGATTCCGAATCCGATGAGTACGAATAATACCGCAACGAAAATAACCAGAATCTTGTACTCTGCCGTCAGAAATGCCTGCGCACCATCACTGATCGCTGCGGCGATTTCTTTCATTCTGTCGTTTCCGGCATCCTGTCTTCCTACTCTTGCTGCCAGATAAGCTGCAAAGAGCAGTCCAAGGATTCCAAATACCGGAACGAGATACAATAACATTTCCATAATTTTTCTCCTTCCGTCCGGCTTTCTCAACTTTATGCCGGACAGATGTATTTTAACATATTCTTGTCTTTTTATGGCGGCTTTTTTTTATTTTTGTATGTTATTCCGAGTTTTTTTCTGTATATTGTTCAAAATACCGACTATTCATTCGATTATTTATAATCTATTTTTACCAATACCAGTCCGTTTGGCAATGCTGTGGCCCCTTCTGAAGTATGGACTTTGGCTTCCAGAATCTCTTTTACTTTTTCTGGAGTATAGAACCCTCTGCCGACCCGGATCAGGACACCTGCGATAATGCGGACCATGTTGTACAAAAATCCATTTCCTGTGATTCTCAGCACAATCTCATCATCATTTTTTTCAATCGTCAGATCATATACTGTTCTCACTGTATCCTGTGTATTGGTTCGGATATTACAAAAACTCACAAAATCATGCGCTCCGATCAGATATTTGGCTCCTTCTCTCATTGCACCGATATCCAGCGGAAACGATACAAATGTACAATATCGTGTCTTTAATGGATTCGGCATCTGTGCATTGTAAATATGGTACTCATATGTTTTAGAAATATTATCCTGATATCTCGGATGCCAGTCAAGCGGCACTTCATCTGACTTTACTACCACAATATCTTCCGGAAGCCTCTGATTTAATGCATAGGAAAATCTTTCCGGCGGAATCGGAGATTCTGTATCAAATACTGCCACATTGCCAAGCGCATGCACTCCGGAATCCGTACGGCTTGCCCCGATAACCCGGATGTCTTCTCTAGTAAGTCTGTTTAACGCTTTATTCAGTTTTTACTTCTATTGTAATTCCATTCGGCTGGATCTGCCAGCCGCAGTAATTCGTCCCGTCATATGCTACAAAGATTCTGATTCTTCTCATGATAATTTTTCTTTTCCTTTCACGTGATCATATCCCGGAATAAATCAGGGACGGAGATTTTCCCCGTCCCATTTTCTGATGCATAACTGTCGCTTATCCTCTAAAATATCCATATATGCAGTGGTACAAATCTTCCGATTAAAACAACGAGAACCACATACGCAATTACAGTAATATAAGCTATTCTGTCTTTCCTGCAGTATTTTAACGGCTTCATCTTCGTACGTCCCTCACCACCATGGTAACATCTTGCCTCCATTGCCATCGCCAGATCATTCGCTCTCCGGAACGCAGACACAAACAAAGGAACCAAAATTCGGAATCATACTCTTTGCTTTCTGAATCATATTGCCGCTTTCCAGATCGGCACCTCTTGCGATCTGCGCTTTCATGATCTTATCCGTCTCTTCCAGAAGGATCGGGATGAAGCGGAGTGCGATTGACATGATCATTGCAATCTCATGTACTGGAACACGAATCTTGTTCAGTGGTCCGAGTAATTCTTCAATTCCATCTGTCAGTTCATTCGGGGTCGTTGTAAATGTCATAAGTGACGAACCGATGATCAGATAGATCAGCCGGATTGCCATATATACCGCTGTCCTGAGACCGCCTTCTGTGATCGTGAAAATCCATGCATGGAACAACACTGCTCCATCCCTCGTCAGAAATAAGTTGAACAACACCGTGATCATCAAAAGCATGATGACCGGTTTTAACCCTCTTACAATAAAAGAAAACGGTACTTTTGATATCCTGATAACAAGGATCAGAAACAACGTCGTCATCACGTATCCCGGAATACTGTTGAATAAAAACAGTGAGATCAGGTAGAGCAGCGTTCCCACCAGCTTTACTCTTGGATCCAATCTGTGTAACACACTCTTTGCCGGATAATATTGTCCGATTGTTATATCTCTTATCATATCTTCTTCTCCAGTGCCCGCATAATCTCATCTGTTGCTTCTTCCACAGTCGTCACATTTACCTTTACTGGTAAACCTTTTTCCTTCAGGTCGTGCATGATATATGTTACCTGCGGAGCTGCAAGGCCAATCTTCTCCAACTCCTGATAATGCGCAAACACCTCTTTCGGTGTGCCATTATACATCACTGCCCCCTTGTTCATCACAACGATCCGATCCGCATATCTCGCAATGTCTTCCATGCTATGCGACACCAGAATCACTGTCATATCGCTCTGCTTATGAAGATATGCGATCTGATCCAGAATATCATCTCTGCCCTTCGGATCAAGCCCCGCCGTCGGCTCATCAAGAACCAGGACCTTGGGATGCATTGCCAGAACTCCGGCAATCGCTACTCTTCGTTTCTGTCCGCCCGAGAGCTCAAATGGAGAAGATTTATAATATTTTCTTTAACCCTACCAGTTTCAATGCCTCTAGCGCACGCTTTTCACACTCTTCTTTGCTCAGTCCCTGATTCTTCGGACCAAAACACACATCTGTCAGTACATCGATCTCGAACAACTGGTACTCCGGATACTGAAATACCAGTCCGACCTGATTACGGAGTGCACGCATATCATACCCATTTTGGTAAATGTTTTCTCCATTATAATATAATGCACCATCTGTTGCCTTTACCAGGCCGTTCAAATGTTGGATCAGTGTCGACTTTCCTGATCCAGTATGCCCGATGATCCCCACAAATTCTCCATGTGGGATTTCCAGACAAATGTCTCTGAGTGCATGTTTTTCATATGCAGTCCCGGGACTGTATATATAATTCAAATGTTCTATCTTAATTGCAATGTCTGTCATTTCTTCTCACCATTTTCACTTGTCAAACGTTCCACTGCCTCTACCAGTTCTTCTTTTCTCAGAATCCCTTTCGGAATATCCAGTCCGCGTTTTCTGAGTTCATCTGCCAGAATCGTCACTTGCGGCACATCCAGCCGGTAACTCTTTAATTCATCTACTTTGGAGAATATCTCTTTCGGTGAGCCTTCCATCACGACTTTTCCGTGATCCATCACGAATATCTTATCTGCATCTACTACTTCTTCCATGTAATGTGTGATCAGTATCACAGTGACCTTCTTCTGCTTTCTGAGTTTATGAACCGTCTTTAAGACTTCTCTCCTTCCAACCGGGTCAAGCATTGCAGTCGGCTCATCCATAACGATGCATTTCGGTTCCATTGCCACGACACCGGCGATTGCTACTCTCTGTTTTTGTCCTCCGGAAAGCTTATTCGGAGAATGATGCCGGTATTCGATCATCCCAACAGCTTTCAGACTTTCTTCCACCCGCTGCCAGATCTCATCCGTCGGAACGCCCAGGTTCTCCGGACCAAACCCCACATCTTCTTCTACTACAGTGCCAATGATCTGATTGTCCGGATTCTGAAATACCATTCCCGCCGACTGTCTTACATTCCAAAGTTCATCCGGATTACTCGTATTCTTTCCATCTACCCATACGGAACCTTCTGTTGGCATCAGAATTGCATTCAGATGCTTGGCAAGAGTTGATTTTCCGGAACCATTATGTCCGAGAATTGCTATAAACTGCCCTTCTTTTGCTTCAATATCTACTTCATCAATAGCACGCGATGTTCCAATCACATTGCCTTCTTCATCACGTTTTTCATATTCATATACCAATTTTTCTGTCTGGATCATTTCCATCTGTCGTTTTCCTCCGCGTCATATGTGTTGGAAATTTTACATACAGCGATCAGACGTATCTGATCGCTGTATGCCTGATTGCTATGATTCTGCCATCTTATACCTGTACAGTTACTATCTGCCGCCGTTTTATGCTTTCTCCGGTTCCAGATACTCTGTTCCCATTGTATCAACAGTTACCTTCTTCATCTTCTGTTCATCCAGTGGTCTGTCGCTGTAATCTGTATCTGTCTCAGCGATCTTATTCACAATATCCATGCCTTCGATGATCTTACCAAATGCAGCATATGAGCCATCCAGATGTGGTGCTGCTTTATGCATAATAAAGAACTGTGAACCTGCTGAATCCGGATGCATTGCCCTTGCCATAGAAAGCACTCCTTCTGTATGTGCAAGTTCATTTGCAAAACCATTCTGAGCAAATTCCCCCTTTGATCGAATATCCCGGACCGCCCATTCCGGTTCCGTCCGGGCATCCGCCCTGGATCATGAATCCATTAATAACACGGTGGAAGATCAGTCCGTCATAATACCCCTTTTTTCACCAGGGAAACGAAATTATTTACTGTATTCGGTGCAACTTCCGGATACAGTTCTGCTTTCATAATATCTCCGTTTTCCATCTCAATTGTAACGATTGGATTTGCCATTCTATTTTCCCCTTTTCTTTCTTAATTTAACTACTTTTTTTAAAAAGCGCCGGCAAAAACCGACGCTTTCATTTTAGCGGATAAATCGTTATCCGTAAAGACTTCCATATGATTTTTATGGATTATTCACTTTTTCCAAAATAATATCCTTCAAAATTATACTTGAATACACGGTAAATGAATTCTTCATAATCCATCTTATATGTTGCGATCGCCTTATGATCCGCATCATATTCCGTAAACGTTCCTTTCAATCCGGAATCTGCAAGCACGTGATCCCCAATATCCTGTGCGCTGCTGACATATCCGGAATATGGAACCTTAAATGAATCCACAAGTTCAAATGTTCCTTCGTTTTCGTCTACCAGATATTTATAATATTTGGAATTCTTTCCGTCCACTGCCGAACTGGTCTTAAGTCCGATGGAAGACCAGTCATAATCCGGTCTTGTCTCGCTGATTCCGATATTATTATTAAACATATACAGATAATACTGCCCGTCTGCAAGGCTTTCATCCGTCTCATATGTAATCGTATGCTGACCGCCCTGAATTATAAAATCGCCATTTTTATTCAGTACACAACTGACATAAGATGTATCTTCCCAGAAATCCTTCTCACCGATCATGTAAGCAATCGACGGTTCATCATAAAGGTTGTCCACTTTAATGATCGTAGACGTCTCTCTGGAGCTTAACAGCACTGATCCATTTCCCATATACTGGATCGTATTAATATGCATCCAGTCCAGCTCATCCGAGGAATTCTTCACACAGGTCTTCTTATAATCACCAAACAGGTCTCCCAGATCCAGTACCTCTGTCACTTCACCTGAATTCACATCCAGCTTCAACACGATATCCTCCACACTGTCCTGTGTGGTATCCGTTGCCAGGATCAGCATATTGCCATTTTCATCAAATACATAATCATGATGCAGACTGTAATCACCAAGATTATACACCTTTGTCACCTGTCCGAGACGGTTCACCTGTGCCATCCTCTTCTCAGAAATACTGTAATACATGAAGTTATCATCAAAAAGGCAGCCTGTTGCTTCTGTAACCCAGAAGCGGCACCTCACCTCTTAGCACTCCGCTGTTATCATAATAATACATGAAATCCATAGAACTGCTGTCATTACCTAATATCACATATAGTCCGTCTTCCAGCTGTTCCACACTCTGTTTTATATCGGTATCAAGCTGTACCTTTTCCTCTCCGTACAGACTTCCCATTTCGTATACGATTTCCTTTGTATTTGTAGACCCATCTTCGTTTGTCACATAAAAGGTAATTGTATTCTCCGTATCCGGGATCAGGCCAATCACCTGGAATTCATGTTCTGTCTGATATTCCTCATCCTGATATACATCTCTGCTGAAATCAGAAATGCCATCGTCTTTAACATGGATCGTGTAGGATACCTTTACCGCTGCATCCGTTTTAAAATATACATACAGTGACTGTGTATTGGTTCCGAATGGATTATATTCAATCAGCATATTGTTCAGATTATAATCCTGTGACTCTTTCTTTTTCTCTAATTTTTCCGCAACTTTTTTCTGTTCTTCTTCTTTATAGGTCAGCTTGATCTTTTCGTAGATCTTTTTCTGTTCTGCATTCATTACATTTTTTTCGTTATCCGATTTTTTCAGTTCTTTTTTCCCATCTGATTCTGAAGTTTTCTCTGTTTTTGTTGTATTGTCTGCTTTTG
>ENA-OQHD01000794-OQHD01000794.1-human-gut-metagenome-genome-assembly--contig:-NODE-794-length-10476-cov-3.010726_pt1 | contig 10476 bp, 11 predicted proteins | sample MGYA00242560_ERZ504711 | MGnify/ENA primary metagenome ERZ504711 (study PRJEB26092, sample SAMD00036198) | human gut metagenome | host: Homo sapiens | study: EMG produced TPA metagenomics assembly of... | reverse complement strand
CCTACCCAATATTCGCATATCGTGGGATTATCATCCCACTTTTATGCTCATATCGGGGCGGGTCAAAAGGTCTTTCACCCACCTATGAGCAAGCTCATGTGGGCTTAGACCTTTTGACCCTGGCATCATAAAAATTATTAGCCCCACTTATCAATGTAACGAAGAAAATATAATCAATGAATTTATTTACAAGAGCCGGAAATATGCTTATTATCTACATTGTAGGTTATGATCTTCAGGGATCATTGCCGGCTCTAATTATATAAAGTTGAAAATTCTTCAAAGATGCATTGCAGGACGGGAAACCTGTTCAGCCGATTCTTCGGTCAATGTATCTTTTTTCATTTACGTGAGCAGCAGGTCAGAGTCTGTGGATGAGCAGGATCCGGACAACTGCCACAGTAACCTGGGAAGCTCGTAAAGCGTGTTTCTCGTATTTTCCAAAAGTATAAGGAGGTCCCGGTATGGAAAGGACAAAAGAGACACTGAAAGAACTGATTCGTGCAGGCCGTGCAAAAGTTCCGGCTCACAAAGTGATCAAAGGCGGACAGCTGGTAAATGTAATGTCAAGCGAGATCTATCCCGCAGATGTTGCAGTATATAATGATATGATCGTAGCAGTGGGTGATGTAGAAGACTACGTTGGACCGGAGACAGAGATCATTGATGCTACAGGCTATTATCTGACACCGGGTATGATCGACGGACATATCCACAGCGAGTGCAGCAAGATGAGTATTACAAGTTATGCAAAGGCAGTTGTACCAAGAGGAACAACCAGCATGATCTCAGGACTGGATGAGTATATTTCCGTTTCAGGTCTGGAAGGTCTTCAGGAAGTACTTGCTGAGATGAAGCAGAGTCCGCTGAAAGTGTTCTGGGGTGCTCCTTATAAGACACCATATACAATCCCGAAATCAACCGTTGCATTTAACTTCACAGAAGAAGTTCACAAAGAAGTACAGAAATGGCCGGAGTGCTATGGAGTATGGGAAACGGTACGTGAGTTCCTGCAGGAAGAAGATGAAGATACACTAGGAGCAATCGTAGAAGCTTCCAAGAACCGCCTTCCGGTCTTCGGATGTGCACCAATGGCAGTAGGCAATGACCTGAACGGTTATCTTTGTGGCGGTGTTCGCCTTGACCATGAGAGCTACACACATGAAGAAGTGGTAGAGAAAATGAGAAAAGGAATGCACATGCTGATCCGTGAGTCATGTGTAACACATTTCCTTGAGGAAAATATCAAAGCTGTGACAGAAGTGAACCCGGCTTTCGCAAGAAGAGTCAGCTTCTGTACAGATGACGTAACCGCAACCGATATCCTTGAAAAAGGGCATCTTGACAATGTGGTACGTCTTGCAATCAAGGCAGGTGTTGAGCCGATGACAGCCATTCAGATGGCAACGATCAACAGTGCCGAGGCTTACCGCATCGATCATCTGATCGGTTCTATCTGCCCGGGAAGAATCGCAGATATCCTGTTCGTAAAGAGCATTGAAGAATTTGAAGTATGCAAAGTCATGACAAATGGTAAGATGGTAGCGGAAGACCACAAGCTGACTTATGACCTGAAAGCACCGGCAAGAAGCAGCGTATTAAAAGGTGCATTAAAGTGTAAGCTTACGACAAAAGAAGATTTTGAATATAAGACAAGTATCCAGAACGGTGAGGCAGATGTCCTTGCAATGGATGTCAAAGGACCATTTGTCCGCAAGAGAAGAGATGTTGTCCTTCAGGTAAAAGACGGTATCGTACAGCCGGATCCGGAACAGGATGTTGCAATGGTATCCGTACTGGAGCGTTTCGGAAGAAATGGAAATAAATCTCTTGCATTTTGTTCAGGCTGGAAACTGAAAAAAGGGAGCAATGGCTTCTTCAGCAGCACCGGATGATAACAACCTGGTTGTTATGGGAGTCAGTGCAGAAGATATGTCGATCGCAGCAAACTATGTGATCGAGCAGGGCGGCGGACAGGTCGTTGTTGCAGATGGCGAGATCGTAGAGTTCCTTCCGCTTCCGGTTGGAGGAATCGTAAGTGATGCTGAACCGGAAGAGATCAGGGCACAGGAAGAAAAGATCGACCAGGCAGCAAGAAGCCTTGGTTCAGATCTGCCGAATCCGATGATGTATATGTTCTTCCTGCCGATTACAGCAATCCCGGATTATGCGATCACAGATGTAGGACCGGTTGATTATGTAAATCTGACAACGTTTGAGCCGGTACTTGCAGTACGTGAAAAGTAATTATAATTATAAAGTCCCGACCGGGTGTGGGAGCATCCGGGAGGGAAAATCAAAAAGAGAGAAGGAGGAGGCTGTTTAATTATGAAAGATGCAGCAACAATGAAAGCAGAATTAAAAAACTGATCGACACGGCAGCAGGAAGAATCCCGGCTGACCTTGTTATCAAGAACTGTAAGGTCGTAAATGTATTTTCAGGCAAGATCCAGGAAGGTGATATTGCATTTTCAGGAGATCAGATCGCAGGAATCGGAGAGTACGAAGGAAAAGAAGTGATCGATGCAGAGGGAAGATATGCCGCACCGGGATTTATTGACAGCCATATCCATATCGAGTCTTCCTATGTATGTCCGGAGGAGATCGGACGTCTCCTTGTACCACATGGTGGAACAACGATCATGGCAGATCCACATGAAATCGTAAATGTATGTGGAATCGCAGGTTTGGATTATATGATGAAGGCAGCCGAGAATACAGTGCTGGATGTGAAGTATGAATTACCATCCTGTGTACCGGCAACTCCATGGGAACATTCAGGAGCAGTTATTGATGCAGAGGCAATGAAAGAGCCTATTACAAGAGAAGGAATCGCAGGACTCGGTGAGTTCATGAATTTCCCAGGTGTGATCAATGCAGCAGACAGTGATCTTGATAAGATCATCGTAGCAAAAAGAGAAGGAAAATTCGTTGACGGACATGGACCTGGAATTGCAGGAAAAGACCTGAATGCTTATGCCGCAGCAAGAATTGCAGCAGATCATGAATGCTCTACTGTAGAAGAGATGAATGACCGTCTTGACCGTGGTATGTATATCCTGCTCCGTCAGGGTTCTGCCTGCCATAATCTTCGTACACTGATTAAAGGCGTGACACCTGAGAACAGCAGAAGATGTCTGCTCTGCTCCGATGATCGTCAGCCGAAGACGATCCTTCATGAAGGACATCTTGACAATCATCTGCGTATCTGCGTGGAAGAAGGTCTGGATGCAGTGACAGCGATCCGTATGGCAACGCTGAATGCAGCAGAGTGCTTTGACTTGAAAGACAGAGGAGCCATTGCACCGGGATACCGTGCAGACGTAGTTCTTCTGGATGATCTGAAAGATTTCCATGTGAACCGTGTATTCATCCAGGGTGCGTTGGTCGCAGAGGAAGGAAAGTATCTCCCGGAGATCAAACGTTATGATATCTCCACAGTAAAGGGAAGTGTGATTGTAAAAGATTTCTCAGCAGAGAAATTCAAAATGCATTTAAAATCTAATAAAGTGAATGTCATCAAGATCCTTCCGGGTGGTGTAGTAACTGCCAAAGATACAGCAGAGATCCAACTGGATGAGAATGGTGAATTTGTAAGAAATCCGGAAGAAGATATCGTAAAGGTAGCCGTAGTGGAAAGACACCAGGGAACAGGAAATGTAGCTTGTGGATTCCTGAAAGGTTACGGAATCAAAGCCGGAGCAGTTGCCCTGTCTATCGCTCATGATTCTCACAACATCATTGTTGTCGGAGTCAGTGACGAAGAGATGGAATTTGCGGTGAACAGCCTGATCGCCCAGGAGGGTGGAATGGTTCTTGTAAGAGAAGGAAAAGTACTGGAAAGCATGCCAATGCCGATCGCAGGTCTGATGAGCGATCAGAGCGGAGAATGGGTAGATGAAAAGCTGACCGCAATTCATGCAAAAGCATATGAAGAGCTTGGAATCGCCGGAGATGTAGAGCCGGTTATGACTCTTTGCTTTATGTCTCTTGCAGTAATCCCGGAAGTAAAACTGACAGATATGGGATTATTTGATGTAACGACATTTTCATTTATACCGGTTGAAGCATAAGCATTGGAGAAAGAACAAATGAAAGAACCTATTCTTGAAATGCGTGGGATCACAAAGAAATTCGGAAGTGTGACCGCCAACAAAGATGTAGATCTGACACTGTATCCCGGGGAGATTCATGCACTCCTCGGGAAAATGTGCAGGTAAAGTACCCTGATGAATATTTTGAATGGAATCTACAAGCCGAACCATGGAAAAATCTATTATAAAGGCAAGAAAGTTTCCATTCGTTCACCGAGGCATGCAGTCGATATGGGAATCGGAATGGTACATCAGCATTTCCGCCTGATCCCGACTCTGACGGCAGCAGAAAATGTATTTCTGTATATGCCGGACTGTAAGCTGATCCTCAATAAAAAAGAAATGGAAGAACAGATCGGAAAATGGTCTTCTGAGTTTTCATCTGAATGTAGACCCGTCTGCGTTGATCTGGCAGTTGTCTGTCGGAGAGCAGCAGAGAGTTGAAATCGTCAAACTGCTCTGTCGTGGGGCAGAGATCCTGATTCTTGATGAGCCGTCCGCAGTTCTGACCGCACAGGAAGCAAAGGAAATGTTCCGTGTGCTGCGTCGGATGGCAGACAGTGGAAAGAGCGTAGTGGTTATTTCCCATAAAATGAATGAAGTTATGGAATTTGCTGACCGCATCACCGTATTAAAAGGCGGTGAGGTGGAAGATACCATGCCGGCATCAGAAGCAACTGTAGAACGCCTGACAAAAAGCAGTTGTAGGAGAACGTGAATTAAAGCCTCATAAAAATGAAGGTGGCACATGCAGAGAGGAAGTTGTACTGAAATTGGAAAATCTGTCTGTAAAAAATGACAGAGATCTGATGGCAATCAAAAATGTGTCACTGGATATCCATGCAGGAGAAATTCTTGGAATCGCAGGGGTTGCAGGAAATGGTCAGAAAGAACTGGCAGAGGCTGTTGCCGGACTGAGAAAAGTAGTAGGCGGAATCATCACCATTCACGGGGAAGACGTGACAACACAGGGTGCAAAAGCACGCGTGAAGAAAAGAGTAGGCTTCATTCCGGAAGACAGACTGAGCATGGGACTGGTTCCGGGAATGAATATGGAAGAAAACCGTATTCTGAAAGAATTTGATCTGCCGAAATTCAGCAGACATCATATTTTAAAGAAAAAAGTGATCCACGATACCGTACAGGAAGAAATTAAACGGTACGATATCAAGACTGCCGGAGATAAAAGTCCGGTGTCCCTGATGTCAGGAGGAAATCAGCAGAAGCTGTTAGTTGCGAGAGAAATCGGAGGAGATCCGGTTCTTCTGATCGCAGTCTATCCGTCAAGAGGACTGGATATCGGTGCGGCAGAAGCCATTCATGAGATTCTTCTGGAACAGTGCAGGAAAGGTGTTGCTGTGCTTCTTATTTCAGAGGAACTGGATGAACTGTTTCAGATGTCGGACCGGATCGGAGTACTCTGTTCCGGTGAGATGATGGCAGTCATCGACCGCAAAGAAGCAGATTACGATACGATAGGAAGGCTGATGTCAGGTGAACACTATGAGAAATAAACTACGTTTAGAAAAAAGAGAATCAGTAAGTACGATTCGTATCGTACTTACGTCCATCCTTTTTACATTGATCGCATTTGCATTTTGTGGAATTATCATTGCATCAGTTGGGTTCAATCCGCTGGAAGTTTACGGGAAGATGCTCAATAAAGTATTCCTTTCAGGAAAAGGAATCCGCAAAATGATCAATGCCAGCCTGCCACTGATGTTCTGCGGACTTGGTGTGGCACTGACATTTAAAATGAATCTGAATAATATCGGTGCAGAAGGACAGTACGCCATGGGAGCCATTTTCGGTGGAGCTTTTGTACTTTACGGACCAGAGATCCGCGGTATCGGAGGCGGAATCATCCTGGCAGTGATGTGTTTCCTCGGAGGAGCATTCTGGGCATTGCTCTGTGCGATCCCGAAAGCATACTGGAATGTAAATGAGAGTATTACAACTCTGATGCTCAACTACATTGCACTGATCATCTTAAGTTACCTTGTTCTTGGTCCATGGAAAATGCCGGGACAGAATGTAGGTCAGACGAAGAGAATCCCGGTTGGACTTGAGATCCCTGAGATCAATGGAATCAGTGCCGGAATCATTCTTGGAATCGTGGCGGCGGTTGTAATCTTCCTTGCATATAAGTATACAACAGACGGGTATCAGTTATCAGTGATCCGCAGCAGTCAGAATTCTGCAAGATATGCCGGAATCAATATTAAAAGAAATATCATTCTTGCACTGGTGATCAGTGGAGGACTTGCCGGACTTGCCGGCTATGTACAGTATGCGGGAGTTTCACACCGTATCATGGAGCAGATGCCGAACAATGCCGGATATACCGGAATCGTCATCGCTTATCTGAGCCGCCTGAATCCGCTGGTGATCGTGATCGTGTCAATTTTATTTGCGGGACTGCAGAACAGCAGTGCCACAGTGCAGATCATGGGTGTGCCGACGCAGATCGCGACAATGATCCAGGGAGCGGTTATGATCTTTGTGATTGCAGGAGATTTCTTCCAGCGTTATAAGATTGTTGTAAATAAGGAGGTGAAAGCATGATCGCATTAATCATTTCATTATGTTCGGGAGCAATCGTCTATGCAGTTTCCGTCATGTATGCCGGGATCGGTGAAACCTTCTCAGAGCGTGCAGGTATCATGAATCTTGGCGTTGAAGGGGTGATGCTGATGGGAGCAGTCAGTGGTTATATCACTGCAGTTCACACACAGAATCTGTTTTTATCATTTCTGGTCGTGCTTTTGACCGGAGCTGCATTAGGTCTTGCATTTGCATTCCTTACCGTAACGCTGCAGTCAGATCAGACTGTATGTGGTATGGCAATGCTGATATTTGGAACAGGATTGAGTGGATTTATTGGAAAAGATGTTTCCGGTGTGGCTGCCAATCTGAAGTTTGAAAAGATCGCAATTCCTGTACTTTCTAAGATTCCTGTGCTTGGAGATATTTTCTTTAAACAGAATCTTCTGACATATGCAATGTACTTTATCATTCCATTATCTATGTTCTATATTTACAGGACAAGATATGGACTGAAGCTGCGTGCGTTGGGTGAAAATCCGGCAGCACTGGACGCAGCGGGAGAAAATGTATTTGCGATGCGTTATGGTTATATCATCTTCGGATGCATGATGATGTCGATCAGCGGGGCGTGCGTTTCGCTGGCAAATACAAACTTCTGGAACAGCGGAATGACAGCCGGAAAAGGCTGGATCGCATTTGCACTGGTTGCATTTTCATCCTGGAATCCGGTCATGCTGATGTGGGGAGCATTGCTCTTCGGATTTATCAGTTGTCTTGGAAGTAATCTGCAGATTTATCTGCCGTCTGTTCCAACGGAGGTATACAGTATGCTTCCGTACATTGCAACTGTGATCGTATTTATACTTTCAACAGGAAACTTCAGAAAGAAGCATACCGCAGAGCCGGCAGCTCTTGCAAAACCTTATGATCGTGAAAGCCGGTAAAAATGATCTGAAAAGAAAAAATTAAAGCTTGCCCAGAGGCTGCACTGGAAATGGCAAAGGAGACCTCCTCTTGAATATCAAATCAACGAGGATTCACTGACCGTATCAGACAAAATTATACTGACTAAAAAGAATCTCCGAAAATGTGCCGTCAGTGGAGATTTTTATTTTTTTCCAGGTCAAAGACCGGCTGTCACTTGTCCTTTTCAAACCAGCCACTGAAAAAGCATCGCCAGGCAATAGAAGACTTCCTGAGGATCAACGAAATCGAGACACTCCGGGAACTTCCGGCAGAAGCATCTACTCTTCCGTGGAATGAAGTTTACAAAATGCGTGTCGGTTCTCTCTTAAAAAGGAGACTTTAAAAAGAGACGGTTTTTTGATGATCCATGCCCTTCTGATCCTTCTTCTGACATTTGGCTGCCTTATATGGAATGCTAAGGATTACGTTAATTATATTCTCGAAGATGCCGGACTTTCTTCCGCAATCTCCGAACGTATGATGGATACTGTATTTGACTCTCTTCCATCAGATGATATTGAAATTCTGGGGCAGATCCAGGATAAACTGCAAAATTTCTCCTGCTGTAGATGCTCTTGCTGAAAAATATGCCCAGGCTATGGTTCAGGGAATTGCAAGCGGCAAAGAATTTGATGAGATCCATGTTGATATCAGCAATGAACTGGTTCAGATTGCCTCCACTGCATTGACCGAAATAAAAAAGCAGATTCCGCTATCCGATGGAATGGAAAAGCTGATCACTGCTTCTCTTTTATCCGATTCAGCATCTGCCCAGTCGGCGATCAATACTTATGCAGAGGGAATTTATGATGGTTTCAGTAACCGCCTCGGAGGACTTGTCAACCTATACCGGATCCTGACCTCACAGTTTATGATCCTTTTTCATTGCACTTCTGTATATCGGTATGGTCATTGCCTGCATAGTCACAACTCCCCTGACCGTTGTGAGATTCAGCTATCCCGCAACTTTTGTACTATTTGGTATTCTCTATTACTTTTTAGTAAATGTCGTCGGAAATACGCTCGTTGCAAGGCTCAGCAACCGCTTTTTAGGCAGAACAGTATTCCTTGACCCGTCTATGGGATATGCAATGCTTATTGTTGCCATACTGGGAGCAGCCTTTCTCTTCCTTTGCCTGACTATCAGAATAAAAAGAGAAGAGAAAAAAGCTGACTCAGCTCTGAGATAATACAGGCTTTTTAAAAGAATACACTGAAAGTATATCACCTTTGCTACTACAAGCAATAGGATCAGTATAATTTTCATCTCACCTCGCTTTCGTTTGTCTTGCAAATATTGTGGTTTGTTTAATTAATATCACAAAACATTTTTGTTTATTTTGTAAACTTTATGCATTGACTTCATCTTTCAGTAGTGTTAACATCAATTCAAGGGAGGTGAGACTATGACACAGGGTGAAAGAGTGCGAATGATAAGAAAGCATCCTAATGTCAATCTTAACGTTAGAAAAGTTTGGCGGAAAAATTAGGAATCAAAAAAATCTGCTCTTAGCTTAATTGAAAATGGAAAAAATAATTTAACTGAACAAATGGCTAAATCCATCTGCCGTGAGTTCCGAGTAAATTACTTTTGGCTCACCGGAGAAAAAGGAGAGCCTTTCATTAATATCCCTGATACTGCTTTGGATGATCTTGCCGATGATTACGATCTTGATAATATAGATAAAAAGATTATTCAGAAGTATCTGGAGCTGAGTGCTGATCAGCGTGACGTGATTAAAGCTTACCTGAGAAGTCTCTGCGAAGACGAAAAAAGCGGGTGATTCACCCGTCTTTTCTGATGAAGTACTTATGTATGTATTGAAATCCGGAGATCCTGATTATCAGCCATCCTGCTCACAGGATGACCTCAGGAAAGAACTCGGATTTTAATTTTGACATAGGTGAATAAATTGTTTCAATGACCATTTTCCCACTTGGGCAAAATGGTGAACACTACTCAGAAACTCGATTAGAAAGGACGTAAGCATATGCCATTACCAAAAGTCAAACAACTATACAATTGAAGATATCTACTCTCTTCCTGATGGACAGCGTGCTGAGCTGATCGATGGACAGATCTATAATATGGCTCCACTGAGTCCCTTCCACCAGGAACTGGTAATGGAGCTTTCCGCAACTCTTCGCGATTACATTCCAAAAAGAACAGCGGACCGTGCAAAGTTTACCCTGCTCCATTTGCCGTTTTTCTTAATCAGGACGACCACAATTATGTAGAACCAGATATCTCCGTGATTTGTGATCCTAACCGGATTAATGAAAAAGGATGTAATGGTGCTCCTGATTTTATTATAGAGATCGTATCACCAAGCAGCCAACGCATGGATTACCTCACAAAATTGTTTAAATACCGTACAGCCGGTGTTCGTGAATACTGGATTGTGAATCCAATGAAGCAAACGGTTCAGACCTACTTCTTTGGTGACGTAGAAGATTCCAATCAATATTCTTTTGATGATGAGATTTCTGTTGGGATCTACGATGATTTGAAGATCTGTATTGCAGATTTACTGAAATAAAAAAAACCGCCTCGGTTCTCTTTTTTAAATATTATTATATTATCGACAAATCTCGGTATACAAATAATCGACAAATAATGTGATTTTCACCCGTTTTTACTGGTTTTCAAATTAAAACAAATCAATATTTTCACATAAACAAAACACTTCTTCTCACTTCCAAGAACGAGATTGAAGCAAACACATTTGCTGCTGAACTTCATTATACCGGATGAATTGATTTTTGACAATCCTGGTATGACAGATAAGCAGATAGCAGGAATCATAGGTTGTGATTCAAAAAGTTATGGAGTTTAAAAATGATATAACCTCTTCGGAGATTATATAAA
>ENA-OQHD01000793-OQHD01000793.1-human-gut-metagenome-genome-assembly--contig:-NODE-793-length-10484-cov-6.426378_pt1 | contig 10484 bp, 7 predicted proteins | sample MGYA00242560_ERZ504711 | MGnify/ENA primary metagenome ERZ504711 (study PRJEB26092, sample SAMD00036198) | human gut metagenome | host: Homo sapiens | study: EMG produced TPA metagenomics assembly of... | reverse complement strand
TATGGATATGCCCTAAGGCAACATAATCGAAGACCTTTGGAAAAGGTCACTGGTCACATTGGTAAGACCACCTACCGTATTACTGGTTTCAGACAACATCAATTCTCGAAGACCCTGACCATCGCTATCATCCTTCTTAGGAAACCGCTAAAATGCGTCACCAAGACATGAGCTTTGTCAGGATCAAAAGCATTTTTCCATATCCTCAAGAATGTAGGTCAAGGCATCACCAATCCCCTGAATTTCCTTTCCCTCATCATCCTTATAGTAAATACGAGCATCAATAGGATCGATAAAAGGCAGCAGCAAAAATCTGGCAATTCTCCAACTCAATAGGCTCAAAAGCCTCCTCCAAACGTGTACTTAAATGAAGGCCCTGATGTTGAAAGAAGTCACGCCCAAAATGTAAACGTTCAGCCCCATCGTGATTACCACTAATCGCATAGACAGGAATCTGCTCCTCCAGTACCAAGCGGGCCAAGGTCTTATTAAAAAGCTTAATCGCATCCACAGGGGGCACCGCACGGTCATAGAGGTCCCCAGAAATGATAACCCCATCCACTTTTTCGCTAATAGCCAAATCCACAATTTGTTGAAAAGCCCACTCCTGCTCCTCCAACAAAGACCAGCCATTGAGGGTTCGTCCTACATGCCAATCTGACGTATGTAAAAACTTCATGACAACCTCCTCATTCATTTTGTCTTACTTCTATTGTACCTTATCAAGCTAAATACTGCTTAAAAGTTTCATAGGCTTTGATAGTTTTCCCGTTTTTTAGCTGTAAAGATCAAAAAATCTCTCCCAAGCTATCCTGTACTGACCCCAAAAAGTTAGACAATTTATGTAAGCAAAGGATTTAGCTCTGTATTGCACAGGATTGAGTCCTTTTAGTTTTACCTTAATGCATTTGTTGTAGTAATCAATATAGTCTAGACTACCCTGCCTCAATTGGTTAAGTAATTTAAATACCTCTAACCAAGAAAATCAATATTATCTATTCTTTTAATTGACTTTTATAGATTCTAAGCATTATCATATAGGTTGGTACTAGTGCACATCTTGTATTTTAGGCAATAATATTTACTCACTTTTCGTTATTGTCAGTACCGATCCTTTTTAAATTTTTCACTATTAAAACCTAAAATAATCCGAACCCTAAGGGCTCCTGACTTTACTTTATTCTAGGCCTTTTTTATCCGTAGCTTGTTAGCTGACTTGGAACTAGGCATATAGTATTTACTATTTCCCTACTTGAGATTTTTTATAAGTCACATGCATTATTCCATCTGAACGAATGGTATGATTTTTATTTCTTTTAGAGAAACACCGGTAATAGTTAATTCCTATCTTAAATCACTTGAAATATATTTATAATGTGTTGGAGTGCTAATCAGTACCGCTTGTAGATTTTTGGAAGATACTAACACACTAATGATTTAATCCCCTTTAAAACATGAAAAGAGAAGCCTCCAAAGCTTCTCTTTTATAATTATCAAATAATGTACAACTAGGATTCTTAATAACTACCTAATTTAGTGGTTCAATCATGAAGCTTAATTGATAGCTATCTGCTGAGCTAAGCAAGAATTCGTCATGAACTGGAGCACCCCATGAGTCGTCACCACCTACACCCATTTGAGCAGCAAGAACTTTAATCCATGTAGCATCAGATTCTTGCAACTCATATTGGTGACGAGCATTTTCAATTTGTTCAGTACTGTTACGCAAAGCACTGAATTCGAATGCTTTATTAAGTGCGGTGAATTTAAGACCATTATGGTTATCATCAGATACTGTGAATTCACGAGTACCATAGTGATTACCAGATTCTTGTGGCATTAGATATGGAGCAAATGTCTTTTCAACAGATGTTTCATATCGACCAAGATAGGCACCAGGAAGTTTATCACGGTAGCTTTCTTCTGCACCGTATCCATAATAGCTAAGGTTTGTAAATTGTGAACCGATAGCAAATTCTAGACCAAATTCAGGGAAGTTTGGCAAACCTGCTTTACCATCATAGTTTGCAGTAACAAAGATTCGACCCTTGTAGTCAACTTGATAAGTTACCTTAACTTCGACATCAGACAAGCCTGGCAATTCATGAACATAAGTCACTTTAACAGAGTCGTCTTCGATTTGAATTTGAGTATCTGTAACTTTACTATAGTTTCCAGCAACCTTCCAGCCTGCCATTTCGAATGGATATCCAGCACCACGATCGTTGTCAGTGTAAGCACGAGTGAAGCTAAGTTTAGGACCTTTCTCAATGAATTCAACACCATTATACTTAGCAGATACTAAAGTATTTTGTGCACGTGAAAGCAAGATTGAGAAGTTTTGTCCTTGAATACCGATGTTGAAGTCGCCTTCAACAACATTCAAAGGTGCTTTAACTGGTGTTTCAGTGCTAATCTTTTCAACAACATATTGACCACGAACAATTTCATGACCTTTAGGAGCCCATTCAGTTGCTTCCCTCAGAACACAAGCAACTTCGTAAATTTGTTCAGAATTTGAAGCCTCGACTACAAAGTTAACTGGGAATGTTGCTTCTTCGCCTGGTTTAACATCAAAGTGATATTCACTTTCACTAACTTTTCTACCATCTTCGTAAACTCTAGCTAGGAAAGTATAAGCAGAAAGATCTTCGAAGAGATTATCATTCTTGATAGTTACTGATTTTTCATCAACAGCAATCTTAATATTAGAGTAAAGATGTTTAACTGTTTGAAGTTTTGGAGTTAGGGTACGATCTGCAAAGACGATACCATTTCCACAAAATTCGTAGTCAGAAGGTCTATCATGCCAGTCACCACCATATGATAGGAATTCGCTACCATTTGGAAGTGTTTTGTAAATAGCTTGGTCAATGAAGTCCCAAATAAATCCACCTTGGTATTCTGGATATTTCTCTAAGTCAGTGTAGAGTTGCAATCCACCACCAGAGTTACCCATTGTGTGCATGTATTCACATGAAATATAAGGTTTTTGAGGTTTGTTAGTTAGGTTACCTGAAGCAAAGTGTTTATCACTAACGCTTGAAAGATCAACTAGTTTACCAGTTGTGAGGTATTCTTCGATATCAGCTGGTTTCGCATACATACGACTTTCGATGTCTGTAATGTAATCAAACTCACGACACCATGCAACACCTTCATAGTGAACTGGACGAGTATTGTCAACACTACGGAAGTAATCAGCCATGTCAGCAATATCTTTACCAGCATATGATTCATTACCACAAGACCAAATGATAACACTAGCGTGGTTCTTATCGCGTTGGAACATGTTATTGGCACGATCCAAACAAGCAGGCAACCATTCTGGTTCACTAGCTGGGATATTCCATGAAGGTTCGCATAGACCAAGTTTTTGCCATGTACCGTGTGTTTCAAGGTTGGCTTCATCGATAACATAAAGTCCATATTCATCACACAATTCATACCAACGTGTTTGGTTAGGATAGTGTGAAGTACGAACAGCATTGATGTTATGTTGTTTCATCACTTTGATATCCCAAAGCATATCTTCTTCAGTGATACAACGTCCTGTTCTAGCGTTAAATTCGTGTCTGTTAACCCCTTTAAAGACAATTCTCTTACCATTCAAAAGCATAAGTTTATCTTTAATTTCAAAGCGTCTAAATCCAACTTTAACTGGAACGACTTCAACAACTTGGTCATCATCCAAAACATGAAGGATCAAATCGTAAAGTTTAGGACTTTCAGCACTCCAAGGTTTGATTTTAAGATTTTCAAGACTTACAGATAGTTCACCGTCACCATTAACAGATGCATCACCTTCTGTAACGATGCCTTCATAATCTGAAAGAACATATTTAATCTTCTTGTCTTCATAATCACCAACAGTCTTCAAATCAATATCCAATTGACCTGCTTTTGTTTGGTAATCATAATCTCCCTTAACAAAGAGATCTTGAACGTGAACTTTTGGAATAGCATACAAGTAAACATCTCTAAAAATACCGTAAAGTCTCCAGAAGTCTTGGTCTTCCAACCAGCTTGCTGTAGAGTAACGATAAACAGCTACCGCCAACTTGTTATCACCTTCAACAAGGTAATCACTAATTTCAAATTCACTAGGTGTAAATGAATCTTCACTGTATCCTACGAAGTTACCATTGACCCATACAAAGATGGAAGTAGCAACCCCTTGGAATGAGATAAATACTTTTTTATCTTTTAATGCATCATTCAAGGTAAAATGTTTAACGTATGATGCAACAGCATTTGATTCTTGAGGAACTTGAGGTGGACGAAGGAATTCTTTACCATCCCAAGGATATTGGGTATTCACATATTGTGGAGAACCAAAACCTTGAAGCTCTAAATGACCTGGTACATTGATGAAATTCAAATCAGTTTCATCAAATTCTGTTTTATAAAAGTCTTTTAAAACCTGATTTGTATTCTGAGCATAGTGAATTTTCCATTTTCCATTAAGAGATTGTCTTAACTTCATCTCCCCTTCAGAAAATTCTTCAAGAGATTCAAAATACTTATGATCTGAGTGAGCATCAACAGTATTAACGCTAACAATCTTTGGATCGTTTAAATAAGTTTGAAATTTTTTCAGTCATGTTCATAGATTATTCTCCATTTTTTTGAAGGTAATAACTTCAGACAAAGCTTCTACCTTTTCTCCAACTTTTTGTTCAAGATGGAAAGCACTGAATTTTTCTGAATTAGTTACAGTGACAAGTACTGTGTCATCAAGACCATTTTTCTCAATAATTGGTGACCAGAACTCAAGAAGTTTTTGTCCAACTTCAACACGATCACCTTGTTCTACGTAACTAATGAATCCTTCACCATTAAGTTTAACTGTTCCGATGCCAACGTGGATAAGAACAATGACACCATCTTCACTTTCAATACCAACTGCATGGCGAGTAGGAAGAATTTGACGAATGGTACCACTAATTGGTGCAAAGACAGCTCCATCAGTAGGTTTAATGGCGAAACCTTTACCCATGCTACCTGAAGCAAAGTGTTCATCATTAACACTTGAGAGATCAACCAAATAACCAGTTGTAGGGGTTACAAGAGATACGACGTTAGTTTTAACTTCATTTTCAGAAGTTGCTACGCTAAAGCGATGTTCCAATTCTTCAACAATTTTAGCGTGACGTGCTTCAGTCAAAGTGATTTTACGAGCAACAATGAAGGCACCGATAAGCATTGTTGCTGCTGGGAAAGCAAACATGCCAAGCTTAAAGATAAACTGTTGATGTGTTGTAATTGTTGATGCTGAGGCACCTGTTGTCATACCGGCAGCTACGGCAAATGTAGAAACAAGCCAGTTTGACATCGCACCACCAAGTTTATCAATAAGTGGACGAACTGACAAAGTAAGTGATTCATCACGGTGTCCCGTTTTCCATTGACCATATTCTACTGAGTCAGAGATAATCATAAAGACAACAAGGAACACAAGAGGTTGTGGAATGAAGAAGAGTTCAGCTGCAGTCAAGATTATTGGAAGTGATGTACCTGCAATACTAAAGATTCCGATACCCCCGAGCATTACTGCAATACATCCGTAGAACAAACGTTTACGGTTGAATTTATCAGCTAGGGTAGGGAAGAGTGAAACTGAAACCAAACCAACAACTGTATTCAATCCGTAAAGAATTGAGTATTTACCTGAATCACCAAGGATAAATGTGAAATAATAAAGTTGAAGAGCATTAAGTGTATTAATACCAAGACCATAGAACCAATATCCAAGAGATAACCACATCAATTGGTCGTTTTGACCAAGAACCTTAAAGACTTGTTTAAGGCTAGATTTTTTCGTTATTATCACGAAATTTTTGACTCAACTTCACGTGTACCAATACCAACAGCAATTGATGTAATCACACCAATGAGAGCAACGATAAATGCAAACCAGAACCATCCAGATTTATCTCCAGAGCCACTATTGTTCGTCATAGAGAAGAACAAAACGATTGGCATGATGGCAACACCTACAATATTGGCACCAATCGTAGAACCAATACGGGCAAAAGTTGCCATTTTTTTCACGTTCGTGACTATCAAGAGACAAGGCAGGAATCATTGACCAGAAACCGATATCTTTAATCGAGTAGAAGACATCCATTACAAGGTAGATAATTCCAAAAAGTACAAGGTACAAGAAGGATTTGTTTATTCAAACCACCTAAATCGGTGAAGAGAAGCAACAAGGTGATAGAACTGATGATACCACCACCAACTACCCATGGTTTGAATTTACCATACTTAGTATTAGTGTTATCAATCATATTACCGATCAATGGATCGATAAATACTTCCAAGATACGCAAAATAGAGATAATGTTAGTGATTAATAGTACGTAGTGACTATTTTGCTTTGGATCACCTGTGTTAAACAAGTGAGTTGTCACAAACATGATAAAGTATGTTGACAAGGTTGCATAGAAGACGTCGTTACCAAAAGCACCAGCTGCGTAGGATAAACGAGACTTCATCTGACCTTTAGACTTTTTCCATTTCGGAAACCTCCTATTATTTGAATACGTTTACATTATATGAAAATTGGTTTATGCAGTCAATAATTTCAGTGATTTTTTACTAAAATTTTACTAATACATGGTTATCTTGATGAATTAAAGTATTGGAAGCCAATTTCATAGTTTACACTATGACCTTTATCTAAGATAATATCTCCAAAACCTTTGTGATTAACGGCATCTGGAAGGGTTTGAGCTTCCATAGCAATAGCTTCACGCCTTTTTGCCATTTTGCCTTTATCTCTTGCAAAGTAAATATTATCTTCGATATCATCCATCGTAAAAATGACTAAACCATTTCTGTTTGAGAAGATTTCAATACCATCTCCACTTTCTTTGTCATGCAAAATAGCTACTTCTTTCACATGATCACAAGTTCCCCCTCCAACTACAAAGGCATCATCAAAACCATTATTTGCTTCAATTCGAGGTAGCAAGTCAGTTGTCTTTCTAAAATCATAATTCGTTTCATCTACATTAACTTTTTTGTCCTGTTGGAATTAACTCAGAATCCAACTCTAAACGATAGTCTGAATAGATTTGTAACTCATGACTTGATAAATCCTGTTTGTCGCTAAGATTAAAGTAAACATGGTTTGTCGGATTAAAAATTGTTGACTCTGTAACATCGAAGGCTTCAAAGAGTATTGTTAAGCGGTTATTATTGTTAAGTCTATAACTAATAGAGACTGTCACATCACCAGGAAAGCCATCTACACTTGAATAAAGTCTTCTAATAAATTTTGTCTCAACATATTCATCATTCAGGTTTGTGACATAGTTCCAATTTTGGACCTGCATTCCTTTTGGACCGCCATGTAAGCAGTTTTCTCCCTCATTCTTAGGAAGGCTATAAAGAACCATATTATGAGTATACGAAGCTTTCCCAATTCTTCCAGCAACCCTACCAATGGACTGGCAGGCACATAAATTATTCTTATAGTAATCCTCGAAATCACTGAAACCAAGTACTATATTTTTAAGAGCACCAGTTTCCATTGGAACCAAAAACTCCTGAAGTGTAGCACCTGTTGTGAGTGTGGAAATGACAACACCATTATTATTTTCCATTGAAATTTTACTGACATCGCCTGAATCAACTTTTCCAATAATTTCGCAGCTTATTTTCATATTATTTCCTCAAAAAACAAAGAGTACAACAATTATATATACTCTTTGTTTTTTTGTTTATTATTTTAATTATCCTCGATCATCGTACCCTTTTGGATGGCTAGAATGCCATGCCCAAGCACTTGCGATGATTTTTTCGATGTTATCAAATTGTGGTTTCCATCCAAGAACTGTACGTGCTTTTTCAGATGAAGCAATCAATATATCAGGATCACCAGGACGACGATCAGCTTTTTCAGCTGGAATCTCTTTACCAGTTACCTTACGAGCTGCTTCAAGAATTTGAAGGTTTGAGAAACCTGTTGATGAACCTAAGTTAAAGGCTGTAGATTCATTACCTTTACGAAGATATTCAACAGCAAGGAGGTGAGCGTCCGCCAAGTCGAATGGATGCACATAGTCACGAACGTTAGTCCCGTCTGGAGTATTGTAGTCATCCCCAAAGATCATGATTTTTTCACGAACACCTTGAGCTACTTGAAGAATAATCGGTAGAAGGTGAGTTTCTGGATCGTGGTCCTCACCAATCGAACCATCAGGTTTGGCACCCGCCACATTAAAGTAACGAAGAGGGACATACTTGATGCCGTAAGCTTGGTCTGACCACTTCATAATGGTTTCCATCATCAACTTACTTTCACCATATGGGTTGATAGGATTTTGTGGTGTTGTTTCAAGAATTGGAATTTCTTCTGGAATTCCGTAAGTTGCTGCTGTTGATGAGAAGACAATGTATTTAACACCGCATTCGTTCATAACCTCAAGCAATTTAACCATTCCAGCTGTGTTGTTATCAAAATATTTGAGTGGTTTTTCCATTGATTCACCAACCAAAGAATAGGCCGCAAAGTGAATAACAGCATCAACATCAGGGTTTTCTTTGAAGACCTTTCTCATAAAATCCTGATCAGAAAGATCGCCTTGATAGAAAATAGCATCTGGATGTACGGCAGCACGGTGACCTGTTACCAAACTATCTACTACTACTACTTTTTCTTGACCTTTTTCAACTAAGCGATCAACCATGTGAGAACCGATATAACCAGCTCCACCTAATACTAAAATTGCCATTTCTTATCTCCTTTCTTCAGAAAAAACAATTAATCAGCTAAATTTACAAAATCTACAAATGCTTTAAACTGATCCAAGCCTTCACTATTAGTCTTATAAACACCTGCATCTTCTAGTACACGAGCAAAGATATCTGCAACAGATTGTCGAACAACTTCTGTCACTTCCTCAGCCGTAATATTTGGATTTTGAGCTTTGAGTTCATCTGCCCATTCTTGGTGAATTGGAGCAACTTGGTTACCTTGACCTAATAGATAATCTTCAACATCTTTAAGTTCTGTTTTCAAACGAGGTGGAAGAATGGCCAATCCCATAACTTCAATCAAACCAATATTTTCTTTCTTAATATGTTGAACATCTTTATGTGGGTGATAGATACCGTCTGGATATTCTTCAGAAGTTTGATTGTCACGAAGAACCAAATCCAATTCAAATTTGCCGTCTTTTCTACGAGCAATTGGAGTAATGGTGTGGTGAGGTTGTCCATCAGACTCAGCCAAGACCCCAGCTTTTTCGTCTGAATAACCACGCCAGCAATTTAGGATTTTAGTTGCAAGAGCGATAAGTCTTTCCTTGTCTTCACTTCTTAGACGAAGAACAGACATAGGCCAATTAACGATGCCAGCCTCAACATCAGAGTAACCATCAAAGCTAACTTTTTCTTTAATGCCTGCTACTTCCATTGGGAAGGTATGGCGACCACCTTGATAGTGTTCATGTGTAAGAATTGAACCACCTACAATTGGAAGATCGGCATTTGAACCTGCGAAGTAACCAGGGAATGCTTCAACAATTGTTAGGAGACGGCCAAACGTCAATGGACTGATGTGCATTGGTTCGTGCTTACCATAAAAGAAGATAGAATGTTCGTTAAAGTAGGCATAAGGCGAGTATTGGAAGCCCCACTCCTTGTCTTCCATTTGGAAACGAACAACACGGTGATTGCTGCGGGCTGGGTGATTAATGCGACCCAAATAACCTTCATTTTCCATACAAAGTTGGCATTTTGGATAATCAGAAGCTACCGCATTTTTAGCTGCAGCGATGGCTTTGGGATCTTTTTCAGGTTTTGAAAGGTTAATCGTAATTTCCAAGTCACCGTATTTAGTTGGTGCTTTATAAGCAATATTTTGTGCAATGGCTTTGACTTTCACATAATCATTTCGTTTACTTTGTGCATAAAAGTCAGCAATTGCTTGCTCTGGGTTAGATTTATAAGTATCCCAGAAGTTACGATTGACAACGCTCGGTCTTGGTGTAATTAAGTCCATGAGTTGAGCACCGATGATATCTTGTTCTTCGTTAAGTTCACCTACGGAACCAGCTTTAACACCTGCTTGAAGCAACTGGTCTTTAAGGTCAATCAATTCAGAGCTATCTGTTTCAACATCAGCAACTCCTTCTCCAACCAAAGTAAAAATCTTTGTTTGTCAAATAGATACGGTCCAATTCCTCATAATCACTATTTTCAATAACCTGAGTTACAAAATGTGTTTACTAAATTTTCAGCCATAATCTCTACTTCTTTCTCATTAATCAAGTACTCGTGAACCACCAGTTACTTCGGCAATATAGAAGCTTGGTGCATAACCAACGACTTCTTCATAGCGTTGATCCAACTGCTTTTTTAGAAGTCTTTCAACTTTGTCTTTGTTTACAAGTGCAATGGCACATCCACCGAAACCAGCTCCTGTCATGCGGGCTCCTAATACTCCTTCTTGTTCCCAAGCTGTGTGTGCC
>ENA-OQHD01000792-OQHD01000792.1-human-gut-metagenome-genome-assembly--contig:-NODE-792-length-10493-cov-1.941540_pt1 | contig 10493 bp, 16 predicted proteins | sample MGYA00242560_ERZ504711 | MGnify/ENA primary metagenome ERZ504711 (study PRJEB26092, sample SAMD00036198) | human gut metagenome | host: Homo sapiens | study: EMG produced TPA metagenomics assembly of... | reverse complement strand
GTCAACCACGAGCTGATGAGCATCTCCCTGAACTCCACCTCCAAGTGGAAGGCCCGCAACATGCCTTCCTTCCTGGCTTACATCGAGGAGCAGAAGCAGCTGCCCAAGTGCCTGACCATGTCTCTGGCAGCCTACATTGCCTTCTATTCCAACGATATTCAGGAGCGTACCGCTGACGGCCTGATCTGCAAGCGCCCCGCCGGCAACACCTACAAGATCCAGGATGACGCATGGGCACTGGACTTCTACTATGCACACAAGGACGACACCGCTGCTCAGCTGGTGAACGCTGTGCTGACCAACACCCAGATGTGGGATCAGGATCTGACCAAGATCGAGGGTCTCGAGGCCGCTGTTCTGGCTGATCTGGAAATGATCCGCACTCAGGGTGCCGAGGCTGCTTACAAGAGCTGCCTGTAAGCCTGAAAAACCAACCTACCCGCACAACAAAGGGCTGCTGCTTTGGGCAGCAGCCCATTTTGTGCGATACGATAAGGAGAACTACTATGCCGCAGGCAATTCATATCAGCCCCATCGACAACGTGGTCGTTGCTCTGCACCCCATTGCCAAGGGCACGCTGGTGGAAGTGGACGGTCTTTCTGTGACTGCTCTGGAGGACATTCCGCAGGGCCACAAGATGGCCGTGAAGCCCATCAAGAACGGTGAGAACGTGATCAAGTACGGCTTCCCCATCGGCCACGCCACCGCAGATGCCGCTCCCGGCAGCTGGATGCACACCCACAACGTGCACACCAACCTGTCCGGTGAGGTAGAGTACAGCTACAACCCCGCCCCGGATCTGGCTCCCCTGCCCAAGGTCGAGCCGGAGACCTTTATGGGCTTCCGCCGCAAGGACGGCCGTGCCGCCATCCGCAATGAGATCTGGATCATCCCCACCGTGGGCTGCGTCAACGACATCGCCAAGAAGATCGTTGCCGACAATCAGGATCTGGTCACCGGCTCCATCGAGGGCCTGTACACCTTCACCCATCCCTTCGGCTGCAGCCAGACCGGCCACGACCATGCACAGACCCGCAAGCTGCTGGCTGCGCTGGTGCGCCACCCCAATGCTGCCGCCGTTCTGGTGCTGCATCTGGGCTGCGAGAACCTGCAGCACGATCAGTTCGTGGAAGAGCTGGGCGAGTACGACCACGACCGTGTGAAGTTCCTCACCTGTCAGGAGGTGGACGACGAGTTCACCGCTGCCCGCGATATCCTCAAGGAGCTGGCTGCCTATGCCGGGCAGTTCAAGCGTGAGCCTATCTCCGTGTCCGATCTGGTGTGGGCATGAAGTGCGGCGGCTCGGACGGCCTGTCCGGCATCACCGCCAATCCCACCATCGGCCGCTTCTCCGACATGATGGGCCAGCGCGGCGGTTCCACCGTGCTGACCGAGGTGCCCGAGATGTTCGGTGCTGAGGGCTTCCTGATGGATCGCTGCATCAACCATGACGTCTTTGTCAAGGCTGAGCACATGATCAACGGCTTCAAGGATTACTTCATCAGCCACAACGAGGTGGTCTACGATAACCCCGTCTCCGGGCAACAAGCAGGGCGCATCACCACGCTGGAAGACAAGAGCTGCGGCTGCGTCCAGAAGGGCGGCACTGCCCCCATCATGGACGTGATCGGCTACGGTGATCCCGTTGTCACCAAGGGCCTGAACATGCTGTACGGCCCCGGCAACGATCTGGTTTCTGCCACGGCCATGACCGCCGCAGGCGCACACCTGATCCTGTTCTCCACCGGCCGCGGCACTCCGTTCTCGGCCCCGGCTCCCACCCTGAAGATCTCCACCAACACCCCGCTGGCCCAGAAGAAATCCGGCTGGATCGACTTCAACACCGGCGTGATCGCCGATGGCGAAAAGACCATCGACGAAGCTGCAAAGGATCTGCTGGATCTGGTCATCCGCGTTGCAAGCGGTGAGCAGACCAAGGCCGAGAAGCACGGCTTCCGCGAGATCTCCATCTTCAAGGACGGCGTCGTTCTGTAATCGTTTCGAGGCTGCTGTATGGCACTTTGGCTGTACGGCAGCCTCTTTGTGCATGAAAACGGAAGGGAAGTGTTTTTATGGCTATGACCACTCGCATGATGATCTATGCGTTTCTGCTTTACGGCGGCATTTTTGCCGCTATCGTGGCCGTTATTGCAAGGGTCATAAAATATCTCATTCGCTATGGCATTGATTATTATTTTGAAAAACTGGCACAGAACCAGAAACATAAGGAGGACTGAACTATGAATCAGATCACCACCCGTTATGTCATCGAAAACGGTGCCTGCTATGAGCAGTACGTTATCACCGATGCTGAGGCAAAGACCGAGCTGGTCATCACCCCGGAGCGCGGCGGCATGATCACCGGCTTCTCGCTGAACGGCGAGGAGTACATCTGGACCCGCCACCCCAATTTTTCCGAGTGCAACCGCCCCCGCTTCGGCGTGCCGGTGCTGTTCCCCAACTGCGGCCTGCCGGATAACGGCGTGCACATCTTTGACGGCAAGGCATACCCCATGGAGAACCACGGCTTTGCCGACCTGTGCGCATGGGATGTGGAAAGCGTCGGCCCGGACGGCGTGACCCTGATTTTGGAGTCCACCCCGCTGACCAAGTTCCTCTATCCCTTCGATTTCACCGTGCTGATGAACTATAACCTTGAGGGCAACACTGCCGCCATCAACATGACTGTGATCAACGAGGGCGACACCAACATGCCCTTCAGCTTCGGCTTCCACCCCTACTTCAAGGCTTCCAAGCTGGAGAATGTGGACTTCGATATCAAGTGCGCCACCTGTTCCGAGAGCGCCAAGGGCGAGCAGCCCGCTGCCCCCGGAAAAGATCACCCTCACCCGCAAGGAAGGTGCGGACAACAGCGTGCGCCTGCTGACCGGCGTGCAGTTCCCCATGACCCTCACCGACAGCGGCAACGGCCACAAGGTGACTGTGGATGCCGACGACAGCTTCGACCACGCTGTGCTGTGGCAGCAGGATGCCGAGAGCTTTGTGTGCATGGAGCCCTGGAACGGCTGGGCCAACAGCGTCAATGAGGAAGGCAAGCACGAAGTGCTAGAGCCGGACGAGGCCATGACCGCTGATTGGAGCATCACCATCGAGAAGGTCTAAGCTGCATATCGTATAACAAAAAGGACACACCACAATGGTGTGTCCTTTTTGTTATAATTTAGTTCTTTGCCGGAATCATAAAGCTCTTATTTTCCGCCGGGTCCCAATAAAGCAGTTCCACCCTGCCGCCCTGTGCCAGCAGTTTTTCCTTCGGCTCCTGCTTTTGCCAGCAGCGTTCCAGCAGCTTTTCCATGTCGGCATCAGCAGACACCTTCTCCGGGCAGAGAGCGCTGCCCTGCCACTTGCCGTCGGCATACAGGCTCAGCGCACCGGCATTGCCCGCCAGAATGGCTGCAATGTCCTTCTTCATGCGGTCGTAGTCGTACTCCACGGCCTTGTACTGCCCATGCCACAGGCCGAAGAACACCGAGAACTCGCCGCCCAGTTCAATGAGCAAATTCTCATCATTGTGCGGGTTCTTGACCACAAAAGCCACATCCCCGTTTTCCATGTAGTCGAAGTCCGGCTCCTCATTCGTGTGCACGGTCACATGCTGGCTGCTCAGCGCCGCAAGCAGATCCTCCTGCACGGCACTGGTATCCGGGATCTCATCATAATTGATATTTGCGTTCATGGGATGCTCCTTTTCTCTGTGCTATTTGTGTTGTTATTTTTCACCAGACCGCACAGGCCTACTTATTTTCCTTCATATTGCCGGATTATTTTTATACGCTGTGTAACAGAATACATAAAACGGTTCACTCTACTTCACATTAGATCAATGCTTTTTGAATCTAACCATCGAACACACGACCTCGACACGATCCTGATTGTCCAAACTCAATTCAAGGTCATGGTCGATGATGGGCAGCTTGAACCGGACGGACTTCAGCCACTGTCCGTTAGGCTGGCGTTCCGGGTAGATCTGCACCTCGTCGATCAAAATCTCCACCAGTCTACGGCGTTCCGCCTCGGTCATGGTGGCATAAAGCTTGTCAAAGCAAATCAGGATCTTATAGATGTTGTCGCCTGTGATTTTGTCGGCTTCAATGGCCTGCTTCTTTGCCCGGGCATCCATCAGTCCATTTTCCCACCTCTTCGATTTTATCGTACATCTTATAAAGGCGGTCGTCAAGGTCAGATTTCCGGGCGATAAAGTGCCGGTCGTCCGGGTCAAGGCTGTCGATCTCCTCCATAAGCCGGGATTTTGTGGAGTAGTGCTGCCGCAACTGCTTCTCATAGGCGGCGATCTCCTGCACAATGGCAGTGGTATCTACCTTCATGTGTAGACCTTGGTCTTTTCTGCTGCCATTTCCAGCACCTCCCGTTCGTACCGTCTTGTTCGGAATAGCTTTGCAAGCAAAGTCGTGTGCCAAAGGGCGCTGCTCTCGCCTGTCGGCTCGGTCAAGCGCTTCAAAATGCAACGCATTTTGAGGTTGCCACTGGCGACCCGCGCCCCTTTGGGATTCTCCGTTCACATTGTCCTACAGACGATGTGATTTTATTGTTGTAGCGATTCGCTTCATCCCGGTTTCGTCCCGGTTTGCAGAATGCCCTTGCAATCCGAAAGGAGCCGTGCTATAATGCCGCTGTAATTGAATCAGAAATCTTCAGGGCAGGGTGCGATTCCCTACCGGTGGTACAGCCCACGAGCCGTAAGGCATGATTCGGTGAAACTCCGAAGCCGACAGTACAGTCTGGATGAAAGAAGATACCAAGCGCAGAGCCCGCACGGTTCTGCGCTTGTGGAGGCTGCTCTGGGATGCGTTTGCATTCTGGAGCTTTCTTTTTTGCACAAGGGTCCCTTGTGTCTTTCGGCTGCCCTGAACGTTTTTGTCAGGGCTTTTCTTTTGGAGGCGACACGATGAACGACAAAGAGTATAGCGTCTGGCTTTGCAGCTTGCGAAAAAGGGTTGCGGGATGGACATCTCCCAACCCGATGGTGGGTGCCGTGGTCGCAAAAGAGGGCAGGATCATCGGACAGGGCTGGCACCAGAGATACGGGTCAGGCTCATGCGGAGCGCAATGCGCTGGCATCCTGCACCGAAGATCCGCAGGGAGCGACCCTGTATGTGACATTGGAGCCGTGCTGCCATTACGGAAAGCAGCCGCCCTGCGTGGATGCGATTCTGGACGCGGGCATTCACCGGGTGGTCGTGGGTTCTGCTGACCCGAATCCGCTGGTGGCTGGAAAAGGAATTGCAATCCTGCGCGCACACGGCATAGATGTGACCGAAAATGTTCTGCAAGAGGAATGCGATGCGCTGAACAAGGTGTTCTTCCACTATATCACCACAAAACGCCCCTTCGTTTCCATGAAATACGCCATGACGATGGACGGAAAAATCGCCGCATACACAGGCGCTTCCAAATGGATCACCGGGGAAATTGCCCGGAATCATGTTCAACGGCAGCGACACCGATTCCGCGGCATTATGGTGGGAGTCGGAACCATCCTAGCAGATGACCCGCTGCTGACCTGCCGGATAGAGGGTGGCCGTGATCCCGTCCGGATCATCTGTGATACACATTTGCGGACACCGCTGCAATCACAGGTGGTCATGACCGCCAAACAGGTTCCGACCATTCTTGCGACCTGCTGCGGCGACCCGGAGAAGCAGGCGGCATATCAACAGGCCGGGTGCCGGGTCCTTTGTCTGGAAGCGCATTGCGGTCATGTGAATCTTCTGCAACTGATGGAACAGCTGGGGCAGGAGCAGATCGACAGCATTCTGCTGGAAGGCGGCGGAACCTTGAACTGGTCTGCACTGGAAAGCGGCATCGTGCAGCAGGTACAGGCTTACATTGCCCCGAAGCTGTTCGGAGGAAGGGATGCCAAAGCACCCATTGAGGGTGCAGGTGTCCCGCTTCCGGATGCTGCATTCCGCCTGAAGAACAGCCGATTGGAACAGCTTGGCAAAGATTTCCTGATCGAAAGTGAGGTGGAGTACCCGTGTTTACCGGAATCGCGGAAGAAGTCGGAACAATAAAGTCCATCAATCGGGGACAGCATTCCGCCGTACTGACTGTTCGTGCAAAAACGGTTCTGGAAGGAACCAGGATCGGCGACAGCATCGCCGTCAACGGCATCTGTCTGACCGTCAGGCAGCTCTTCCCGGATAGCTTTGCTGCGGATGTCATGCACGAAGACCTTGAACCGCTCTGCACTTGCACAGCTCACCGTTGGAAGTGCTGTCAAATCTGGAACGTGCCATGCCGGCCAACGGACGTTTTGGCGGACACATCGTAGCAGGCCATGTGGATGGCGTCGGACGCATTGCTAATATCCGAAAAGACGATACGGCTATCTGGTACACCATTCATGCAGATCCTGCGATCCTTCGCTATGTCGTTGAAAAAGGCTCTATCACAATAGACGGTATCAGCCTGACCGTGGCTGCGGTGGAACCTACGGGCTTTTCCGTGTCCACGATACCGCACACCGTCCGTCAGACGAACCTGAACCAACGGCACAAAGGGGATTTCGTCAATTTGGAAACCGATGTTGTTGGAAAATATATCGAGAGGCTGCTTCCATCAGAAACACCGAAGCAAAACACGCTCACAAAAGAAATGCTGCTGCGCTGCGGCTTTTAAGGAGAGTTTACGATGAACTTCAATACCATTCCCGAAGCTTTGCAAGACCTGAAGCAAGGAAAAATCATTCTGGTAACGGATGACCCCGATCGTGAAAACGAGGGGGACTTCATCTGTGCTGCCGAATTTGCCACCACCGAAAACATCAACTTTATGGCGACCCACGGCAAAGGTCTGATCTGTATGCCGATGTCCGAGGCTTTCGTCCAGAAGCTGCAATTTCCGCAGATGGTGCAGTATAACACCGACAACCATGAAACGGCATTTACGGTGTCCATCGACCACGTTTCTACTTCTACGGGCATTTCTGCCGCAGAGCGTTCCATTACGGCGATGGCTTGTGTGGACGATCACGCAAAAGCAGAAGATTTCCGCAGACCGGGCCATATGTTCCCCCATTCTGGCAAAAAAGGAACGGTGTGTTGGAGCGCAACGGTCACACGGAAGCAACCGTTGACCTGTGCCGTCTGGCAGGGCTGAAAGAATGCGGCCTGTGCTGCGAGATCATGCGGGAGGATGGCACGATGATGCGCACCGCTGAACTGGCAAAGCTGGCAGAGCGTTTCCAGATCAAATTCATCACCATCCGTGATTTACAGGAGTACCGCAAGTGTCACGATAAACTGGTCGATCAGGTGACGGCAGTGAACCTGCCCACCAAGTATGGCACCTTCAGAGCTTATGGTTTTGTGAGCCGCCTGAACGGAGAGCATCACATTGCACTGGTAAAAGGTGACATTGGCGATGGAAAGGATATTCTGTGCCGCGTCCACTCGGAATGCCTGACAGGAGATACATTTGGCTCTTTGCGTTGTGACTGCGGCCAGCAGCTGGCCGCTGCCATGACGCAGATCGAAAAAGAAGGCCGGGGTATCCTGCTCTATATGCGGCAGGAAGGCCGGGGCATCGGTCTGATCAACAAGCTGCGTGCCTATGAACTTCAGGAGCAGGGCATGGATACGCTGGAAGCCAATCTCGCTCTGGGGTTCCATGGAGATGAACGGGAGTATTATCTCGGCGCACAGATCCTCCGGGAACTTGGCGTAAAAAGCCTGCGCCTGCTTACCAATAACCCGGACAAAGTATATCAGCTCTCCGAGTTTGGGCTGGAGATCTCCGAGCGCGTACCCATTCAGATGACGGCGACCCCGTATGACCTGTTTTACCTGAAAACGAAGCAGGCACGGATGGGGCATCTTCTGGAATATTAACAACGAAAGAGGTATTTAAAAATGAAAACATTTGAAGGTAAGCTGGTTTCTCAGAACATCAAGGTCGGTATCGTAGCTGCCCGCTTCAACGAATTTATCACGTCCAAACTTCTGAGCGGAGCAATGGATGGTCTGCTCCGGCACGATGTGCAGGACGCTGATATTCATGTTGCATGGGTTCCAGGTGCTTTTGAGATCCCACTGGTTGCCTCTAAAATGGCAAAAAGCGGAAAGTATGATGCTGTGATCTGCCTTGGTGCCGTGATTCGCGGTTCTACCAGCCATTACGACTATGTGTGCAATGAGGTTTCCAAAGGCATTGCCACGGTCTCGCTGGAAAGCGGGGTTCCCGTCCTCTTTGGTGTTCTGACCACCGAAAACATCGAACAGGCCATCGAGCGGGCAGGCACCAAAGCAGGTAATAAAGGCTATGACTGTGCAGTCAGTGCCATCGAGATGGTAAACCTGCTCCGGGAAATGGATACCGCCGCAGAGTAAAATACACGCAGGAGTTTGCCATGATCGTTATAAAGACCCGACAGCCTGACCCGGAATTGGAGCAGAAGATCCGGATGCTTCTGGAACGAGAGCACATCGAGGCAGAGCAAATATCCATTGATTCATGGGAGAAGTTGGTTCTTCCGGGGCTTACACTGGACGGAATGACCCACGAAGTGTCGTGCAACGGCAGAAAAGTCTCCCTTACACGACTGGAGTTCGATTTGCTGCTGATGCTTGCCTCCCACGAGGACAAATCTTCTCAAAAGAAGAGCTTTTCCGTGCTGTGTGGGGACAAAACTGTGACAACACCTTAAAGGTCGTGGCAAATACCGTTTCCAATCTGCGAAAGAAGTTGGCCGGCTGCGGTAGCTTTATCCGCACTATCCACGGCGGCTATGCTTTTGTAAGCCAAAAGGAGAACGACCCGGCATGACCAGGATCTTATTTATTTGTCTCGGAAATATCTGCCGAAGCCCGATGGCGGAGTATGTGATGAAAGACCTTACGTCCAAGGCAGGACTATCCGAGCAATTTGAAATCGCATCAGCCGCCACCAGTGCATGGGAAATCGGAAATCCGGTCTATCCTCCTGCACGGCAGAAGCTGGCAGAACATGGCATCGACTGCAACGGCAAGACCGCCCGGCAGATGACCCGGCTGGATTATGCACGGTATGATCATCTGATTGGCATGGACGAAAGTAATCTGTGCGACATCCTGCGGCTTGTCGGCGGAGACCCACAGCATAAAGTCTCGCTGCTGATGGCGCATACGGATCATCCCCGTGAAGTGGCAGACCCATGGTTCACGGGAGATTTTGAAGCCACATGGCAGGATATACTGGAAGGATGCACGGCATTGCTTGAGGAACTGCGATCATAACAGATTATCATAAAAACGGACGGATGTCTGCCAGTTGACAGACATCCGTCTACTTTTTTATTTCAAATCATCTTCAAAATACTTCAGCGCCTCCCGGATGGCTCTTTCCTTCTCCGCCGGGCACTTGAGCCGCTTGGGGTTCTCAGCCTTAGGCTTGTTGTAGTTCTGCCGCTCCTTGATGCCGCATTTCCGCTTGACCTGTGCAATATAGAGGTCGCTCACGTTCAGACCGGTGTGTTCCTTGACGTACTCCCGGATCTCTTCATAAGTAGCCTTGGTCTCTGCAGCAGTCACATCCAGTTCATCCATTTTCAGATTCACCGTGATCTTCTGGTAGACATCTAGTTTGGACAATGCGCATACCGTCTCGATATGCTCACTGTGGGGGAACATATCCACCGGCGTGCTGCTCTCCACTTTGTATCCCTTCCGGGTCAGCAGCTCCAGATCCCGGGCCAGCGTGGCCGGGTTGCAGCTCACGTAGACCACACGTTTCGGGGCCATGCGGGCCACGCTTTCGATAAACTGCGGCGTAGAGCCCTCCCGCGGCGGGTCCATAAAGATCACGTCTGCGCGTTCACCAGCCGCAGCGGCTTCGCCGATCCACCGGGTGGCATCTGCGGCAAAGAAGCGGGCGTTCTTCACGCCATTGTGCTTTGCATTGCCTATGGCATCGTGCACCGCTTCGCGGTTCACCTCCACGCCCACTACCTGCTTTGCATGGCCGGCGGCGGTCAGGCCGATGGTTCCGATGCCGCAGTAGGCATCCAGCACCACTTCTTTGCCGGTGAGATGCGCCGCGTCCACTGCAAGGCCGTACAGCACTTCGGTCTGGGTATGATTGATCTGGTAAAAGCTGCGTGGGCTGATGGCATAGGTCTTGCCGCAGAGGGTATCCAGAATGAAGCCCTTGCCGTACAGCACCATTTTCCGCTTCACCCAGCACTACGCTGGTTTTGCGGTCGTTCACGTTCTGGACGATGGTGGTGATGGCCACGCCCTGCTTTCCGGCTTCGGTCAGCAGGGCTTTGACAAAAGTTCTTGGCGCCGGGCAGCACCGCCTGCGCTGTCACCAGAACGACCATCACCTGCCCGGTCATAACGCCCCGCCGCAGCAGGCAGTGACGCAGAAGGCCGGTGCCCTTATCCTCATTAAAAGGCTGGTAATGGCAGGTGCCTGCTGCCGCACGCACGGCCAGCATGGTCTTATCCAGCACTTCGTCCTGCAAAAAGGGCAG
>ENA-OQHD01000791-OQHD01000791.1-human-gut-metagenome-genome-assembly--contig:-NODE-791-length-10493-cov-5.779664_pt1 | contig 10493 bp, 10 predicted proteins | sample MGYA00242560_ERZ504711 | MGnify/ENA primary metagenome ERZ504711 (study PRJEB26092, sample SAMD00036198) | human gut metagenome | host: Homo sapiens | study: EMG produced TPA metagenomics assembly of... | reverse complement strand
GTAAAATCTTGTTTCTTTGATGATAATTTCAGCACTTTAACTGTGCAAATTGATGATGCAATAAAGAACACTTTTTCATTTTTTCTTTCTTACAAAAGCCAGATGATCAACAAGATTACCTCCACAACAAAGATCACAGGCACTGTAATCATAAATTTTGCTTTCCGTATCTTATGCCGGAAGCACATCATACCTGCGATTGCTCCTGCACTTCCACCGATCAGTACAAGGATTAACAGCGTTTTCTCCGGAACCCTCCATGCGCCTTTCTTCGCTTTCCATTTATCAATCCCATAGGTACAAAATGCAAATAAATTGATAAATATCAGATAATACCAGAAATATTTCATAAGATGATCTCCTCCTTCAAGGCAAAGGAATAGATGATTTTCTCCTTCACCGGCTTCTCTAACAGTTGCTCCAACGCCTGGGCATAGTAATCAAGCTGTGCATGGTACAGTTCTTTCAATTGAGATGCATTTCTGACTCTATCCGTCTTATAGTCCAGTAGTACAAGCCCGTCTTCCTCCTCGAACCAGACATCAATAATTCCCTGGATGAGAATGGTCTCTTCCTTTCGATTTTCATCCGCTTCCTGACTTCTCTTCTGAATGTCCTGATAGATCTCCGGATAGATTTCTGATGCAGCTACTCCGAGAACAAATGGCTGTTCCTTCCGAAGCTTTCCATTTCCTGCTGCTTGTGTCATTCGTCTTCCACTCTCGCTATTTAAAAACGCAAGAATATCTTTCGTGCGGATACAGTCTGCCATCTCTTTTGACAGTCTCCCTGCCTGATAGAACCGTTCGATTTCTTCTTTCAGAAGTTCCTCTGTATACTCTTTTGAAAAATCATGAAGCTCGAGAAATTTATGATAAGCACTTCCCCTTGAAGCTCCTGTCAGTCCTTCTTTCTGTTCTTCCATGAAATGCGGAAGCAGTGGAACAAGCTCCGGCTCCTGAATCAATTCTTCTCCTGCTTCTTCCTGCAAAGACTCACGCTTCTTCAACTCTGAAACTGTAAATTTCAGCTTCATTTTTCCTTCTTCTTTATATGGATAAAGGAAATTCATCTGCTGTTCCAGCTTTTCTTCCGCTCCCGGAAGATAAACCTTCGTTGTATCCCAGTGTTCAAGTACTTCTCTTGCGATCACTTCTGCCTGTCGCTGTGCATCTTCTGTAAAATCCATCTCTCCTGCATCAAAAATCCGGACTTTAATCGGCAATTGCTGCACCTCTTCACTTTCTGTTTTGAGAATTCCACATAAATCAGCTTCTCTCTTGAGATCTTCTTCCTGAAGAAGTGCCGGAAGAATCCAGTCCAGATAACGGTTTGCGCCTTCTAACTGATAAAGGCTCAATGGAGATTCCCTGTCTGTCATATGATTCACATATGGTTCCAGGCCGTCTTCTCCTATTTTCAGACTGCCTGTCAGAATCAGCTTTTCTTTCGCTCTTGTCATCGCTACATAAAGCACACGGAGTTCTTCTGCAAGATTCTCAAGCTTTGTCTTCTCCTGGATCATTTTCTTCAAAAAGGTCGGTGCCTTTGTCCTCATCTCAAGATCTACAACGTCAATTCCAACTCCGTTTCTCGGATGGATCACAATACTTCCTTTCAGATCCTGTGTATTGAATTGCTTTCCTGTTCCGGCTACAAAAACGATTGGAAACTCCAGACCTTTACTTTTATGAATACTCATAATACGGACTGTGTCATCCTGTTCGTCTATGATACTTGCTTCGCCATAATCAACATCATATTTTTTCAGTTGCTCGATATAGCGTACGAAATTAAACAGACCTTTATAACTTGTCCCTTCAAATGCTCTTGCTTTCTCAACAAGCATTTCTACATTGGCTTGCCTCTGTGCGCCCCCCGGCATAGCACTGATAAATAACCCATAGCCGGTTTTATCAATTATTTCCGCAAGAAGGTCATGGATTGCCGTATACGGAAGAATTTCCCTGAAATGATCCAATACCTCGAAAAACCTCCTCAATTTTTCCTGTACCTGTATTGCCTGCTTTTTGTCCACAGTTTCCGGAATTTCTTCCGGACTCAGGCTGCAAAATCCTTCCACTGCCTCGTAAAACAACTGATTCGGATATACAAGACGAATCACTGACAACTCTACTGCCGTCAGACCGGCAAATGGTGAAGTCAAAACTGCTGTCAATGGCAGATTCTGTCTTGCATTATCAAGAACTTTCAGATAATCCAGAAGAACACTGACCTCATACGTCTCGAAATATCCTTCTCTGCTCACAGAGTATGCCGGAATTCCCTCCTCGGCCAGTATGGACGCAAAAACTTCTGCCCACCCCTGTAAACTTCTCGTCAGAATCACCATATCCCGATAATGAACCGGGCGGTATTCTCCTGTCCCCTTATCAAGCACAACACCCGTGCTTAGAAGTTCTTTCATTCTCTGTGCGATCATCCGCGCCTCTTCTTCTCTCGCTTCACTGCTCCGAAGCCCCGTCTGATTATAAAGAAGCAGTTCCGTCTGATCCGTAAACACATTTTCATCCGGTAATTCAGGAAAAGAGGCTCCCAAATGCAGTGCCGCCTTATCATCATAGATAATTTCTCCGAATTCCTTCCGCATCAGTTTCCTGAAAATATAATTTGTACTGTCAAGTACTTCTCCCCTGCTTCGGAAGTTCCTGTCAAGATCAATTCTCTGCCTGCTACTCTCCTGCGTACTGTAGCTGTTATACTTTCCCATAAAAAGCTCCGGGCGCGACAGACGAAATCGGTAAATACTCTGCTTTACATCCCCGACCATGAAGAGATTATTCTGTCCGACAAACTCTCTTGATACACTTGTAAGAATCGTCTCCTGCACAAGATTACTATCCTGATACTCATCGATCATAACTTCTTCAAAGCGTTCCTGATACTCCTGTGCCACTGCTGACGGAACCAGTTTTCCTTCCTTTTCTTCCGTCAGAATCCGAAGTGCAAACTGTTCCATATCACTGAAGTCCAACAGATTTCTCTGTCTCTTTTTCTCCGAAAATGTCTCTGCAAAAGCCTGTACCAGCATAACTAACATCTTCATCGCTATCTGCGCCTCTTGCATATCCTTGATCCACTCATCAACAGGCGCGTAGAAATAATTTCCTTTCAGATCTTCTATCAGCTTCTTAGCCTGTTTTCTAAGTCCCTGTGCTTTCTCTTTCAGTTCTGGATCGACTGTCGGATCCTTCTTTCCTGACAGACGCTTCCATGTGAAATTACTGACGATCTGCTCTTGCTGACAAAATGTCTCTGCTCTTTCCAATTGCTCAATCTGTACGAGATCAGAATCTAACATTTCACCATACATATACGGACCGGCTGGAAGTTCGCATACTTCTATCGCCTGTTGAACAAACCCTTTCACATCTGTGAGATTTTGCCTTACTCTTGCCTTTGCTTCCTGCACAACATCTGCTTCTTCCATCTTCTCCGGATCAATCTCATAATTATCCACACATGCCTTCAACCACTTTTCCGGCTGTGGATAACTTCTGGAATATTCGTAAAGCTGGAGGATAAGTTCCTCGATCTTCTGATCATTTCTTCCTGTCCCGTACTGGTCAACAAAGTTTAAGAATGTCTCGGATCCCTCTGCATAAAAATTCTCGATCAGCTCCTCTAAGACATCCTGCATCAGAAGACGCAATTCTCCTTCTTCTGCAATTCGAAAGGCCGGATCAATCCCGATCACATGAAAATGATCCCGGATCACCGACAGGCAGAAACTGTGGATCGTCATGATCGACGCATTGTGGATCAATGTGGACTGCTGCTCCAGATTCACATTTCCCGGCTGTTCTTCCAGCTTCTTCTCAATTGCTGCACCGATCCGTTCTTTCATCTCTGCCGCCGCTGCTTCCGTATAAGTCACAACAAGGAGACGGTCTACATCCGCGGGATCACTCTCGTCCGTAATTCTTGAGATAATTCGTTCAACAAGTACAGCTGTCTTTCCCGATCCCGCTGCCGCAGACACGAGAATGTTGCGATCACGCAAGTCGATTACTTTCTGTTGTTCTTCTGTCCATTTTACGCTCATTCTCCTGCCTCTCCTTTCTCTTCCAAAATACCAAGCCTCTCTTTCATAGAATTCAGCGCTTCTTCCAACGTATATTTTCTTAATCTTCTGTACTCACAGCCTTCAATTCTCTGGTCGAATCCGCAGATATCCCTGCACCCACAGTAATCACAGCCTGTCATCTCATCAAGTACATATGGAAGTGCTGCGACCTCACCCTGATACATCACGTCTTTCAGTTCTTTTTCTTTCTCCTTTGTATACGCAAGAACCGTATCAAAGTTCTCCTTTGATAAAGCTTTTGATGCCGAACTGAGCGTTCTGTTCTTATTCATCCGCAGCGGATAGAATGTTGAAGTTCCACTCAGATTCCGTTCCAGATGCTCAACTACATTTTCATCTGCATTGATCAGTCCATCCAGCTTCAGCTCTTTTAGAATGCTTTGCTCAACTTCCGCTTTTGTCTCTTCTTTCTTCACAATCGGATCCTGGATCCTATAATAAAAAATACCTGCTGGAAATACTTCTTTTTCCGGATGCTTCTGCCGTTCGATCTCCAGTGCTGCATTCAGATAAACCGGAAGCTGCATCTGCAGACCATGATAGAATGCTGTGATATCAAATGCTTTCCTTCCTGTTTTGTAATCCGTCACCTTCACATAGACTGCATTTTCATCTTCACAGGTATCAATTCGGTCAATCTTTCCGCTTCCGAACTTAAACTCACAGCCGCTTGGCACAAAATCGCCTGCCGCCATCTGCTGTGTCAGTGCCCAGACGGATCGATTGATCAATTGCTTGATTCTGTGGATCATATACTCATTACGTGCAGACGAGAATAGAACTGTATTTCCATAATCCAGAATACTTTCTTCCACACTTTCATCAATCAGCTGCTCCCGCTTCTCTTCCGGCATCGCAACCCAGTTCAGACCTTCCTCTTCTACTTTGTGTGCAAATCGCTCCAGTGCCTGATGTGCAATGTTTCCCAGATCCATTGCTTCGAACCCATATTTCTCCCGTTCTGACAGACGAAGTCCGTAATTCAGGAAATGTGCATATGCACAGGAAGCAAAACGTTCCAGTCTTGTTACGCTGACACGCTTCGGATCCAAAAAGAGCTCTTTTGCCACTCTGCTTCCAAGGCTAGGTTCATCCTTTCGATAGAAACCAGCTTCTATAATCCTCTTCAGAGTTTCCTGACTCTGTTCATCTTTCACAAACCATCTGTACAGTTCTTTCCAGGAATCATCCAGTCCATGCTCCCTCTCTCTTAAACCTTCTGCAATCTGCAAGAGTCCGCTCTTTCTCATCATCTCATGATCAAGCAGTCCCTTTTTGTCTTCCTCTACCGGAACAAGTACCGGGAATAGACGCATCAGATCCTGGATCAGATACGCTGGACGAAGTGCTTTTCCTTCCCCGGATACTTTTGCCCAGGACAGATACAGAAGTTCTGACGGTTTCGTCAGATTCATATAGAGATAAAATTTCTGAATATATAATTTTTCTTTTGGTCCGGGAGAAAGATTCATTTTCTTCTCCTGAAACTGTTTTCTGTCTCGCTCGGAAAGCAGACCTCTTGCCCCTGCATTTCCTGGAAGAAGCGTATCATTTGCTCCGACAAAAAATAATGCGCGGATATTTTTGATACGTGTTCTCTCCATATCTCCGATCACAACCTGATCCAGACTTGGAGGGATCACACCTACTTTCGCCTCTTCAAGTCCTGCATCTAAAAGTTCACAGTATTCCTTCAAAGGAATCTCTTCCTCCCCCAGAAGTTCAACGAATTTATCGAATAGCTCCAGAACAATACGGTAAATCTGTGCATATTCCTTCGCCAAAGCCAGCTCTCCCTCTTCCTGGAATTTCTGCTCCAATTCTGCAAGCTGCTCCTGGATCTTCTCCTGAACCAGATATTCATAAACTGCGAGTGTAATCTCTTTTACCGTCTTTCTTCTCTTCTTCAGAACTGTATGCAGCGGTGTCAGTTTTTTCCACAAAACGCACGCGCAGATGGTTCAGTTCTTCCAGTTCTTCCTTTGTCGTCATCGGTGTCTTTCTCACCCAGACCTGATCCCATTTCTTGAATCCTTTCAGATCCAGCGCAAGACAGTAATTTTCCAGACGGTCTACTTCATCTCTTGTGAACCCACACAGGCTGGTCCGCAGATAACGAAAAACGCTTTCGTAAGTATAGTTCTGTTCAACCATCACCAGCAGACTTCTTAAATACTCTACAAAAGAATTCAACAAAATACTCTTCTTATGATCCATAAAAACCGGAATCTCATAACGTTCGCATGCCTTCTCCAACGAATCAGCATATGTATTCAGATCAGAAGCAATCACTGCGATTTCCCGATATCTGTATCCTTCTTCTCTCACCAGACGCCGGATTTCCTCTGCCACATACTGTGCCTCTTCCTGTGGTGTGTGAACTTCGTGAAGAGAGATTGACTGCATCTTTTTCCCACTGTATTTTCTTCTGGAATAACGGAATAGTTCCTCTTCCAAAAATCGCCATCTCCGGATTCTCTTTGAACCGATACGGCGGATTCTTGCATAGCCAAACCGGCTCATCGATCTCCACTTTCACTTCCTGCGCCACTTCCGTCAGTGAAGTAACCATCTGCTTGCTCAGCGCAAAGAGCTGATACGGATGCTTATAGACAAACGGATCTTCCCTCCGATCGATCTCAACTGTCAACATAATCTTATCGCACACTTTCAGAAGTTCCCCGATCAGCCGGTTCTGCACCGGTGTAAATCCGGTAAATCCATCCATTGCGATCACACTGCCTTTAAGCATTTTCGCTTCCGGTACAGTCTGACTCAACACATCAAGTAATTCTTCTTTTGTGATATATTTATCACGCAGATAATCCTCAAATCCTTCATATACTTTACGGATATCCTTTAACTTATAATACAGATAACTTTCCGGATTCAGTCCTTCCATGAAAGAATCAAGCTGTTCAAAATCAATTCCATACTGTGTGAATTCTGATATCACGGACTTCACTTCGCTGATATATCCCTGCTTCTTAAGATTTCCCTTAAGAACGGTCAGTTCATCTTCGTAATTTCCTGCAATCTTACGGAGCACCAGATTCTTACCCTCATCATCAAGGATCGGCTGTCTTTCCTTTCCTGTCTCTTCAAAAAGCACGGTGAGCCAGACGTCCAAAACTTAAGACATCAATATTCATAATACCGCCACGCGGATGTGCCATACACAGGTCCTTCTGCGTCTGCATTGTAAACTGCTCCGGAACCAGAACAAGATAATTCTTCTCCGGATGACGGATTGACTCCTCAACAATCTGCTGATATAAATAATGGGACTTTCCGCTTCCGGAATTCCCGAAAATAAACTGCAATGACATGCTCTGACTCCCGCCTTTCTTCTTAATATCTAAGCAAAAGACAGGCTGTCGTTCACAGGAATGAGCCATATCTCTCAGCCTTCTCTGTGCCCGGCAGCCCGTCTGGGTTTTTCCTTTCTTCTATTATCGCAAATTTATTTCACAAGGTCAACCAGTGCTGTCTTAGGAATCGCACCAATCTGTCTTCCGCTCTCTTCACCACCTTTAAATGCGATGAAAGTCGGAATACTCATCACTCTGTACTTCTGTGCAATGTCGATATTCTCATCAATGTTGATGTGGCATACCTTTACATCACTGAGTTCTTCTGAAAGAGCTTCTACGATTGGAGCCATCATCTTACATGGTCCACACCAGTCTGCATAAAAATCAACGAGTACCGGCTGCTGTGCCTGAAGTACTTCCTGCTCAAAATTGTCTGTTGTAAGTTTTACTACTGCCATCTTTATATCCTCCTTATAGATGTTATATCTTTTATCTGTAACTGAACAGTTACCTTTTTCCTTTGTTACAACCTTAGTATAGCACATATTTTTTATTTTTCTGTGATAAAATCACAAAGAAACCGACAGTTTGGATTTTTCCTCCCTGCCGGTTTCCTTCATTACTTCTTATATCGTTTTATCTTATTGCAACCAGGTCTGCAACCCTTTATTTACGCTTCATCGATTGCCTTACCGATATCATGTCTCATGTATTTATTCTTAAAGTTTACCCACTCTGTTGCTGCATATGCATTCGCACGAGCTTCTTTCAGATCTTTTCCCTTCGCTGTCACGCCAAGAACACGTCCGCCGTTTGTCACGATCTGATCTTCGTTGAATTTTGTTCCTGCATGGAAGCAGTAATATCCTTCGTGCTTCTTGAACTCTTCCAGTCCTGTGATTGGGAAGCCTTTCTCGTAGCTTACCGGATATCCTTCGGATGCGAGTACGACACAGACTGCTGCATTGTCTTCAAACTGAAGATCAACCTGATCCAGTGTTCCGTCGATACATGCTTCCATAACTTCAAGGATATCATTCTTCATACGAGGAAGTACAACCTGAGCTTCCGGATCTCCGAAACGAGCGTTGTATTCAAGAACCTTCGGTCCGTCTTCTGTCAGCATCAATCCAAAGAAGATAACTCCCTTGAACGGACGTCCTTCTGCTGCCATTGCGTCTACCGTTGCCTGGTAAACATATTTCTCACAGAATTCTTCTACTTCTTTTGTATAGAACGGGCTTGGAGAAAATGTTCCCATACCGCCTGTATTAAGTCCTGTATCTCCGTCTCCGGCACGCTTATGATCCTGCGCACTTGTCATTGTCTTGATTGTCTTTCCATCAACAAAAGAAAGTACGGAAACCTCGCGGCCTGTCATAAATTCCTCAATGACCATCTCATTTCCGGCTGTACCAAACTTCTTGTCCAGCATGATCTCCTTCACGCCTGCTTTTGCTTCTTCCAAATCCTTACAGATCAGAACACCTTTTCCGAGTGCAAGTCCGTCTGCTTTCAAAACAATCGGGAACTTCGCTGTCTCAAGATAAGCAACTGCTGCTTTTGGATCTGTAAAATTCTCATAAGCTGCTGTTGGAATGTTATATTTCTTCATCAGGTCTTTGGAAAATGCTTTAGATCCCTCAAGAATCGCTGCATTCTTCTTCGGTCCAAATGTGCGGATTCCTGCTTCTTCAAGAACATCTACAAGACCGCCTACCAGCGGATCATCCATTCCTACGATACAAAGATCAATCGCATTCTCTTTTGCGAAATCTCTTAATTTATCAAATTCCATAGCGCCGATCGGTACACACTGCGCATACTCAGCGATTCCGGCATTTCCCGGAGCACAAAAGATTTTGTCTGCTCTTGGGCTCTTTGCCACGCTTGCTGCGATTGCATGCTCTCTTCCGCCGCTTCCTACGATCAATACGTTCATAGTCTCTGCCTCCTTACTCGGTAACGATTGTACGATGTCCTTCTACTTCGATCTTTCCGTTCGCGATCAGATCGATTGCATGTGGAAGGATCTTCCATTCAGCCTGTTCCATCACTCTGCGCTGAAGCACTTCCGGGGTATCTCCATTGTGTACTTCTACAGCCTTCTGCAAGATGATCGGGCCTGTATCAGTTCCTTCATCTACGAAATGTACTGTTGCACCAACTACTTTCACACCGCGCTCCAAAGCTGCCTCGTGCACTTTCAATCCATAATAACCTGTTCCACAGAAAGATGGAATCAGAGATGGGTGAATGTTGATGATCCGATTCTTATACTTCTTGATCATCTCCGGCGGGATTACCACAAGGTAACCTGCCAGCACGATCAGATCCGGTTCATATGCATCCACAGCCTTTAAAAGTTCCTGATTGAACACTTCTCTTGACTCGTAGTCCTTTGGAGAAATGCATTTCGCATCGATTCCATTTTCTTTGGCACGTGTCAGTGCATAGGCATTTTTATTATTGCTGATCACGCCCACAAGTTCTGTGTTCGTGATCGTACCATTCTTTACGCTGTCAATGATTGCCTGAAGGTTTGTTCCGCCTCCTGACACCATACTTAAGACTCTTAACATAAAGTCACTCCCTTTTCGCCAGCCTCGATCTTGCCGACTACATATGGCTGATCTCCTGCTTCACGAATTGCATCCATTGTCTTATCAACGTCTGCCGGATCAACAGCGAGAACCATTCCAAGTCCCATGTTGAATGTGTTGTACATCATCTGCTCTTCGATTTCGCCCTCTTTTGCAAGTTTCGCAAAGATTGGTGGAATCGGGTAGCTGTCTTTTTCCTACAACTGCATGAGTTCCTTCTTTGAGCATACGCGGAATGTTCTCATAGAATCCGCCTCCTGTGATATGGCTGCATGCTTTTACTGTAACACCTGCATTTTTCGATGCTTTTAAAGTGCTTTTACATAGATTCTTGTCGGAGCAAGAAGTGCCTCTCCAAGAGTAGTTCCAAGCTCATCATAATAAGTATCTAAAGATTCTTTTGTAATATCAAATACTTTTCTTACAAGTGAAAATTCCGTTGCTGTGAACACCTGTAGAAGCCATTCC
>ENA-OQHD01000790-OQHD01000790.1-human-gut-metagenome-genome-assembly--contig:-NODE-790-length-10494-cov-4.184624_pt1 | contig 10494 bp, 16 predicted proteins | sample MGYA00242560_ERZ504711 | MGnify/ENA primary metagenome ERZ504711 (study PRJEB26092, sample SAMD00036198) | human gut metagenome | host: Homo sapiens | study: EMG produced TPA metagenomics assembly of... | reverse complement strand
ACAATGCCCGATACCAGAAAAGGAACGCATGGCAGCGGTTCCCCCTTCTCGAATGATAACTTCCTTATCTTTCACCTTCCAGACATACGCCATTTGTTCCAGACTGCTCAGCACATTTTTATTTTTGATACCTAAATAAGTTTTGAAGAACTCCTGTTTTCTGTATTTTCATTTTCCAACCGCTCTATTTCCTTTCTGCCTTTTTATTTTACATTACATAACATCAATCATTTTTTATTCCTATGCAATTTTGTTAATTATATCATGAACAGTTTTTCACATCTCATCATTCTCTTGATTTAGATCAATATTTGCAATTTTCTGAATATTCTGTATTTTAAATTTTGTCAAAAAAGAAAGAACCTGTTTCTCCTGCAGGTTCTTCTTTCATTTATCTCATATTTTCTATTCTTTCATATAGAGCGTGTTGGAAAAGACTTTCTATCTATCATGCTCAAGTCTGTGAGAAATTTTGTCCGAATGAGAACAAAAAACAGATAGATTTTTTATTTATCAATATCCTCAAACGCTTCCTTCACCTTATCCATAAACCCTTTTTTCTTCTTCGGCTGTTCTGCGGTATTCTCACCATCGGCTGCTTTTGCTTCTGGCACCTGACGGTTTCCGCAAGCTTCATCAAAGGCACGAAGGGCTTCTTTTGCTTTTCGTTCAGCTTGGTCGGGGTCTGCACGACAAGTGTTACATAGTGATCGCCGCGTACATTGCTGTTCCGGAGGGATGGAACGCCTTTTCCTTTCAGACGGATCTTGGTATCGGTCTGAGTTCCCGGTTTTACGGTATAGAGAACATCTCCGTCAACGGTGCTGATCTTCACATCACCGCCGAGCGCTGCCTGCGCAAATGTAATCGGTGCGGTAGAGAAGATGTTCATATCCTGTCTCTGGAAGATCGGATGACGGGTTACCTGAACCTCGACAAGCAAATCTCCTCTCGGTCCGCCGTTTACACCCGGCTCACCTTTTTCACGGATCCGGATGCTCTGTCCATCGTCGATTCCAGCCGGAATATTGACCTGAATGCGTTTTCTGCTGGATGTATAGCCCGTGCCGTGGCATGCGGTACATTTATCGCGGATGATTTTTCCGGTTCCGTTACAATCCGGACAGGTCGTCACGTTTCTCACAGAGCCGAACATGGTCTGCTGTGTGTACGTAATCTGACCAGTTCCGTTACATTTGGAGCATGTCTCCGGTGAAGTTCCTGGTTTTGCGCCGGTTCCGTGGCACGTTGTACAGGTATCCTTCAGGTTGATCTCGAGCTCTTTCTGGCATCCGAAAACAGCTTCCTCAAACGTAATGTGGACAACAGCGCGGAGGTTTGCTCCCTTCATAGGTCCATTGTTTGCTCTTCTTCTGCTTCCGCCGCCACCGAACAGGTCGCCGAAAATATCGCCGAAGATATCACCCATATCTCCGCCGCCAAAGTCGAAGCCGCCGAATCCGCCGGCTCCTGCGCCGCCACCGCCGTTTTCAAATGCAGCGTGGCCAAACTGATCGTACTGACGCCGTTTGTCCGGATCACTCAGCACGCCATAGGCTTCTGTCGCCTCTTTAAATTTTGCCTCGGCCTCTTTGTCGCCCGGGTTCATATCCGGATGGTATTTCTTGGCCAGTTTACGGTATGCCTTTTTTTAATGTTGCATCGTCCGCTCCGCGGTCTACGCCGAGGACCTCGTAATAATCTCGTTTTTTCTGCCATTTATGTTCACCTTTTCATTTCTGTTCCACAAATTTCATCTTTGCAGAAAATGATTTTTTCCGCACGCTCCAGTATAGCACTTTTCCGAAAGCAATACCAGCATAAATACAGGGGGCGGAATGTATTTTCCGTCCCCTGCAAACATTCGCCTCACAGGGCATTTTTTGCGTTTATTTACTTATTGTTTCAACTCACAGTCGGTATTTTCACGGAGTGTGACATGCCGAAAATTAAACCTCTTTGTAGTCAGCGTCTACGACATCGTCGTCATGGCCGCCTGCTGCTCCTGCATTTCCCATATCCGGGCCTGCACCTGCTGTTCCGGCACCAGCGCCTGCTGCTCCGCCCTGCTGCTCATACAGTTTTGCAAACAGTTTCTGAGCGCTTGTCATCAGTTTTTCCTGAGCTGCTTTCAGATCAGCTACCTGTGCATCGGTCATTTCTTCCGGATTGCATTTTGCAATGAGATCTTTCAGTGCGTTCAGGTCAGCTTCTACTGCTGTTTTGTCGTTTGCATCAAGCTTGTCGCCGACTTCCTCGATTGCTTTCTCGGTCTGGAATACCATGGAGTCTGCATCGTTTCTTGCGTCGATTGCTTCTTTTCGTTTCTTATCCTGAGCCTCGAACTCAGCAGCTTCTTTGACTGCTTTGTCGATCTCGCTGTCGGACATGTTAGAGCCTGCGGTGATGGTGATGTGCTGCTCTTTTCCTGTTCCAAGGTCTTTTGCAGATACATTTACGATACCGTTGGCATCGATATCAAAGGTAACCTCGATCTGCGGAACGCCTCTTCTTGCTGGCGGAATTCCATCCAGACGGAACTGGCCGAGGGATTTGTTGTCTTTCGCGAACTGACGCTCACCCTGTACTACGTTGATATCTACTGCTGTCTGGTTATCTGCTGCTGTTGAGAAGATCTGGCTCTTCTTGGTCGGGATTGTGGTGTTACGCTCGATCAGACGAGTTGCAATACCTCCCATGGTCTCGATGGACAGAGACAGCGGAGTTACATCCAGAAGAAGGATATCGCCTGCGCCGGCGTCTCCTGCAAGTTTACCACCCTGTACGGAAGCACCAAGTGCTACGCACTCATCCGGGTTCAGGCTCTTGCTCGGCTCGTGTCCGGTCAGCTGTCTTACTTTATCCTGTACAGCCGGGATACGGGTAGATCCGCCTACCAGAAGGACTTTGGAAAGCTCAGATGCCTGAAGACCTGCATCAGAAAGTGCTCTCTGTACCGGCTCTGCGGTTTTCTCTACCAGGTCATGGGTCAGCTCATCGAATTTAGCCTTTGTCAGGTTCATATCAAGATGTTTCGGGCCATCTGCTGTTGCAGTGATGAACGGCAGGTTGATGTTGGTTGTAGTAGCGCTGGAAAGCTCTTTCTTTGCTTTCTCTGCTGCTTCTCTGATTCTCTGCAGAGCCATTTTATCATTGGAAAGATCTACACCTTCCTGTTTCTTGAACTCAGCGAGGATATAATCTGTTACTTTCTGGTCGAAGTCATCGCCGCCCAGACGGTTGTTTCCTGCTGTGGAAAGAACTTCGATAACGCCGTCACCGATCTCGATGATGGAAACATCGAAAGTACCACCGCCAAGGTCGTATACCATGATCTTCTGCTCATTTTCGTTGTCCAGTCCGTATGCCAGAGCTGCTGCGGTAGGCTCGTTGATGATACGTTTTACATCAAGACCTGCGATTTTACCGGCATCTTTGGTTGCCTGACGCTGTGCGTCATTGAAGTAAGCCGGAACTGTGATAACTGCTTCTGTTACTTTCTCACCAAGGTAGTTCTCTGCATCACCTTTCAGTTTCTGAAGGATCATAGCGGAGATCTCCTGCGGAGAGTATTTCTTTCCTTCGATGTCTACTTTATAATCAGTACCCATCTCACGTTTGATGGAACGGATAGTTCTGTCTGCGTTTGTTACAGCCTGACGTTTTGCCGGCTCGCCGACCAGACGGTCACCTGTTTTTGTGAATGCTACGATAGATGGAGTTGTTCTTTCACCCTCTGCGTTTGCGATAACGGTTGGTTTTCCACCTTCCATAACGGCCACACAGCTATTTGTTGTTCCTAAGTCAATACCAATAATTTTGCCCATTGTTGTTTCCTCCTCAATGAATTATGCTAAAAAATTGGTTTAATTCCTATTTATTTATCTTCAAGGCTTAATTAGCCACCTTGACCATACTGTGACGGACTACGGAGCCTTTGTACATGTAGCCCTTCAGGAACTCTTCTACGACGATGTTCTCGCCGGCTTCCTCATCCTCCACATGCATCACTGCGTTGTGCAGGTTCGGATCGAATTCCTTTCCAACGGCCTCGATCACGGTTACACCGAGTTCATCGAGTGCTGTGGTAAACTGTTTGTATACTTTATTCATGCCGTCTGCGAACGGATCTTCCTCCGGGTTTTCCACCGTTGCAAGTCCGCGCTCGAAGCTGTCAACAACCGGAAGAATCTTCTCGATGATGTCTTTTGCTCCAATGGCATACATATTTGCCTTTTTCATTTTTTCGGTGCGTTTGCGGAAGTTATCGAACTCTGCCATCTGACGGGTCAGACGGTCAGTCAGCTCTTCGATTTTCTCATCGTTTTTTATCATTTTTTCATTTTTGAAGAACTTTCGTTCTTTGCCATCCTCAGCAGTTTCTTCTGCAGCTTCCGCTTCTTTTGCCTCTGCTGCTTTCTTTGCTTCTTCCTGCTCCGCAGCCGGTTCGGTTTCCGGCAGATCGGTCTCTGCTCCGGTTTCTTTTTCCATCTCGCGTGTAGGTTCTTCCATGGTTTCCTCTTTCTTTCTATTTTCTTCGCTCACTGATCATTCCACCTTTCTACTCACCTGTGTCCGGCTTTTTGAAGACGGCGTCCAGTTGAACTTTTAATGTTTTCAGGTTATCTACCACATTTTCGTAATCCATCCGCTTTGGTCCCACGATACCGATTGTTCCGCGCATACCGTTTCCCATATCGTATGTGGTGGTGACCACGCTGCAGTCCCGTAAGGGTTCCATCGAAGATTCATTTCCGATGTATACCTGAATACCGGTATTTTCCTCTCCGTCCTGCTCCTCGGCAGCTCCTTTGATCATATCGACCAGTTTCTGCCGTTCCTCGAATGTGGAGATCAGCTGGCTGGCTTTGCTGCTGTCGGAAAGCTCAGGGTACTTGAAAATGTTGGTTGCGCCGCTGGTGTACACCGGCACATCTTCTTCGCTGACTGCGATGGCTTCCGCTACGGTATCGACCACTTTGCTGATGATGCCGGAGTGGATGCCTGCCTGCTCTTTCATCTTCTTGATCATGCCAAGATTGATTTCTTCAATGGTCAGGCCATTGAGCTGTGTGTTCAGAAGCAGGTTCAGCTTTAATATCTGTTCATCGTTGATGGTCTCGTCGAGGTCGATCATCTGGTTTTTCCACCAGGTTGCCTTCTACGACGATGACGGCCAGGAGCTGCTCTTCATTGACTTTTGAGAGCTGGATGAATTTCACTTTATTTCTGTGATATTCCGGTCCTGTAATCAACGTTGCATAGTTGGTAGATGAAGCGAGAACTTTGACAACCTGCTGCAGAACTTTTTCCATTCGGTCTGTTTTTTCAATGACCATGTTTTTGATGTCTGCAACTTCCTGTTCCTTTTTCCCGCATCAGCTCATCTACATAGAGGCGGTAGCCTTTATCGGAAGGAATGCGTCCTGCGGAAGTGTGGGGCTGTAAGATGTAACCCATCTCTTCCAGATCGGACATTTCATTCCGGATTGTGGCGGAGCTTAAATTCAAATCCGTGTATTTGGAAATCGTTCTTGAGCCGACCGGCTCGCCCGTTTCCAGATACGTCTGGATGATCGCTTTTAATATTTTTCTTTTCTTTCATCCAATTCTGTATCCACTAAGATAAGCTCCTTCCTGTTGTATAGTCCTGTTAGCACTCGTTTCAGTGGAGTGCTAACATCTATGCTCTTAAGATAGCACTCTGCCTTTTGTTTGTCAACACCTTTTCCCGGTTTTTCTATGAAGAAATTGTGAAAAAATGTATAAACCGTTTTCTTTCTGAAAAAGGAATCTGAACTTTTTCTTTTTTTCATTTGCATTCTACTGTTTCAAATGGCGCTATAGCCGTATGGTAGGATTCTGCCATTTTGATACGACCATTTAGTAGCATTTTCTCAGAGGTGATGAATCATGAAATATCAGAAACTGGAGGATCTGCGCACGGACTACGATCTGACGATCCGCCAGGTTGCCGACTATCTCGGCTGCAACCGCGATGTGTATACCCGATATGAAAAAGGCGTCCGGCAGCTGCCGATCTCCATTGCCATCCGTCTGGCGGAGCTGTATCAGGTCAGTCTGGATTATCTGGTCGGCATCAGCGATGAGAAGCGGCCGTATGGATCCTGACTTTCCGGTGTCTCCGCCGCAGCAAAAGCAGGAGGACAGTTTTTCTTTTCCCTGTCCTCCCTGTTTTGCTTTTTCGTTTACAGATTCTGCAGATATTCCATCATCCGCGTTTCGCTGAGTTTCCATCCGTCCGGCTCCCCGCAGAGATACAGCGTAAAATGCCCGCACGGGACTCCGTTTTCCAGGTGGATGCCGGTATACAGTTCTACAATGAGGAGTTCTTCTGCTTTTTCTTCATATATATTAGTGATCTGATAGATCCGCTCTCCCTTTTCGTCCACCGGCCATTCTTTCTTCAGCACATCCCTCAGACGGCTCTCCTGCCCCTGCGCTTCGCATTCTTCCTCCCGGCTGATCATTTTTTCCAAACGCTTCCGGCGTCTCCATCCGTTCCACTATATTCTGGACAAAATCTTCTATTTCTATTCTTTCTGCTTTTCCCATTCGTTCCCCCATTTCTGCCGTACATATTTTTCTGTTTTCTGCACAGGCTGTCTTCACCCGCCGTTTCTCTCTCCCGCCCCATTCTCCAATTTGCGACCATATGATCTGATTTAACTTTGTCCATCCAACCGTTTGGTAGTATGGGTTTGAATCTGAAAGGATGGTACAACGTATGAAATACCAGAGAATTGAAGATATGCGGATCGATCAGGATCTCACCATCAAAGAGATTTCTGCCCTGCTCGAATGCAACCGCGACGTCTATTCCCGCTACGAAAAAGGAATCCGCGACATCCCGATCGACTATGTGATCCGGCTTGCACGGTTCTATGACTGCTCGGTCGACTATCTGCTGAGTGTCTCCAGTAAAAGAGAAAATTCGGCGATTAACTTTTTTTATTGTTGTCTTTTTATTTTGTGTTTTCGTTTTGATACGACCGTTTGGTCGTATTTTATATTATAATGGTATTCTTAATTTTGCGTCAATTCTGAACAAGAAGGAATCAAAATCGGACGCAAAAAAGCGTGCCGGAAAGTTTTCTGTCGCTTTTCCGGCACGCATTTTTTTCATGCTCTTTTCTTCTTTTTATTTCTGATTTTTTATTCTTCCATGTCATCCAGGCTCTTCTTCAGTGTGATCATTTTGTCACGCAGCTCGGCGGCCATTTCGAAGTTGAGTTCGGCGGCAGCGGCTTTCATCTGTTTCTGTACCTGGCCGATCAGTTTTTCCAGTTTCTTCGCGGCTCATGGACTCCGGGTCTTTTTCCATCTTTTCTTCTGTCTTTGCCACTTCTTTCGAAATGCTGATGAGATCGCGGACGGCTTTTTTGATGGTGGTCGGAGTGATGCCGTGTTCTTTGTTGTAGGCTTCCTGCAGGGCACGGCGGCGCTTCGTCTCGTCGATTGCGAGGCGCATGGAATCGGTCATCACATCGGCGTACATGATAACATGGCCCTCGCTGTTTCGTGCGGCACGGCCGATGGTCTGGATCAGGGAGGTTTCGGAACGCAGGAAACCTTCTTTATCGGCATCCAGGATCGCCACGAGTGTGATTTCCGGGATGTCGAGACCCTCACGCAGAAGGTTGATGCCGACGAGCACATCGAAGACATCGAGACGCATATCACGGATGATCTCGGTTCGTTCCAGGGTGTCGATATCGGAGTGCAGGTAGCGCACGCGGATGCCGGCCTCTTTCATATAGTCGGTCAGATCCTCTGCCATACGCTTCGTCAGCGTCGTCACGAGAACTTTGTTGTGTTTTTTCAGTTTCTTTCTTTACTTCCGAAATCAGATCGTCGATCTGTCCCTCCACCGGGCGCACCTCGACATCCGGGTCGAGAAGGCCGGTCGGGCGGATGATCTGTTCAGCGCGCAGCAGCTCGTGGTCTGCCTCGTAGTCGCCCGGCGTGGCAGATACGAAGAGGATCTGATCGATCCGGTCCTCGAACTCGCCGAAGTTCAACGGACGGTTGTCTTTTGCGGACGGCAGACGGAATCCATAGTCCACCAGCGTCGATTTCCGCGACTGGTCGCCGGCATACATGCTGCGGATCTGCGGAACAGTCTTATGCGACTCATCCACGATGATGAGGAAATCATCTCCGAAATAGTCCATCAGTGTGTAGGGCGGCTCGCCTGGATTTAATCCGGAGAGGTAACGCGAATAGTTTTCGATGCCGGAACAGATGCCGGTTTCTTTGAGCATCTCAATATCGAAATTAGTCCGCTCCTCGATGCGCTGGGCCTCGATCAGTTTTCCCTCGTGCTTGAAGAACTTCACCTGCTCTTCCATATCCTTTTCAATCTCGCCTGTTGCTTTCAGGATCGTGTCCATCGGCACAACATAGTGGGAGGCAGGAAAGATTGCGATGTGGTTCAGTTCACATAAGATTTCACCCGTCAGCGTATCGATCTGCACCAGACGGTCAATCTCATCCCCGAAGAACTCGACGCGCACCGCCTTGTCCGTCTCCTCCGCCGGAAAAAATTCTCCAATACATCACCGCGCACGCGGAACGTACCGCGGTGGAAATCCATATCATTCCGGTCATACTGAATATCAATCAACTGCCGGATCACATCATCCCGGTCCTTTTCCATTCCCGGGCGGAGCGAAATAATCATCTCCATGTAGTCCTTCGGGCTTCCGATTCCATAGATACACGAAACACTGGAAACCACAATGACATCGTTCCGCTCACTCAGTGCAGAAGTCGCGGAAAGCCGCAGCTTATCAATCTCATCGTTCCGCGCAGAGTCCTTCGCAATATACGTATCCGAAGACGGCACGTAAGCCTCCGGCTGGTAGTAGTCGTAGTAGGAGACAAAATATTCTACTGCATTCTCAGGGAAGAATTCCTTAAACTCACCGTACAGCTGTGCTGCAAGTGTTTTATTGTGCGCTATGATCAAGGTTGGCTTATTTAACTGTGCAATAACATTTGCCATGGTAAAGGTCTTGCCGGAACCTGTAACGCCCAGCAAAGTCTCGCATTGATTGCCTTCTTGAAAGCCTTTGACCAGTTTTTCGATTGCCTGGGGCTGGTCGCCTGTAGGCTGGTATTCGGAGTGTAATTTGAATATTTGTTGTGAATTCTGCAAAAAAGCACCTCCTGGTTTTTTATATCAAAAAAAGTTCGTCTATCAGTCAGAAATTCGTCGAAGCACATTCTCTGATTTTAGCCGAATATGCCTCTCGACGAATTCTGTTCACCACCCGATATTTTATAGACTGATAAAAAGTAGTAAAACTAACGTGGACGAATTAACACTCAAATGTAAGAGATATTATATCATGGAAATTTAAAATTGTATATATGATACGAACATTAGTTCTTCAAAAATTCATTTACATTTATCATTGTATCCAGAACAATTTCCGTATCCAGCTCCTTCTTTTCCGGTAATACTTCTTCCATATAAGAAAGCAATTCCGGCGGAATCTCCTCAGCTATAATATTTCCATTGTGGTATGGGGAGCATCCGTTGCGCTTATTAGAATAATATACTTTTACATAAAATATCCCTCAGGGCTTCAAACCCTGAGGGGCATCCTCGTTCATTTCAATTTTCCTTTTGTTTTTCAAGCTGTTCCATACAATATTTTTCTGCCAGAATTATAAATTCATCTGCAACTGAAATCTGCCGTTCTGATTCTTCTTTACTTGCAATATAAAAATCATCATAATCGCTGGCATGGCGAATCTCTTCTGCCTGTCCGATTTTCCTTCCCATTTCTCTTGGAAACACTGATGTTTTCACATAATCCTTATTGAAGTTAGCCACAGCATCCTTATGCCTTTTATATGCTTTACCGCTTACAGCATGTACTGCATTAATTGCATGAAAAATTAGAATAGTATGCCCTGTTATTGGCTCCTTTATAATCTTCAATAGAAAATAATGCTCTTGCTGATTTCAGATCATTTCGGGCTGTTTCCAGACGATATAACACCAGATCCCGTCTAGTACCGATTTCCTGATTATGCTGCTCCATACAAAACTACCCCTTCTTTATGAATATTGGAATAAAACTGGATAGTTCACAATCCACTTGTTAAAAGTGTGCTTCACTTTTGCAATAGGCTTAATATCCGTGTCATGATCCATATTAAAGTCATAGGTCATGTACGAGAGCTGTTGTGCATATGCCTTTAATTCCAGATCTGACATATCTACCAGAATCATAATGTCCACATCAGAATCCGACGGAAGTCACCCTTGCATAAGAACCATAAAGGATTATCTGACGTACATGGGAACCATAAATCTTCTTGACCTCTTCCACATACTGTTTAATTAAATCCTGCATAATCTTTGGCATACATCATCACCTCATTTTCTGCTGATAATACTATAAGTTTCTCGATTCACAAATTCTTTCTTCTTGATTTTATTATAACCAGTTTACCTTC
>ENA-OQHD01000789-OQHD01000789.1-human-gut-metagenome-genome-assembly--contig:-NODE-789-length-10503-cov-2.195933_pt1 | contig 10503 bp, 14 predicted proteins | sample MGYA00242560_ERZ504711 | MGnify/ENA primary metagenome ERZ504711 (study PRJEB26092, sample SAMD00036198) | human gut metagenome | host: Homo sapiens | study: EMG produced TPA metagenomics assembly of... | reverse complement strand
AAAGATGAGAATTAAAATACATGCACACAAATACGATAAAGGTTAATTTTTGGCTTATTTGACTTTACAGATTGATTTTAATATCTATATTTGTGTTTCTAAAATAACAAGAGAAATGGCAGTTCAGTTTACAAGAATAGCAGTAAAGATAGGTAGTAATGTGTTGGCGCGTAAAGACGGTACACTGGATGTGACGCGTATGTCGGCATTGGTAGACCAAGTGGCGGAATTGCGCAAAGCCGGAGTGGAAGTCATTCTGATTTCATCTGGGGCGGTAGCTTCGGGACGCAGCGAGATCAAACCTTCCAAAAAATTAGATAGTGTGGAGCAAAGGCAACTTTTCTCGGCAGTGGGGCAGGCAAAGCTGATCAACCGTTACTATGAGCTGTTTCGTGAACACGGTATTCCCGTCGGGCAGGTGCTGACTACGAAAGAAAGTTTTGGCACGCGCCGTCATTACCTGAACCAGCGCAACTGTATGATGGTGATGCTGGAGAACGGTGTCATACCTATCGTAAATGAGAATGATACTATTTCGGTCACCGAACTGATGTTTACAGACAATGACGAACTTTCGGGAATGATCGCTTCTATGATGGATATGCAGGCATTAATCATACTGAGCAATATTGACGGCATATACAATGGCTCTCCTTCTACCCTCGGTACGCAGGTGATACGGGAGGTGGAGCAGGGAAAGGATCTTTCGGACTATATACAGACGGAGAAATCGGGCTTTGGCCGGGGCGGTATGCTGACAAAGACTACCATTGCCCGCAAAGTGGCCGATGAGGGTATCACAGTCATTATAGCCAATGGCAAGAAAGACAATATTCTGGTCGATTTACTGCAACATCCGGCAGGGACAGTCTGTACGCGCTTTATTCCGGCAGAAGGCGGAGTATCCAGCGTGAAGAAGTGGATTGCCCACAGCGAAGGCTTTGCGAAAGGCGAGTTGCATTTGAACGAACAGGCCGTGAAAGTGTTGAAAGGACATAAGGCGGTAAGCCTGCTTCCTGTGGGAGTGGTCCGCATAGAAGGGGAATTTGAAAAAGATGATATAGTGAAAATCATAGACCACCGGGGCAGGCAGATAGGAGTGGGACGCATCGGATTTGATTCGGCAGAAGCACGTGCATTGCAGGGGAAACATGGGCAGAAACCTATGGTACACTATGATTATTTGTATTTGGACTGATGCGGTGTGGTAATGATTTAGATAAAATGAAGTGACTATGGAACAGATAAAAGATATTTTTAAACAGGTGCGGCAGGCAAAAGGATCTCTTGCTTTCTGCAAGGAGGAGATCATTAATGATACCTTGTATGCATTGGCCGACAGGGTGGAGGCTGCTACGGATCGGATTCTGGAAGAGAACGCCAAAGATTTGGCGGCGATGGATCCCTTAAATCCCAAATATGACCGTTTGAAACTGACGGCGGAACGTATTCGCGCTATAGCTGGAGGCATACGGCAAGTAGCCACGTTGCCTTCTCCGTCGGGGAGAATACTGAATGAGACTGTGCGTCCCAATGGCATGAAGCTGACCAAGGTAAGTGTGCCTTTTGGGGTGATAGGCATTATTTATGAAGCTCGTCCTAATGTGACTTTGGATGTGTTTGCACTTTGTTTCAAGTCAGGCAACGCTTGTATATTAAAAGGGGGAAGCGATGCCGATTTCTCCAACCGTATTCTGGTGGAGATTATCCGGAATACATTGCTGGATGTAGCCCACTTGTCTCCTTATCTGGTGGCATTGTTGCCGGCAGGACATGACTCGGCTGATGCACTGCTCCATGCCCGTGGCTATGTGGATTTGATTATTCCCCGGGGCGGCAAGGGGCTGATAGATTATGTGCGGCAGAACGCCACGATTCCCGTTATCGAGACAGGAGCTGGTGTGTGTCATGTTTATTTTGACAAGGATGGTGATGTGGCGAAGGGAGCCGCCATTATCCGTAATGCCAAGACACGTCGTGTCAGCGTGTGCAACGCATTGGACTGCCTGATTGTAGATGTGAACCGGCTGACCGACCTTTCCACTCTTTGTAGCGATTTGCAGCATGACAACGTGGAAATCTATGCCGATGACTTGTGTTATAATTATCTGAAAACTTCTTACCCTTCCCACTTGCTGAAACATGCTTCTACGGATACTTTCGGAACAGAGTTTCTGGACTACAAAATGGCAGTGACGGCGACTATGACCATACAGGCGGCTGTGGCCCACATTTCTATTTATGGTTCGGGACATAGTGAATGTATTGTGACGGAGAATGACCGGGCGGCCGATTATTTTATGAAGATGGTGGATGCGGCTTGTGTTTATGTGAATGTGCCTACTTCGTTTACCGATGGAGGTGAGTTCGGATTGGGAGCGGAAATAGGTATCAGCACGCAGAAGCTCCACGCCCGTGGTCCGATGGGCCTGGAGGAACTGAACACATACAAGTGGATTATTCAGGGGGATGGACAAATAAGACAATAATAATATAAAATGAAAGGATTATGAGATACTTTACAAACGTACATGATTTGGGCGACTTGAAGAGTGCCCTTGCCGAAGCTTTCGAAATCAAGAAAGACCGCTACAAATATGAAACCCTGGGAAAGCATAAGACTTGTCTGTTGATTTTCTTCAACAACAGTCTGCGTACCCGTTTGAGTACCCAGAAGGCAGCTCGTAACTTTGGGGATGGATGTGATTGTACTCGATGTGAATCAAGGTGCATGGAAGCTGGAAACAGAGCGCGGTGTCATTATGGATGGCGATAAGAGTGAACATTTGCTGGAGGCTATTCCGGTGATGGCTTCTTATTGTGATATCATCGGTGTGCGTTCGTTCGCTCATTTTGAGAACCGCGAGGATGATTATACTGAAAAGATTCTGAATCAGTTCATAAAATATTCCGGCAAGCCTGTATTCTCCATGGAAGCCGCTACCGGTCATCCGTTGCAGGCTTTCGCCGACCTGATTACTATTGAAGAATATGAAAAAGAAAGACCGTCCCAAGGTGGTATTGACTTGGGCGCCGCACCCGCGTGCATTACCTCAGGCTGTACCTAACTCGTTTGCCGACTGGATGAACGAGGCCGATGTGGATTTGTCATCACTCATCCCGAAGGCTATGAGCTAGACCCGAAGTTTGTCCGTGGCGCGGAGGTGGAATATAACCAGATGAAAGCTTTTGAAGGGGCTGACTTTATTTATGCCAAGAACTGGGCATGTCCCGGTGTCACCCATCCTGCCGACTATGGAAAGATCCTGAGCAAGGATATGAGTTGGACGGTAGATGCGGCGCACATGGCAGTGACAAACAATGCTTTCTTTATGCATTGTCTGCCGGTGAGAAGAAACATGATTGTGACCGATGAGGTGATTGAAGCTCCTACTTCGTTGGTTATTCCTGAAGCGGCCAACCGGGAAATTTCTGCTACAGTTGTTTTAAAGAGAATGCTGGAAGGGTTGGAATAACCGGCAGTCGGAATGACGTATTCTTCCCTTTTTTATTTATCGTTTCACCTGTGTGATGAAACAGTATCACCCATGTGATGAAAATTGATCACCTTAGTGATAAAACTTCATCACTAAGGTGAAACGATAAGCCTCAAAAAGGACAGCATAGTGATTTCTATCGGACGTAAAAACTGTGTGTATCCTTGGCTTGATTATAAGACAGTGCGTGGCAAGATTGCCATTCAAGAGGAAAAGGTATCGCTTCGGAAATAGAAGACCGGGCGGGGACTCTGGAACAAACTTACAGAGATGAAGAATTTATGAAGGATTGCAAAAAAAATCCTTCATAATAAGTGACAGTAAATCAACTTGCTAAACCATAATGAAGAATTTGAAGGAAAAACGGTTAAAAACTTATTTCCTTCCCTAATTCCTTCCAGTCTAGGATACCCTTATCCAGATTATACACTTTGAATCCATTTTTTTACCAAAATATTGGCCGCATTGCGGCTGCGCCTTCCACTTTTGCAATAAACGGCTACGGGACGGTCATTTTTGAAGAAGCTTCTCGATGTTTGTGCCAAACTCATTGTCCAATACATTGATATTGATGCTGCCCGGTATATGGCCTTCGGAATATTCGGCTACCGTGCGTACATCAATCAGTTGGATGGTCTTGTCCTGTATCATTTCCTCAAACTGGTCAGAGGAAAGATTCTTGAATTTGTCACTGTCTTTGCCGGTACATGCCCATAATCCTAGTGAGAATGCGCAGATGAAGAATATGAAATAAATGGTCTTTATCATAAAATGGAATGTTTTGATGTTTTTGTTTGCTAAAAATAAAAGATACGACTGGTCATACCTTCTTTATAAGTATGGATGTTGAATACAATCTTATCGCCTTTATGCAGCTTGCCGGCGTATGCCCATAAGGGAACAGACAGATAGACTTTACGGTTGAAACCTTCGATGTCATTATTCCTGTCATGATAGAGTGTCAAGTATAATGTTTGTTCTCCATCTTTGTTCTCCAGTTTGTTCTCAATAAAGTGATAGCCGTGCTTCTGATCTTTGACTTTGACTTGTAAAATCAGGTTCAGGTAATTTCCACCCCGCCAGATGCTTTGAATGGCCACCGGATCGGTCTTTATCTCCTTGAATTTAGATTCGGGCAAGGGAACAGGAGAAATAACCAGTTGGGTATTGTAAAGCATGGCTTCTTTTTCTGCTTCTTCCGAGTCTGTCAATGGAGCGTACATGGTAACCGTGCGGTACGTGGTGTCTGGTGCCAGTCCGTCAAGACCGGTACGTGACTGGATGCGCCACTCTGTCCCTTCGTCCGTTATCAGATATCGTCCGGTTCCTGTATGATCGGGTTTTCAAGTCGATCATATCTGTCAGAACATTTGGGATATACATAATCGTCTTCACCGCACGCGCCGAGAAGCAAAGAAGCTAGAAAAGATAAATAACGACTTTCCTCATGTTTGTAATTTTCATTTTTCAGGGTGGACTGTAAAATCCACCCTTTACGGTAAACGTTCTTATCCTTTTGCCGCTTTCAGGTAATTGATGAGCGGATTGGCATACATAGTCAGCAAAGCATGGCGCAGGAAAGAGGCATCTTTATTGTGAAGGTCTACTTTGGCAATCTGTTGTTCCATGTAGTTTTCAAAATGCTCCTTTTTCTTCTTCTGTGTACTCGGCCGTGAAACGGTTGTCTCCCATCAAGAGGTCACACGCCACATAATTACCTGCAAACAAGCGGTAACTGCTGTGTATATGCCGGTCTATGGTTTCCGATATGGCGGTAAACAAATCACATTTAGGCAAATTGTGTTCTTTCAGTTCGTCCAGTTCATGATTCAGACAGGCGGAAGTCTGGAAATGGATGCGTCCTTTGTATCCGTAAAGGCCGGTCTGCATATTGATCAGGTCGTCTTCGGGACTTTTCTGGAAATAGGGATCATCCCGTTTCTGTTGTAATTCCTTGGCTTTCAGGAAATCGCATGGGTCATATTCGTAAGAGATAGCAAGCGGAACGATGTTCAGTTCTTTCAGTCTTTCGGTGACATCGCCTTCACCTGCCATGGCCATCATTTTCAATACACTGTCTTGGGTACGGTCATTGGAATCTTTGGCACGTCCCTGACGTTGCGCTATCCATAAATTCTCATGATTTTTCCTTCATGGCGAAATGCATGTAGCGCGACATCAAAGCAGATGCTTCCAGTTTCTGCCGCATGTTGAGGCCGCGTTTCACGATGAATGATTTATTGACACGTACCAGCTTATGAATCCATGGGTAGATGAGCAGGTTGTCGCCGATGGCGATTTCTACGGTGGTCATTCCTTTGTCTATCAGTAGGATAGATAGAAAAGCCGAATCCAGAATAATGTCACGATGATTGGAGATGAAAGTGTAGTTCCGGGTTAAGTCGGACAAGGCGGAACAGTCGAATGTCAGTCCGTTGGCTGATTTTTTTCACCAAATCCCATAACAGTCCGTAAAAGAACGCTTTTTGGAATTCCAGGTTTGTTTTGCATTGACGCATCTTCATGGCAAGACCTTCGAAAGGTACGCCCGGCATAACAGACTCTACCACTGTCCGGAAAACGGGGTCAGCGATTAATTCTTCATAGATTTGCGGTAACTCTTCGGGAGTGTACGGACGAATCTCGTTAAATTCAGCTGGTATGTTCATAATTTATAAGGGTTAGTCAGTGATGAGTGGCCAGTGGTTAGTGGTTAATAGGCTGCATTATGTGCCGCATGGATATTAATCACTAACCGCTAATCACGAACCACTAAAATTTATTTTCTATAATGTCAGTCATCACATCTTTTATATCCAATCCTGCGGCACGCACCTGTTGGGGTAATGAAGCTGGTAGCTGTCATGCCCGGGGGTGGTATTGATTTCGAGCAAGTTTACTTTTTGCGCCTTCGGTAATGATATAGTCAATGCGGATAAGGCCGGAACACCCCAGAATGTCATAAATGGCCGAAGTGAGCAGACGTACACGTTCGGCTGTATCTTCGGGCAGGCGGGCAGGGGTGATTTCCTGTGATTCTCCATTGTATTTGGCTCCATAGTCAAAGAATTCGTTGGCACTCACCACCTCGGTGATGGGGAATACCACTTCCTTGTCCGAGGTCTTGTAACAGCCGCAGGTGATTTCCGTTCCTCTCATAAAGGCTTCAATCATTACTTCGTCACTTTCCTTGAAAGCTTTTTCGATGGCGGGTTGTATATCTTCCTTAGTCTTTACTTTGGTGACACCGAAGCTGGAACCGCCGGCGTTGGGTTTTCGATGAAACCAAGGCAGACCAATTTTCGTTGATTACTTCTTCGTCTGTAATTTCAAACCCTTTACGCAGGATCAGTGATTCGGCTACGCGGATACCGAAGCCTTTCAGGTATTGGTTGCAGGTGAATTTATTGAAAGTCATGGCAGATACCAGTACGTTACAACTGGAGTAGGGAATTCCTAACAGGTCGAAGTAACCTTGCAGGATACCGTTTTCCCCCGGAGTTCCGTGGATGGTGATGTAGGCGAAGTCGAAATGTTTCTTTTCGCCGTTCTCCATGAAACTGAAATCATTACGGTCTATCGGGGTTTTGGAACCGTCCGGAAGGACTACTTCCCACCGATGCCCTTCCATCTCTACTATATATAGGTTATAACGCTCTTTGTCAATGAAAGAGTAAAGTCCCTGTGCACTGCGCAGGGAAACGACAAGTTCGCTGGAATCTCCTCCGGCTACTATGGCAATAGTACGTTTCATAGTTCTTCTCTGTTACTGATATAGTTTCTCCACTTGTCTATCAGGTTTGTCATATCCTCGGGCAGCGGAGAGGTGAAGAACATCTCTTCGCCTGTACGGGGATGGACAAAGCCCAGCGTCATGGCGTGTAATGCCTGGCGGGGGCAGGTCTCGAAACAGTTGTTTACGAATTGTTTGTATTTACTAAAATGAGTTCCTTTTAAAATTTCGTTTCCGCCATAACGCTCATCATTGAACAGCGTGTGCCCGATGTGCTTCATGTGGACACGTATCTGGTGGGTGCGTCCCGTTTCAAGCACACACTCTACCAGCGTGACATAGCCCAGACGTTCCAGTACCCGGTAGTGGGTGACGGCGTGCTTTCCTTGGGCGGGGTCACTCAGTACAGCCATTTGCATGCGGTCTTTGGGGTTGCGCCCTATATTCCCTTCTATGGTTCCTTCATTATTTTCTACGATACCCCATACCAGAGCATTGTATTTACGTTTGGTGGTCTTGTTGTAGAACTGAAGTCCCAGATGAGTCTTGGCATCGGGGGTCTTGGCTACCACGAGCAGGCCCGAGGTGTCTTTGTCTATACGGTGGACTAATCCCACTTGCGGATCGTTAGGGTCGTATCTGGGGTTGTCTTTCAGATGCCATGCTATGGCGTTGACCAGCGTACCGTGGTAGTTTCCGCATCCCGGATGCACTACCAGTCCGGCCGGTTTGTTGATTACCATCAAATCGTTGTCCTCATAGACTATATCCAGTGGAATATCTTCGGGAATGATATCATTATCATAACGTGGACGGTCCATCATCACCGTCAGCACGTCGCAAGGCTTTACTTTATAACTGCTTTTCACCGGTTTGCCGTTCGCCATGATGAGGCCGGCGTCGGCAGCCTTCTGAATACGGTTGCGCGAAGAGTTGACAAGCCGTTCGAACAAATATTTGTCCACGCGCACTTGTGACTGTCCTTTGTCTACTACTACACGGAAATGTTCATACAGTTCGGCGGGGTTGTCCACTATCGGTTCCACATCATCCAGTGTGTCGTCTAGTTCATCCACATATTCTTCTCTCATCATCACTGTGTGTTAAGTTTAAAACCAGGATTCGTCTACCACAGGTTTGTCATCGTTCGCAGTTCCGGATTCATTTACCAATGCAGAATCTTCGGGCATGGTTTCATTGCCGTTGCCTACCGTGAGGGTCAGTACGGCTTCGTGAGGAATCGTTTTCTCCGGCTTTCAAGTCGCGTCCTCGGTATTTTATGCTGTATACCCAGTCTTTTTCGCCGCTGATATATTCAGGTTCGGTTATTTTAAACCTAACGCACGTAATTTAGCTTCGGCTTGGCGGAGAGAACTATTATCCATGATATCGGGAATGGCTACCCTTGGGGGCGCTGTCTGCATTGACGGTCAGATAGACGGTTCTGCCCGACTTCACCTTGGAGCCACCGGCGGGATTCTGTTCCCAAAATAGCACCGGGGGCTATTCCTTTTACATAGCTGGAGTCTATGACGATTGATTTTAGTGACTGCTTGTCGAGTTCATTTTCTGCAATCCGCAGATTCATTCCTTTTACATCGGGCACTACCACTGCTTCGCCGTGGCGTGTATAGTTGTCCAGCCATTGAAGGGTTCCCAAAGGTGCTGCCACAATGACCACTACCATCGCTATCAGATTGAGCCAGAAGAAGCGGTTATTCTTGAATGAAAAGAATTCTTTGAATGTTACCATATCTAACTTAATTATTTCGGGTCAAAGATACGACAATTTCATTTCTGTTCCTACATTTAGTTATGAATATCATATACTTTTTGTACCTTTGCATCCCGAAAAAATCAACCTGTTTCCTGTCAGAGTAAATAAAATTGAGGTAAAAAACGAAGATGAACGAGACAACAAATGAACAAGAGGTGCTGTTATTGCGCCGTAAACTAGACCTTTTATTACGTACCGGCAAGCTGCTGATGGAGAGCGCGGCAGACACTAACCGAATTGAAAGAAACATGAAGCGCGTGGCCGCTTATCTGGGTATTCCGGAAGAGAAACTGCATATTGATATCCGGTGGACGATGCTGATGGTCAATGTGAGTGACGAGAAGCACTCTTTTTTCCAAGTTTCAGAAATGCGAGAAACATGGTATCAATATGGAAGCCATTTCAAAAATCAGTAAACTTTCGTGGCGTGCCATTGAGCAGGATTATTCATTGGATAAATACGAGGAAGAACTTGAGAAGATTGCTCGTCAGGAGCGTAATTATACCCCTTATGTCGTGGCAATCTGTACCGGGTTTGCTTGTGGAGGGTTCTGCAAGTTGTTTGGTGGTGACTGGATTGCTTTTCTAATTACGGCTATTTGTACTTTTGTGGGGTTCCGTACCCGTGCCCGTTGCATTGAGTTCGGTATCAATGTATATATGAGTATTGCGATCTCTGCATTTTTATGTACTTGTCTGGCTTATGCGTTTTCTTTTTCCGGTTTATCTTCCACTCCGTATCATCCGTTGCTGGCCTGTACTTTATATATAGTACCCGGTGTGCCGCTGATAAATTTTGTGGACGATATGATTGACAATCACTTGTTGGTAGGTATTACGCGTGCAGCCAACACGGTAATGATGGTAGGAGGCATGGCGTTTGGTATCGCTTTTGCCTTGAGGCTGCTGGTGATGAATGATGTGACTATCGACCAGAAGTTCAGTGAACTGAGTATGGTGCCGCACGATGCTTATTGGGTATATGCTGTTGCGGCTGCAATTGCGGCTATGGGATTCGCTACTATTTTTAATGTGCAGAGACGTTTGTTGTGGGTGGTGGCTGTAGGTGGAATTATTGCAGTATGCACCCGTAACTTTGTAAACTTTGAATTAGGATATGGTCCGGTGATCGGTTCGTTTATGGGAAGCTTTGTCGTGAGTTTGATAGCTGTCAAAGCCGTTCATTGGTTTCATGTCCCTAATCATGTGCTGACTATTCCTTCTGTCATTCCGATGGTACCTGGTGTCTTGATGTATCGTTCGTTGCTGGCGCTTATCAATATGCGTGGAGTGGTATGGGGAAGTGACACTTGCGTTTTTCCAATGGTATTAACTCGGCGCTTATTATTTTCTGTATAGCTTTGGGGGTAGCTGTTCCTAATATTTTTGCCCGGCGTTACATTGCTAAGGACCGTCAGCGTTTCCTTACACAGATGTTGGCAGAACGCAGAGCTCGTGGTAAATTTATTGAGTGGTAGCAGGTGTATGTTTACGAA
>ENA-OQHD01000788-OQHD01000788.1-human-gut-metagenome-genome-assembly--contig:-NODE-788-length-10503-cov-7.201619_pt1 | contig 10503 bp, 12 predicted proteins | sample MGYA00242560_ERZ504711 | MGnify/ENA primary metagenome ERZ504711 (study PRJEB26092, sample SAMD00036198) | human gut metagenome | host: Homo sapiens | study: EMG produced TPA metagenomics assembly of... | reverse complement strand
CGCCCCGCAACATAGAGAAAAAATAATCTGACCATCTTGTTCCCTATAATTGGCCTTTTGACGATCTTTCTCTGAAATTTTATTGTCTATGAACAATCGTCTTACTTTTTTTGTGGTGAGTACCCAAGTCAATCCTATCACCTTCATGTCTATGACGAATCACTATCGGCGCATCAGACCAAATATTAATAGTATCCACATTAGAAACGACATGTGGTTCAGAAAAAAGTCAATAGGTATTCCTCAAACACAATAGATTTTCCAAATTCTAGGAGGCTTGGAGAAGATAGGCTGATGGGCTCTTCTTTGGTTATTAAGAAATCCGTCTGTGTTTTGACTAATACGTAACCAATTTTTTAGTGGCATCTTTCCTGAAGCTTTTTTTTCTTAGGAAACTCATCAATTGATTGAACTGACCTTTTGAAAGCTGTAAATCAGGAAAGGATTCTAAATAACTCTGAATAAGAAGGTGTTGGACAGCATCTGTCTGTTGTTGAAAAACAGACAAATCGGTTATAGTAATATCCTTCGTTAACTCCTCTAATGCTTTCTCCATAAGGGCAATCTCATCTGCTAGAAGACAAAGATGCTCCTTAAATTTAGGATTTTCCTGAGATAGAGTAGGGAGGTAGGTCAGTCTAATGCGATTTCGGAGATAGGCTAAAGAAGAATTACTCCTATCTTCAAAATGAAAGGTTACGGGAAGTTGATCTTTCGGAATATGCAAAAAGGGACGAATAATCTGACCAGTGCCAAATGATCTTACATCACAAATCCCACTCAGATGTCTTAAACGACTTCCTCTCAACAATCTCATCAAAAATTGTCTCAGCCTGATCATCAGCATGATGGGCTGTAACAAGAGCAGAGTAATCAGCTTCTTTCATAATTCGCTTAAAAAAATCATAGCGAAAAGTACGGGCGGCATTTTCTGAAAACTTTCCTGAGAATGCGCTGTAGTGAAAAGGTACCTTATGTTCCTTTGCCCAATGACGTAAATAATTTTCTTCGTACTCCGACTCTTGCCGTTGCTTATGGTTAACGTGAGCAATGCCCAGCTGAATATCCAAATCATTTTTGATGGTTATACAAAAAGTGCAGCAAACTCATCGAGTCTGCTCCACCTGATACTGCTACTAAAACTTTCTTGTGCTGGTTAAAATAACCTTTTGCTTGCATCATTTGCAACAATTTTTCTGTCATTATTTTAAAATTCCATAAACATCATCTGCAATTGAGGTGATTTTGTCATAGCCTTCTTTATCTGTAAAAAATCGATAGAATAAAGGGAGAATCTGTATAGACAATAGCGACATCATGTTTAAAATCGTAGGCATCCCCTATTTTATGTGCAACAGGGACATCAATAGTTTTTTGAAATACGTTCGCCATCATAGTCTGTACTTGAAAGATAATTAATAATATCCCCATTTTGCCTATAAATAGCCTCCATCAAAGTACCTGCTGCTCTAGCAGTCAACTCATTTTTTATCCATATTCCATGAGGTTGCTGACGCCTTATCTACTGATTTTTGGAAAGAATTATCATACTGATTAGCTACATAATAACCTAAGATATTTGTCGCTACATTATCTGAATTTTGGGCTACAGCCTTTAACAAGTTTTCCAAGCTATAATTCTTATCATCAGTCATCTTACTAATCTTTCCTGAGCCATCTGGATCATAAGCACCTGGAAAAATCCATTCACAGTAGAGGTATATTGATACTCATTGGATAATTTGATAATTTCTTTTGGAGACAGACGTTCCTGTGCATAATAGAGTACACCCAACTTGGCTATGCTAGCTGCATACATTGCTTTTTTCCGTCATTGATGGCTGCTACGCGGTCTGTATCAAGCTGCTTGACATAAACTGAGATGTGCTCTTGATTGTTATACTTCTCATTAAGGACCCTCTGGACATCCTCGATACGATTATCTGTAGTTGACAAGTCAGAAGCATTAATCCAACCCTCTCCATCTGCTAAATAATAAGTTCCAGCATGCGTCTGGGCAGCTCGGCTAACCTTTATCGGTTTGAAACTAGCGAGTTTAGAGTCAGCTTTTTCAGTTCCTAAAACGTAGGGGTCTTTGTAAACTGTTAAACCATCTTTAGTCCAGAAGGTCATGTCTACCGGTTTTTGATTATAGACACTATCATCAATAATTAATTTCTGACTAGCGGCTACAAAATCACCATCTTGAAGTTGGAAAACAGGTTCACCTTTAGCATTCCAAAAAATTAGCAGAAATCGATAGTTTGGTATCTGCTTTGATACTGGTTTTAAATTCTGTTAATTCCTTGTTCTTATAAGTTAGGATATTTGTTATCGTTCTCGGATTTTTAGGAATCTGTTTAAATTGACTCAAGCTAGCTATAGTATTTTGAGACAAGTTTTGGACCTGTTTTGGAGTCAGAGTTAGCTCTTTCTCCATAGGAAGTAGGAATACAGGGCTAGAAGATACAAGCACAGCAGTTGCAGCTATTAATAGCTTTTCATGCTTGTTCTTCACCCCCTCTTTTCTCGGTACATCCGTTTTAAGTTTCTGATTTTTTTCTGATAGTTCCTCTAACTTGGCTTCTGAATAGGTTAAAAAATTTCTACAGTTTTAAGTAAATCTTTCATTAGGGTAATAAGCTTGGTACAGGATAGATAGACTCTCCTTCACGTGAATAGTAATACTTAGCACGCGCATATTTCTCAGCGAAAGCATCATCCTTAAGTTTCTTAGCCAAATCCTTTCGTTCCTTTGTCTGATCTGACAATTTATCATAGTCTTTCTGTAATGACAAGACTTCCTTCTCTTGCTGTTTAATATTCATATACGTTTCAACTAGATTATAAGTTGGCAAGATAAAGAGTAAAACAACCACAAAGAGAATCCACCCCATAAAGCGATTCCTTTGTTCGTGTTCGGCACGCTCTAAACGATGCTCTTGATTGGCATTATCAATGTAATCGTTAGTAAGTTGTACAATATTAGGCTTCTTGCTCATCCACTTCAATCCTTGTTTCACTTATAATTTCATACATTTTTGCTGCATCTTCTTTTTTCGTACTGTCTTTCATTTCTAGAACACGAACAGTCAAAAGTTTATTTCCAAAACGAACTTCCACTTGATCACCGATTTTCAAATCTGTAGATGACTTAGCGAGTACACCATTTACTTTAATACGCCCTTTATCAGCTACTTCTTTAGCCACTGGACGGCGTTTGATAATTCGTGATACTTTTAAATATTTGTCTAATCTCAATGTTACTGTTTCCTTTCCGTCAGGATACCTCTTCTATGATAGCATTTTTTTTCAGAAAATGGGTGACTAAAGCATTTTCAAACACAAAAATTAAGAGGATTGACACTAGTCGACCCTCTCAGGAGATTTATGAAAAAGAAAAGTTTTAGGATGTTTTATAGTATATAGAGACTTACTTAAACTTTCCTTAAGTTTCTTTTTTTCTTTACGTTTTTTAATTTCCATAAATGTCTGACCAAAAATCTTTAATTCCTCAAGGATTTCATAGTCTTTCTTGTTACGAACATCAAAAATAATCTCTACTTTTCCTTGGTTATCACTAATTCTTGCCTTTAAATTCGTCTTAGAGATGGCTTCAAAATAGTCTTGTGTCAAGAAGAATTTTAGAGAGACTTTTTCGAAACGAACGATGATAGTATCGTTCTTACGCTCGACTAATTCTGCAAAGGCAGCATCTAAATAGGCCTTAACCAGACCAATCTCAATGAGATAGGCAACTTGATCTGGATATTCTCCAAAGCGGTCAATCAACTCATCTTGAAGGTCCTGGTAGTCTTTCTGATTCTCAATTTCACGAATACGCTTATAAATTTCAATTTTTTGGCGCTCGTCAGAAATATAGTCAGAAGGAAGGTAAGCATCAATCTGAAGATTGAACTCTGCATTTCCTTTTCGACGAACCTGAGTCTTACCTTGACGCTTATTGATAGCCTCTTCCAAGAGTTGCGAGTACATTTCAAATCCGACTGAGTCGATGAAACCACTTTGAGAAGCACCAAGAATATTCCCTGCACCGCGAATAGATAAATCACGCATAGCAATTTTGAAACCTGATCCCAGTTCTGTAAATCCCTTAATAGCATCCAAACGCTTCTCTGAGACTTCCGTCAACACTTTGTCAGGATGATACATAAGGTAGGCATAGGCAATTCGATTACTACGTCCCACACGACCTCTTAGCTGATAAAGGGTAGACAAGCCCATATGGTCTGCATTCTCAATGAGAAGTGTATTAACATTGGGGATATCAATGCCTGTCTCGATAATGGTCGTTGCTACCAAAATATCGTAATCACCATTCAAAAAATTCTAAGAGAGTATTCTCCAACATAACTTCACTCATCTGACCATGAACAAATCCGATACGTGCTTCAGGGACTAGCTCATGCAGTTCAGAAACTTTTTGATCAATGGTTTCAACACGATTATAAATATAAAAAATTCTGGCCACCTCTGTCCATCTCCCTTAATATCGCTTCTCGAATAAGACCAGGATTGGTTTCCATAACATAAGTTTGAACTGGATAACGGTTGGTAGGTGCTGTCTCAATAATCGACAAATCACGAATACCCAACATAGACATATGAAGTGTACGAGGAATAGGGGTCGCAGTTAGAGTAAGGACATCAACTTTAGCTTTCAACTCCTTAAGTTTCTCTTTATGCTTCACGCCAAAACGTTGTTCTTCATCAATTACTAGCAAGCCTAAATCAGAAAACTTAACATCTTTAGACAACAAGCGGTGGGTACCAATAATAATATCAATACGTCCTTTAGCTAGATTTTTAATAGTCTCATTTTGCTCCTTTTTTACTTCTAAAACGACTGAGTTCATCTACTTCAACAGCATGATTTTCAAAACGCTCTTTAAAATTCATATAATGCTGATGGGCAAGAACTGTGGTAGGAACTAGGATAGCAACTTGCTTTCCATCATTGACCGCCTTGAAGGCAGCACGCATGGCTACCTCTGTCTTACCAAAACCAACATCACCAACCAAGAGACGATCCATAGGTTTGTCTGACTCCATGTCCGCCTTAATTTCCTTAATGGAACGCAGTTGATCCACTGTCTCAGCATAGGAGAACTCATCTTCAAAATCCCTTTGATTATCATCATCCGGTGAAAAAGCAAATCCTTTCAGTTGACTTCGCTCGGCATAGAGTTTTAAGAGATTATCAGCAATATCCTCTACCTGCTTGCTTACTTTTTGTTTGGTCTTTTGGAAACGCCCATCATTGAGTTTATTAATTTTAGGCTCTTTCCCGTCCACTGACACATACTTAGAGAGACTATCAATCTGCTCAATAGGTAGAGAAATTGTTGCAGCATCCTGATATTGAATGGTCAAGTAGTCACGGTGTACCCCTCTAATTTCAATAGTCTCAATACCTTTAAATTGTCCTATACCATGAGTCTGGTGTACAACATAATCACCTTTTTCAAGCTCATTATAGTCTTTAAGACGCTCAGCATTAGAAATATGGTTAGCACGCGTACGACGTTTTACTTTTTTATGAAAAATCTCACGTTCAGTAACCAGAACAACCTTTTCATCTGCAAAGTAAAAGCCATTCGATAAGTTTCCTAGGACTAGTTGAGCCTTATGAGGTATCAAATCTCCAAAGCTACTAAGAGGTAAATCTAGATTGTACTCTTCCAAGGTTTCCTTCAAAGAATTAAGTTGCTTATCAGACCCTACTTGTAAAATAACCGTTGCCTTATTCTTAGTATAACGACGAATTTCGTCAATCAGTAATGGAAATTGGTTGAAAAACTCCTGCATAGGGTATTGTGTGAATTGATACAACTTATCAAATTTAAGATTTCCTAATCCATTATGGAAATTAGAAAAGAAGCTAGCTGGCTGATAGTTACGTAAAGTCTTAAATGAATCCACGAAGTAGTTTAGATGACTCAGAGACTTACCTTGATGAAGATCCTCAGTTAAAAGATTAGCCACTTCCAATTCAAGACGTCCATGGCGATCCACTATCTTTTGAAAATCATCAATGAATACAGGAGTCCCTTTTGGAAGATAGTCAAATAAGGTATAAGCTTTGTCATAAAAGAGAGACAAAAACTTACGTAAATCTTTATGGCGATGACCATCAATCGTCACTGATAGAACTTCCTCAAGGTAAGCCTTATGAAGACCGTCTGCCCTCGAGACCGCACTTTCTAGGGCCTTCTCAGCACGTTGGTAATCTTCTCTTGTTAAGATAATATCATCCGCCGGTGATATGACAACATGATCTAAATTGTTTAAAGATTTCTGACTATCGCTATCAAACTGACGAATGCCATCAATCTCATCTCCAAAAAACTCTAATCGGTAGGGAAGCTCTGCAGTCAATTCGTAAATATCTAAAATATCTCCCCTACGACTAAACTCACCAGGTGAAAGAACTTGCTCTACTCTTTGATACCCAATATGCGTTAGATGCCTACTGAGAGCATCTAAATCATGTTCCTTCCCTAGTACTAAGTCGATTCGAGAGTCCTTATAAACCCTAGGATTAGGCAAATGTAACTTCGTACCAACTAAACTTGTAACCAAGACCCCACTTGCCTCTTCATCCATTAAAAAGTTAAGACTTTCAAGACGAGAATGAGTTTTTTTCTGGTGAAGCAAAGATAAATTCAGCAGCTGATACATCATCCCCAAAAAAAGAATAAACCTTATCCTCTCCTAAGATAGCTGACAAATCTCCTACTAATTGCTCAGCTTCATTTTGTGTTGAGGTAACTATAAAAATCTTAGGAACCTGATTAGAAAGGGCAGATGCCATGGCAACTGCCTTGCTCGAACCAGAAAATCCCATGACCAATTGCCTACTCAATAAGCTTACCTTATCACGCCACTCAAGCAATTGATGATTCTTCTCAAAAAGTTCTAAGATTGTATTAGCCATTATACCGCCTCATGGTGTCTTCAAAATCATTTGTTTTTAAGTAGTGATGGAGGGCTGTCTCTACCTTGTCTAAAGTAAGTAAAATCATGGCATAATCGTCTTCACTAAATTTTCCAAGAACATGGTTAACGACCGTCATTCCTTTCTGTGGCCGACCAATGCCAATTTTTATACGATCAAATTCTTGAGTTCCAGTTTCAGCAATGATAGATTTAATACCATTATGACCACCTGCTGATCCCTTTTGACGAAAGCGCAATTTCCCAACTTCCATATCTAAATCATCGTAAATGACGATAAAATCCTCCATGGGAATATTGTAATAAGCTAGCAGTGCTCTCACAGCTAGACCAGATAGATTCATAAAAGTTGTTGGTTTAACAAAATAAACTTTCTCACCGTTTAAAAAGGTTGAAGCTACTTCAGCCTTAAAAGTCTTTTCCTCAGAAAAGGTTAATCCTAATTCTTTAGCCATTAGGTCTATAGCCATAAAACCAACATTGTGTCGTGTTTCATGGTATTTTGAACCAGGGTTTCCCAATCCAACTACTAATTTTGTCATTATTTCTCCTCTTTGATAAACAGCAAAAGGACTGAAAAATACTTTTCAGCCTTGTACACTATTTTTTATTTTCTAAACGTTGAAACGGAATTCCATGATGTCACCATCTTGGACAACATACTCTTTTCCTTCTTCACGAAGGCGTCCAGCTTCTTTAACAGCTTTCTCAGAGCCATATTTAATCAAATCGTCATATGACATTGTTACAGCGCGGATAAAACCTTTCTCGAAGTCAGAGTGGATAATTCCAGCTGCTTGTGGAGCCTTGATACCTCGTTTAAAGGTCCAAGCGCGGACCTCTTTTTCACCGGCAGTGAAATAAGTTCCAAGACCAAGCAAATGATATGCTGCGCGTGTTAGTTTATCGACTCCTGACTCTGTCAAACCAAGGTCTTCCAAGAACATCTCCTTATCTTCATCATCCAACTCAGAAATTTCTTCCTCAACACGAGCCGAAATAACAACTACTTCTGCATTTTCAGTCGCTGCAAACTCACGAATTTGCTTCACATAATCAATATCATCAGGATTTGCGACCTGGTCTTCATCAACGTTAGCCACATAAAGCACTGGTTTTGTTGTCAAGAGGAAGAGTCCCTTAACAATTTTTTGTTCTTCCTCAGTAAAATCAATTGTACGGGCAGACTTACCATCTTCTAGAACGGGTTTAATCTTTTGAAGAATATTAAACTCTGCCACAGAATCTTTATCTTTTTGAGTACGAGCGATCTTTTCGACACGCGCATAACGTTTGTTAATTGACTCAAGATCAGCCAAAATCAATTCTAGGTTGATTGTATCGATATCAGCCATCGGATCCACAAAGTCATCCTCGCGCCCTTGTTCACGCATAACATTTTCATCATCGAAGGCACGAACGACATGGATAATCGCATCCACTTCACGAATATTGGCCAAGAACTTATTTCCAAGCCCTTCACCCTTTGATGCCCCTTTTACGATACCCGCAATATCTGTGAACTCAAATGTAGTTGGCACTGTCTTTTTAGGGGTGATAAGTTCAGTCAATTTTGTCAAACGCTCATCTGGTACTTCGACCATACCAACATTTGGATCTATTGTTGCGAAAGGATAGTTAGCAGCTTCCGCACCTGCTTTTGTAATTGCATTGAAAAGAGTTGATTTACCAACGTTCGGCAAACCAACGATACCTGCTGTTAAAGCCATTTATTTATTTCTCCATTAAAAAGTAATTTAGTTAATTATAACACAAAAATTGTTAAAAATAGGCAACTTCCCTTTTGAGAATCAGAAAAAGAGAAGTAAGGAAAAATGCTATAAGGAAGACGATTAGGGGGCCTTGGATACTTTTTATTTTGCCAAAGTGCTATAGCTTTTAATATAAGAATCTAGTAGGTAAGTGACGTCCGTAATAGCTGTTATAAAACCTTTTTAAGCTTCTTTTCAAAATCATGACGACTCATCATGACCACATGATCACAATTTGTACAACGAATTTTTATGTCAGCTCCAAGACGAGTCACTTCCCACTCGTTAGCTTTTTTTCCTGTTGCTTTTATAGTACAAGCATGGGGTTTCTTCATTTCAACTAAACTTCCAATTTGGTACATAAACTTCCTCCTTAGTAAAAAAGTTATCCACAGTGGATAACTTTTCGATTTTAGTTTGTTCTTACAGGTGTAATTAATTGAATAAAGTTTTCACTGTCATCTGCTGGTGTCAAAGTGAATGGGCGTACTGGAGAAATGAAACGAACACGAACTGACTCACTTTTTAGTGCTTTCAAAGCGTCTATCAAGTAAGTGGGATTAAAACTAATAATCAAATCACTTCCTGAAACGTCTAGCACATCAATATCTTCATTCACCTTTCCAACTTCAGGTGAATTAACATGAGCACTAACATTACCATTGATGATTTCGAGTTTCACCGTGCCACTTTGACTTGCATTGGAAATCAAATAGGAACGTTCCATAGCAGAACGAAGGGTAGATGTTTCAAACACAACCTCTGTTTCAAATGAATCTGACAAGAGACGATTAGTATCTGGATAATTTCCTTCTAGTAAACGTGTGTAAAAAGATATTGTCTTACTACGGAATAGAATTTGATTTGCAGAGAAGAAAATTTCCAAATTTTCAATACCATCACTAAAGACTGCTGATAACTCTTTAAGTGATCGGCTTGGGATTACTACATCAAAGTTATCTGCAGAATGTTCCAAAACAAGTTGACGTTGGCTCATACGATGAGAATCAGTGGCAACAGCTTTAAGATCTTTGTGATTTGAAAGAACAAAGTGAACTCCAGTTAAAATTGGACGACTTTCTTGCGTGCTTGCTGCAAATGACGTTTCAGCAATGATAGATTTTAACATTTTAGTGTCCATAATTAGTGGTGTCAAGCTGTCAACTTCTTGAATATGAGGATATTGCTCAGCATTCTTTCCTTTTAGAGTAATCTCTGATTTAGCACTCTTTAGTAATACTTGGTATTGTTCTATTTCTTCAAATGTAAGAGTAACATCAGGTAAGCTTGAAACAACGTTAATGAAAAAATTCGCTTCTAAAAGGATACTACCTGGTTGTGTAATTAATAAACCTGCATTTTCTTCTGAAGCAGAGATGCTATTCTCTATCGAGATTTGTCCATTTGAGCCAGTTAAATAGATACCATCACTAGTAACTTCGATTTTTATAGTTGATAGAATGGGAATAGCATTTTTTGAAGAAATAGCACGTCGAGTTGTATGAAGGGCTTGTAGGAAATAAGCTTTATTAATGGCAAATTGAATCATGTTGCTCCTTTATTTTATTAGTATTATGTTAGTAGTAGTAGTAGGTCTTGTGGATATTGTGCATAAATATCTAAATCACAGTTTTAATCAAGATTTTAAACTTGTGCACATCTTGTGGAAAACTGTGTATAAGTTTTAGTAGTATCCACAAGTGTTTATTTACTTGTTTTTAAATGGTATCAATTTCAATGCGAAACTGTTCTT
>ENA-OQHD01000787-OQHD01000787.1-human-gut-metagenome-genome-assembly--contig:-NODE-787-length-10504-cov-2.707526_pt1 | contig 10504 bp, 11 predicted proteins | sample MGYA00242560_ERZ504711 | MGnify/ENA primary metagenome ERZ504711 (study PRJEB26092, sample SAMD00036198) | human gut metagenome | host: Homo sapiens | study: EMG produced TPA metagenomics assembly of... | reverse complement strand
TAACTCATTTGAGATGCTGAATTCAGAACAACATTCGTCCCATCCGGCAACTCAATCCTTGCCTTGTCACCCTTATCGGCCTTCACAACGAAAGGCATTCCGGGTGTTTGCGACATGTCTATCAAGTAATAAGTGAAGAAAGCGAGGCAAACGGGCAGACAAATCATGGCAGCCCATCTCAGAATATTCATACGGATAACCCGCGCAGAGCGTGACTTGCCAACCGTCTCTTCCTTGATACGGACAAACATCTTGTTGCGCAATGCAGAATCAATCTCTGCATCCGATTTGGCGAATTCCTCCTCCCACCAGTTTTGCAGGTGGCAGTCGTTCTTCATCCAGTCCATTAGTTTTCTATACTGTGCCTTATCCATCCTTTTTGTTATTTAAAAGTATACACTTTCATCCCGCTTATTATCCAAAAGCCCTTGTCACATTTACACTTCATTAACAAAGAATACAAATAAAAGGGCAAGAACAGCGTCGTAATTCTGCATTAACTGCGTGCGCATGAATTTTACGGCAAGAGACAACTGCGTGGCAACCGTGCTCTCGGATATTCCCAATTGTTCTGCTATCTCCTTATTGGTGTAATGCTGCCTTTTGCTCAGGATGAATATCTTTTTGCGTTGTTCGGGAAGCTTGTCTGCCAATGAGTCTATGTACTCATGCAGAAAGTGCAGGTCGATGCCTTCTTCCGTCCGGAAATCACGGTCTACGCCGCTTTTCATCAGATACTCGTTATAGACAAACTCTACAGTCTGCCTTTGGTACATATTCATCAGCAGATTCTTGGCAATGGTGCAGAGGAAAGATATGAATGATGATTCCGGGTCTACTGTTCCGCGTACCTCCCATATACGGATAAAGGTGGACTGCACCACTTCTTCAGCCATATACCGGTTGCCCGCGGAAATACGCATGATGAAGTTATACAGCTTACCGCTATATCTGTGATAGAGCTTCTCGAATGCCTGGAAAGAGCCTGCACCCAATTCGGCCAATAAGCGTTTTTCCATCTGTAGAATCGACCATATCCTTAGATTTTTGCAACAAAAGCATATCCTTTACGGACATAAAGAGATGGCAATATTATCAATATTTTCGCAAATAAAGGCAGATAAAAGGAAATATTATGTGGAAAAAAGAATTCAAAGTGATTTTGGTGCGGCAGGAACTTCATACTTTTTGAGTGCTTTTTAAATGAAAGACAACTCCACATTCTGAAAATCAAAAGGATGTTTGTTTTCCAAAACACATTTGTTATCTAAGTTTGCCCTAAATACACAAACTATGAGAATTATAGCCAGGAGCATTTGGAAGTACAGCAAATCAAATCCCATAAAAGAGGCATCACTATGATGCCTCGAAATTTTAGTTGCAAACTACCCCTTATTCTATTCATTTGCCGATGTAAGGATAGAATTAAGCTGCTTTGGCAATGTGCTATGCTTCTTCTTCATTCCGCGCATTCCACACAAACAAAGCCAGCAATGTAGATAGCAATGCCGCCCCTATCCAGAACCAGTTGATGTAGGTAAAGTCGTACACCTCCACGCCATCCACCAACTGCTTGTTCCCTTCTATCAGCACGCCGCTCATTACGTCTTGCAATCCTGCACCTATATAGCTGGCTATACCTACAACGCCCAATGCTGCGCCCGAAGCATTGCGCGGAGCAATATCTACAGCCATCAGCCCTCCGAGAAAGCAAATCAGCACACCGATGCCAAGGCCGAAAAGTATCATGGCCAAAGCGTCCACCCAGAAATGAACACCGGGAACCAGCAGGAACAAGCAGAGTGCAACCACATTCATCAGTCCGAAGATAAGGGCGGGCACATTACGGCGGCCGCCGAACAGCTTGTCCGAAATGACACCGGAAAACATCGTACCCACAATGCCACAGACCGAACTGATGGAAATGATGAAACTGGCATCCAGTGTAGAATAGCCCTTCTGCGCTTCCAGATAGAATACGCCCCAACTGTTCACCGCATAACGGCTGATATACATAAAAGCACTACTGAGTGCCAATATCCAGATGGCAGGATTGCGAAGTACGGCTTTCTGCGCACGGCTGAATTCCTCGCATTTCCAACACACTCACTTTTTTCTTCGCCTTAGGCATATTGACAATGGGCAACCCTTTGCTTTGCGGTGTATCGTGGAAGAAACGCCAGGCAATCAATGCACCTGCCAGCCCCACAAGTCCTGCTCCAAAGAAACCATACCGCCAGCCGAAAGCACTGACAATGGAGGCAATGATGATAAATGTCATCGCCTCGCCGATGTTGTGGCTCGCACTCCAGAAGCCGTAGAAAGAACCGCGCTGTTTGTCGGTGAACCAGCGTGACAAGCCTACCACGCAAGAAGCGGCCCCCATCGACTGGAACCAGCCACTGATGCCCCAAAGGATGGCAAACAAGATGAATGAATGGACAAAGCCGAGACAAAGGTTCACCAATGCCGTGACCAAGAGTCCGGTAGTCATGAAACGGTTGATGTTGCTGCGGTCGGCCAGGAAACCGTTTGTAAACTTACCTATGGCATAAGTGAAGAAAAGTACGGAACCGATAATACCCAGTTCTGTTTCGGAGAAAATACCTTCCTCCACTATCGGTTTCTTCACTACATTCAAGCTGAGACGGCATACATAATACATGCCGTAGCCAAGCGTTGCCGCAAGAAAAGTAGACCATTGCAGCCGCTTCAAGCGCCGTTGACAGGCGGACACAGAAAGGTCGGTACAAGGTTTATCGGAAGAAACCTTGTAGAAATTTATAAGATGTTTCAACATTGTATTTTGTTATTGGATTTAAGTTTCGCAAGCTCAATCGCAACCATCCGGCGGATGTATAGCGAGGAAAGGAGATATTCCGTCGCTACACTCCGCTGAATGACAGAGATTACTGAATATAAATTTGTATTATGCCAGAGCCTTTGCAACCAAGCTTGCGGAACTCGAACGGATAGTGAACCAAATTGCTTTATTCGTGCAATTTTTTTCGTTCTCAGATACTCCAGCAAATAAGCCGGACGGTCAGTCTGTAGGATGCGGCATCCCAATGTGTCAATCAAATAGCCATAGCCCTCATCGGGGTTTTGCAAAGACATGTCATCGTCGTGTCCGCCTGCCATCGTATCCCACAAAGTGTTGTACCAGATAAGGGAGCGGTCGGCTAAAGTCGTTGCCAGCTTCTTGGGAAGCGGGTTGGAGTCCTTTACATACAGCAGTTCAAAAGCTACGGGAGACATCTCCTTGACAAACGTCTCTATCTGTTCCTCGGCCCCCGGCTTGTCGAGGTCGACAATGGGCATATAGATTACGTCATTCAGATAATCGCCGAATTGTTTCTTGACTTCGGCTGCTGTTTTGCGCCCTTTCATTATAATCTGCTTGGTGGTTCCGGTCTTCTTCATCAGCTCATAAATCTGGTCGAAATAGAGGTCGGCCTGGTCCAGATTTATCATTATCTTGCCTTTGGCATGCAGCAAGGCCTCTTCCAAAAGTAGGAACTTTGTGGATGGTACGTATGTTGCAGCCGTTTTTCAACTTCAACCCACGTATGTAGTCGAGAGTGGCTTCCGAAACCAGCCCCTTGCCGGTAGTTGTGCGGTCCAGTGCCCGGTCGTGCATCAGTATCAGTTCACCATCCTTTGTCTTCTTTACATCCAGTTCCACAATATCCACACCCATTCTAACGGCATTGTCTATTGCCTCTAAAGAGTTTTCCGGAAAATTTCGCGCCAGTCGCCGCGATGGGCTACCACAATTACTGAACTCTGGTCGCGATTCATCAGTTTTTCACGAATCTGCGTCACTCGGTCTTGAGCCGAAAGCTGCAATACTGCCAAAACAGCAAACAGCAATAAATATATCTTTTTCATCATTTCATGGATTATAAATTCAATCATTCCAATGCATAGCCTTCGTTCTGCCAACCGGCTTTGTCATTGACATTCTCTATTTCGGTTTGAGGAACCGGATAGAGCTGCCGGTAAGCATCAATACCGGGAAATATGGCAGCCATTTGTCCGGTGCGAACAATGTCGAACCAACGGTCGCACTCCAGAGCAAGCTCCAAACGGCGTTCCTTATATACTGCCTGGCGGAAGAGTGTTTTTGTGGACAGTTCGGCCAATGTTTTCCCTTCAAGACCTGCATTTGTGCGTACGGCATTCAGAGCATCCAAAGCATCTTGTGTAGGAACAGCGGCAAGCTCATTGGCAGCTTCGGCATACATCAGCATCACTTCGGCACAACGCATTACCGGAAAGTCGGCACTGGTCTCATTGTTCGTTGCCGGAGCATTGAACTTGCCCGGACGCTGTCCGCTGCCCGTAGGTTCTACCAGGGCCTTACGGTTATCCTTGTCGCTTTCAAACTCCGCTTGCTCCAATGAGATGATATTGCCATTGTCATTGTTACGATAGCGGTTGTTCTGATGTACCGACTCGCCTACTCCACCTTTCAGATATTGAACGGCAAAAATAATGTCCTTGCTCGTCTTCAAGTCGTTGGGAAAAGTTTGCGGCATGGGCACCAGCATCAAGTCTTTTCCGGCATGAATGGCTGCTACCACCGGAGCAAGTTCATTGACCACTTCCTGATAGTTCTTCCTATATAAATAAACCTTTGCCAGCAATGCATGCGCCGCATACGAAGTGGCACGGCCTCTTTCCGATTCGGGCCAAACCGCGGGTAAACCTTTGGCTACAGCCAAGTCGCTGATTATCTGCCCATAGACTTCATCAATGGGAGCACGCTTGTTGTTACGCGCTTCGGCCACGGTCTGCGTTTTTGTAATGATGGGCACCTCGCCCCACAAGCGAACCAGGTTAAAGTAACAAAGAGCACGTATAAACGAAGCTTGTCCGGCAATGCGAGAGCGCTGTTCGTCGGACATCGGCACTTCTTCCACATTCTGCAACACCAGGTTGCAACGATAAATAGTCTTGTACAACGAAAGCCATGCCCCCGGACAAGTTGGAGTTTGCCGGAGTTTCCGTGAAAATCTTCTATCTGATAAGTGATGCCGCCACTGGCACCGGAATTGTCATTCTTCACATTGTCACCACGTACTTCCATCAAAGTCATGAACTTCGCTCCATACTGGTCGCTGGATTGCAACTCATCATAGATACCTATAACGGCTCCTTCCAAACCCTTCACATCCTTATAAAAGGTTTCCTCCGTAGGAAAATCAATAGGTTTCAAGTCTATAAAATCACTACAGCTTGAAAGAACCATTGCTGTAAGAACAAACATTATTACTTTTTTGCATATTACTGTCTTTTTAAGATTAAAACGTAAGATTAACACCTATCGAAGTGGTTCTTGCCAACGGGTATACACCATAGTCTTCGCCATTGGTAGTAGCGGCACTGCGATTTGAAACTTCCGGATTATAGCCTTCATAGTTGGTAAAGGTAAACGGATTTTGGATGGAACAGTATACGCGCGCCGACTTCAGATACACCTTTTTGAGCCAGTTTTCGGGCAAGGTATATCCCAACGAAATATTCTTGATGCGCAGGTAAGACCCGTCTTCCACGTGCCATGTAGAGGTGGTGCCGTTCTGCCCCTTACTGACGCGGTTGGCACGTACATTCATTCCACTACCAGGATTGTCTTCCGACTTCCAGCGGTTCAAAGCTCCTTTGTAGTTATTCATATTCCCTTCGTGGTTATAGAAATACCGGCGAGACAAGTTCAGGATTTCATTGCCCTGCACACCTTGAAACACAATGCCGAAGTCAATGCCTTTCCAAGCCAGTGTAGCACCGAAGCCATAAGTAAAGTCGGGCATATAGTTGCCCACGATGGCGCGGTCGGTATCCGAAATATCAAGTATCCCGTCTCCATTGACGTCCTTGAACTTGAAGTCGCCCGGCTTCGTGTCGGCCAGTCCGTAGTTGGTGGGAGAATCCTTGTAGTGCAAAGCTGCATCCACTTCGGCCTGATTCTTATAGACACCTTCTACCACTGGAAGATAATAGCTTCCGATGGCCTCACCCACGCGGGTTATGAAATAGGCATTGCTCACCGAACCGGAAGAAATAATATCGGCATTGCCCGGTCCAAGTTCTTTCACTTCGTTGATGTTCTTCGAGATATTGAAGTAAACACTCCAGTTGAAATCGCCCATCTTCTGATTGGTGGCGATATTGAATTCCACACCTTTGTTGTTCACCTTGCCGATGTTCTCGAGGCGAGTGTTGTAACCGGTTGTCATGGGTACGGGGACATTGAGCAACAAGTCATACGTGTTACTGTTATATAAATCCAGCCCCAAAGTCAAACGGTTACTGAACAGCGACGCATCGAAACCTACATTCACCTGCGCTGTCTTTTCCCAATGCAGTTCGGGATTGGGCATGCTCTTGGGGGCCGCACCCTTTATTACTTCGGCATTGCTTCCGCCCAACACATAACTATAATAGGCAACTTCGCCTTGTGCACCATAGTTGGGAATACGGAAGTTACCCGTCAGACCGTAGCTGGCGCGAAGTTTCAAGTCGTCGATGAAAGTCAGCGACTTCATAAATTGCTCTTCCGTCAGACGCCATCCGGCAGATACCGACGGAAACCATCCCCAACGGTTCTGTTTGCCAAAACGGGAAGCACCGTCGGCACGGATTGCTCCTGTAAGCATGTACTTGCCTTTATAGTTATACTGAATTCTGGCAAGTCCTGAAAGCAAGGCCCATTCGGAAGCATGCGAATTGCCGCGGGTAACGGTACCTGCATTGAGAGTGGGCACGCTGTTCGTAATGAATCCGTTGGCAAAAGCATAAGTACTTTCGTCTCGTTGGTATTGCATGGTCCAGCCTACCAGTGCAGAAAGAGAATGCCCGTGGATTTCCTTATTATAGCTCATCGTTTGCTCAAACAGCCAGTTGTACATCTTGGCAGTCTTCGCCGTTGCTTCGGGCACCGACTCCGGATTTCCCTCCGTATTGGAAATGGGGATAGTGGACGGACGGAACGTATCTTGCGAGCTACTGTAAATATCCACACCGAAATTGGCCCGATACTTCAATTCGGGCATAAAAGCCACTTCTCCGTAAATATTGCCAAAAATCACGGGATGCCTTCGTTTCGTCCTTCTGCAACATGGCTAATGCTACGGGATTCCATACTTGCGTCTGGCTGTTACCTTTCTTTATGGAACCGTTTTCGAGTACTGTCTGTGTATTGGGACTCCAGGCATTCTGAGAGAAGCAAAATGAACCGTCGGGATTATGAAACCCGGAAATATAGGAGCACTGTGCAGCGCCGAAGCAATGATACCGCCACCGCCCGAATTGTAAGCGCCGTCAGAATTAACCGCATTCTCTATCGTTACAGACGGATTGAGCGAAAGGCCGAACTTGAAAATACCTTCGGTTACATCGAGGTTGAAGCGCGAGCTGTAGCGCGTAAAGTCACTGTTGATAATGACACCTTCTTGTGACAAATAATCTACAGACGCATAATATCTTATCTTCGGGCTGCCGCCTGAGACAGAAACCGAATGGCTCTGCATGCCTGCCGTACGGAAGATTTCGTCCTGCCAGTCCGTGTCTACCAGTCCTTTTTCACCTCTCAGGTATGGCAAGATTTCAACGGGAACAATTGTATTATAATCATTGCTTGTATTTTGCAGACGGATGGCATTGCTGTCCGAGATGTCAAAAGACAAAGGATTCTTATTCTGCGCTATGAGCTTACGGTTGATGGACTCCATCTTGTCGGTATACGTATTGTTGCGTGCATCGTTCACCAAATCGGCATACTCGTAGGCATTCAGCATGTCTATCTTCTTTGAAACCGTCTGCCAGCCATAGTATCCGTTATAGGAAACTGTAGCACGCCCTTCCTGCCCTCTCTTGGGTAGTAATCAGTACCACACCGTTCGAACCACGCGAACCGTAGATGGCAGCCGAAGAAGCATCTTTCAGCACCTCGATGGACTCTACATCGTTCATATTGAACGTATTCAGCTGCTCCTGGGCAAGAGGCACACCGTCCACAACATAGAGCGGAGAGGTTCCTGCCGTAATAGTGCCCGTTCCGCGTACCTTAATCTGCAAGGAAGAGCCCGGAGCACCCGTCGACTGAGACACCTGCACACCCGGCATCTTGCCCACCATCGCCTCGGCCATGGAAGTAACCGGTTGGCCTTTCATATCACTGGCACGAAGGCTGGCAATGGCAGTAGTCACGTCGCGCTTCTTCTGCACACCATATCCCACAACCACTACTTCGTCCAGCAACTCGTTGTCTTCCATCAAGACGATTCTGTCCAGGCCTTTGCTGCCCGCTTTTATCTCTACCGTCTGATAGCCGATATATGAAAAGGCGAGCATCGCATTCCCGGGTACATCGGCCAGGCTATAATTTCCGTCAAGATCGGTAATCACTCCATTGGCAGTGCCCTTTACCAATACACTGGCACCGATAATCGGCTCCCCGTTTGGGTCTACCACTTTTCCGTTGATTGTCTTTGTCCTCACTTTCTCAATAAGCTCTCCACTTTTCTGATTGCCTACGGATATTGTATTGTTGTCCCTATTGAAATATAATTTTGCTTGCGAGGTAATCTGCTCCAAGACCTCTTGCAAAGAAGCGTTGGAAACATGGATGGAGATGCGTGGAGCTGCATTGACTATTTCTTGGTCATAGAAGAATTTCAAACCAGTCTGCACGCCCAGTTGGTTGAACACATTCTCTACCGTTTCATTCTGAACATTCAGTGTAATGCTTCTTGTCTCTTGTGCCCGCACGTATGGGGCTGTAAACAACAAGCATACGAACAGTAAAAAAGCTAAAAATGAATCTACATTTCTACATTTCCTTTCAGTATTAGGAAGATTATTCATAAATTTGTGCGTTTTAGTAATTGAAATAAATTATTAAAAACAAAGATGTGTAATGCGCGATACGTTATTCACACGGGTCGAAACGAATGAATATCCGTCCGGATTACCGGAATAGGGGCTTCTCTTAGAGACAGCTCCTATTTTTTTTGTGTAGCTCAAGTTGGTGGTTTCATACTTAATTTTATTAATGATAAAGGTTAACACTCTGGCGATTCGCTTATATATAGTACACAGTCGCCCGAAGAAGCAGGGGTCTCATTAAGATATTTTCACTATTTATGCGAAGCAGTGATTGAATTATATTCATATTTGATAAGAAAGGAACCTAAGTGATTAGCAGTACTATCTCAATTGAGGGTGTGTCGAAATAGAGACTTAGAACACAAATTACGCAAATTATACAAATCATGCTTTTTAATGACTACTGATAATCAGGGATTATCCGAGTCGCTTATTTGCGTAATTTGTGTAATTCGTGTTCCCTTATCACTTCTGACACACCTTCTACCCGTAGGGGGAGGTGGTAGGTAAAACAATAAACACCTATGAATCATAAGAATAAGGTTTTCTTTCCTCACCTACCACCCGCCCTTTGGGCACCCTCCTTCTTGAAGGAGGGGAATTGAGATAGTACTTTTAACTCATAAGCGTTTCTGAAACAGTTCATAACTGATAAGAAAGAAATAATCCGTGCTTGAGTAACAAGAGTTTCTTCAACTTGCCCTCACCGTTTTCCTGAACCTCCCTGTTCATCGGTGTTTCGGAGGTGAGTGAGAGCAATTTCCATGGGTGAGGGCAAGTTTTGCCCTCACCCATGGAAATTGCTCTCACTCACCTTGCCGAGTATCTTTCTGCCCCGTCATTTGTAGGGAAAGCATCGGTGTTTCTTACGGAAAAAATGCAGTGAATTGATAGTGTGTTCACTATAGTGGTCTGTCTTCTTCACGATAGTGAACAATTCGGGCCATCTTAGTGAACATACTTGTTCACTTAAGTGGAGCGTCAACAAACTCAAAGACTTTTCAGGAGAAACGTATGTGCGAAACACAATGAATGCCTGCACAGTACACTACAAACGCCTTTCAAATACCCTTCAAACGGACAGCACCAAGCCCTTTTTTCTATATTGGCCTGAGTTCGATATAAGGCTTTGCTTATAACTGTATAATAGCGAGTCAAATTCAACTCCTGATTCACACTATTTATAGAGCAATACCTTGTTCCCATCATTTCTTATAATGAATGCCGCTGGTATATTCGATAGACTGCAACACAGCTTCCAGGCTCTTGTTGTCGTGCTCGCCCGAAATCAGATTCTTGAACACCTGCCCTTCGGCAAAAGAGATGGAGCAATTATAAACGCGTTCCAACTCTTTTGCAACATCGTTTATCGGAGTACTGCTGAATCGCAATCCGCCTTTCCGCCATACTGCCACAGTGCGCTTTTTTCATGCTGCTTGTTGTATTCGCCGGAAATGGTATTGATGTACACCCGCTCCTGGGCGCTTAAGCGCATCATGGCTTCTGGCAAGTCCACTTGCACCTTGCCACTCTCCACATCGACAGAAACAACCTCATCGGACAAATAAGCTTTGATATCAAAGCACGTGCCCAATACACGAACGTCGAAATGATG
>ENA-OQHD01000786-OQHD01000786.1-human-gut-metagenome-genome-assembly--contig:-NODE-786-length-10521-cov-2.692707_pt1 | contig 10521 bp, 16 predicted proteins | sample MGYA00242560_ERZ504711 | MGnify/ENA primary metagenome ERZ504711 (study PRJEB26092, sample SAMD00036198) | human gut metagenome | host: Homo sapiens | study: EMG produced TPA metagenomics assembly of... | reverse complement strand
GATTCCAATTCCTAACACGCCTAATACGATCAGTGAGATCAATTCTACCTGAGTCAGCACATGAGAGCTGTCATTAAACCCTGCCAGCAGTACATTAAAATTCAAAAGTTTCCGATCGAATCCACAATCATTTTCATATTCATATACTCCACCTTCGTTCTTCTGCGATTCTTTTCCCCTTTGTTACCTCTTCTGATCTGAAGACATTCCCTGTTATATATTTTAGCAATTTTCACATTATAATACAAGATAATTGACTTATAATATCTCTCCCTTTAAAATAAAGAGGAATGCTGTTGACAATCGCAGACATTGAATCATATAAAGGAGAAATCATATGGAACAGTTGAAAAAATTCCTGAAGGCTATACCTCTCCGCTCACGATCCGTGAAACGGAAGTTGCCATCAAGGAAGTAAAAGATCATTTTGAACGTGCACTTGCAAAGAATCTGCATCTGACCCGCGTTTCCGCTCCTCTTTTCGTCCGTCCTGAATCCGGGCTGAACGATAACTTAAATGGAGTAGAACGTCCGGTTTCTTTTGGAATTAAAGAACAGAATGATGCTGCAGCAGAGATCGTCCATTCTCTTGCGAAATGGAAAAGATATGCACTGAAGCATTATGGATTCCACTCAGGGGAAGGACTCTATACTGATATGAGTGCCATCCGCAGAGACGAGGATACCGACAACATCCACTCTCTCTATGTAGACCAGTGGGACTGGGAGAAAGTTATCTCCAAGGAAGAACGCAACATGGAAACCCTGGAGTATACCGTCCGCAAGGTTTATGTGGCACTGAAGGATACAGAAGATTACATATCCAGAAGATACAATTACATCGAACCTCTTCTTCCGGATGATATTTTCTTCATCACCTCTCAGGAATTAGAAGATCTTTATCCTGATCTTTCCACAAAAGAACGTGAGACAAAGATTGCCAAAGAAAAGGGAGCGGTATTTATTTCCAAGATTGGCGGACTTCTTGCATCCGGTGAGAAGCACGACGGACGTGCACCGGACTATGATGACTGGGAGTTAAATGGAGATATCATCGTTTACTATCCGGTTCTCGACATGGGACTGGAACTTTCCTCTATGGGAATCCGTGTAGATGAAGTTTCCCTTAAAAACCAGTTAAAAGAAGCCAGATGTGAAGAACGTGCTGAACTGCCATTCCAGAAGGCTCTGTTGAACGGTGAACTGCCTTATACTGTAGGTGGTGGAATCGGTCAGTCACGTATCTGTATGTATTATCTGAGAAAAGCTCATATCGGAGAAGTCCAGTCTTCTCTTTGGCCGGATGACGTAGCAGAAAAAGCTGCTGCCGGCGGAATCCAGCTTTTATAAAGCAGGTGTATCTTTTGCCGATTAAAAATCGGCAGTATATCTTTTTGTCGTATACCTGGCAAAAAATGCCGGGAACAGATCTACACTCTGTACTTCAGAGTGTCTCTGTTCCCGGCTTTCTCTTTTCGCAGTCATTTTCCAGGATCTTCACAACTGCAACTGCCTGCATGTGCTGTGCCTGATGCCGATCCTCCACAAGAGCCTTTGGATAACCGATCACACCATGACCATCATATGGATCATTAAAGTAATAATTTTCCTCATCCGCTCCGACCAACAGCATACAATGCTCATTGGAAATCCACGTAAAGGTCTACCCCCCGTCTCTTTCAGCTTCCAGACTGGTCCGGTCTTCGGTTCACGCATATTGATACATGCCCAGAAAATGACCGGCATTCCTTTGCTGACATATCGCTCTACAAGCTGCTCTGCCGTCTTTCCCGATTCATCAACTGCACGATAATGAATATTTTTCTCCGTTTCTGTCTGCTGCTGCAACTTTTCAGCCACTGCTTTTTCTTCAAAAATCCGATTTAAAGACTCCACGATGACCGGAGCATAGCATCCATAGGATTCCGCATCATAGGGACTTCCACAAAAACAATGTCGCGGATCCGGTCCATATAGATCACCCCTGCGTTCTTCAAATGAATCCTGCTTCAGATAATCCCGGATAAACTCATCCACACTCACCCTGTAGCCAAGATACTGCAAAAGCATCACGGTCGATACGCTTTCACATCCTGTGGGATAATAATGACTCTGATCAAGGTATGGTACTTCAATTTTTATCATCTTATGCTGCCTGCCTTTTAGAAAGAACGATCTTCATTCCCATCAGGATTGCCAAAAGGATCAGTAGACTGATTCCCAGTGTCAGCCACCATATTTTCGTAAGTGCCGCAATAATATATCCAACCATACATACACCTGCCACAATCGCCGCATACTGCATCTGCGTGGATACATGATTCAGATGATTACTCTGAGCCCCTGCGGAAGACATAACCGTTGTATCTGAGATCGGTGAAACATGATCCCCGCACACTGCACCCGCAAGAACTGCTGATACAGAAATGATCATCATCTCCAGACTGGTATTTCCTGCAAACATTCCTGTTGCGATCGGAACAAGGATCGCAAATGTCCCCCAGGAGGTACCTGTTGAAAAAGACAGGAAAATCGCAACTGCAAATAATACTACCGGGATGAAAATACTTGCTGAAGCATTCTCTCCCACGATACCGCCTACAAATTCAGCCAGTCCCATTGCATCTCCGATTCCTTTCAGTGACCACGCAAAGATCAGGATCGTAATCGCCGGGATCATCAGCTTAAAGCCTTCTACCAGACTTTCCATAAACCCTTTAAAATCTACAACCTTTCTCGGAAGATACAGAAGCATCATAAAGAAGATCGTCACCATCGTTGCGAAAATCAGACTGGTTTCTGCATCACAGCCGGAAAATGCAGTGATAATGTCTTTCGCTCCGCCAAGATAACCGGTATAGATCATTGCTCCGATCGCAGAAACAATTAGCACCGCAACCGGAAGTACTAAATCCATCACTTTACCGCCCGGGTTCACTTCATCCTCAGACACCTGCTCAAATTCATCACCACCGCTGGTAAATAAGTCACCCTTCGCCGCAATTTTCTTCATGCTTTTTCATCAGTCCGAAATCAAAGCCCGTAAAACAGATAAAAAAATACCATCACCAGTGTAAGGATCGCATACAGGTTATACGGGATAGTACGCAAAAACAACTGAAAACCGCTGATCCCTGCATCTGCAGGCACATACGAGTTCACTGCAGCAGCCCAGCTTGAGATCGGTGCAATAATGCACACCGGAGCTGCCGTTGCATCAATGATATAGGCAAGTTTTGCTCTCGAAACTTTCTGCTGATCTGTGACCGGACGCATTACCGATCCGACTGTCAGGCAGTTAAAATAGTCATCTACAAAAATCAGGACACCCAGTCCCATCGTCGCAAGTAAGGCACTCCGCTTGGTTCTGATCTTTGTTCCCGCCCATTTTCCATAAGCAGCAGAACCTCCCGATTTTGCCATCAGTACAATGATCATTCCCAACAGTACATCAAAAATAAGAATATTCAGATTCATACTGTTCTTCATGATCTCAAAAAAATTTCAACAAATGAATCCCACGGGTGGAATCCACTGTAAAGGAGTGCTCCTACGGCTACTCCGATAAATAAGGAGCTGTATACCTCCTTTGTGATAAACGCAAGTATAATTGCGAGAAGCGGTGGAATCAAAGCCCACCATGTTCCAATAAACATAGACCCGTCCATTTATTTTACTCCATTCCTTTCATTTGCATCTCTTTCATTCTATAGGAAGCTTTACAGAATGACAAGCCTTTTCTATAACAAGCCTTGCAGAAGCACAACGATTTTCTCTTTTTGCACATTTCAGATGCCCTGCTCCAGAACTCATTGAAATTCAACAGATCCGGCAGATAAATATCCGCATGATTCCAGATTTGTCCCAGATTTTTGATCGTTCGCCTTATCATAGACTGCGACCGTCTTAAATCCCGCACTCTTTGCCGTTCTGATTGCATGCCATGCATCCTCAAAGACCCAGGTCTGCCCCGGATCTGTATCCAGTTGAAGTGCCGCTGCGAAATACAGATCCGGCTGATTCTTTCCACTTCCGATCTCTGAAGCCGTAAAAAGTTCCTTCAAAATTAAGAAAAAAAGCTTTCAGTCTTTTCAATGCTGCCTCTGCATTCTTCCGGTCACCGGAAGTGGCGATCACCATCGGGATCTTCCGTTCTTTCAATTCTTTCAGATATTCACGTACTCCCTCTTTCAGAGGCACTTTTTCCACATAAAACTGCTCTACTTCCTTTACAATCCCCTTTGTAACCTCTTCCACGGTCTGCTTCAGTCCGTAATGAGAAATCAGATACTCCGCTGCTTCTTTCAGACTCATTTCATATAGAATCTCACTTAAATCTTTTTCTGCCTGGATCCCGAATTTCTGTAAATAGAGTTCACCGAGATTCTCCCATACAGGCATGGAGTTCAGAAGAACTCCATCTACATCAAATATAACACCTTTTACCATAACTCTTTCTGCCCCCTTTATATCATATACATCATCGCGGAAATAATTTTGATATCTTCCGCATAAATACTTTCCGTTCAGAATCATACCATAATTTGCTTTTTTATAAAGAGATATCATTTCCAATTCTCATCCGGATGTGCTATAGTAATTGCTGGCTACAGTATCTGTAGACAGGAATCTATCGTTATCGCTGACTGAAGATTTTTATTACATAAAACACAGGAGGAATATTTTATGAACTTTTTTAAGAAAAATGGTGCAGGCCTGCTCTTATGCCTGCTGATTGCCATTCCATCATGGCTGCTCGGAAAGGCTGTCCCCGTTGTCGGCGGTCCGGTCTTTTCTATTCTGATCGGTATGATCGTTACCCTGATCCTGACCGATAAAACCGTCTTTTCACCGGGAATTAATTTTACATCCAAAAAGATCCTGCAGACAGCCGTTGTATTCCTTGGATTCGGAATGAATCTCACAGAAATTCTGGCAAAAGGGAAGCAGTCTCTCCCGATCATTCTTTCCACCATCACTACATCACTGGTAATTGCATTTTATTATGTATAAAATATTGCATATCAATTCCAACAGTGCAGTTCTGGTCGGTGTCGGTTCATCTATCTGCGGAGGAAGTGCCATTGCAGCTACTGCACCGGTCATCGGAGCTGATGATGAAGAGATTGCCCAGTCTATCTCCGTTATTTTCCTGTTCAACGTCATTGCCGCCCTCGTCATTTCCTTCACTCGGAGCTGCCCTTGGTCTGACAAATGAAGGATTCGGATTGTTTGCAGGAACCGCCATCAATGATACCTCTTCTGTCACTGCCGCTGCTACCGCCTGGGACGGAATCCATGCAAGCAATACACTGGAAGCTGCTGCAATCGTAAAAATGACAAGAACACTTGCGATCATCCCGATCACATTAGTCCTCGCCATTTACAAAAGCCGGAAATCCAAAAATACCGAAGGATCTTCTTTCAGTCTGAAACGTGCCTTTCCGATGTTCGTACTGTTTTTCGTTCTTGCATCGGTTGTCACAACCATCTTTCATCTTCCTGCCGGTGTAACCGCCCCGTTGAAAGAACTGAGCAAATTTCTAATCATCATGGCAATGTCCGCAATCGGTCTGAATACGAATATTGTCAAGCTCGTCAGGACCGGAATGAAACCTATTCTCACCGGATTCTGCTGCTGGATCGGCATTGCTTTTGTCAGTCTTATGATGCAGCACATTCTCGGTATCTGGTAGAATTTCACTGTCAGACAGGATTTAAAAAGTGCCACTTTCTTTTCTGGAGGATCATCCTCTGCGGATCGGAAAGCGACACTTTTCTTTTTCTTATCTGTTCTGCTTCAATTATTTTTCTTCCAGGATCTTATCAATACTTACCAGCTTCACACTCAGTACAAAAATATCTGCTGCCATCTCAAGTTCCTCCGGAGTCGGATAAGACGGAGCGATACGGATATTGCTGTCATGAGGATCTTTTCCGTAAGGGAACGTAGCTCCTGCACCGGTCAGCACTACACCCGCTTCTTTTGCCTTTGCCACGATCGCCTTTGCACATCCATCCAGTGCGTCAAAGGAGATAAAATAACCTCCCCTTGGTGCGATCCATGAACCGATCTCCAGTCCGCCAAGTTCTTTGTCCAGTACTTTCAGTACCGTTTCAAACTTCGGTCTTAAAATATCAGCATGCTTCTTCATATGCTCTACGATTCCGTGGATATCTTTAAAGAATCTTACATGACGAAGCTGGTTTACCTTGTCATGTCCGATCGTCTGTACCTTCATCATATTACGGATATCTTTCAGGTTCGCATCTGATGCAGCCATTGCTGCAATTCCTGATCCAGGAAAACTGATCTTGGATGTAGATGAGAACTTATAGACCATATCCGGATTTCCTGCTTTTTTACACTCCATCAAAATCTCCAGCAGATAATCCTGCTTGTCCTCGTACAGATGGTGAACACAGTAGGCATTGTCCCAGAAAATACGGAAATCTTCTGCTGCCGGTTTCAGATTTGCAAAACGGAAGACTGTCTCATCTGAGTACGTAATTCCCTGTGGATTAGAATATTTCGGAACACACCAGATTCCTTTTACTGCAGGATCATTATTTACCAGTTCTTCTACTAGATCCATATCTGGTCCTTCCGATGTCATCGGAATATTGATCATCTCAATTCCGAAATGCTCTGTAATTGCGAAGTGTCTGTCATATCCCGGAACAGGACAGAGGAATTTTACCTTATCAAGCTTACACCATGGTGTACTTCCCATAACTCCATGAGTCATTGCTCTTGCAACTGTATCATACATAACATTCAGACTTGAATTACCAAAAATGATCACATTATCCTTTGGTACTTCCATCATATCTGCAAGAAGCTGCTTTGCTTCATCAATTCCGTCAAGACCACCATAATTCCGACAGTCAACGCCATTGGCACAGGTCAGCTCTTCACTGCTGTTCAGTACATCCATCATCCCCATTGACAGATTCAGTTGGTCTGCAGCCGGCTTACCTCTGGACATATCCAATGAAAGACCCTTCGCCTTAATCTCTTCAAAGCGGGCTTCCAGTCCCTTCTTTAACTCTAATAACTCTTCTTTGCTCAAATCTTTGTATGCAGTCATTGCAGGATTCCTCCATTCTTTCTTGAATACTCTTGTGACATCGCCACACTAATTGCTATTGTATACAACTTTTGACATTTCGTCAATGGTTTCTTGCATTTTTGTCAGTTTAAATCGAATTTTTACGGTTCTATTTTTATCTTTTTGCATTTTCTCACCTTTTTTCATGCATTTTCTTCTTTTTATTTTTTCACTTTTCTTTTCCGTACCCAGTCCTGGTTTTTTCCCTGATTTTTTATTGAGATTCTTTTCCTTTTTTCTGCTTTATGATATGATGTTGAAGACAACAGAGGAATTTATTTTATTTCTGACCCGGACGGATACTGGCTGGAAATTGTGCCTGCATAGAAAATTAATCAAAAAAAGGCCATCGCTTACTGCGATGACTTTTTCTTTCCTGCTAATATCTCACATAATATACCACACGGACTTTACTGACCTTCACCGGCACACCCGTCTGCTGTGCCTCGATCATCTGACCATTTCCTATGTAGATTGCCACATGACCCGGTGTCCAGCAGATATCTCCCGGCTGCGGATCACTGACGATTGTTCCGCCTGCAAGAATCGAACCACTTGTTCTCGGGATCGACTTTCCTGCCTGTCTGTAACAATACTGAACCAGTCCTGAACAATCCAGTCCGACATATGGAGTTGTTCCACCCCATACATACGGAACACCAATCTGTGAATACGCTGCATCTACAATCGCATTTCCGGTACTTGGATTGTATGTAGCACCACTGTTGGTTGTCCCTCCGGTATTGGTCGTACCACCATTATTTGTAGTACCACCGTTGTTCGTTGTCCCTCCGGTATTCCGGTTATTATTATTCTTCTTAGCCGCCTCGGCTGCCGCAGCAGCTTCTGCCGCTTTTCTTGCTTCTTCCTGACGCTTTGCCTCTTCCTCGGCTGCTTTCTTCACAGCCTCGTCAATCTGCACATCAAGATCCTTGATCTCAGAACTCTTCTCGGTGATCGTCGTATTCAGTTCCGTCTTCTGCTCTTCATACTCCGTCTGCGTCTTCTCAAGATCATCCATCTTCGTCTCAAGCGTATCCTTCAGCTCTGCAACTTTCTCTACTGTTGCTACATACTCATTCAATTTCTTTCTGTCATAACTATGTAAATCCTGAGAATACTCTGCCTGCTTCAATGCACTTGTCGTATTACCGGAAGAAAGTACCTTTTCCACCGTTGCACTTCCGGTTCCCGCCTCGTACATATACTTGATACGACGCTTCATCGCCTGATACTGCTGCTCCTGCTCTTCCTGGGCAGCCTTCAGATCTTCCTCTGTCTGCGAAATCTCTTCTCCAGTCGTGATCAGATCATTCTCCAGCTCTGAAATCTTTGTCATCAGAGAATTAAGCTGCGTCTGCAGGCTGTTCACCTGCTCCTCAGTATCCCTTTTTCTGCTTCTTCAGATCACTTACCTCATCTGCAAGAATCGGAGTGACTGAAAGTGAAAAGGTCAACGCTGCTGCAACAACTACACTGCAAATCTTCTTTAATTTCATCTTTTCACCAATCCTTATTATATTATCTATGTCCCCACATATATCGTTCATGATACAACATCAGACAGCTTTTTTTGCAACAGATTTATACGAATCATCCTTAAAAACTATAAAAATCTGCCTGAAAAAATGCGGTTGCATCTTCTGCTCTATCTTCTTTTAAAAATCTTTTCTGTCAAAGACATATCCGGTCATTTTGTTCCATTCATATCAATCATTATAAGATGTCGGGGTCAAAAGCCCCCGACTTTGATGCCTACGGATTGCTCCGTGCTACGCACTCCCACAATCCTACCCAATATTCGCATATCGTGGGATTATCATCCCACTTTTATGCTCATATCGGGGCGGGTCAAAAGGTCTTTCACCCACCTATGAGCAAGCTCATGTGGGCTTAGACCTTTTGACCCTAGCATCATTATAATAAATAATCGATGAAAATTCAATCTATTTTAACATTTCTGTAACATTTAACATTTTTTTTCATAATCCTTTTTTGCAGATTCCGTCACAGCAAGTCCACCCATACCGGTTTCCTTCAGACAAACAGGAAGTTCATTCCCGATTCGTCTCATACTGTCGATCGTATCATCCGGTGATATCGCACTGACTATTCCTGCCATGGCGAGCTGTGCGGCAGATATTGCATTGACTACTCCCGCAACATTCCGCTTGATACAGGGGACTTCCACCAGTCCTCCCACCGGATCACACGTCAGCCCCAACATATTTTTCAGGGCAAAGGCTGCTGCCTGCATAATCTGCCGGGTCGTACCCCCCTGTAAGAAAGTCAACGCCCCGGCTGCCATGGCCGCTGCCGTCCCGATCTCTGCCTGACATCCGCCGGATGCTCCTGCGATGGACGCATTTTCTGCAATCACTTTACCAATTCCCGCTGCAGTAAAAAGTGCCTGTACCATCCGGTCTTCTGCCGGATCATCTCCTGATTCCTCTGATTCTGCCACAACTTCCTCATAACTTATAAGTACTGCAGGGATCACTCCGCATGAACCTGCAGTCGGAGCGGCAACGATCCGCTTCATACAGGCATTGGATTCTCCCATTTTCAATGCTTTTTCCATTGCCAGAGCCATGTATCCACTGCACAGATTTTTGCCGGTCACATTAAACCGGTGCATTTTTTTCTCCATCCCCGCCAGCCATACCGCTTGCCGAACGAAGCTCTGCAGCATATCCCTCATCTGCCGCTTTCATTTCATGATACATCTGACGCATTCTTTCAAAAACTCTGTTTTTCTGTCTCATCTGTCTCTGTCTGCTCTGCCTTCAGTACGATCTTCCATACCGGCTTCTGTTCTGTCTTGCAAAGTTCTTCCAACTGTCTGATACTATGATATTCCATGCTTATCTTCCTCCGGCTTTCTTCAGATAGGTCACTTTGATGATTCCTTCCACCTTTTTCCAGCCACTCCAGTCCGTCTTCCGGCACATCCTGATCACATTCCACAACCATGACTGCACGACCGCCTTTACCGGAGCGATATAACTGAAGCGTTGCAATATTGATCTTTTTCTGTGCAAGCATGGAAGTCACCTCTGCCACATGCCCCGGCTGATCCTGATTATGGACGATCAAGGTCGGATTTTCACCTGAAAAACTTCGTTTCAATCCCATCAATCTGTGCGATATTGATCCTCCCTCCACCGATGGATTCTCCAATAATATCCAGTTTTTTCCCCTGAAACTCCTTTTAATTTCAGTTCCACTGTATTGGGATGTCCTTCCTTTAATCTTGCTTCTCCGAACTCAATTCCGACTTTCTTTTCTTCTGCAATCCTCAGACTGTCAGCAATTCTTCCATCGTCAGGACTCATTCCCAGGAGTCCTGCCACAAGTGCCTTATCCGTTCCATGCCCTTTCCCGGTTGCAAGAAAGGATCCATAAAGGA
>ENA-OQHD01000785-OQHD01000785.1-human-gut-metagenome-genome-assembly--contig:-NODE-785-length-10544-cov-3.149659_pt1 | contig 10544 bp, 12 predicted proteins | sample MGYA00242560_ERZ504711 | MGnify/ENA primary metagenome ERZ504711 (study PRJEB26092, sample SAMD00036198) | human gut metagenome | host: Homo sapiens | study: EMG produced TPA metagenomics assembly of... | reverse complement strand
AGCTGCACGATCTGCCGTTTGAACGCCTCGTCGTAGTGGCGGGGATGCTTCGGGTCGGCCATCGTCGGCCTCCAATCTCATGTCATTCGTCCCTCATCGGACTGTCTAATACATTGTAGCCAATCCACCAGTACACCGGCCAGTGGGCCGTGTACGCGTCCCGCGACCTGTACCAGGACGGCAAGGTCCTCGCCGCCAAGGGCGACAAGATCGCCGGCAGCGGCTTCGGCAGCTCAAAGTTCGGCGGCGACCTGTTCACCGCATCCGCCGACGACAAGGGCGTTGTGACCGTCGAGGCCACCGAGGCCTATCGCAAGCTCGTGTCCACGGACAACGGGCACGAGAACGGCTGGCGCGCCTACATCCAATGCAGGCGCATCCACGTCGGCGACCGCATCGAGAACCAGTTCACCGAGTACTACAACGAGAAGGTCCTCCCGTCCAACACGGTATGGACCCGCACCCCGGACATGACCCCGAGCCTATACATCGAGAAGTACGACGTGAAGTCCGGCGAGAAGCTGGGCGATCGCGATGACGTCAAGGACGCGCTGAACATGGGCTCCGACGGCATCCGGATCGCGTTCAAGATCACCAACACCAGCAAGGTCGACAAGACCACCGGTGAGGGCGCCGTCTTCCGCGCGGCCGACCTCAAGCTGACCGACCGCACCGTCGCCGGCGAGGGCACCGTCACCGACATCACCTACCCGCAGGGCTGGAGAGCATCGTGCTCAAGCCCGGCCAGTCCGTCACCGTGACCGGCATCCTCAAGGGCGTGACCGCCAATGGCAGGCACACCGACCGCGCCAAGGTCACCGGCACCCCGCTGACCTCCTGCCCGGTCCAGGGCGCCGACGACCCGTTCGGCACCGGCACCGCCGACGCCACGGCGTCCGCGTCCAAGACCCTCAAGCAGGTCGTGATCGACGGGAAAGACCCTGTGCGAGGACACCAGGTTCGACTCCAACCAGGACGACTGGAACGGCTACCGCAAGAGCCTCGCCCAGACCGGCGCGAGCATCGCGCTGATCGCGCTGTCCGCGGTCGTCGTGCTCGGCGGCGGCGCGGCCCTGCTGATCGCGTCCCGCCGACGCGAGGCGAAGGCCCCGGCCGACACCGAGGGCTCGGAGGAGTGATCCGACGAACTTGACCCCGGGCCCGTGCGGCGGACCGTTCCCCATGATCCGCTGCACGGGCCCACGGGCGCGCCCTCTCCTTTGTGACGGCGCCGGGTTCGACTCCCGGCGGGGGCCACGCCGCGGGAACCCCTTCCCCGCGCACCATGGAAACCAGGACGGGGCTGGCAGGCCGGATCCAAGGTCGGATCCGGCCTGCCACCCTTCCCTTGCGCACCGAACCGTCGGGCACCGGCGAACCCCGACGAAACGCGCGTCACGGTGCGACGGCTACCATGGCCCATATGAGTATCTGCAAGTTCTACCGGGAGAAATGCTCCTACGTCACCCGTTTCACGGTCAGTGAACTTCTCACCATTCTTTTCCTGCTCCTAGGCGCCTCGGCGATCACGTTTTTCGCGGTCCCCTTGTTTTTCGAGCATCCAGAGCCCGATTGGACGGCGATCTTCAACGCGGCCACCCAGTTCTGGAAGGACAATACAAGACGCGGGGCTGACATCACAAGCGCAATACTGGGCTCAGTGAGCTTCCCGATCGCACTCTTCGCACTGGTCGTGTTCCGCCAGTCGAACGCGACCAACAGGCTGGAGGCATTCAACGACAAACAGAAGGAGAATTCCCTCCGGATAGGCGTCGTAATCCTCCTACTGCTCCTGCAGGCCTTCCTCACAATGGAACTCCCACATCTGACGGACGAACTGGGACGGGCACCCACCTGCATCCTCGCGCTGATGATCCTCAACTTCAACGTCTTCGTCTCACTGTCCATCCTGGATTACGCCGAATTGCTGACCATCAACGGGAAAACGGCGGAGGAGAAGCTGGAGCGCTATGAGAAATGGTTACGCGAAACAACCGGGCGCGAATCAGAGCATCCCCCGTTCGCCCATCCTCTCCTTAGAGCCATGCGGGCACCTTTCCTTCTGTACATGGCGCGTTTCCTCCTATCCTACGCCTCGCCCATTTGGACCGCCGACGCACGCCTCCCACAGAAAACTGAACTCACCCTCATCATCCTGGCCATCGCGGTCCTCTACGCGCTCATGGCGTCCTCCCTGCAGACGGTATTGCTTGCCCAGTCCTATATCGATGCGGAAAGCCGAGGGAAACGCATATCCGGAGATGCCATAGCGATGCTGATCGTTCCCGTACTGCTGCAGATCCTGGTGAACATAGCGATGCTCATATGCTATTTTTCCTGGCCGTTGTTCTTCCTTCAGTCTCTTGCGATACTACTTACCGCGGCAAACGTGTACTGCGCGGCCCACTGCCATCCGTCAGGCCCCTTGAAGAGAATCCGCTCAAGCTGGGTCGACCCGTACCTGATCCGCACATGTGAGGATGCGATCGCCGAACAGGAACGCATCATCCGGGCCGTCAGGGAAATCTCAACCGACGGATCCGGGACCGCGGCCGGAGACCGCGCATGAAATCCCCGTACCGGAGGGCGGTCAGGCGCCCGGCGCCCGGCGGGCAAAGGAGACGACTCAACGGATAAGGACGGGGACATCCCTGAGACGCATCAAGAGAATACGAAATCGCGGGATGAACTCCGACCCGGCCCGAAGCCCGGCACCTTAATTTTTAACCTGTATACTTCATTCATCAGAAGGAGAAAACATGGTGCCGAGGCTACCCAAGATCAGTCAACAGCAGCGTCTCGTCGTGCCGCTGACCAGCAACCACGACGTGGCGTCCCCGCTGAGGTACCCCGGCGGCAAGAGCGTGCTGTCCGGGTTCATCGCCGGCCTGATCGCGCGATCGGGCATGGACCGGCCGCTGTACGTGGAGCCGTACGCCGGCGGCGCGGGCGTGGCGCTGCGCCTGCTCATGGACGACCTGGTGTCCGGGATCGTGATCAACGACTACGACCCGGACGTGTTCGCGTTCTGGGACAGCGCTGTCAACCACTCCCGCGAGTTCCTCGACAGGTTCGACCGGGTCGAGCCGACCATGGACGAGTGGAGACGGCAGAAGCGCATCATCAGGGACCCCGCCGACGAACTCGACCGCGGGTTCGCGTTCTTCTTCCTGAACCGGACCAACCGGTCCGGCGTGATCAACGGCGGGGTGATCGGCGGATTGGCGCAATCGGGACGATACAAGGTGTCCGCCAGATACAACAAGGCCCGGCTGAGGGAGAAGCTCGCGTTCCTCGGCGAGCATTCGCCGCGCATCGAGGTGACCTGCCGTGACGGGCGCCAGATCGCCCGGCAATACGCCTCACGGACCGACGCGTTCACCTACCTGGACCCGCCGTACGTCGTCAAGGGGGGCAGCCTGTACCTCAACGCGCTGACCGAACAACAGCACCGCGACCTCGCCGCGACGCTCGCGGAATCGGACGGCGCGTGGATGCTCACCTACGACGACACGGAACTCACCCGGACGCTGTACGCGGGGAACTACGGCGGCGTGTTCCCCCCTCCGCTACGCCGCCGCATCGCGCCGCGAGGCGACGGAACTGATGGCGTTCTCGGACATGACGGCGGCATCGCTGCGACCCGACATCTGGAGAGGAGACGACACCCATGGCGAAAACTAGAAAGAACGATTCCTTGGAAAACCAGAAAATCCGGGACATCCCCCTCGACTCGCTGATCCTATGGACGGAGAATCCCCGAGACCCGATGCCCGGCGCGCAGACGAACGAGGAGATCATCAGACACGCGCTGGACAACGAATCCACCTGGAGACTCAGACGCCTCTCCAAGGAAATGGGAGAGGAATTCGACAAGAGCGAGCTGCCCACGGTGGTGAAGAAACCCGGCACGGCACATTACATCGTCTTCGACGGCAACCGCCGCGTCATCCTGGCGATGCTCCGCAGGGACGGATTCCCCCTCGAGGGCGACCAATTCGCCCTGCCGTCCTTCCCGGACGACATGCCATGCAACGTCTGCGACGAGGAAACCGCGCTCCGGCACGTCCTCCGCAAGCATTCGGACACCGGAAGCTGGTCACAGCTGGAACGCGACATCTTCATGCACAAGTACATGGGACGGGAGAAGACCGTCCTGATCCGCATGAACGAACTCACCGGCGCGATCAGCGAATACGCCAGGCTGAACCAGAGATACGTCGAAGAGGATATCCTCAACCAGAAACACCAGCGCGAAATGGGACTCGACCCGGACAAATACGACTTCGGGATAGACGCCGGCCTGCTCCGCGAACTACTCGAAACAATCGAAGACAAGATCGAGAAGGGCGAACTGTCGACGCGAGGCAAGCGCAACGACCCGGTAGCGGCGCTCCCGGAAGACCTGCTATCGCGGATAAGGGAGAACGCCACGCACCACAGGACCGTCATCCCCCCAGGGACCGCTCCGACGGCAGTAGCCCCCCTTCGCGGCCTCCGACCAGGATCCGACCTCCCAGTCCGGAAACGGGCCGTCACAGGATCCCCTATTCCCCGAAGACGCCGACGAGGAACCGGACACGCCGCCAAAGCGCCGGACACGTCAGACGCGTCCGGCATCATTCCCCGTCTTCCGGGGGGAGGCTCACCCTCGTCCCGGGCGATTCCAACAACCTCTACAGGACGTTGGAATCGCTATGGCAGATGTACGAGAAGGAGAAGATCAGGAACGGCGGCGCCTTCCCGCAGATCTTCCGCATGGGGCTGCGCCTTCTCGCCGAGACGGCCGCGCAGGAACTGAACATGGATCTCAAGGAATTCGTCGATGAATACGCGACCCTGGCCAAGAAACAGATTCGGGACGGGCAATCCGGCCAGGACATACTCACCTTCCTCCACAACCAGCACGTCAAACCGGAAAACCTCACCGGACTGCTGCAGGCCGGCGCCCACGGTTACACATCCACGGGCAACAAGGAACAGACGATGGCCATCAGCATCCTGCTCGGGGAGATGCTGACCCTCAGCCGAGGCAAGAACACGAATCCCCAGTAGGGACCGGCGGCGGACGACCGGCACAGCCAGGACAGGCCCGTTCCCCCGCCGGTCCCCCGATGCCGACCAACGATGTCATGGATCACTCCCGAACGATAACGGGAACGAGTTGGTCATCGGGCGGAACGCCGGGGGAAAGCCTGTACACCCCGCCGAACCTGCACATCCGCGCCGGATCGAATTCCAACAGTTCCACCTGTTCCTTCGTGAAGGCGCAGTTATGGACGAGAAAAAGCCTATGCTGTCCGTTCAGCACGGGTAAAGCACCCGTTTTCCGCGGGGTCCACCTGCACGCGGTCAACACACCAGCTACGTGTGGCCTTGATCTCCCCGTCGGTGCCGCGGATTCCCACAGGCTCGCGTGGATCACCGTTCCGGAACGCTCCGGCGATGACCTGCCCGAGGACCCCGGCCCAATTGATTCCCTGCGCCTCGCGCCAATACGAATATCTCCCCCAGTCCAGTCCCCGTTCACAGCGCAGTTCACAAGCCCAGGGATGAGAACGGGACGAGCTCCCAGTGCCCGACCCTGCACGTCAAAGCACATATACTGCATCGAGTCCCCTCCGGAAGCCAAAACGCCGACGTGTATCGCGTGTCGGACGCCCATACCCAGCATACGTGGAACACCCGCACTCCCGCGAAGGTGTCCGACCCGGCCCCGTCGCACGCGCCTTACCTTTGACCTGTCAAACAAGCCAAGCCAAGGAAAGAAGGCAGGGACGAATGAACGGACATGACAGCATCATCCTCGCGGCGGGATCCAACGTGGTGACCAGCGCGCTCGACCTCTTCAGCCAGTTCGCGATCATCGGAGGCGGCCTGTGGGCCGTGTGGGGCGTGGTCACCCTGGCGGGCGGCCTGAAGGACCAGAACGGCCCGGCCACCCAGTCGGGCGTGTGGCAGGTCGTCGGCGGCGGCCTGATCATCGCGGCCGCGGCCCTGTTCAAGACCATCGCGCTGTAAGGACGCGCCGTGGTCGATTTCATCGTCGACATCCTCAACGCGATCAGCAGCGGCATCTCGCAAAGCCAGGTGGACGACCTGCTCAAGACGCCCGCCGCATACAACTCGTCGATGTACAACCTGTCGTTGTCGATCGCGCAGACCGCGGTGAAACCCGTCGCGAGCATGGTCCTCGCGATCGTGTTCACGCTCGAGCTCGCGAGGGTCAGCAGCAAGGTCGACGAGGACCGCGAGCTGGGCGTGAAGATGGTCGTCTCCGCGATGATCAGGATCATGCTCGTGTTCACCGCCGCGCAGCACAGCGAACTGCTCCTGAAGGCCATCGACCAGCTGGGGCAGAGCGTCATGGACTCGTTCGTGTCCGCCTCCCCACCAGCGGCGACGCGAGCGGGCTCGGCCTGGGCGACCAGATGCGCGACGACATCGACGCGGCCGGCATGCTCGGCCAGCTGCCGTGCATCGTGCTGCTGATCATCCCGTTCCTCGTCTCCAAGGCCGCGAGCATCGTGTTCACCGTCGTGCTGCTCCTGCGGTTCGTGCAGATCTACCTGCTGACCGCGTTCAACCCCCTGCCGATCGCGTTCATCGCGTGCGACGAGACCAGGTCCTGGGGCGTGAACTACTTCAAGCAGTACGCGGTGATCGTGTTCCAATGCGCGACCCTGTACCTCGCGGTCGTCCTGTACCGCGCGTTCGTCGGCAACGTCATGAACGTGAGCGGCTACGAGAAGGGCAGCAGCCTGAGCGGATGGATCACGTCGAACTTCAGCAACCTGCTGCTCGCGTCCGTCCTGCTGATCGGCATCGTCATGGTGAGCAACGGCGTGGCGAAGAAACTGTTCGGCGGCGAATAGGAACCAAGAAAAGAGGAACCGGAAATGGCATTGCAGATGCCCGTCTACAGAGAGTTGACCGCCATCGAATCGAAGGTGTTCATGGGACTGAGCTGGCGGCAGCTGGGGGCGGCCGTCCTGCTCGCCCTGGTATGCGGCGGAGGCTACGCGGGACTCGTGTTCGGCCTCGGCATGGACTACAACGCCGCGATGTACCTGGTCTTCATCCCCGGCGTGCCCATCGCCGCCTGGGGATGGATGCGCCCCAAAGGGACTCAAACCCGAGGCGTACGCCGTGTACGTGTGGCGCCACTACACCCAAAGGGGAGATCTACCTGCTCGACGGGCCCGCGCGCCGGCCCGCGCCCCCGCGAAACCGACCGTGAAGGAACGATAGATGGGAAGAACAAGGAAAAGGACCATAAGGCGAGGAAACGCGGCCAGCGCCTGCCCAGGTCCGTCAAGCAGCTCATCGGCTACGACTCGATGCTGCGCAACGGCATCGCCTACCTCGGCGACGACCGGTGGAGCGCCACCATCCTCTTCCAGGACATCAACTACCAGCTAAGCCAGGAGGAACACCAGATGGAGATCATCGACCGGTGGGCCAAGCTCATCAACAGCTTCGACGCCGGCCAGAGCCTCCAGATCGCGGCCTACACGCGCACGCGCGGCATGGACGAGATCCTCAGGGACGTCACCATGCCAGACCACGGCGACGGGCTCGACGCCTTCCGGCGCGACTACAACTCCCTCGTCGCCGGCAAACTCGAATCAGCCAGCCGCAACACCTCGACGGTCAAGACGCTGACCGTCACCATCCGGGAGCCCGACCGGGAGACCGCCGTCAGCACATTGAACGCATTGTGCACGAGCCTGACCGCGCAGATGCGCGCCATCGACGAATGCCACGCGACCCGCCTCGACCGCGCCCAACGGCTGCGCCTCATGGCCGAGATCCTGCGCCCGGGCGAACCGTTCGAATTCGACGAGCGCGCGTTCGAATCCATGCCCGGCAGGCCGGACACCAAGGACCTCGTCTGCCCGTGGAGCATCGACGCGCGCGACCCCGCCCGCCTCGACGTGGAATCCGAATCGTCGCGGTTCCATCACCGCACCCTGTGGATCAGCGGACTGCCGCCGGAACTGAGCGACCAGCTAATCAACGACCTGACCTCGATCCGCGCGCACGTCAACGTGAGCATCCACCTCGCCCCCTACGACCGGGGCGAGAGCATGACGATCGTGCGCCGCAAGAACGCCGAGATCAAGATGCAGGTCATGGAGACCAGGCGCAGGAACCGCAAGCAGGGCCTCGACCCCGACGACCTTCCCGACGACCTCGCCGACCAGCAGGCCCAGCTCGGCGAACTGCGCGACGAACTGAGCAAGACGAACCAGAGGCTCGTCAACGGCATGATCGTGATCGGCGTCTCGGCCGAGTCGCCCGAACGGCTCGACCTCGCGTGCAAGACCGTCAAGGCCAAGGTCAACGCCCAGTCCTGCAAGGCCGAAAGCCTCAAGTTCATGCAATTGGAGGGATTGGTCGCCGAACTGCCGCTCGGCAACAACCCGCTGCCCATGACGCGCGCCCTGACCACGAACAGCGCGGCCATCCTCATCCCGTTCACCACGCAGGAGGTGTTCGAGCCGCGCGGCCTGTTCTACAGGAGCAACGCCAGGAGCGGCAACCCGATCGTGGCCGACCGGCGCGCGCACATGAACTCGAACGGGTTCATCCTCGGCACCTCCGGCGGCGGCAAGAGCTTCACCTTCAAACAGGAGATCGCCGGCCTGTTCCTCAACCGCGACGACGAGATCATCATCGACCCGGAACGCGAATACCTGCCCCTCGCCCAGGCGTTCGGCGGGCAGATCGTGCGGATCAGCGCGGGCAGCACGAGCCGCATCAACCCGCTCGACGTCGTCCTGGAGGAGACCGGCGACGGCGACCCGGTCAAGGAGAAGACCAACAACGTGGTCAGCATGATCGGCAGCCTCGTCGGCGGCACGAGGGACTGGACCCGATGGAGAAGAGCCTCGTGGACCGGTGCGCGCTGCAACTGTACGTCCGGTTCCGCGAACAGGGCGCCGACCCCGCGGCCCAGCCCACACTCGGCGACCTGCGCGACATGCTGGAGGCCACCGGCGAGACCGCCGGGCACGAGCTCGCCGTCGCGCTCGGCTCGTACACGTCGGGCAGCCTGAGCGGCTTCAACGGGCAGACCAACGTGGACCTCGACAACCGGTTCACCGTGTTCGACGTGAGCGGCCTGACGGGCGAGCTGCGCACGTTCGGCATGATGGTCGTGATCGACCAGGTGTGGAACCGCGTGATCCGCAACCGCGCCCGCGCCCGGCGAACCTGGCTGTGGATCGACGAATTCCACCGGTTCTTCGGCAACCAATACTCGGCCGGCCAGTTCAAGGACATCTACAAACGCTCCCGCAAATACGGGCTCGGCGTCACGGGCGTCACCCAGAACATCGAGGAGCTGCTGCTGGACGACGATGCCAGGCTCATGCTGTCCAACTCGGACTTCCTGATGCTGCTGAGCCAGAACAGCAGCGACGCCGACGAGCTGTGCTCACTGCTGAAGCTCTCCGAGGAGCAGCGCCAGTTCTTCACCGGCGTGCTGCCCGGCCAGGGGCTCATGAAGATCGGACGCGTACGTGCCGTTCGACGGGCGAATCCCGTCCGGAGGCCCGCTGTACCGGCTCTACTCCACCACCTTCGAGGAACAGTAAGGGGGATCCCCATTGGCCACCACCGCCACCGCCGAGGCCGTCAAGTTGCCCACCACGGCCGCCAGGGCCGCCCACGCCGGCGCGGGAACCGCGGGGCGCGTCTCGTCGCGCCTGACGCATGCCGCCAGCGGGGCCGTCTCCTCGGCATGGTCCGGCGGCGCGGACAAGGGCGACGAGGCCGACGTCTCGGCCACGAGGCCGCGAAGGCCGCAGCCAGGGGCGCCAACGCCGGACGCCACGCGGTCGGCCGGACCGCCGGCGCGACGCGGAAGGCGCTGAACTCCGCCCGCCGCCGCGGCCGCGAGGCGTACAAGGCGAAGCTGAAGGCAGGCCGCGCCGCCAAGGGCGGGCCCACCCGCGTCGCCGACGCCCGCGCCAGCGACAGAATCGCCAAGCTGAAGAAGGCAGGCAAGGCGAGCCTGAGGATCGGCAAGCGCATCGGCTCGGGCGCCTCACACGTCGGCGGCAGGGGGGCTGGACGCGGTCGGCAAGGCCGACGCGAGCCTCATGCAGGCCGACACGGACGACGCGTCCCGCATCGGCACCGCCAGCCGCGACCTCGCGTTCAGGGCCGGCCGCGCCGGCGCCATGGCGATCCGCGCCGCCGCGACCGCGGTCGTGTCCGCCGTCACCTCGGCCGGCCTGCCGCTGATTGCGATACTGGCCGCGATCCTCGCCGTCGTCGCCATGATCGCCGGCATGTTCTCGTCCCTGTTCGGCGCCGCGAACTCGTCGACGGACGCCGGCGGCGTGGACAACGTGCCGGCCGAATACCTGCAGGACGTGATCCGCGCCGGATCGGTGTGCGAGACCGTCACCCCGAGCGTCATCGCCGCGCAGATCGAGGCCGAGAGCAACTGGAACCCCAAGGCCGGCTCATCGGCGGGCGCGCAGGGCATCGCCCAGTTCATGCCCATGACATGGGCGTCGGTCGGCAAGGAC
>ENA-OQHD01000784-OQHD01000784.1-human-gut-metagenome-genome-assembly--contig:-NODE-784-length-10544-cov-3.195450_pt1 | contig 10544 bp, 10 predicted proteins | sample MGYA00242560_ERZ504711 | MGnify/ENA primary metagenome ERZ504711 (study PRJEB26092, sample SAMD00036198) | human gut metagenome | host: Homo sapiens | study: EMG produced TPA metagenomics assembly of... | reverse complement strand
TTCCTTGCTTAGAGCGATGGTACGTATCTGCTGTGCCGGAATGGTGTCGGGCAGTGCAAAGCGGAGCGTGTCGAAATATTGTGCATTGACCTGCTTGTATCCCAGTCGTTGATGCTCGTTTTCCAGGAATACGGCAATGCTGTGGATGCGTTCCGCAATGGTGCGGATGCCTTCCGGACCGTGATATACGGCATAGAAGCCTGCCATTGTAGCCAGCAGTGCCTGCGCGGTACAGATGTTGGAAGTCGCCTTTTCACGCTTGATATGTTGCTCGCGGGTTTGCAGCGCCATGCGGTAGCACAGCTTGCCGTATTTGTCTTTCGACCAGCCAATGATGCGTCCCGGCATATTGCGCTTGTACTCGTCGCGGGTGGCAAAGTAGGCTGCCGACGGTCCGCCGTAGAACATCGGTGTACCGAGCCGTTGTGTGGTTCCGAAGACGATGTCGGCCCCCCTATTCTCCCGGAGGGGTGAGCAGGGCAAGGCTCAGAATGTCGGCGGCAACGGCCACTTTGCAGTTGGCTGCATGGGCTTTTTCCACGAAGGCGCGATGAATCTTCCACGTTGCCGGCGGCGTTGGGATATTGCAGTACGCAGGCGAAGATGTCCGGTGTGAATTCCATTTCATGGTATTTTCCTATACGCAGCTCGTACCTTGCGGAATGGCACGGGTAGTCATTACTGCCAGCGTCTGCGGGAAGACGGCTTCGTCAACAAATACCACGTTGGCGCCCGATTTCTGCATGGTCGCGCGGACGCAGGGCATACATCATCGTCACGGCTTCGGCTGCGGCAGTCGCTTCGTCCAGCAGGGAGCAGTTGGCAAGGGGCATGCCGGTGAGGTCGCATACGGCAGTCTGGAAGTTCATCAAGGCTTCCAGGCGTCCTTGTGAGACTTCGGTCTGATAGGGGGTATAGGAAGTGTACCAAACGGGGTTCTCGAATACGTTTCCGTTTGGATAACGGCAGGAGTGATGGTGTTGTACCATCCCATACCGATATAGGTTGTGTAGAGTTTGTTTTTGGCAGCCAGCCCTGCAATGTGCTGTCCGAATTCATACTCTGTCATTGTCTTGGGCAGAGCCAGCGGTTCTTTCAGGCGGATGTTGGCAGGAATGGTTTTATCAATCAGCTCGTCCAGGCTTTTCACTCCTATTTTTTGGAGCATCTTCTCCTCGTCTTTTTGCGCTGATGCCGATGTGGCGGTAGGCCAATAGGTCGTTTTTCATGGCTGTAATGATTTAAAAGTTTGCTGTATATTTACCGGAAGAACGGATTCTCCGCTTTCTCTATTCCTATGGTAGTCGGTGCTCCGTGTCCGGGATAGACAATCGTGTCGTTGGGCAGGATGAACAGACGGCTGCAAATATGCTCTATCAGTTCGTCGAAGTTGCCGCCGGTAAGGTCGGCACGGCCGATGCTGCCTTGAAACAGCACATCCCCCGAGAACATGCAGTGGTCTGCCGCGCAATAGTACACCAGGCTGCCTGGCGAGTGTCCCGGCACATGGATGGCTTCCAGTTCTGTATTGCCGAAGGTGATGATGTCTCCATCGTGCAGATAAGTGCCCAGGGGCACGGGGGCTTCCTGCAGTTGGAAGCCGAACATGCGGCTTTGTTTCGGCGCTTCGTCAATCCAGAACTCATCGGCCTGGTTGGCTTCGGCCTTCAGACCGAACTCTTTCAGCATGAAAGGATTGCCGAAGATATGGTCCAGATGCAGATGGGTATTCAGCAGATGTTTCACATTCAGCCCATTCTTGATGATGAAGTTTTTCAAGGTCTGCTTTTCTTCCTCATAAAAACAGCCCGGGTCAATGACGACCGCTTCATTGGTTTCGTCCCAAAGCACATAACAGTTCTCCGGGAACATATTAAATTCGAATCTCTTTATTTTCATATTATGTATTTAGATTTATCCCCCTACATATACTACTTTCTTTGTCTCGAAGAACTCCTCTTCAAAGAACTCCTTCAAGTCCCACAACGTGGTCTTGTTCTTGACGGGCATGGTTTCGTTTCCCAATTCGCCCCCCTTGAGGCAAATCAGTCCGTTGGGCAATGCATTCTGCTGTTTGGAGGAGATGTTCTTGCGGATAATCTTCAGTAGGTCTGTCAGTGGCATCACGGCACGGCTCACCACAAAGTCGAACTTCCCATTTTTCCTCTTCTGCGCGGGCATGGCGGAAGGTGACGTTTTTCAGCCCGATGCTGTTGGCTATTTCGGAGGCTACGCGTACTTTCTTTCCGATGCTGTCCACCAGATGGAATTGTACTTCGGGGAAAAGGATGGCAAGCGGGATTCCCGGAAAGCCTCCTCCCGTGCCGAGGTCCATAATTTGTGTCCCCGGTCTGAACCTGATTACCTTGGCTATGCCCAGAGAGTGCAGCACATGGTGTTCGTACAAGTTCTCTATATCTTTGCGTGAAATGACATTAATCTTAGAGTTCCAGTCCAGATAGAGGTCGTAGAGTGCGGCAAACTGCCGTTTCTGTTCTTCCGTCAGGTCCGGGAAATATTTGAGTATTAAATCCATTGTGAATTTTATGTTGATAGACAATTGATTACAGTTCCTATTCACCGTCTGCCTTTATAGCACTGCTCAATGTGATGAATTCACCGTTCATCAGATGGGCTATGTCCTCATAAGACAACGTGATTTTGGTTGCTCCCATTACGTATGGGGCAATTTCATATACATTATAATAGAAGGTGATTCCCGTTGGGTCCAGATAGAAATTCTCGATGGGCTCCAGATCGCCGGTGGTGGCGTAACCCATGTCCTCCAGCTCTTGGCGGGTGCTGACGTTGTTGTCTGCCATCAGCTGTTTCCAAAGCAAGTCGGTCAGCGCTTCCTTATAGTCGCCTTCAAAGAGGTCGTCCAGGCGGATGGGGCTTAGGGTCTTTAGGTCGAGGTTGAGGAAGGTGGACATATAGATGCCGTGTGCGCCGCCGGTATATTCGTTGTAATCTATACGGTAGGTCAGCATCAAGGTATTGCACAACTGCACATGGCTTTCGATTCCTTTATAATAGGAATACCAGGCTCCTATGCTCTGCTCGTCCTGCTTGTCCTCCTCGTCTTTCTTGTACATCGGCTCCAGGTCATTGCGGTAGTCGCCGACATATTTCTCCGTATATTTCTTGACAGCTTCTTCGGGTGTCATCGCCATGTACTTGTCGCCGAAGCAGGCAGAGAGGAAGAAGGTGTTCAGACTGTCTTTCAGCCTTACGTCGGATGACTGGCTGGCGTAGGCAAAGTTGAGGATGAGGTTGCAGGCCGGCTTGGCTGTGTCTCCGAAGAGATGTACGGTTTCGTTTACTTGTATACTGTCGAACTCCAACGCGTATGCGTTTTTGTTCACGGTGTTACCGCAGGAAAAGAAAAAAGCCGCTTGCCGCAAGCAGAAGGACAAGTAGGCTGACAGTTTGCTTTTTCATATTGAATTTCGTTTATAAATCAACATATCAATCAAAAAACTTTATCGACAAATATAGAACTTATTAACGAACTGCACACATAAAAAGGAAAAATTAATTCCGGCAAACGGTTAAAACTTTCTATCTTTGCAGCGCTTATGAAGGAACTCCGTTACATACTGGCTGTACTCTTTTCCTCCCTTATCATTATAAGCGGAGTGGGGATTTCTGTAGTTCAGTATTGCTGTGCCGTATGCGAGACGACACAAAGTTGCTGCACCTCCGGCTGTTCCAAATGCCATCATGCACATCGTGGTTCACAAAAAACCATGCAAGGATACCGGCTGTACAGCCGTCTACTACAAGGTGGATTTCGTGAAGCATGCACACGAGTCTGTTTCGTTCGTGCCATTCCTTACACTGTTTTGCGAGCAACTGCCGCTGTTTGATCACTCCTTGCCGCAGGTGGCTTGTACTCCGAGAGTTGTTTCAGGAGCACCGCCATATGTCGTCGGCTCGCGTCATTATCTGGCGCTCTATTCCACGCTTCTCATTTAGTGTTGTTTTATACGGGGCAATGACCTGGATTGCCCGGAGGGAACTGTTTGTTTTTTAATCACTTCTTTAAGTATAAAACAGAAATGAAATATAGTTTGATAGCCATTCTTCTGTTCTCTTTCACCGCCTTGCAGGCGCAGGTAAAGGGAACGGTAAAGGATAATTTGGGCGACCCGATTGCGGGTGCCAACCTCTTCTGGCAGGGAACCACCCAAGGTACCACCACTTCGGCGGACGGTACTTTCTCCTTGTCCAAACCCAATGACAAGCATATGCTTGTAGTCAGCTTTATCGGTTTTGAGAACGATACGATACACGTCAGTAACCGCAATGAGACGCTCGACATTGTCTTGCGCGAAGGGGTGGAACTGAGCGAGGTGAATGTGGTCAGCCGTAAGTTGGGCACCATGAAGCTGCGCAACAGTGTGATGAATGAAGATATGATAAGTAGCGCCGAGTTGAGTCGTGCCGCCTGCTGTAACCTGGGAGAGAGTTTTGTGACCAATCCCTCGGTGGACGTCACCTACTCTGATGCCGCCACCGGTGCTAAGCAAATCAAGCTTCTCGGCTTGTCCGGTACGTATGTGCAAATGATGACGGAGAATATCCCCAACTACCGCGGCTCTGCCGCCCCCTACGGACTGGGTTATGTACCCGGGCCATGGATGCAGAGTATTCAGGTGAGCAAGGGCAGTTCATCCGTGAAGAACGGCTATGAGGCCATCACGGGACAAATCAATGTGGAATTCAAGAAACCCCAGTTGCCCGAAGCCGATTGGTTTTCCGCCAACCTCTTTGCCAGCAGCACCAACCGTTACGAAGCCAATGCCGATGCCACGGTGAAACTCTCCAAACGTTGGAGCACCTCTTTGCTGGCGCATTACGAGAATGAGACCAAAGCTCACGACAGCAACGACGACGGCTTTGCCGACATCCCCCGGTGTGGAGCAGTACAACCTCTGGAACCGCTGGGCATACATGGGCGACCGCTACGTCTTCCAGGCAGGCATCAAAGTGCTTACAGAAGACCGCAACAGCGGGCAAGTCAGCCATGGCAAAACGTCCCTGGCAGACCCTTATAAGATAAGTATAGGTACCGACCGCTACGAAGCCTTCACCAAGAACGCCTATATATTTAATAAGGAGAAGAACACCAACCTGGCATTGATTCTTTCCGGCTCCCTGCACAAGCAGGATGCCTTGTACGGACGGAAAATCTACGATGTGGACCAGCACAACGCTTATGCCTCCTTGCTGTTCGAGACGGAACTGACCAAGCGTCAAAGCCTTTCTGCCGGACTGAGCTTCAACTATGACTCCTACGACCAGCACTATCGCCTGGACAATGACGCCGCACAGCCTTTGACGAAGAAATTCACCAAAGAAGCCGTCCCCGGCGCCTACGTGCAGTACACCTACAACTGGGACGATAAACTGGTGCTGATGGGTGGTATCCGCGGCGACCATAGCAGTGAGTACGGCTATTTCGTCACTCCGCGTTTCCATGTGAAGTACAATCCCAACGAGTATGTACATTTCCGTCTTTCGGCAGGAAAGGGATACCGCACGAACCATGTGCTGGCCGAGAATAACTACCTGCTGGCAAGCAGCCGCCGGATAGACATCGCCAAACGTCTTGACCAGGATGAGGCCTGGAACTATGGCGCAAGCACTTCCGCCTATATTCCCTTGTTCGGCAAAACCTTGAACCTGAATGCGGAATACTATTACACGGATTTCAGCAAGCAGGTGGTGGTAGACATGGATACGGACCCGCATGCCGTTCTGTTTTACAACCTTCACGGCCGTTCCTATTCGCAGGTAGTGCAGGTGGAGGCAAGCTATCCGTTCTTCCCGGGTTTCACCTTTACCGCGGCTTACCGTTGGACGGATGCCAAGACGAATTACAACGGAGAGCTGATGGAGAAACCCCTTACCAGCAAATATAAAGGTTTGCTGACGGCTTCTTATCAGACACCTTTGGGATTGTGGCAGTTTGATGTGACTTTGCAACTGAACGGTGGCGGGCGCATGCCGGCTCCATACGAACTGACAGACGGCAACTGGTCGTGGGAAAGGCGCTATGGCGGCTTCGAGCAGTTGAGTGCCCAGGTGACGCGCTATTTCCGTCGCTGGTCTATATACGTCGGTGGCGAGAACCTGACAAACTTCAAGCAGAAAAACCCCATCATCGATGCTTCCAATCCCTGGGGAAGCAACTTTGATGCTACGATGGTTTGGGGACCCATGCATGGGGCAAAAGCCTATGTAGGTGTCCGTTTTAACTTGCCGAGAATATAATATTATTTATTAAATCAATAGCGAAACAATGAAAACAAGAAGATTTTTAATGACTTTGGCAGTTGTACTCTTCTGTGCATCTGCCGCAATGGCGAAAGACATCCGTACAGCCGTGTTCAAGGTAGCACAGATGAAGTGTGAGAACTGTGTAAGGAAGATAAACAATAACATCCGTTTTGAGAAGGGACTGAAGGACTTCCACACAGACCTGAAGACAAAGACGGTAACCATCACGTATGATGCCGACAAGACCAATGTGGAAAAGTTGAAAGAAGGTTTCCAAAAAGTTCCATTATGAAGCGGAGTTTGTCAAGGAAACCAAGCAGGACGATAAGAAGTAATTGAACAAACTGCTCATTCCAGTTGTTGCTTTATTAAAGCGGAACAACAACCATCTAAAAAATAAATCGAATGAGCAATATAATTACTAAGGCACATCCCGTGCCGGATATGCACAGCACGGGATTGCGCGTCGTCGGTGCATGGCTTTTTGCCATCGTACTGATACTGTTTTCTACAGTCTTTGTGCATGTACCCTATACCCGTGAAATACAGATGGTACTGGCAATTCCGGTACTGCTGTTTTTTCGGCGCTCCTTTTTTATGCCGGTGCCTGGAAGGGAACCCGGTCGGGCCGCAACAATATAGACCGTCTGGTGGCGCTTACCACCTCTGTGGCTTTTCTGTTCAGTGTGTTCAACACTTTCTTCCCGGATTATTGGCTGGGCATCGGGCTGGAACCGCATGTCTATTATGGGGTTGCCGCCGTCATCATCGCCTTTTCCCTGACCGGCGAGTTTATGGAGGAACGTGCCCGGCGAAATGTGTCGGCGGCTATCTGCCGGTTGGGAGGCTGGCAGCATAACGCAGCCCGCGTACTGCCGGAGAAGCAACGCATTGACGACCGCGTTGCCGAGCTTTTTGTCCCGGTCATTCTCATCATTTCCCTGCTGACCTTTTTTGATATGGGTGTTCTTCGGAGGCATAGATGTAGTGTCACACGGTTCTGTTTGCCGTCTTGTCCGTATTGGTGGTGGCTTGTCCGTGTGCGGTAGGGCTGGCCACTCCGAGTAGCTTTGGCGGCGGGCCTTAATAAAGCTGCCCGCAATCATATCCTTATCAGGGACACTTCCGCTTTAGAGCAGATGCGCAATGTGGATGTGGTGGTATTCGACAAGACCGGGACCTTGACAGAAGGACATCCTACGGTAATAGGCTGGCTGTGGGCGCAAGGGCAGGAGGAGCATTATAAAGATGTACTGCTTGCTGCCGAGTCTACTTCGGACCATCCTCTGGCAGAAGCAATCGTTACGGCCCTGGAAGGGGAGGAGCAGGTTATCCCTGCCCACCTGGACGGTTTTGAAAACATTACCGGAAAAGGTGTCAGAGTGGCCTATCAGGGTGCGGAATATTGGGTAGGAAGCCATAAACTGCTGAAAGATTATCAAGCCAATTTGTCGGATATCCTGGCCGATATGCTGACACAATATGAATCGGACGGAAACAGTATTGTCTACTTTGGGCGTGAGAACGATTTACTTGCCGTTATTGCCATCAAGGACCAGTTGCGGGTGACTTCTATGGAAGCTATCCGGGAACTGCGTATCCAGGACATCGAGATATGCATGCTTACGGGAGACGGTGAGCGTACAGCTTCTTCCGTGGCCGGCAGTTTGGGTATCATGCGTTTTGTGGCCGATGCCATGCCCGATGACAAAGAGGATTTCATCCATAAGCTGCAGCTTCAGGGTAAAACGGTCGCCATGGTAGGTGACGGCGTGAACGATGCGCAAGCCTTGAGCTGTGCTGATGTAAGCATTGCCATGGGAAAGGGGACCGATACGTTGATGGACACCGCCATGATTACTCTCAGGACTTCAGACCTGCTGCTGTTGCCCAAAGTTTTCCGGTTGTCTCGCCAGACTGTGAGCCTCATGTACCGGAATCTGTTCTGGGCTTTCATCTATAATACAGTGGGTATCTTTGTCGCGGCCGGAGTACTCTATCCCGTCTATGACATCCTGCTGAGTCCTGCGCTGGCAGGTGCTGCCATGGCTCTTTCCTGTGTATCCGTGGCTTTGAGCAGCCTTCGTCTGAGTTCCAGGTTCTGATGGCTGTATTCTCAGCTGTTCCTATACTCCAGCGGACTCATGCCCATGTGCCTCTTGAAGTATTTTCCAAAGAAAGAAGCACTGGGGAAGTTCAAGGAATAGGCAATCTCCTGAATGGTCATGTTGGTTGATTTCAGCTTGGCTTTCACGTCTACGATGACGACGTGGGCGATGATGTCCAATACATTTCTGCCGGTCACTTGCCTCACGGTGGTGCTGAGGTGTTGCAGGGAGATGCCCAGTTTGTCGGCATAGAATTGCGCGCGGCGTTCGCGGGTATAGTTTTCGATGACGAGCTGCACCAGTTCGCGGCATATTTCCTCTTTCCGGCTCTTGTTCCCTTTTTGCATCTGCGGACGGTGGCAATACATTCTGTCTATGCCGCTGAGGAGCAAGTTCAATGTGCTTTGAGCCATTTTTGTATCGGGAGGATAGGGACCGGTCGTGATGCGTGCCCATAAGGCAAAATAGTCCTTGAAATAGGAGGCGACGGTAGGGTTGACAGCCAGTACCGGATACTCCAGTATGTTGGAGAAGGAGCTCAATGTAGACTGGATGAGGTTGACTCCATTGAGGCAATGGGAAGAAAACCCCACGAATCCCAGGCACACTTTTTCCTTTTGTTCGTAAAACTGTATGATGGTTCCGGGAAGCAGGGTGATAAAATCCCCTTGCTTGATTTCCGTATCCATCAAGTTGATGGATACCGTGATGGAACCTTCTATGCATAGTGCAAAGATGCATGCTTTCAGGCGGCACGACTGTTTGTATATGTTTAGAATGTCTTCCGTTACTTCAGTCCATGCAATCATGTCTACTGGCAGGTCGACTTGAGGAAATTCCATACGCTTTGTCGTTTAGAGTTCGCACAAAGGTAATTCTTTTCCGGGAAAAAGTAACGGAAGACATTCTGATTTTTAAAATGCAAATGTTCCTTTTTTTAAAATGTAACGTCCATCTTTACGACGAAAGTACGTGGCGCGCCCACTGCCATGGGACGATAGCTGTACTCCTTGTTCAGCAGGTTGTTTATCATGAACTGGAAAGCTACTTCCTTGGTGGCTTTCACCCCGAAGCGCATGTCCACTGTGGCATAGTCCGTATTATGCTTTTTCCAATAGGATGCCAGGGTTTCCCCGTTGGACGAGCCGAAGAGGATGCCGCGCACGTAGTCCAGCAGGTCAGGTTCACTTTTGCTGCGTTCGTCCAGCATAATATAGTCCACGGCAAGTATCTTGCTTTTCCAGTTTACGTTGGCACCTATGTTGATGCGTTTCCACTGAAAGTCCAGCGTGGCCTTGAAACTGTGTTTCGGACGATATTTCAAGTACTTGCCGTCATTGCTTTTCTCCTTCATCTGAAGCGGGTCGGTATAGGTGTTCTCCAGGGCATTGCGTTTCTTGTAGTCGGCATCCCTCGGTTCGGTATATACATATCCCAGGTTATAGAGCAGCTTGGCGTTTTTGTTGAAGGTGTACATGCCGTTGGTGCTGATTTCCATTCCATAAATCTGTGCTTTGGACACGTTGTGGAACTGTGCCCCGATGCCGAAACCCTTGCCGTTCTTCAGCATTTGTATGGCGTCTGTAACGCTGTTTATCATGCTCAGGTCCGCATTGTTGAATAGGCCGAACTGGAATTCCACCATATCCTTGTATTGGGTATAGAAAGCGGCGACATCTGCAAATCCTTGTAAATTGCCTGCCTTGTACCCTTGCTTGAATCCCAGCTCGGCATTGAATCCTTTTTCCGGCTGTACGTTGTAGTTGGGATATACACCTACACCTCCGATGTCTTTGCGAAGGTATTTCTCGGTGATGGAGGGATTACGGTAACCCTGGCCGAAGCTGGCACGCAGGAAGCTGTAATCGGCTAGCTGGTAGTTCAGCCCGGCACGGAACACGGGGCGGAAAGGAATCTTGCTCCCGAAAACCTTTGTGTCGGCTTCCCGGTAGTGCTTGTCTATCCGGTAGTATTCGGCACGTACACCGGCCGATACGCTGAGGCGGTCCCAGAAGCGCTGGTCGTATTGCATATAGGCGGCAACATTGTCACTTTGATGTACTTCTTCCGTTTCGCCGGAGAAGGTGCGGATATGTTCGTAAGTCAGACCCGTGGTGATTTGTGCGCCGCCGTCCCATTTCTTGTTGAACT
>ENA-OQHD01000783-OQHD01000783.1-human-gut-metagenome-genome-assembly--contig:-NODE-783-length-10560-cov-3.203776_pt1 | contig 10560 bp, 11 predicted proteins | sample MGYA00242560_ERZ504711 | MGnify/ENA primary metagenome ERZ504711 (study PRJEB26092, sample SAMD00036198) | human gut metagenome | host: Homo sapiens | study: EMG produced TPA metagenomics assembly of... | reverse complement strand
ATGGTGGAAAAAGAGTGTAGTATATCAGGTATATCCGAAAAGCTTTTGTGATTCAAATGGAGACGGGATCGGGGATCTGAATGGAATCCGCAAAAAATTTCCTTATCTTGCAAAGCTGGGTGTGGATGTTCTCTGGTTGAATCCGATCTACGCGTCTCCGCAGGTGGATAACGGGTATGATATTTCCAATTACAGAGAGATCGAGCCGACATTTGGTACCATGGAAGATTTTGGAAATCTGCTTGCAGAAGCACATGAGGCAGGTCTGAAGATCATTCTTGACCTGGTTGTAAATCATACCTCTGACCAGCATCCATGGTTTCAGGAATCAAGAAAAATGTAAGGACAATCCTTACAGCGACTACTATATATGGAAAGACGAAGTAATCAATAACTGGGGATCCAGCTTCGGCGGATCTGCCTGGGAGTATGCAGAGGAGCGTGCCCAGTATTATCTGCACTGCTTTGCAAAAGAGCAGCCGGATCTGAACTGGGAAAATCCGAAAGTGCGGCAGGAAGTATATGATATCCTGCGGTTCTGGCTGGATAAAGGAATCGATGGATTCCGGATGGATGTAATTTCGCTTCTTTCGAAAGATCAGAGTTTTCCGGACGGGCCGGTGATTCAGAATAAAGCTTACGGAAGTTATTATGCCGGATGTGCAAATGGACCGAGAGTACATGAATTTCTCCAGGAGATGAACCGGGAAGTATTGAGTAAATACGATATTATGACCGTAGGAGAGACACCGCATACCAATGCAGATGAGGCGGCTCTTTATACAGATGAATCAAGAAAAGAACTGAACATGGTCTTTCATTTTGACCATATGCATCTGGATTATGATGAGAATGGAAAATATGCAACAAACCGTGTGCCTCTTGTGGCACTGAAAAAAGGTCATGACGCAGTGGCAGGATAAGATGCATGAGTGCAATGGCTGGAACAGTCTGTACTGGTGCAATCACGATCAGGCGAGAGCTGTGACACGCTTTGGAAACGATTCAGAAGAATACAGAGAAATCTCGGCAAAAATGCTTGGAACATGTCTTCATATGATGCAGGGAACTCCTTACATTTATGAAGGGGAAGAGCTTGGAATGACCAATGCAGATTTTACAAAGATCGAGGAGTACAAAGACGTAGAAGCGCTGGATATCTTTAAAGATTTTACAGAAAGAAAAGGATTTTCAAAAGAAGATACCCTCCATTTACTTCATTTGAAGTCCAGAGACAACGCCAGAACTCCGATGCAGTGGGATGCTTCCGAAAATGCCGGATTCTCCGAAGCACAGCCATGGATTCGTGTCAATGCTAATTATAAAAGAATCAATACAGAAAATGCTCTGGCAGACAGTGACTCTGTTTTCTATTACTATCAGAAGCTGATTGCCCTGCGTCATGAACTTCCGATTATTACGGATGGAGTTTATGAACTGCTGGATGCAGAGAATGAAAAGATTTATGCTTACCTGAGAAAAGGAGAGAAAGAAAGTCTGATTGTTCTTTGCAATTTCACGGATGAGACAGTGGAATACGAGGTGGATGAGTCTGTAAAAGCAGAGAGAAGTAAGCTTGTAATTTCCAATTATAAAGATGCTCCTGAAAAGTTTGCATCAAAGATCACAATGAAGCCTTATGGGGCTTATGTATACTATACAAAATGAGGTAAGAAAAATGGTGTAATCCCGATTATGGGGTTACATCCTTTTTTTGCAAGGATTTTTTGCAGTTATACCTGATTTGCAAATAAATCCGTTTCGAGGCTGAGTAAGTTGCTGATTTCCAAAGCTATGTCGTTTAAATTGCAATCAAGTTCTCCCAAAAACCATTGATTAAGTGGCGATCTTTTTATAGATTGCTTCAGCCAGAAGCCGATGCCCCAGGGCATCCAGATGCTGACGGTCGGTTTCACTGGCATTTGGCAACAGAGGCAGCATCGAGAAAATCAGCGTGATACCGGGCAGCGAATTTTTTTATATTCAGTGGCAAGGTTCTGAGAGACAAGCTCAGAACCTTATTAAATTCCGGGTCAAATCCAGGATCGCCGACACCGGGAGCAAGGAGGATCGGTGAGATCACGAGAAGACGAAAAGGGTGGGAAGAACTTTTCTGAGCTTTGGTGATGACCTGTTCCAGTCCCTTGACAATCGTGCCGGCAGAGGCGTTGTAACGGGTCTTGCAGTCATTGGTTCCGAGCATCAGGATGAGCAGATCCACAGGGGCATGGCTTTCCAGGAGAATACCGATCGTATCCAGTCCACGGCGGCCTTCCCGCAATTCATCGGAAAAGACGGTAGTTCTTCCACAGAGACCTTCTTCAATAATACGGTCATTGGTTCCAAGCTTTTTCTGAAGCAGACCGGTCCAACGGGTATCTGCATCAAAGCGTCCTGACCCGTCAGGGCGATATCCATAAGTATTTGAATCTCCAAAACATAAAATATTCATAACGTCAACCCCTTTATAAACATACTAATCATATATGAATAGTATATTAAAGCAAAGAAAGAGAAATGTCAAGTGTCATATATGAGAACTTTCAGAGATCCAGTTGCTTCAGTGCCAGTGTAATTCCATCCTGATCATTGTCTGCTGTGATAAAAAAGGACTCTTGGGTCTGAGGGATCTTTTACAATCCAGTCAGATCGGGTACAAGCCGCGTCCTTTGCTGTGAAGCCTTTTTCATAAAGAACAGAACGGTTTTCGTCCAGGATCAGTCCTCCTGAGAAGGCTATGATGGAACAGGTAAGTCCATAGTTACTTATGATCGGTTCAATGGCAGCAGGACAACGTGCAGAGGCGAGGACAAAAGAAGTTCCGTTGTTGCAGGTATGGGGTATTTGCAAAAGCCGTCTGTAGTGGTAAAATAAAGATTAAGGCTGAAAATAAAGATGGAGTGTAGAGAATGATAAAAAAGATCAGAGCGGGGGTGCTACTCCTGTTCTTTCTGCTGCTTTCTTTCGAGGCCTGTAAAGCAGGTGATGCGGAAAAAGAAGCAGGCACAAAAGGCTGGAAAGAAGCTGCGGATGCCGCAGAGAATGAAGAGCAGGTGAAAAAGTCCTCATCCGATACGACCTGTTATACTTTTGAGGATGTGGAAGGAAATTCTTATCAGGCAGAGCTGCTTGACGAAGTGGCAAAGAACCCGTATAATTTTAAGAATCTTGTGACGGACCCAGAAAGCGGATATAAAACTTATTCAGATACGAAGAAGCATATTTCTTCAAAGCTGGGGGTGGACGTTTCTGAATTTCAGGGCGAGGATACAGACTGGCAGCAGGTAAAGGAAAGTGGGATTGATTTTGTGATCGTACGGCTGGGATATCGTGCCTACGGAGAGAGTGGTGTTCTGGTACTGGATGATATGTTTGACCAAAATGTGCAGGGTGCATTGTCAGCCGGCCTGGAAGTAGGAGTTTATTTCTTTTCACAGGCAACAACTTTGTCCGAGACAGTGGAAGAGGCAGATTTTGTACTGGAGCATATCAGGCAGTATGACATCACAGCACCGGTTGTATTTGATACAGAAGAGATCAAAGGGGATGAGGCAAGAACCGATTCCAATACACGGGAAGATTTCACAAATTACTGTAAGGTATTTTGCGACAGTATCAAAGCAGAGGGGTACGATGCAATGATTTATGCCAATATGAAATGGATGGCATTTACGCTGAAGCTGGAAGAACTTGAAGGATATGATTTCTGGTATGCGGATTATCACGAAGAGCCACAGTGTCCGTATGCATTTAAAAGTGTGGCAGTACAGTGAGACGGGAGAAGTACCCGGGATCACAGGACATGTTGATTTAGATTTATGGTTTCAGGAGGAAAATTGAAATGAAATGGAATAAATTCCGGTTGAAGACAACGACAGAAGCAGAAGATATCGTCAGCAGTATGCTGGCAGATCTTGGGATCGAAGGTGTGGAGATTGAAGATAAGATCCCGCTGACAGAATCAGATAAGGAGCAGATGTTCGTTGATATCCTTCCGGAGATCGAGCCGGATGACGGAGTGGCATATCTGAGTTTTTATCTGGAAGAAGAGGCAGACACAGAAGCTGTGCTGGCGAATGTAAAAAAGGAATTAGAAGAGATGTCTGCTTATGTGAACGTCGGTGAATGCACGATTGAAGAATCCGAGACGGAGGATGTGGACTGGGTCAATAACTGGAAGAAGTATTTTCATCAGTTCTATGTGGATGATATCCTCATCATCCCGTCCTGGGAGGATGTAAAGCCGTCCGATGAGGATAAAATGGTCATCCATATTGATCCGGGTACGGCATTTGGAACAGGAATGCATGAGACAACCCAGCTTTGTATCCGGCAGATCAGAAAGTACGTGACGGAGAAGACGAAGATTCTTGATGTAGGATGCGGAAGTGGTATTCTTGGAATGCTGGCACTGAAATTCGGGGCAGAACATTCCGTGGGAACAGATCTTGATCCATGTGCGATCGATGCAACCTATGAAAATATGGAGAATAACGGGATCTCCAGAGACAAGTATGAAGTCATGATCGGAAATATCATTGATGATAAAGCAGTGCAGGACAAGGTCGGTTATGAATGTTATGATATCGTGGCTGCCAATATCCTGGCACCGGTACTGGTAGAGCTGACCCCGGTGATCGTAAACCAGCTTAAACCGGGCGGAATTTATATTACAAGCGGAATTATTGATGATAAGGAAGAAACTGTAAAAGAGGCAGTGGCAAAGGCGGGACTGGAACTCATTGATGTGACCTATCAGGGCGAGTGGGTGTGTGTAACTGCAAGAAAAAATGGAATTAAAAAGAAAATTAGTAAAAAGGGAGAATGGAATGCAGTCATTTTTTTGGCGGATCGGTCCTGGGTTCAGGGAGATAAGATCCGGTTGGAAGGATCCGATGTCAATCATATGAAGAATGTCCTCCGTATGAAAGAAGGCGAAGAGGTACAGGTCAGTGACGGGACTGGAAATGCTTACCTGTGTCAGATAGAGGGGTATGAAGGTGATCAGGCTGTGCTGAAGATCCGGGAGAAGACGGAGAAAGATACAGAACTTCCGTCAAAGATCTGGCTGTTCCAGGGACTTCCCAAAGGGGATAAGATGGAACTGATCGTTCAAAAGGCGGTAGAACTGGGAGTGTACGGCATTGTTCCATTTGCGGCAAAGCGTTCAGTTGTCCGGCTGGATGAGAAAAAGGCCGGGAAAAAGCAGATTCGCTGGCAGGCGATCGCAAAGGGAGCTGCGGAGCAGTCAGGCAGAGGTCTGATTCCTGAAGTGGAGATCGTGAAGACCTATGCCGAGGCACTGGAGTTCGCAAAAGAGCTGGATGTGATCCTTGTTCCATATGAACTGGAAGAAGGCATGAAGGCAACGATGAGCATAATCGAAGCGATCAGACCGGGACAGTCTGTCGGAATCTTCATTGGCCCGGAGGGCGGCTTTGAAGAGCAGGAGATCGGGCAGGCACGAAATGCAGGAGCCGTTCCGGTCACACTTGGAAGAAGGATACTGAGAACAGAAACTGCAGGAATTACGACACTTTCAATTTTGATGTATCATCTGGAGTGTGCAGAGGTTCAGTAGCATTCTCAGAGAAAAGAACATATTTTATATAGAAAGAGAAGAAAAGGAAAGGGAAAATGGAAGCTTATTTAGATAATTCTGCCACGACAATGGCATATCCTGAGGTGGGAGAGCTTGTATATAAAGTGATGTGCCGGGACTACGGCAATCCGTCATCCATGCACCGCAAGGGTGTGGATGCAGAGCATTATGTCAAAGGAGCAAAAGAATCTTTGGCAAAGCTTATGAAAGTAAATGCAAAAGAGATCTTTTTTTACTTCAGGTGGAACGGAGAGCGATAATCTTGCACTGATCGGATGTGCAAGAGCAAATAGACGGGCAGGGAATCATCTGATCACTACGTCCATCGAGCATCCCGCCATTTTAAATACGATGCGGTATCTGGAAGAAGAGGAAGGCTTCCGTGTGACCTATCTGCCGGTAGACTGCTGCGGACGGGTCAAGCTGGATGCATTAAAAGAAGCGTTATGCCCGGAGACGATCCTGGTATCGATCATGTATGTGAATAATGAAGTGGGAACAGTTCAGCCAGTGGAAGAGGCAGCGTCGATCGTGAAAGATTATAATCCGTCGATCTTATTCCACTCAGATGCGGTACAGGGGTTTGGAAAATACCGGATCTATCCGAAACGTCAGAAAATTGACCTGCTCAGTGTCAGCGGACATAAGATCCATGGACCGAAGGGAACGGGACTTTTTATATATTGGTGAGAAAGTGAAGATCAGGCCGATTCTGTTCGGTGGTGGCCAGCAGAGGGATATCCGTTCCGGTACAGAGAATGTACCTGGAATTGCAGGGCTTGGTCTTGCGGCTGAGCTTGCATACAAAGATTTTGATATCAAGACTGCCCTGATGAGAGAACTAAAAGAATACTTTATCAGTGAGATCGGTCAGATGGAAAATACTGTGATCCATGGAGTGGCGGATGAGGGAAGTGCTCCGCATATCATCAGCCTGGGTGTAGCCGGGGTACGGAGCGAGGTTCTGCTGCATACACTGGAGGACAAGGGAATCTATGTATCGTCCGGATCAGCATGTGCTTCAAACCATCCGGCAGTCAGCGGAGTATTAAAAGGAATTGGGGCAGCGAGGGAATACCTGGATGCAACCATCCGAATCAGTATGTCGGAGTTTACAACAAAGGAAGAGATTGACTATCTTTTGGAGACACTTTATAAGTGTGTTCCGATGCTGAGAAGATATACAAGACACTAAGTGTATAAGAAGAGAAGGAGAAAGCAGATGAAATTTCATTCATTTTTGATCAAATACGGAGAGATTGGAATCAAGGGAAAGAACCGTTATATTTTTGAAGATGCACTGGTGCGTCAGATCCGTTATGCCTTGCAGGGAGCAGACGGAGAATTTCTGGTTCATAAGTGCCATGGAAGAGTTTATGTGGACTGTGAGGGAGAATACGATTTTGAGGAAACGGTAGAAAGCCTGAAAAAGGTCTTTGGCATCGTGGGAATCTGTCCGGTTGTACGCGTTCCGGTGGCTGAACTGGAGCAGTTAAAGAAAGATGTTGTATCCTATGTGGATCAGGTCTATGAGGATAAGAACCTTACTTTCAAAGTGGAGGCAAGAAGAGCAAATAAGCGTTATCCGGTCAATTCTATGGAAATCAACTGTGCAGTGGGAGAAGCGGTACTGGAGGCATTCCCGGAGACAAAGGTAGATGTGCATGATCCGGATGTGAGACTGAATGTGGAAATCAGGGAAGAAGTTTATATCTATTCAAAGATCATTCCGGGACCAGGAGGGATGCCGATCGGTACAAATGGAAGTGCCATGCTGCTTCTGTCAGGAGGAATCGACAGTCCGGTTGCCGGCTATATGATCGCCAAGAGAGGCGTTGAGATCGAGGCAACTTATTTCCATGCACCACCGTATACGAGTGAGAGAGCGAAAGAAAAGGTAGTTGACCTTGCACGCCTGGTATCTGCCTATGCAGGACCGATCAAGTTGCATGTTGTCAATTTTACGGATATCCAGCTTGCTATTTATGAAAAATGCCCGCATGATGAGCTGACGATCATTATGCGTCGTTATATGATGAAAATTGCCGAGCATTTTGCAAAGAAAGACGGCTGTCTGGGGCTGATCACCGGAGAAAGTATCGGTCAGGTGGCAAGTCAGACGATGCAGAGTCTGAATGCGACCAATGCGGTTTGTACGCTTCCGGTTTACCGTCCGCTGATCGGATTTGACAAAAAGGAGATCGTGGAGATTTCGGAGAAGATCAACACATATGAGACATCAATCCAGCCATTTGAGGATTGCTGTACGATCTTTGTGGCAAAGCATCCGGTGACGAAACCGAACCTTGAAAGAATTGAGAAGTCCGAACTGAATCTGACCGATGTGATCGATGATCTGATGAAGACGGCGATCGAGACAGCAGAAGTGATCCGGATCCGTCAGAATGAAGCATAAACCGTGAGAAACACGCTTTACAGGTTTCGCTGATTATCGCGGCAGTTGCCAGGCATGGAGTCTGGCATGTTGCCCGCATAATAAAAAGAGGAAAGTCCTCTCGGGGCTTTCCTCTTAAATCGGCAAATATTTGGTTTATCCTGAATGCTTATTTAATGATATAAGCATCAAGTGCTGTAAGAATTTCATCAACGATTTCCGTCAGCGTGGATGTTCAGATCAATCGGCTTGGAAAGATCAAGACTGAAAATTCCCATGATTGATTTGGCATCTATAACATATCTTCCGGATACTAAATCAAAATCATTGTCATACTTGGTAATAGTATTAACGAATGACTTAACTTTGTCGATTGAATTTAATGAAATCTGTACTGTCTTCATTTCAAATCCCTCCTTGAATCTGCAATATTTGAGGTCTGTTACGACCTATGTATATTCTAAGGGATGATAAAGTAAAAGTCAAGGAACATTAGAGGAAAAAGAGGTAATAACTATGTCAAAAAAAGCTGCATTGCACAACCTTGGATGCAAGGTAAATGCATATGAAACTGAGGCTATGCAGGAAATGCTGGAAAAGGCCGGATATGAGATTGTCCCGTTTAAAGAGGGGGCAGATGTCTATGTGATCAACACCTGTACCGTGACGAATATTGCAGACCGAAAGTCCCGTCAGATGCTGCACCGGGCAAGGAAAATGAATCCGGATGCAGTGGTTGTTGCAGCGGGATGTTATGTGCAGGCACAGGAGGGAAAAGTGGATTCCTGTATTGATATCGTGCTTGGAAATAATAAAAAGAAAGATCTGATCAGGATACTGGATGAATATAGGAAGTCCCGTGCAGAGAGCGGGCGGGAAAAGGAGATACTGCCGGATGTGGAACTGGAAGATATCGGGCATACAAAGGAGTATGAATCCCTCAATCTGACCAGACCGGGAGATCATACGAGAGCATACATCAAAGTACAGGATGGATGCAACCAGTTTTGCACGTACTGTATTATTCCCTATGCAAGAGGAAGAGTCCGCAGCCGTTCCATGGAAGATGTAACGGAAGAGGTCCGGACATTGGCAGAAAATGGATACAAAGAGGTTGTCCTTACGGGAATCCATTTAAGTTCCTATGGAATTGATTTTGATAAAGAAAGACATCTGCTGGATCTGATCCGGGCGGTTCATCAGATCGAGGGATCGAGAGAATCCGGCTTGGTTCACTGGAACCGGGAATATCACAGAAGAATTTGCAAATGCAATTTCAAAGTTACCAAAGATGTGTCCACATTTCCATCTCTCACTGCAGAGTGGCTGCGATGCGACATTGAAGCGTATGAACCGGAGATATACAAGCGAAGAATATGCAGAACGTTGTGGTATCCTGAGAAAGTATTTTGAAAATCCGGCATTGACAACCGATGTGATCGTCGGTTTTCCAGGAGAGACGGAGGAAGAATTTGAAGCTTCCAGGAACTTTGTGGATTCGATTGATTTTTATGAAACCCATATTTTCAAGTATTCGAGAAGAGAAGGGACAAAGGCAGCAGTTATGCCGGATCAGGTAAGTGAGGGAAAAAAATTCTGTGCGGAGTGCTGAAATGATCGAAATGGGTGAGCAGAAGCGGAGAGCTTATGAGGAAAGCTTTATTGGAAAAGAAGTTGAAGTTCTGGTGGAAGAGGAAATCGAAAGGAACGGAGAAATCTTTTGGACAGGACATACAAAAGAATATATAAAAATTGCACTACAAAGCAGGGAAAACCTGAGAAATTGTATCGTAAAAGTTCAAATTGAAGATGCTTTACAAATTATTCATTGAATTTCAGGGTGAATTATATTAAACTTGAGATAAGGCATCGGTTTCAGTCAGGAGACCAGTGTGATTGCAGACTTCCGGGTCAGGCAGCATCCGGGGTGTGACAGACAGATTAAAAGCAAGACAGGAGGAAGTAAAAATGGGCGATTTAAGTAATACGCAGTTCTTTCAGGTAGAGCCGGGACCGCAGATTTCTGCGAAGGATATTCTTGATATCGTATATAAGGCTCTGAAGGAAAAGGGATATAATCCGGTGAATCAGATCGTAGGGTATATTATGTCTGGAGATCCGACTTATATCACCAGTTATAACGGTGCGAGAAGCCTTGTGATGAAGGTAGAGCGTGATGAACTGGTAGAAGAATTACTGAAAGCGTATATCGAACATAATTCTTGGGAATAATCAGAATATGAGGATCATGGGACTGGATTACGGCACAAAGACTGTGGGCGTTGCGATCAGTGACGCACTGAAGATCACCGCACAGGGGGATCGAGACGATACAGCGGAAAGAAGAGAATAAGCTGCGAAAGACTTGTGCCAGAATTGAACAATTAATTAAAGAGTACGAGGTAGAAAAGATCGTACTCGGATTTCCTAAGCATATGAATAATGATGTCGGTGAACGTGCTGAGAAATCTTTGGAATTTAAGGCGATGCTGGAGAGAAGGACGGGTCTGGAAGTAGTTATGTGGGACGAGCGTCTGACGACAGTGGCAGCAGAGCGTACGTT
>ENA-OQHD01000782-OQHD01000782.1-human-gut-metagenome-genome-assembly--contig:-NODE-782-length-10564-cov-2.313404_pt1 | contig 10564 bp, 15 predicted proteins | sample MGYA00242560_ERZ504711 | MGnify/ENA primary metagenome ERZ504711 (study PRJEB26092, sample SAMD00036198) | human gut metagenome | host: Homo sapiens | study: EMG produced TPA metagenomics assembly of... | reverse complement strand
TGGAAGAGGGAATGACCACCCAGAACCGGCAAGCATCCCTGCGCGAACGCTTCCGCATCATGGCGCGGCATTACAGACTGATGAGTACCGTAGCCCATCATGCCTGGTTCGTATTACGGGCCGTGATAAAGAAATAGCACAAATTTCGAGGACAATATACTTTGTTCCCGCAAGACCTATACCTTGCGGGAATCTCCCCTATACCCAGCTCTCTACAGTATAGGAGTGAGTACCCAAAACATCCCCATGTTTTCACCTAAAACATCCGGATGTAATGGGGCAAAACATCCCCATGTTTTTGGGTAAAACATCCGGGTGTTTTGGAGAAAGACATCCGGATGTTCTGCATATTAAGTCCTATACCGTGAGGGGTTAAGTCCTAAGACGTAGGAGATTAAGTCCTAAGGCAAAGGAGGCTGGGTAGCTGCAAGCAGCGCCTTCAACTCTTTTACCCCTTCCGAAGCTCCCTTTTGAATGACATGTATCGGACGCATGACGTGCGTGTCCACCGGCTTGGGGTCTATCAGATACACTTCGGCGGCACGGGGCACGTAGTTCAGCAGTCCCGCAGCGGGATAAACGTTCAGGCTGGTGCCGATGATGACGAAGATGTCCGCCTGCTCCACATACCGGATGGCAGTTTCAATCTCCGGCACCGACTCGCCAAACCACACGATGAACGGGCGGAGCTGCGTACCGTCGCCCGCCTTGTCGCCCAACTTTACTTCATATTCCTTCGGCGCCAGTTCCTTGACGAAATGCGGATTATAAGGGTCGCGGCTGGAACAAACCTTCGTCAGTTCCCCATGCAAGTGTATCACGTGCGTACTGCCGGCACGCTCGTGCAGATTATCTACGTTCTGGGTGACGACCGTTTACATTGAAAATCCCTCTCCAGGTCGGCAACGCCCAGATGCCCGGCATTCGGCACCACATCGAGCAACTGCTTGCGACGTTCGTTATAGAAATTAATGACCAGTTCCGGATTACGTGCATACCCCTCGGGAGTCGCCACCTGCTCCACCGGATATTTGTCCCACAGTCCGCCCGCATCACGGAATGTGCTGATGCCGCTCTCGGCGCTCATACCGGCACCCGACAATATGACCAAGTTCTTCATTTTCTGCTCCTTTCCTTTATTAAAGTAAGACAAATATAAGAAGAATGTTCAAGTTGTGATATAAATAAGAAAAATTTAAATACTTAAAAGTCTTATCATTCAAATAAAATGACGTACTTTTGCCATTCGTAAATTTGCAATAGACTGGAAAACGAAACCAATCCGGTCGTCAACAAAAGAATCTTATGGATAAATTCAGTTATGCTATCGGCCTTGGAATAGGTCAGAATCTTTTCAAGCATGGGTGCCAAAGGCATTGCAGTAGATGACTTTGCACAAGCAATCAAAGACGTTTTGGAGGGCAACCAGACGGCAATCAGCCACACAGAAGCCCGTGACATCGTCAACAAGTACTTCGCCGAACTGGAGGAGAAGATGAACGCAGCAAACATAGAAGCCGGCGAAAAAGTTCCTGGAAGAGAACGAAAAAACGCGAGGGAGTTGTTACGCTTCCCAGCGGACTTCAATACGAAGTTATCACAGAAGGAAACGTCGGTCACTATGCCAAAGCAACCGACCAGGTACAATGCCACTACGAAGGCACACTGATTGACGGAACGCTGTTCGACAGCTCCATCAAGCGCGGCCAGCCTGCCACATTCGGTGTAAACCAAGTGATACCCGGTTGGGTGGAAGCCCTTCAGCTTATGCCCGAAGGTGCCAAGTGGAAACTCTACATCCCCAGTGATCTGGCATACGGAGCGCAGGGTGCCGGCGAGATGATTACCCCCCCACAGCACGCTCATATTCGAAGTTGAATTACAGCAAAAATTTTATCTAAATAAACAACAAGTAAAAGCAAAATGAAAAAGTAACATTTCTCATGGCTCTTGCAGTAGCTGCCGGCATGGCATCTTGTACTGCTCAAAGTCCGAAAGCTGATTTAAAGACGGACATCGATTCATTGTCTTACGCCATCGGTATGGCACGTACAGAAGGTTTGGACCAGTATCTTGCACAACAAGGCATTGACTCAACCCAGATGTCAGAATTCCTAAAAGGTTTCAACGAGGGTGCAGCCAAAATCGATAAGAAAGACGTGGCCTACATGACCGGCCTGCAAGTAGGCCAGATGGTCAGCAAGCAATGGGTGGAAGGCTTCAACCAACAAATCTTCGGCAACGACTCCACACAGAGCATCAGCCGCGAAAATCTGCTGGCAGGTTTCGTAGCAGGTGTCATCGGCAAGGGTGGTGCTATGGATATGATGAAAGCTCAAGAGTACATGCGTACTCAGATGGATGCCATCAAAGAAAAAGCAACTGCAGAAAAGTATGCTGACAACAAAGCTGCCGGTGAAAAGTTCCTGGCTGAGAACAAGGCTAAAGAAGGTGTAGTAACTACCCCGAGCGGTCTGCAATACAAAATCATCACCAAGGGTAACGGTGCCGTTCCTGCCGACAGCAGCAAGGTGAAAGTAAACTACAAAGGTACGCTGATTGACGGAACAGAATTCGATAGCTCTTACAAGCGCAACGAACCTGCTACTTTCCGTGGCCAACCAGGTAATCAAAGGCTGGACAGAGGCCCTCACCATGATGCCCGTCGGCTCTAAGTGGGAACTCTATATCCCCTACGACCTGGCATACGGTTCAAGAGAAACCGGTAGCCAAATCAAGCCGTTCTCTACTTGATATTCGAAGTGGAACTGCTGGGTATCGAGAAGTAATGTAACAATCCGAAAGGAGGGGCAAAACCCTCTTGATACTTCTTTTTAGGCGCGGATTACGAGGAATAACGCGGATTTGGTAAACTAAATCCGTGAAATCCGCGTAATCCGCGCCTTATCGTTACCCCCTCACTTTTATTCATTTTTTCCGTCCCATTTTTATAGATGAAATTTAAAATAAAGTCCTATATTTGCTTACTATTTGATAACAACAAGAACTTTACTTATTTACTATTATGGCAAAAAATAGACAATCTTGACCGGCAGATTCTGGAAATCATTTCCCAAAATGCCCGTATCCCTTTCAAGGACGTAGCTGCTGAATGTGGCGTGTCACGTGCTGCCATCCATCAACGTGTACAGCGCCTGATTGACCTTGGCGTTATTGTTGGCTCAGGCTATCATGTAAATCCCAAGTCCCTTGGATACAGAACCTGCACTTACGTAGGAATCAAGCTGGAAAAGGGCTCCATGTATAAGACGGTAGTTGCTGAGCTGGGCAAGATTCCCGAAATCGTAGAATGCCACTTCACCACTGGTCCGTACACCATGCTGACCAAGGTATATGCCCGCGACAACGAGCATCTGATGGATTTGCTGAACAACAAGATGCAGGAGATTCCTGGCGTAACCGCTACCGAGACCTTGATTTCCCTGGAACAGAGCATCAAGAAGGAGATTCCTATTTGCCCCGAGAAATAACGAACAACAATGGATTTCTTGAACGAATATCATCTGTCGGGCCTTGTCATAGGTATCTGCACATTCCTCATCATCGGCTTGTTTCACCCCATAGTGTGAAATGCCGAATATTATTCGGGGCTACCAAGTGCTGGTGATTTTCCTTTTACTCGGCATCGGCGGCATCATTGCCTCCCTTTATACGGAGAACATCATGATAGCCTCCCCATTTTGGGCATCATTTGCATTTTTCCTCGTTCTGGACCATCAAGGAGATATTCGAGCAGGAAGAACGAGTGAAAAAAGGCTGGTTTCCCAAGAATCCAAAACGAACTTATAAGTTCTAAGGACAAAGGTTATAAGGAACTTTTATCCAAAAGTCTTGCATATTTCAATAGAAAATGCTACTTTTGTCCTCGCTATCCAAGCAAGGATGCATCGGACTTGTAGCTCAGTTGGTTAGAGCAACAGACTCATAATCTGGAGGTCCCTGGTTCAAGCCCAGGCTGGTCCACATTGAAAATTAGGCAGTTACGAATTTCGTAACTGCCTTTTTTTATGCTCTTGCGTAAACAATGCGTAAACAAACTGTTTGAGTTGATTATGTTTATACATAGAATTTCTATGAAGTTCCATGTAGTCCTATAACATTACTCATTAATATATGTAGCTAATGTAGCTTCTTTGGCGGTTAAATAAACTCAAATATATTCTATTTTCACCTTGATTTATAGAATAATATTGTAGTTTTTGTATTGCGTAATGCATTTGTAGCAAGCCATGACCATTATGGTACTCCTTTTTTAGGAAAAGGAAAGTGAGTTTGCTTAACTATCGTGGGTAGGTTATCCCATTCCGATGAATCAATGCGTAGAGGGAGTACCAGTCGGAGGGTACTCTATATAACAAACGAAACGCGAGAGTTACTTCAGGGGTTGAGACCGATTAGCATAAGCCCGGTTACCATTCAGCGACAGAGGTTAACGAGATTGCACCGCTGCATATAACAACAATGTTTTTATCCGTCTAAGGGTAAGGGCTCTGTGGTTATATGCAGTGTTTTGTGTATGTATGCCTCACATTGCAAAGCGTCTGTATTCAGAGGTTATGTTGAACCATAAACAATGAATGCAATGGAAAAACTGACAAAATCCATGTCCCTTTTCAAAGAACGTAACTGTTCTGTTTCTATCGTGTTGGACTCACGTACTCGCAGAAAAATGCGTATGAGTTTCCATTATCTCTTCGTTTCAACGGTAGACCGCAAATTCTTTTATTTCACAGTTGGAAGTTCTTTTACTGAAAGAAAGTTTTCAGATATTTGTAATGCAACTAAATGTAAGAGCGAGAACTACAGACTTCAAAAAGAGTGGAAAGATACCCTTATTCCTAAATACAAAGAAATTCTGATGAATCTGAATAAAGGTGGCATTCTGACATTTGAAATGGTACGTCAATGTATCATGGGAGAAGAAGTCGCAACACCCAATGAAGAAACAAATAAACCACAATCTTTTATTGGCATATGGGAAGAAATCATTAGCGGATTACGAACAGACGATGATGGTGCACGCTTTACTACAGCAGAGAGTTATGAGTGCGCACTCAAATCATTAAGAAAGATACTCGGACCAAATATGATTAAAGGATTTTGCATTAGTGCAGCAGAAATTCAGAAGTGGAAGGACGGAATGCATAATGGAGTAAAAGATGAGAATGGGAAGATAATAGGAAAAAATCAGTGATACTACCGCAGGGATATATTTACGCTGTTGTCGTGCCGTATGGAATAAGTGTGTACATGAAGGCTATCTCAAAGATGTTCCTTATCCTTTCTCTAACAAGAAGGAGAAAGGGCTTGTAAGTATTCCTAAGAGCGCAAAGCGCAAACAAAGTTTTCTGAATGTTAATCAAATGACAGAACTATATAACCTCTTTGTATCCAAGAAATATCCCGAATATTGGTCAGAAGAATATACCAAACGCGCTCACTACTCATTGGGATTGTTTCTTGCCCAGTATTTGTGTAATGGGTTCAATATGGCAGATGCAGGGCGATTGACTTACGATAATTATTATTATCAGACACATGGTAAAGCTTTCCGCTTCAACCGTAAGAAAACTTCCCGAAGAAGTACTGACGGTTCCGAAGTAATCGTTCCTATCATACCTCCTTTACAATATATTTTAAATGAAGTGGCTGCACCTCCGACCCGAGGCGGTTTGGTCTTTCCCCACATATTAAAAGGAACTGAAACAGAAGAACTGCGTCGCAAATATACAATGCAGGAAAACTCTAATGTGAAAGACCGTATCATCAAAATATGTCACGAAGCACTGAAGTGGGATAAATCCATCTGTCCGTCTGGTACATGGTGCCGTCATTCGTTTGCCACGAACTTACATAATGCCGGAGTAGATATGGATTATATTTCTGAAAGCATGGGACACGCATCTTCTGATCATGCAATCACTCAAATATACATTGAGCACTATCCACTTGAAATTCAGATGGAAAATAACTCAAAGCTGTTGAATTTGACAAAAACTTCTGAAAGAGATTTGTTATTGGCAAAACTGACGAGTATGTCCACTGAGGATTTAGCCAAATTGTTTACACGACCATAACACGATTTTGAGGATGATTCATTTCATAGAGAGAATAAGAGACTATTTTACTAGAAAGGATTGTGCTGATATGGCTATTCGTAATTGGAAAATCCGCCAACGAAGAATTGTATGCCAATTTCTGTAAACGCATGGATGCTGTTGAAAAGGGTAACTTATCTGTTTTGACAGATATGTATCAGATGATGCGGGAATGTACACCGCCAGAAGCTTTGCTGTTATATAACTGGCTTTCTGAACTTATAAATGGAAACGGCAAAAATGTACAGAATATAGCCAATCAACAATGGGCCGGCAAGTATACAGATATTATAGCCCAATGTATTACCAACAAACGGTTATGGATAGGCATAAACATAAAAACGGCTACGGTAGAGCTACTCACATCCCCAAAGTCAGAATTACTGATGGTTCATTCCAAAACACCTCTTGAAATTTGGAATCGTTTGCCACAGGAAACGAAAGCCTATTTGACTGGGCAGTTGGATGTACTAATGAGAAACAACAAAGGATGCTATCTGTTAAGCAATCTTGAAAGAAAAATTGGTGTATCAGTTCTTGACGTACATTTCCCAAATCATCGTCCTATCACACGCCGTGTTTGTTGGAGAGTTTGTGGCTAACCTGTACGATTATGTGATCGAGAAAAAGGAGGCTTTAAGTTATTGTATGTACTATTTCGTAATATTTGACCACGGCCTTTCACGTATGGCTAAGTTGCTTGACCGTCTGTTGAGTAGTGAAGAAGTTGATAATGGCGATATGCTTCTGATAAAATCGTGTATTGCTTTGCTTGTTAATAAAAGCATAGAGATAGGAACTGAAAGTAAAGCCGAATGGGAAGCAACGGCTGAAGTATGTAATCCGGATATTTGGAAAGAAGTTATGTTTGCCTTGCGAAAAGTGAAAGGTAAACGTGGAAACAGAAAAATAATACAATCATTGGATGACATCCTTATTGGGGATAAGGAACGTATCAAACAAGGCATTTACTCTTTTCTTGAAGAGAACACCGAAGATATAAGCCTTGCCTATTTATTGAAAGCTCTGGTAAAAGCTGGAAGAATGAAGGCTTCTATAAGATACATGACATTTCATCGTGCCATCGAACAATTCTACCAGCGACATTACGGACATGACATTCCACAGAAAAGATATGGTGAAATCAAAGACATTACATTGACTTCACCTCAAAGAGGAAACAGTTATATCAAAGCAAAACGGATAATAGACCGATGGACAGATTATTTTATAAAAAACGGGTAGTTGGGAAATCCAGCTATCCGTTTTTACTTTCTGTAAATATCTGTTGTAAATCGGTCGGTTATATTAAGGTATAAATAAGCCGACCAATACGCTGAGTTTCATACAATACCTTTGCTTGTGAAATCGGTTTCACAGAGTTAAACCGAGGCTTAAAGTATTCAATAACTAAACAAATAAAGGTATGGAAGAAAAATTCAATCTAAACCAGTTGCTCCAAAAGCCCATTGCTATGATGACCGGCGAGGAACTTTGTTTTCTAATTACAAAAAGTGTAGAGTCCACAGAAAAAGCTACATCCCCAATAGCTCCAAAAGGCAACTACTATGGAATAGAGGGTATTGCCCGTGTGTTTGGATGTAGTGTACCTACGGCTAATCGCATTAAGAAGAGCGGTATAATTGACAAGGCTATCACACAAATAGGACGAAAAATTGTAGTGGATGCAGACCTTGCATTATCGCTGGCAAAGGAATCGGGTGGTATCCACATTAAAGAGTAAACAGTATGAAAGAGAATTGGAAACAGCAGCTGGCAACAGACAGCTACGGGAATCTTTTCCGCTCCATAAGTAATTATAGGCTCATCTTTACATCGGATGAAAACTTGAGCATGATAAAGTACGATACCTTTTCTCAGGATGATATATGTTTCTGTTCTTTATTCCATAATGTCAATGGCAATAAAATTGATGAAGAGTCAGTTGGAAAGATACAAGACTACCTGGAAAGGACATACAAATTATATCTGACGCAGAACAAAGTATTTGAAATATTAAAAACAACCTCTTTGGAACGTAGTTTTAATCCTGTACAGGATTTTATCACCCAAGAAATATGGGATGGGCAACCTCGTATAGCCACAACTATTATTGATTATTTAGGAGCGGAAGATACTCCACTTGTAAGGGAACAAACAAAGTTATGGTTCGTAGCGGCTGTTGACCCCGGGGTTTTTTATCCCCCCGGTTGTAAGTTTGACAACGTATTGACTCTGCCTGGTCCCCAGGGCATCGGAAAAAAGCACCTTTTTCAAAACCATCAGTGGAAAGTGGTTCAACGATTCGTTCTCTTTTGCCAGTGGTGACAAGGAGAAGGTAGAAACCATAACCAATGGTTGGATTATAGAAATAAGTGAGTTGAACGGTTTAAAACGGGCAAATGATGCAGAGGCAGCCAAAGCTTTTCTGAGCCGCTGTAGTGACTTCATGCGTCCTGCATACGGACATAAGGTAGTGGAATTTATGCGGCACAATGTCTTCGCAGCTACTACTAATGAAACAAATTTCCTGCAAGGTGACAATGGAAACCGTCGCTGGTGGATAATCCCGGTCAAAGGTAACGGTCATGTATCAGAATGGTTGGATATTTTACAACGTACTGTTCCTCAACTTTGGGCAGAAGCGTACGTCTATTATCGGCAAGGAATGAAACTTTACTTAACACCAGATTTAGAAATCAAAGCAAATGAGGTACAGGGGCAACATTCCAACATTCTTGTTGACCCCATCATGGAAGATTTGGAAATGTATTTGGAGCGTGAGATCCCCATCCAATATGCAAGTTGGACTATTCCTAACCGATTGGCTTATCAAAAAGGAGCATACCCAGATTCCAACTTCAAAGTGACCACACTCAATATGGTTTGTGCCCGGCAGATTATAGAGGAACTACCCAATGATATAGTCAGGCGCAATCCGTCTAAGTACACATCACAATATATTAATCGCCTGATGTCTATGATTCCTAATTGGAAACGGAGTGATCAGGAAAAGGTCAAGGGGCTGCACCCTGCATATTGCGACAAGACAGGACGGACAAAGCATCCTTGGGTGAGAGTAGATACGCCAGGCGAAGAAGCCAGTACAACATTATTATTGTGAACAGAATTTACCATTCAAATTAAGGGAAAAGGACAAACATCATGTCCCTTTGTCCCTCTTTCCCAAGAAAACTAATAAAATCAAAAGGTAGATAAAATGAAAGTTATAAGATATGCATAGGGACATGGGACAAAATTGAAATTGACTGTATGAAAAATGGAAGAGCTAATCAAGCTAATACAAAGTATGAACCACTACTGGCAAATGCGGTCAGCCATATGGTGGAGTATATTCAAGACAATTATTCTGCAGCATATCCAAGCAAGGTACAAACCGAAGCTGTGAACGATTATCTGCGGAGTGTTTATGCTGACGGAGATGGCAGTATGTCAGAAAGAAATTGTGAACACCGCCGTATCGCTTCACAGAAAATCACGATTGCTGCTATTCCTGCTTTTGGATAACTACCAACTTGATAAGCTGCAAAATGTACTTGACCATATAGCCTACGACAAGGAATATTATATGCCAGAGAGAGGATATGGAATGCACCGTTAACGTTTTTCATTTTGGCTGCACTATTTATAAAAGATCTTCAAATAAACAGACGATGAAATCAAATTTGAACTATTGTATAGTACTTTCGTCAGAGCAGCTTACGTATCTGTCAGAAAGTAAATACGGCATTGACCGTATGAAGATTCTGCACCGCCTTATTGAAAAGGCAGTATTGAAAGAAACCAAGTATGCCATAAAAGGGCTTCTCTACGACCTTGCAAGTGGGACAAGCCGTCCTTTCGGAGGTAGAATTGTCCAGCAAATTGGGCTATGATAAAAAAACCTGTATCCCGTGTACTTGACAAAGATGAACCAGTTAGGAATTGTCACATCTACACAAAGCAACCGAACAAGTATCCATACGCTGAAATGTATATCGGCATGGATGCAGGACGGCAACCGAATTGACAATCCTTTCTATGTCCGTTTAAAAGACAGACCTGACGATATGGAAGGAATGCCTGTAAACTCAGTTAAATGATACGGTTAGTATTTTGTCTGTGTTCCATAGTAAATTTGGATAGCCATATAGAAGAAGATTTTCTCAACTATAAGAATCAAGAATGGCATAAAACAAATATAGATACAAAACTTTGTAATGGTATACTTTTGTATTGACACAAGTAATACCTACAGTTTTGATAAGATAGTTTTTTTCACCCTATTGTTTGTTATATATTATGTTTCTGTTTTACCACAAACTATAGCAGAGGAAAAATTTCAGTGAAAAATATTTAGAGTAAATGTCAAGTATAGCAATATCTAAAACGTAATGTGTCCAAAGCGATTATGTGTGGTATTGCAAGAAGTTCCTATGTCGCAC
>ENA-OQHD01000781-OQHD01000781.1-human-gut-metagenome-genome-assembly--contig:-NODE-781-length-10575-cov-2.839874_pt1 | contig 10575 bp, 10 predicted proteins | sample MGYA00242560_ERZ504711 | MGnify/ENA primary metagenome ERZ504711 (study PRJEB26092, sample SAMD00036198) | human gut metagenome | host: Homo sapiens | study: EMG produced TPA metagenomics assembly of... | reverse complement strand
AATTCGGCAAAGAAGTGAAAAACATAGACGAAGCTGAAAACAAGAAAATCAGCAACATCGAAATCTCCGCATACGCTTCTCCCGATGGTGGTGTAGGCTTGAATACTACACTGGCTGAGAACCGCCAGGACAACACGGCTAAAATCATCAACAGAGATTTGAAGAAAGCAAAAATCAATGCAGCAGTAGACACCAAGTATACGGCTCAGGACTGGGAAGGCTTCCAGGAACTGGTATCCAAATCAAACATCCAAGATAAAGAATTGATTCTTCGCGTTCTTTCCATGTATCAGGATCCTGAACAAAGAGAACAAGAAATCAAGAACATCTCTTCTGTTTATAAGACTTTGGCTGACGAAATCCTGCCGCAACTGCGTCGTTCACGCCTGACTTTGAACTACGAAATCATCGGTAAGTCTGACGAAGAAATCGCAAACCTCGCCGACAGCGATGCCAAGCAGCTGAACATCGAAGAATTACTGTATGCCACCACCTTGACTAAAGATGCTGCCAAGCAAGAAGCCATCTTCACAAAAGCTACTCAAATCTACCCGAACGATTTCCGTGCTTACAACAACTTAGGTAAACTGGCTTATCAGGCTGGTGATCTTGACAAGGCTGAAAGCTACTTCAAGAAAGCTCTCTCCATCAAGGATGCTCCTGAAGCAAACATGAATCTCGGTCTGATAGCCTTGACCAAGGGCGACAGAACAGCAGCAGAAAGCTATCTGAGCAAGGCTTCCGGTTCTAAGGAACTGAACGAGGCATTGGTAATCTGTATGTTGCTCAAGGACAGTACGACAAGGCTGTCAGCTCATTTGGCGACACTAAGACTAACAGCGCTGCTTTGGCACAAATCCTGGCTAAGGACTACAACAAGGCTAAGAACACACTGGCTGCTATCGAAAGACCAGACGCTTATACTGACTACCTGATGGCTGTACTTGGCGCAAGAACCAACAATACATCTATGGTAACCAGCAGTCTGAAGAATGCCATTGCAAAAGAACCGGCTTTGGCAAAGAAGGCTGCTTCTGACCTGGAATTCGCCAAATACTTCACTAACACTGACTTTATGAATATCATCAAATAATAAAGGTTAGATTGAAAAGAACGTGCCCGGCATAGAAATATGTCGGGCATTTCTTTTTATTCACACCAAAAATGAAGTATTTTCGCGACGAAGTATCAGAAAAAGAACCGGAATGAAGAAAATTCTATCTTGCATACCTTCTGCTTATTATATTGTCTGCCTGCGGCAGCAAAAATTACAAATTCAGTCTACCTAAATGGTGAATCAAAGGGCTGGGGAATGATACCCTTTATATATATGGTACGGACAAGTTCTATAACCGTATGGACACTCTGCTTGTCAAGGATGACAAGTTCTCTGCAACCCTCACCACCGACACACTTGCCTCTACATGGTTGCAATTCAGTGACGGTACGGAATATCCGCTTTACCTGGACAAAGGAGACAACATAAAGATAAAAGGTTCTGCCGCCGAACTTACTTCACTGGAAATCACGGGGAATGTTCCCAATGAAGAACTGACCGCCTTTCAGAAAGAGTTGAAAGGTTTGAGTACTCCCTCGGAGAAAGCATTGGAAGAAAAAGCAGAAGCCTTCATCAACAGCCATCCTTCTTCAACTGGTAAGTATCTATCTGCTGGAGAAATATTTCGTGCAAAAACCGCAACCGGACTTCTCCTTAATCAAAGAAATGACAGAACACATGACCGGAGGCCTGAAAGACCGCCCATATGTGGACGAACTGCTTGACCTTATCCAAGAAGAAGAGAAGGTATCCGTCGGGAAAAACCATCCCTTACGTCAACCTGCCCAATGCCAAAGGCACACAAATCAGCCGTACTAGCTTTAAGGACAAATATCTGTTGATACATTTTTGGGCATCTTGGGACCCACAAAGCATGGAAGCCAACGCTGCCCTGCGCCGGATTTACAAGAAAGAAGAAAAGAACAAGCTATTCGCACTCTGGGGCATTTCCTTGGATATCGACAGAAAGGAATGGGAAGAAGCAATCAAAAGAGATACCCTGAAGTGGGAACAGAGTTGTGATTTCTCCGGATGGAACACAGCGCCCATCAAACAGCTCGCCATACAAGCATTGCCTGCCAATCTGTTCCTTAGCCCTTCCGGAAAAATTGAAGGGAAGAATATGAGTGAGGAAGACATCAAAAATGAAACTGGAGGAGATAGAGCAAAAGGAAAAACGAGAAGAAAGAGAGTGAAAAGAAACTCAAAAAATCAAAACCGACGGTAGCCTATCCTGCCATCACTAACCCCTAATCACTAAAAAGCGTGCTCATAAAATGTTTTTTAGGAGCGGCTGTTCAAGGTATTGACGCAACCCTCATCACCATTGAAGTCAACAGTTCCAGAGGCTGTATGTTCTATTTAGTCGGTTTGCCGGACTCTGCGGTCAAAGAAAGCCATCAACGTATCATATCTGCTTTGCAGGTCAACGGCTACCGGATGCCGACCAGCAATATTGTCATCAACATGGCTCCGGCTGACATCCGCAAGGAAGGTGCAGCTTACGATTTACCTTTAGCCATCGGCATACTTGCCGCCAGCGAAGTTATCCAGTCCGATAAGCTGGAACGCTATCTGCTGATGGGTGAACTAAGCCTTGACGGCAGCCTGCAACCTATCAAAGGAGCACTCCCCATTGCCATCAAGGCCAGAGAACTGGGGTTTGAGGGTATGATTGTACCGCAACAGAATGCCCACGAAGCGGCAGTAGTAAACAATCTGAAAGTGTACGGAGCGGGAAACATCAAGGAAGTTATAGAATTCTTTAATGGCACGCAGGAATTAACCCCTACGTTAGTCAACACCCGCGAGGAATTCTATTCCCAGCAGAGCAACTTCGATTTCGACTTTGCAGAAGTAAAAGGACAGGAAAATGTGAAACGAGCCTTGGAGGTAGCTGCTTCGGGCAGCCACAATATACTTCTCATCGGTTCGCCGGGCAGCGGTAAGTCCATGCTTGCCAAGCGTCTGCCATCTATACTTCCTCCCCTCTCTTTGGGAGAGAGTCTGGAAACGACCAAGATTCATTCTGTTGCCGGAAAGTTGGGCAAAGACGGTGGACTCATCTCGAAACGCCCGTTCCGCGCCCCTCACCACACCATTTCTACGGTAGCGATGACCGGTGGAGGAAGTTTCCCCCAGCCCGGTGAAATCAGTCTGGCACATAACGGAATTTTATATCTTGATGAACTGCCAGAGTACAGCCGTAACGTATTGGAGGTTCTTCGCCAACCGCTGGAAGATAGGAAGATTACCGTGTCACGCATCCGATGCAATGTAGAGTACCCGGCAAGTTTTATGCTGGTAGCCTCTATGAATCCGTGTCCATGCGGGTATTACACGCATCCCACCAAGGCTTGTGTATGCAGTCCTGGACAAGTACAAAAGTACCTGAACCGCATATCCAGACCTTTGCTCGACCGTATCGACCTGCAAATTGAAGTCACCCCACTCCCCTTTGAAGAGATGGCAGATTCTCGCCCCGGCGAATCGAGCGCCACCATACGCGAGCGTGTGATACGTGCCCGACAAATTCAAGAAGCAAGGTATGCAGACATTCCCGGCATATATTGTAATGCCCAGATGAACAGTAAACTGCTTGCTCGCCACGCCCGTCCGGATGACAAAGGACTTGCCATGCTCAAAACTGCCATGAACCGCCTAAACCTTTCGGCCCGCGCCTACGACCGTATATTGAAAGTATCACGCACCATCGCCGACCTGGAAGGCTGCGAATTGATACAGCCGGCACACTTGGCGGAAGCTATCGGATATAGAAATCTGGATAGGGAGGATTGGGCAGGATGACGGTTAATGATTAATGATTAGTGATTAATGGGCTGCTCATTGAGAGCAATCATTAAACATTAATCATCGTTTCTCTATCCGAATACGTGCATCCACCGCTATCACCTGCTTTTCAGTCGCCAACAATGGATTGATATCCATCTCCTTGATTTCCGTTGCAAAGCGCAGCAAGGTGGAAAGCCGTACAATAATTTCGGCAAATTTATCTTCATTCACTCCCTTCTGCCCACGCGTACCTTTGATAATCTTATAGGCACGCAACGAGTGAATCATGGAGTAAGCCTCCTCGTAGGACAACGGTGCAAGACCGGAAGATATATCCTTCAGCACCTCCACAAAAATACCGCCCAGACCGCAGAGTACCACATGTCCGAACTTCTCTTCATATTTGGCACCGATAAACAATTCCGTCCTTTCAACATCGGCTGCACCATGATAGCACTAGCTTCGGGAATCTGCATCATACGGTCGAATTCCAATGCCAAATGCTGTTCACTCTTGATATTGAGCACAACACCGCCCACATCCGACTTATGCACCGGCCCCACCACCTTTGCCACCACCGGGAACCCCGTGCGACGCGCAAAGGCAAGCACTTCTTCCTTGTTGTCCGAAACAAACTCCTCCACAATAGGAATACCTGCAGAGCGGAGCAATGCCTGCACATAGTGCGGGGCGATATAACCGTCCGCAGGAATGGAATCTATAATCCGGCGGATACGGGGAACATCCACTCCAAAGAGCTCGATTTCATTATTGGCAGGCCGCGGGGCATTCATTATCCGCGAAAGTGCCGTACCCAAAGTCACTTCATCGGCAAAGTTCACATGGCCTTTTGCCAGAAAAGCAGCAACCTCGGCTCCTGCCGTATTGATGGAAGGAAGAATCGGAAAAATCGGCTTCTTGCAATGCAGCATCTTCTCGTGCAGCACATCATACATTTCAAACATGGTCACCAGCCCCGGAGTGCCGAAAATAGCCATTACAGCATCAATATTGTCAAACTTCTCCTCACAATACTCCAGACAGAGGCGCAGATGTTCCGGCGTACCCGTAGCCAGAATATCAATGGGATTCCCCACAGCCGCACCGGGGAAAAGCTTACCCTTAAGTTCCTCCGCCACCGGTCCTTCCAGTTTCGGAACATTCAGTCCACCCTTACTCAATGCATCGGTCAGCATCACTCCCGGACCGCCGGCATGGGTAATGATGGCGAAGATTTTTCCCTTTCAGTTCCGGCAGTGTGAAGATACAACCTACGGTCGTCAACTCCTCGCGCGAATAGCAACGCACAATACCCGCCTTACGGAACAAAGCCTCTACCGCCGAATCGCTACTGGCAATGGCCCCCGTATGCGAACTCGCCGCCCGGCTGCCGCTTTCGCTACTGCCCGCCTTGATGGCCGCAATCTTGCAGCCCTTCTTGATGAGCGAGGATGCATGAAACAGCAGACGGTCGGGGTCACCGATACTCTCTATATAAAGAAGTTTTATTCTGGAATCCGCTTCCGGATTGAAGTGTTCGTCCATGTATTGCAACACATCCTCCACGCCGATTTGCTTGGCATTGCCCACAGACCATACAGAGTTGAACTGCAATCCCTTGGTCACGGCGCTCTCCAATATGAACACCGCTGTGGCACCAGAGCTGGAAATCAGGTCCACCCCTTGCGGATGCAGTTGCGGGATGGGCTGGCTGAATACACTGTGATGCCACGAGTTCATAAAAACCGATACAGTTTGGGGGCCTATCAGAGAGGCTCCATACCGGTTCACCGTTTCCAGTATGCGATCTTCCAGCACAGCACCCTCATGGGTCTCCTCACCAAAACCGGCAGAAAGGATAATGAACGCCTTCACCTGCTTCTCCGCAGCAAGCATCTCCACCGCATCGGGACAAAGCGCGGCAGGTATGGCAAGGATGGCAAGGTCCGTATCGGGAATGTCCTTCACATCCGCAAAGGCAGCAACACCCTGCACTTCAGTCTCTTTCGGATTCACGGCACGAAGCTCACCGGTATATCCGCCGCTAAGCAGATTTTTCAGGATAGCCCCTCCGGGTTTGTGTACATTGTTGGATGCCCCACTACCACAATACTGGCCGGGTGAAGTAATTGGCTTGTTATCATAGTCTGTTTTACATTAAGTTAATGATTCATGCACAAATATACATTTTCCATACATAAAAGCAATCGGTAAAAGAGAAAATAAGCTTAATCCCTTTGCAAAATATAAATAAGTTTACGGAAGTATATATATTTGTGCCATCAATAACAATACGCAGAAAACTACCCTATATGGAAAGCCGTGTCAAAGAGATAGATTATCTGAAATGCATCTTCATCACCCTGATGATTATCTTCCACCTTGTATATATAGGCGACAAGTATCCGTATGCGAAACAAATCGTCTATACGTTCCACATGTCCGCTTTCCTGATTATTTCGGGCTATCTGGCCAATAACCGGAAGGATGCCCGGAGCTTTCTCCGCAAGTTTCTATGGATTTTCATCCCGTATGCCTGCATGGAGGCTGCCTATACGGTGATGTCTCATTTCCTGCCCGTGCGCGAAAATGTAGATGCCATTACTCCTGCTATATTGCTCGACAAGATATTCCTCCATCCGATGGGGCCTTACTGGTATCTGCATACACTGATTCTGTGCAGCCTCATCTATTATATCACATTCCGCTATGTACGGCTGTCGGTTGTCTCCCGGCTGGTTGTGGCCGGTGTCTGCCTGTTTGCCCTTTCCTATTGGGGAGGATTGATGAACTTCTCCAATGCCCTCTATTTCCTTATCGGCATGATAGTGAGCCAAAGCGGGCTTCGTTTTACACAGGTCTTTCGCGCCACCACCTTCGCCATTGTCCCATTCGTAATACTATGCTGTTTTCCCGCCAATCTGGATAGGGGTACTCTGGCAGGAGTCGCCATCACCTGGCTTTCCATCAGCCTGCTGTTGGCAGCCTACGGCTATCTGCCGGTACAAGCCAAACGGCTTTCCTTCTTTATAGGGCGCAATACGCTGGTCATACTCCTTTTCTCACCCATTTTCACCATTCTGTCCAAGGCGTTTCTGCCCGTGTTCGCCTTCGACCCTACGGGGATGCTGTTCCTTGTCACTGCCACCGCCTTCACTCTTAGCGGCTGCATGGGTATGGCGTGGGCTATGGACAAGATGCACGTTTCCAGATTCTTCTTCGGGAAGAGGACTATATTGTGCTGAGACGGAATTAACATCCGAGATTATATCACATAGCCATAAATCAGAAAAGAGGATTTCTCAACTCCAAGCCGACTTGTTTCACCATAATGATTCTATGTTTTACGTTATACATTTTGCGTTACGTAAAATGTGTAATATTTTCGGGATAAAACAAATATTAGGCGAAGTTTTATTTTCCAAAGACAGTTTTGTTCCATATCTCTTTTTCTCCCTACCTTCGCCCTCTCTTCTCCGTGTCTATAGAGAGGGAACATACAGGGAGAAGGTAGGGAGAAGGTAGGGAATGAATAGGATTGTTCTGTTTGTCGGATATTGAAAATGATTTTTTATGTCCGTATACGATTACGATAGGCTTTAGGGCTGACTCCCATGATTTTTGAAAATAAGTGAAACCATTCTTGCAGAGGGTGTTGCAGACCGCATCATCGGACTTTATGCTTTGGGAAACAGCACACGTGAGATAAGTGACTGGATGGAGGAGAACTTGGGTAATCGTGTGTCTGCTGAGACGATTAGCGCCATCACTGATCGTGTACTTCCGGAAATAAAGGCATGGCGTTCCCGTAGCCTAGACAGCGTTTATCCGATAGTCTGGATGGATGCCATTCATTATAAGGTATATGACAGAGGCTGTGCTGTAACCCGTGCGATTTACAATGTACTGGCTCTGGACAGCGAGGGACATAAGGATCTGTTAGGGATGTATATCTCTAAAAATGAGGGGGGCGAACTTCTGGCTGAATGTATTGACAGACTTGCAGACCCGTGGTGTCTGTGACATACTCATAGCTTGTGTTGACGGATTGAAAGGCTCCCCGGATGCTATCCAAAGTGTGTTTCCTGATACTATTGTCCAGCTCTGTATTGTCCACCAGATACGTAACTCCGTCAAGTATGTCGGCAGCAAGCACCAGAAGGAGTTCATGAGGGATCTGAAACATGTCTATGGTGCGGTAAATAAGGAATCCGCTGAGACAGAGCTTCTTAATCTGGAAGAAAAATGGGGTGAGAAATACCCTACCGTTATCAAGTCTTGGCAGGATAACTGGGAAAGGCTTACTGAATACTTCCAGTTTACGCCGGATATACGACGTATGATTTATACTACGAATACAGTCGAGGGATATCATCGTCAAATACGTAAAGTCACTAAAAAAACAAGGGCGTGTTCCCTAACAATACCGCCCTTGGAAAAACTGGTCTACCTCGCTTACCGCAATATACGTAAGAAATGGACCATGCCACTGGCTAACTGGGCGACCATCGCACAACAATTAGCGATAAAAAGTTTATTTTACGCGCCCGAATATACTTTAAAAAGTGGACACTCCACTTCCTCAGCCACATACATGAAACTACACTAGAGACTTTGCCGAATTGCTGCCCCACAACCTGAAAAAGCGGGAACTTCTTTAGGAATCTAGGAGAATCAAACCTAAATTTGAGTTCTTTTGCAAGAATCAATAGGAAATCATTGACTTTTTTCGAATAACCACAGACATTTCAGACGAGATTGGTCAAATGCTTATATCCAGATAATAGAAACGGAAGCCGTCATGTGAGAAAGTATGGCGGCTCCCAATGATGTATCCCTAATTTATTTCTCTAATTTGTCAGCAGAAGGGGGGTTGCATTCCTATACCGACTCCCCACGCCTTATTAGGTCTGTTTCCCATTATCAAAACCAACTTACCACCATTCTTTATATCTTCATGGCTAAACCACGGCTTCTCCCATTTCTCACCATTCAATATTGCAGATTGAATATATTTATTGTCATCCGAAACGATTTTTTGCTTCAATCTCAAAGAGTTTTCCGCTCCCCAAGTTTATTTTAGTACTCGGAAACAAAGGACTGCCAATATTATAAGCTGGTAATCCAGGAGTAACAGGATAAAATCCTAATAGAGAAAACACTACAAATGCAGACATACCTCCACCATCTTCATCACCAGGGATCCCCATAAGGTCATTGCGAAACCATGTTTTCAACAACTGTCTAATACGTTTTTGAGTTTTCCAAGGCTTTCCTGCATAATTGTACAAATAAGGAATATGCAAAGAAGGCTCATTGGCCATTGAAAATTGTCCGACGTTACCTGTATGATCTGGAAACTGAGAATAAAATTCATATTTACTTGTCCCGAGAGGTTCACGAAAAGTCTGATCTAAATTAGCAACAAATTGTTCATTTCCTCCCATTAAAGCTATTAAATCAGCAACATTGTGGGGAACATCCCAGCGATAGATCCAACCGTTATTCTCTCCATAATACTCACGAGCTCCTTGGCCTCCAGAATAGCTATAATTAAACGGTTCAATCCACTTTCCTAATTTATCTTTGGGATGGAAAAAATCAGGTTGCCGAATTGTATACGTTACGGTAACGTATAAGAACAACGCAAATAATAAGCCGACTCTTCATCCTTATCCAATATTTCAGCAATACGTGATAAACACCATTGGTCGTAAGAAGTTCCTAGTGTAACAGCAATAGGTTGGCGCTTTTCAAACGGATGGACATTAGAGTCTGTCTCTTGTTCATAAGGTTGCAATGCAGGAATATAGCCATTTTTCTTATAAAATTCATCAATCCATCCAGATGGTGCAGCAGACCAGGGTGCCAATGTTTTTTCTTCAATTCCCTTACGGCAAGCTTCGTAAGCTTTTTCTAAGTTGAAAGAAAGTCCTTTTGACGCTGCATCTGCAATGGTTGCAACTGCATGATTGGAATTCATTCGCCGAGAATCCCCTGTTATTTCGGGGAAAGTGGGCATCCACATGGTTCCCATTTGCTCAGCCATACGTAAATACGAATCTATGATATTGAGTTCTGTCTTTTCATCTACCAGAACACGCAAAGGATGGGATGCACGATAAGTATCCCAAATCCAGTCATCCGTATAAAAATGGCATTCCATTGTCTTCATGAACTTTACCGTCAAAAGCACTGAAATAACGGCCATCCTCACTAATACATACCGGACGCTCAAAAAAAGCGGTAGAAAGAAGTATACAACACTTGCTTATCCTGTTCGCTACCGCCAGTCACTTCAATACTACTCAAAGCACGATTCCAAAGTTCACGCCCTTTTAAAGCCAATAATTGCAAATCATAATCCGGTAATTCACGTTCCATATTCTTCCGTGCTTGTTCTTCACTAATAAATGAAATACCATAACGAAGAGAAACATTTTGAAGTACCTGGAGCAAAACGAAGGACAGCACAGGAGTTCAGGCCTTTATAGGAAGTATTGGTGCTGATTTTACCATCTTCCAGTATTCCGACCTCAGCAGGGACAACATCCGGTTCAAGATACAGATATACGCGAGTAGCGTTCTCTAATTGTTGGTAACCGCTCACGTGACCTTCACCGGATACTTGAATATAACCATTGCTGGAATTTACCAATAAATCAGCAGGTTTGTCCGGTTGCACATAATTAATCTGATAAAGGGCAGACTGATGGGAAGGTGCG
>ENA-OQHD01000779-OQHD01000779.1-human-gut-metagenome-genome-assembly--contig:-NODE-779-length-10582-cov-2.774653_pt1 | contig 10582 bp, 13 predicted proteins | sample MGYA00242560_ERZ504711 | MGnify/ENA primary metagenome ERZ504711 (study PRJEB26092, sample SAMD00036198) | human gut metagenome | host: Homo sapiens | study: EMG produced TPA metagenomics assembly of... | reverse complement strand
TGGAAGTTTCGAGTCATCGTTACTTTTTTAATCAGAGCACCGTGCAATTTTTTTAACCCCAGCAAATTTCTGCACTCTTTGTCGTATTTTGCAACGAAAAGCACCCTTTGCACGTTTTGAAACCGTGCAAAATCCGTGCAGAAACCGTGCACTTACTCTCTGACAAATGAAAAGCCGATTCATCCAACCACGACTTGACGGTATTGGTTTGAGTGGTCATACATCAAAATCAATTCTCTCATCAATTCATTCCATAAATACGCCGATAGCCAGACGGCATTGCTGTCTGGCTATCGGTTGCTTTTTTAAGTATTCTATAAAAGGAAAGAGATAAAGGCTTACCGTTTGTTCTTATTATATGCGCTGGGGACCCATGGCTTTTGGGCTTCGACCTCATGGCCGTAAGCCTCCAGCTTCCGCAGCTGTTCTACCACATGAGGCACATCCATCCGCTGGACCAGACTGCTGATCAGCTCCGCACCTTCCCCTGCCAGTCTCTGGCGAGTCTCCTCGTCCGGGATCGCAGTGGTGGGCATATGATCGGTCGGCTCGCTAAAATAATAGCCGGTCGAGGCGCTCTGGTAGGCCAAATTAAAAATGTCGTTGAAGGCGTCACACTTTTTGGGCAACTGCTCGGAATATTCGGTCGTCAGGGGGACATCCTCCAGGCGGTTCATGATCTGATACGCGCCCACTGTGATCGTGTGGAACGCGTCCATGCTCTTGAATAGGTCACGGGCGTTCTGCAGCATCTGCATTGTCAGATCCATGTACAGGATAGGAACACCCGTCTCATCGTAGAAGTCGCGCACCATCGGGCTGCAGGTCATATGGGCCGGGCCGTGGAAGCTGATGTAGATCTGACGCTTGAAGCCCTGACGCAGCAGGCTGTGAGCAATGGCAGACAGATAGTTGATTCCCTCACGGACGCTCACCTGCGTGGTGCCGCGGCCGGAAGCGGTGGCACCGGCATAGAAATAAGGCAGGCCGGTCAAAACCAGACCGTCGCAGGCTTCTGCCATTTTCAAAGCATAGGCCTCGCTGATAGTCGTCTCGCTGTCCAGCGGGAAGCCGCCGTGCATTTCAACGGTTCCTACAGGAACGATGATGATGTCATTGCGTTCCAGATAAGCTTCTACTTCACTGTTCAGCATCTTGGGAAGGATGCGCGTACGAAGTTCCATGATTGAAATCCTCCAATGTTACAGCCCGAAAACGCGCTGAGCGTTTCCATGGCAGATTTTTGATAGGCTTGTGTGCTGAGTGCACCCTTGGCAGTCTGTTCGTCCAACCATGCGCCCAGAGGAAAGGTCATGCCTGCGTTTACCATGTCGGTGGCAAAGAACAGACGGTCAGCATATGTTTCCAGAAATTCCAGTCCGAATGCCGGATCACGCAGGATGGCCTGTCCGGCGCTGTTGGCGCTCAGGTCGCCGTACAGATTCGGATACTTGGCGAACAGCTCCGGCACCCGTCCGCCGGGAGCAACGGAGCCCTTGCCCCATTGGTTGCGAGCCTCTTTTTCGGTGGGAGCATCGCCGCTCATCTCGATCCAGAATGTCTGGCTGTGCCCCAGAAATTTCGTCTTTGGAAATTTCTGCAAAGCGCGTTCAAGCAGCGGCAGGCCGGGATCATCCACGATGCCATAGCTGTACCCCACCTCGGGGCTCATGTGGAAGGTGATGGGCAGCTCCAACTCTCCGGCTGTAGCAAAAATCTTTTCCAGAAGCGGGTCGTCCAGGCGGCGATTGATGCACAGCTCGCCGATGCCAACGGCTCCTTCTACCTTGTACGTGGCAAGCCGTTCCGGAATGGTATCCAGGTCCAGCGGGTCAAGATTACACATCCATGCAAAATGTGACGGGTCTGCCTGTGCGATCGCACGGTTGTCAACATTGGAGCCGAAAGGCATCTGCGACCGGGAATTTTCGCTGGTACTCATAAGGACAGCTTTTTGGATGCCAAGTTTCGCCATGTGGGGCAGCATCTCTGCCGGGTCGCTGACCCACATTTGTTCGGTCCGTGGCAGCGGAATACGGGAAAGATGAAGATGCAGGTCGATTTTCTGCAGCGATTCCATAGCCGATTTATGCCTCCTCAGCAGTACCGTTAGCGCGACGTTCTGCCAGTTCTGCGTACATGGTCATCAGTGGTCTTCTGATCCAGATTCGAAAATCAGGCCGATGCCGATCAGCTCCAAAATGCAGGTAACGACCGGCACTGCGTTGACAAGATAGTAGATGTTGTTGACGGTAGCACCGGACTGTACAGCACCGGCACCGGAGACATAGCCGATGGCAGTCCAATGCGCTGGCAGCACCGGTAGAGGCGATAGTGGAGCCGATCTTACGGCTGAAGGTGTACAGGCTGTACATACTGCCGTCACTGCGGATGTTCATCTTCCACTCACTGTAATCCAGACAGTCGGTGACCATCGCCCAAATCAGCATGGTGAATGCAGTCTGACCGATCGTAGCCAGCAGGTTCAGGATGGTGTAAAGCATGACATTCTGGATGGGGAAGAACAGAATGAAGGCAGAGAGCGCGAGATTGTATGCGCTCATAACAAGGATCACGTTCCGCTTACCAAACTTGGCCACGATTTTGGGAACCAGAATGAAGCAGATGATCATAACAGGCAGGCTGCCGAGGCTGGCGATAGTCATGGCACCGGTGTCATGATAGAACTCCTTGTAGATGTAGCTGCGCAGCTGGCTGCTGCCAGTGATGAAGAGCATCGAACCAATGGTAGCAATCATGACGCCAATCAACGGACGGTTCTTGAAGGCAGCCTTCAGAACCTTGCTGTACTCGAACTTCTGGCCGGGTGCGTGTTTTTCATGGACGCGCTCAGGGGTGAAATGGCACAGCAGCAGATAGCAGACGATGGACAGCACGCCAAAAATAGCAGCCATTAAAGTAAAGCGCTCCGGCATGATGTTGGAGGCATTATCGAAGCAGAATACCGGAACCATCGACAGTGCGCCGATACCGACCAGCGTGCCGCCGATGCTGCGCGCACGGGACAGCTTGGAACGGTCAATGGGGTCGGTAGAGACAACGCTTGCCATGGCACCGAACGGCATACTGGTTCCAGTATAACTCATGCCGTACAGAATGTAAACGAAAGCGACCCATGCGTGCAGAGCAACACCGGTAAAGGATACCTTCGAGAAGCAGAAGATGCCGGACAGAGCCAGTGGAATCATGAACAGCTTGATCCACGGCTTAAACTTATCACCGCTCTTTCCCAGACGCCAGCGGTCCGGGAAAGAACCCATGATGGGGTCGTTGATGGCATCCCACAGGCGTGCCACGAGGAACAGTGTTGCCATCCATGCCGGACTGATGCCCAGAACGTAGGTGCAGAAGGTAAGGAAGTAGGCGTCCACGAACAGGTTGACAAAGCTGCCGGCCATATCACCGCAGACATATCCCACCTGATCCAGCACGCCGAAAGGCCGGGTCTTTTTTTCCATGGTGTTTTCTCCTTTAAACAATTCCATTGGTTTCAACGGCCAAACGCTGAGCTCTGCACGCTTGACACTTTTCTGACAAGACCCATGATATCATATAAAATTCGCAAAATGAATTGCAAAACAGGCACATAATATTGCAAATCCAGCAATTTTGTGTTAGAATATTGACAAAATCAACAAGAAACGGTCGTGATTTTTGTGAAGCCATCCGAAACAGTCTCCTTTTTCGATCTGGTTGCGCAGAAATTCAAGGAAACGGGTGAACGCCTAACACATCAGGAGCTACAGCAGCTCTTACTGGAGAGAGGCCTTTCTGCCGGAAACCTTTATCAGGAAATAGAAATGGACTCCGCTTATGTGGATGCGCACGAAGACATCAGCACCTCCCGGGACGAAGTGCAGCTTCACAGCCACACCTTTTATGAACTGATCTACTGCCACAGCGGCAGTCTGGATTATCTGGTCGGAACGCAGCGTTATCGCCTGCAGCGCGGCGATATCGTCATCATCCCGCCGGGCATCAGCCACCGCCCGTTATTCTTGGACCTGCTCACGGAACCGTATCGGAGGATAGTCCTTTGGATCAGTTGTAACTTTGCTGCATCGTTTTCCCCGGCTGTTTCCCATTTTTGCAGCAAAAATCAGAGCATTATCTGGTGCGCACAGCAGGCACCCAGTGGGAAAGTCTGGAGCAGTATTTCCGCGCCACGGTGCAGGAAGCCGGGCAAAATGGAATTGGGATGGGAAGCTGCCATGGTAGCGCAAACCGAGCTTCTCTGTGTTGCTCTTTCTCGTGCAAAGCAAATCTTCCCCCATCCGCAAAGCGAACAGCGCGAACTGCTGGACGAGATCATGCTCTATATTGAACATCACATGACCGAGAAATTTCTCTTGAGCGGGCTGCGCAGAGCTTCCACGTCAGTGAAAGCACCATCAGTCAACTGTTCCGTAAACGGCTGGATATCAGTTTTTACCATTTTGTTACGCAGCGGCGGCTCATCGCGGCCAAAAATTCTCATCCAAACCGGAGCCTCTCTGGAACAGGCTGCCGCCGACGTAGGCTTTGGCGATTACTCCAACTTTTACCGCGCATTCCGCCGAGAATACGGCATCACTCCGGCCTCTTACCGCCAACTGGTGCGGCAGTGAAGCCAACCGCAAACGGCAGAACCATTCAAGAAAGTTCTGCCGTTTTTACATTGGGATACATTTATTCTGAGAACAATCAAAAGATTTATATCAACACTGGAACTTCCATTTAGATATACCACCACGGCAGTTCCAACCACAAATTATCCATGGCCTGTTCCTCGGTCTTTTTAGCACGGCTCTTTGTCAGGTGGAAGTATATCGCTGTACCGATCAGGGATGCTCCTCACCGTCTGTGAACCCATAGCGGTACAGCAGATAGGTCTGCTCCCGGTCGGTCAGGCGTTGCAGACCGTTGTACAGCTCCCGGCGCGATTCCTGCTCCTCCATAATGCTCTGCGGCTGCATGGCGTAGGGGTCGGCTATGGCTTCAATGCGCCGCAGCTGTTCCTCTCCCGGCAGAACATCATCCAGCGAAACACGTTGGTAACAGACGCCGTCCTTATCCTCCGTCAACATCCGCTGCTCAAAAGCAGTAAAGGCATCCCGAATCATGTCCATCATGGCGTTGCGAATGGCAGGAGCCGCATAGGTCAGGAACTTCATGCCGCGCGCCGCATCAAATTTCGGCACGGCTTTCCATAAGCCCAGATTCCCCGCCTGTTTCAAATCGTCCGTGTCAAGATTCAGACCGGACTGTGCCAGATTCATACTGCGGAAAAGGTCATTTGCCACCTTGCCGATAAAGGACTTGTTGTTTTCAATCAGGCTGTCCAGTGCGGCGGCATCGCCTTTCTGCGCCAGCGCACAAAGCCGTTCATTCGTCTGCTTCATGGGCGTTTTCCTGCTCTGCGGCAGACTGCAAGATTCCCAGCAGACCGTTCCGCAGCTGTTCCAGTGCTTCCGGCGTAGCTCCCTCCATGCCCGAAACACTGTCCAACATTGCATCCGTCAGCTGCTCTGCCGTGATTGTTGGGTGCTGCACATCCTGCCCCTTGGTCAATTCGGTGAACATCTTCTCTGCCACTTTCTTACTCATAGCTTCCTGTTCGGCGTAATGGCTCCCGATACCCATTTTTGATCTCCTTGACCGCTGCCATGAAATACATCTCAATGTCATCAAGGTCGCCTTGGTACACAGGCTTTCTCCGAAGGCTGATGTCCTTTGCAGCCTTGGCTGCTTCCGGGGTCTTGACCTTTGTGCGCAGCAAGGTGCTCAATGTCGTGAGCATGGCATTCTGTGCTGCGATACCAGACGCAAAAGTATCATCAAAATACTGCGCTATGCGGTAAGTAAGCTCTGCAAAGCGGGCGTTTTCCAGCAGCAGATTGACCACCTCTGTATTGACACGCCCTGTGTAGAGGTTCTTTGCAGCCTCTACGGACAGGCCCAGTTCAGCAATATCGTAGTTCTTGCGGTCAGGGATGTTGGTTTCTCCCAGCAGGAAATCCGTGGACACGTTGAACAGCCTTGCGATTTTCAGCACCTGCTCATGGGTCAGGGTTCCTTTCGCACCACTAATAAAACGGCTGATGGTGCTCTTGGAGCAGCCGATCTCCTTGGCGAGTTCTGGTTGGCTGATGTGTGCTCTTTCATCAAGTCCGCAAGACGGACGTTGGACGGTGCGGGCAGATATTCCTGTGCCATGTGGTCGGCCCTCCCTTTTTGAGCATTTTTCCTCATTATAATACGCTCTGCCGTTTTGTTCAATATACGGTTTCCTCTCCGCCCTTGCTGTTGCAATCCTGCAACCGGTAAGGGCGTTTTTTCCTTTTCCGTTGCAGTTCTGCCGCTTTTTCGCCCTTTCCACAAAATTCTCCGTATATTCAGGCAGGAAGCCAAAAACACCAGATTTCCCACGCTGGGGACTCTGGTGCAGCGCACGAAACAAAGGAGGAATGCCCTTGAGTCTGTATCAAACTGTCAAGTCCGCCATCACCGTTCGGCAGGTGGGAGAGATGTACGGCATGGGACCCGACCGCCATGGCATGGTGTGCTGTCCGTTCCACTCCGACAACCACCCCAGTATGATGCTGAACGACACCTATTATTACTGCTTTGGCTGCGGAGCCAATGGAGATGCCATCGACCTCACCGCCAAGCTGTTCGACCTGAACCCCCGGCAAGCCGCCAAGAAGCTCGCAAGCGACTTCGGGCTTGACCCGGATAAGCCGCCCGCCAATGCCATCGCCCTGCCGCCGCCCAAGCGTGGCCTGACGGACGAGCAGTGGGCAGACATCGCCTACTGCCTGCGGGTGCTGACCGATTATCTCGACCTGCTGCACGACTGGCGAGAGCGTTACAAGCCCGCCAGCCCGGAAGAACCGCTGGACGAGCGGTTCGTGGAAGCCCTCCACATGACCGAGACCATCGAGCACCTGACGGACTGCGTTGCATTTGGGACGCCCCAGCAGAAGGCCGCTGCCGCCGCACAGCTGCTGTCCGGGTCGTACCTGCTGATGCTGGAGGAGCGCACCGACCGCCTTGCTCTGGCAAAGTGCGCCTAATAGTTTATTCACCTGAAGTGGTGGGTCTCACCGTGAGACCCACCACTTCACTTTTCTAAAGGAGAACCACCCTATGAAGAAAAACATTTCCCGCAACCCCTTATGGCCGGACTGGTACAACGGCAAGAAGATCGATGAAGTCCAGTTTGGCCGTGCCTTTCTGGAACAGTGGCCGCTGAAATGCGTCAACGGTACACTGTACACGCTGGACGACCCGGTAGAGGACGAAAGCGAGATCAAGCAGCGCATCTTGGAGAACATCGAGGAATATGTCACCTCCGGCCTGTCCCAAAAAGGTCACCAACATTCTGGAGACCATCAAGCTGCTGGCCTTTTCCGACCCGTTTCCCATCGAGCAGGACTGCATCCACCTCCAGAACGGCGTGTACCATCTGCCGGACGGCTCTTTTCAGGAGAGCCGCCTGTTCTGCCAGAACCGCCTACCTGTGAGGTATGACCCCAAAGCCGCCAGCCCTGACCGCTGGCTGACCTTTCTGCACGAGCTGCTGGACGATGCCGACATCCCCACCTTGCAGGAGTATCTGGGCTACTGCCTGATCCCCAGCACCAAAGGGCAGAAGATGATGCTCATTGTCGGCAAGGGCGGCGAGGGCAAGTCCCGCATCGGGCTGGTGCTGAAACGGCTCATGGGAGATACCGCCAGCAATGGCAGCGTCCAGAAAGTGGAGAACAACCGCTTTGCCCGTGCCGATTTGGAACGCCGCCTGCTGATGATCGACGATGACATGGACATGAATGCCCTGCCTAAAACGAATTATATTAAGACCATCGTGACCGCCGAGGCCAAACTGGACTTGGAGCGCAAGGGCGTCCAGAGTTACCAGCGGGACATTTACGCCCGGTTCCTCTGCTTCGGCAACGGCGCGTTGACCTCACTGTATGACCATTCGGACGGCTTCTTCCGCCGTCAGCTCATCCTGACCACCAAGGACAAGCCTGCTGACCGCACGGATGACCCCTTCCTTGTGGAGAAGATGTGCGCCGAATTGGAGGGCATCCTGCTCTGGTGTCTGGAAGGGCTGCACCGGTTGGTGCAGAACGATTTCCGCTTCACGGTCAGCGAACGAGCCGCCGCCAACGTGGACACCATCAAGCGCAGCAGCAACAATGTCATCGACTTTATGGAGTCCGAGGGCTACTTCCGTTTCAAGGCGGACTACTCCATCAGCTCCAAGGAGTTCTACGACATTTATAAGCAGTGGTGTGAGGACAACGCCTGCCACAGCGTATCGGCGATCCGTTTCAGCGCAGAACTGCGCCAGAATGACCGCCGCTACAACCTTGAAGCTACCAACAACATCTACCTGCCCGGTGGCCGCAGGGTGCGGGGTTTCGTGGGCATTGAGCCGCTTGTCCACCCCTGCCCGTAAAAAGTGCATTTTTTCACGGAAGAAGTTCGTACAACCTGTACGGTCTGTACTTGTACGTACCTGTACGACGAGTCGAAACAAATTAAAGCGAATTATCGTTTATATTTCAGATTTCCGTACGCCGTACGAACCGTACAGGTTATTTGAAGTCCGTACAGACTTTTTTGTACACCCCAAGAAGGAGCGTGGTCTATGAAAGCCCAATACGGAATCCTGCGATTCGAAAAAGTACAAGGGGCCTGCCATCAGCCCCATCGAAGCCCACAACGAGCGCACCAAGGAGCAGTACGCCAGCAACCCGGATATCGACACGAGCCGGAGCCGCTACAACCTTCATCTGGTGCAGCCGCAGGGCAGGTACCGGGAAGAAGCCGACCGCATGATAGCCGCCGCCCACTGCCGTGTCCGCAAGGACAGCGTGCGGGTGGTGGAGGCACTTGTCACTGCCAGCCCGGAGTTTTTGCAAGGATAAGACCAACCGGGAGATCAAGGCGTATTTCGAGTATGCCTTGGAGTTTCTGAAAAGCAAGCAGAACACCCAAACTTTTATCTCGGCTGTTGTCCACATGGACGAGAAAACGCCCCACCTGCACCTCTGCTTCGTGCCCCTGACTGCTGACGGGCGGCTGAGCGCCAAGGAGATCATTGGCAACCGCAAGAACCTTGTGAAGTGGCAGGACGAGTTCTGGCAGCACATGGTCAAGCAGTACCCGGAGCTGGAACGGGGTGAAAGCGCCAGCCAGACCGGGCGAGAGCACATTCCGCCCCGCATCTTCAAGGAGATGACCCAACTGACCAAGCAGAAGGAGCAGTTGGACGCCCTGCTGGTGGGTATCAACCCCTTCAACGGTAAGAGCCGTGCGGCGGAGATCAGCAAGGTGCTGGACAGCTATATCCCGGCAGTGTCCAAAAGTGCGCACCGAACTGAACCGCTATCAGGTCGCCTTTACGGAGACCGCCGCCGAGAACAGACAACTGAAAAAGAAAAAGCAAGACGCTCTCTGCCTCGCTGGACAAAGCGACGGAAGGGAGCGTCTTGAAGCGTCTGGAGGATGTCAAACTGCGGAAGGACTATGAAGCCGCCCTGAAAACGCTAGACAGCATCCCGCCGGAGGTCATTCGTTTTTATGAGAACCGCAGCACGCAGGAATCTGCGATGCGCCACGATAAGTAAGGAGAACTGCCTATGTGTAATAAAATGTACGAGAATGTGAAATCTTTGGATTATACGAAAAAGTCCTTGCAGTCGGACTCTGATCCGGCTACAATGGAGGTGGTCACTCGAACCAATGCCGTCAAGTCTCCGACCAACAGCCCTGAGACCACTAAGCTGGTGTACACGGTAAAAGAGATCGCACAGATGCTGGCCATCAGCCAGCGTGCCGCCTACAACCTGTGCAACAGCACCACCGAGTTCCGTGTCCTGCGGGCAGGCGGAAGCATCCGCATCCCGAAGGACAGTTTCGATGCATGGCTCTACCGGGCAGCTTGATAAGGAGGCAAATCTATGGCATATATCACGAAACGCGGCAGCTCTTACAGTGTCCGCTACACCTATCAGGACGAGCACGGCAAGAGTTGCGACAAATGGGAGAGCTTTCCCACCAAAGAGGAGGCGGTGAAACGCCAGAAGCAGATCGAGCATGAGCTAGCGACCGGCAACTTCCTGATCCCGTCCACGGTGACGGTGGCAGAGTTCCTGATGGACTGGCTGCCCAAGCAGTGCAGCAAGCACAAGTGGGCACCCAAGACCTACCAGTCCAATCTGGCCCTCATCCAGAACCTCATCATCCCCTATATCGGGGAGATGCAGATGCAGAAGCTGCGGCCCTACCACATCGAAGCCCTGTACGACACCCTGAGCAAGACCCCTTGCAGACAGTATGTGGGCGGCAAGCGGCGAAACCTCCTCGCCCAAGCAGCAGAAGCGCACCCTTGATCTCTATGACGGCTCTTTTGGAATTGCTGAAGGATGCCGACCCGGAAATGAAATGCAAAGCTCCGCCTGGCACTGCAATCACCTGATGCAAAAAATGAGCACTGATTGCAATGCAATACAGCAGCCCTACATCATCAGGACATGGATAACACCAACCGTGCAGAAACCGTGCAGCC
>ENA-OQHD01000777-OQHD01000777.1-human-gut-metagenome-genome-assembly--contig:-NODE-777-length-10589-cov-2.694418_pt1 | contig 10589 bp, 14 predicted proteins | sample MGYA00242560_ERZ504711 | MGnify/ENA primary metagenome ERZ504711 (study PRJEB26092, sample SAMD00036198) | human gut metagenome | host: Homo sapiens | study: EMG produced TPA metagenomics assembly of... | reverse complement strand
AAGATGACAGGCCGGATTAGTGGTGTGGATAAGTGGTCGGGCGACTATAGTGTGGTAGTGGCAGGATTTGATGATGAAAGCGATTATGCCATTGTTTCAAAGGTTGTTCCGGCATCCGAATCGGATAATGATGAAATCCAGTTGACAATGTCCGGCATAACGGATGAGGTGACAACTGTCGAGCTATGTGTAATCAATAAGTTGAGGAAGCGCATTGTCAGTTTGGTGGCAATGGAATGTACTGAAATCGCTGATACTATACTTATGGATGCAGGAACAGTTGATGCAAGTATGTACAATGCCATTCAACAAAAAATTATTCAATGCCACTTGTACGGCTTGCCATGGTCTTAGCACCACTCCGGGTGGTGGCTTGAAATCTGCTGGAAGGACATAGCCATGCTGATCTGGTCAACCGGGCTTCAACGACGGTGGACGTATGAGGGTTATGCCCGGTAATGCGTCAGAAAGTGTCTTGCATCTCATATTGGGTACGGACATCAGCTCGGATTGGCGTATAGACCATTCTCAGATGATAACCTCATCTGATATGCAGTCTTTGATTGGCAACTGGATTGACGATGGTGCACAGCCGTAATAATGATGGGCCTTACTGGTAATACCGGTACTTTTTTGAACAACAACGACTAATTGATATTTAATATGAAAGATAAACAACAACAAACTAATCAATCGGAGAATACCTTAACCGAAATCTTTAAATATGAGGTAGAAGCGGGTGTTTCGGAATATCATGTAATGATTCATGCCACCAGACCGGAAGCGACTTATGAAGAACAGCTGAATGCGGTGGTCGACACTTACTGCCAACTGCGTGAAAGTGAACTACAAGGTGCTGTTGCCATCTTTAAACGCTACTTTCTAAGTGACGCCGCCAATCAGGCAGATATGCTACTGGCGCTTTCGGCAGAATGTTCGGATTGTGCACTCTCCGTGGTAGAGCAGCCGCCGTTGAACGGTACAAAGATTGCACTGTGGGTCTATCTGCAGAAAGGTGTGGAAACACAGGTGCTTCATAACGGATTGTTCGAAGTGAGACATGGCGCCTACCGTCACCCTTTGGGGAGGCGGCTCTTTCAATCGTGCTGCCAATTCGGAATACCAGACCCGTCTGCTGTTGAATGACTATGTGATGCAGCTGATGGAACAGGGCTGTAAGCTGGCTGATAATTGCATACGTACCTGGTTCTTTGTACAGAACGTGGATGTGAATTATGCCGGAGTGGTGAAGGCGCGTAATGAGGTGTTTGTTACCCAGGACTTGACGGAGAAGACTCATTATATTTCCAGTACCGGTATCGGTGGCCGTCATGCCGACCCAAAATGTGACGGTTCAGATGGATACTTATGCTGTAGATGGTTTGAAATCTGAACAAATTCACTACCTTTACGCACCGACACATCTGAATCCCACATACGAATACGGTGTGAGTTTCGAGCGAGGTACGTATGTGGATTATGGCGACCGTCGCCAGGTGTTTATTTCGGGTACTGCGAGCATCAATAATAAAGGTGAGGTGGTATGTCCCGGAGACATTCGCAAGCAGACGGAACGTATGTGGGAGAATGTGGAGGCTTTGTTGAAAGAGGCTGGCTGTACGTTTGATGATTTAGGACAGATGATTGTTTATCTGCGGGATGTTGCTGACTATACCGTGGTCAAAGGAATGTATGACGAGCGTTTTCCGGATACTCCGAGAGTGTTTGTATATGCTCCCGTATGTCGTCCGGGTTGGCTGATAGAGATGGAATGTATGGGAGTCAGGTCTTTAGAAAACAAGGAGTTTGCTCCATATTGACTTTTTTACCTTTTAATTGATAGCTCTTAATTGGAAAAAGTTTCTCATAGCTGTTTATGGTTGTTTGCTGCTCATGCTTGCTGCAACTACGTTTGTAGAGCAGACGTGCAGTACGGATTTTGTAGAAAAGCATGTTTATCATACGATTTGGTTCTGTTGTTTGTGGGGAGCCCTTGCTGCGATGACTGTTGTTGTGCTTGTAAGACTGCGGTTGTGGCGGCATCTCCCGACGTTGTTGTTGCATGGCTCCTTCCTCGTGATTTTGGCGGGAGCCATGACTACGTTTCTTTGTGGCCGGAAAGGATATGTGCATCTTACTGTCGGCAGTGAGGTGAACTGCCTTTTTGGAACAAGACGGCAGGCAGGTTGTAGAGTTACCGTTCACCTTACGTCTGGACAGTTTCCGGATTGAGTACTATCCGGGTACGGATGCTCCTGCAGATTATATCAGCTATATTCACGGTGAGACGCCCGTCTCCATGAACCGTATTCTTTCACGGCAGGGGTTCCGCTTTTATCAGTCTTCCTTTGATGAGGATATGCAGGGGAGCTGGCTGACAGTGAATTATGACCCGTGGGGGATAGGGATTACCTATAGTGGATACCTCTTGTTAGGTGTCTCCATGCTCTGGATGCTGGTCAGCCGGGGAGGAGAGTTCCGCAGGCTGCTGAGGCATCCGTTGTTGAAGAAGGGAGGAATGTTTGTCCTATTGTTGCTGTGTCTGGGAAGTGGGGTACATGCGCAGAAGAGAAGCCTTCCGGCACTGGCACGCAAGCAGGCGGATAGTCTTGCCCGTAAGCAGGTGATTTATAATGACCGTGTGGTTCCTTTCAATACCCTTGCGCGCGATTTTGTACTGAAACTGACGGGAAAAATTGTCTTATGGAGGCATGACGCCGGAGCAGGTGATTGGCGGATGGCTTCTGCGTCCGGAGGTTTGGCAGAATGAGCCGATGATTTATATCAAAAACGAGGCACTCCGTCGCCTGCTTCATTTGGAGACACCCTATGCATGTCTGGCTGATTTGTTCGACGGTGAGAAGTATCGCTTGCAGAAGTTCTTGGAAGGGGAAGCAAGACCATCATCGGAAATGACTTCTCTGGAAAAGGCCATTGTAGAGGCGGATGAAAAGGTGGGACTGATTTTGATGCTCCAAAATGGTACATTGATTCGTCCTTTGCCGGAAGACGGGAGTGTGGAGCCTGTTTCCGATACTAAAATACAAGCCGAATTGCTGTATAACCGTATTCCTTTCAGCAAATTGCTGTTCATGTTCAACCTTACGGTGGGGATGCTGGCTTTCTTCCGTCTGCTGTATCGCGGCCTGCGCCGTTCGTCGGCATTGTCAGACTCTTCCGGTAGGATTGTAGCGCTCTCTTTCTCTTCGCGTTTGGCAGATACTTTTTTCCCGTTTTCTCTTTATGCGGCGTTTCTCTTTCAGCTCTTCGGGTATGGTCTGAGGTGGTACATCGGCGGGCGTATCCCGTTGGGTAATGGATACGAAACGATGCAGTTCATGGCATTGTGTGCGCTGTTCCTGGCTTGTCTGTTTCGGCGGCGCTTCCCGTTTATGGTGCCTTTCGGATTTTTTGCTGTCCGGTTTTGCCTTACTGGTGTCCTACTTTGGGACAGATGAATCCCCAAATCACTCCCTTGATGCCCGTGCTCGTTTCTCCGTGGCTCAGTACGCATGTGTCGTTGATAATGATGTCTTATGCTTTGTTTGCCTTTATGATGCTGAACGGCATACTGGCATTGTGTCTTCGCCGTTCAGCCCGGATGTTGATGCTGCTCAGCCGATTGCTGCTTTATCCCGCCGTTTTCTTTTTGGGAGCCGGCATTTTTCTGGGTGCGGTTTGGGCCAATGCTTCTTGGGGGCGTTATTGGGCTTGGGACCCGAAGGAAGTATGGGCGCTGATTACCTTTATGGTTTATGGAGCGGCGTTCCATGCGCGCAGCCTGCGCATTTTCCGCAGTCCGTTATTCTTCCATATCTATATGGTTGCCGCCTTTCTGACAGTCCTGATGACCTATTTCGGGGTGAACTACATCCTTGGAGGAATGCACAGCTATGCCAATGCCTGATTTACGGGTGGTTCTACCTATTTATGATGACTGACTTGTTTTATTATACCTAATTTAAGTGATTGCGTACTGTCTGCCGATGCCCTATCTTTGCAACATCAGATTTGAATGAATTAGTTAGTCATAATTACGTAACCACTTTTATGAAGATAAAAGGATCCCCGCTTCCCGATGTGATATCGTGAAGCGGGGATTTGTGTATGGCGTGACGGATACTGTGGGTAAGGTTGGATAAGGATACTTGTGGGGCATAAAGAGTCATAGGATGGGGAGGGATGACATAGGGGATGAGCTTTGTCTTCAGGCACAAGATAAACCTTAATCAATAGGCAGAGGGCTTTTCCCGTATGGAGGAGCATACTTTTGCAAGGGATTCATCCGGTTTTTCCCTATAGGCCGCAGCGGGTAGGGAAACGGTTGCCGGAAGAATCTTATAGAGAGTCCTTGATGTCGCTCAATTCTACCAGCTTGTTGACAATAGCGTAGATGGTGAGCCCTGCCGGAGAATGTATCTGCAGTTTGCGTGCAATGTTACGGCGATGGGTAATGACGGTATGGATGGAGAGGTAGAGTTTGTCGGCGATGGCTTTGTTGGTCATGCCCTTCACAACGCAGGTGATGATTTCCTTTTCGCGCTGGCTCAGGGTTTCTTGTTCGCTGTCTTTTTCCTCTTCCTCCTCGGTGTGTAGCAAGTGGTTGATTTTGGAGGCGATGACATCTACGTCATCGCACATGGCGAAGTTCTCGTCATATTCCTTCAATATGTTGTTGTCGATGACGGAGCATACCATAGCAATGTACTTGATACCGGATTTTCCGTGTTCTGCCTTGAAGGCGGGCAGGTCGAACCAGCCACCGAAAGTGGGGTTGATGATGATAATGTCTGCCGGATGCATGTGAATGTAGTTCTGCAGCGATTCCGGAGAAGAAACCTCAATAGGGTGTGCATTCAAGTTGGGAATACGCTTCAAAACAGCCGTCAGGCCACTCCGGATGATGACCGAAGTTTCTGCAATGACAATCTTCAAAGAAGTATTATTGTTCATTTTCAGTTTCCTTTCTATTTGCGCTACGGCGGGAACAAACATATAATCTTCTACCTGGCAGTGGGTGGCAAGGTCTTGTTCGCAGTTGAATATATCGAACAAGACCGCATTCAGGAGATTGTTGTTCTCCTTTTCCGGGTAGTATTTGATGATGATGTTCTTCAGCTCTTTCAGTTTGGTATCTATCTGATTATGTTTGCTGGCAAAAGTGGCGATGTTGTATTCATCCGATAGGTTGCCTTGGAGTAATTGCTCTACATAGGTGAATACGGCCTGGTTTTCATATTCCATGTGGCGGCGTACTTCCTTGGCATATTCATCGAAGAACTTCAGGATGAGGTAGGCTACATCGTTTGTACTGGAACAATCGATGGCTTCGATGAGTTTGCGGCGGATGGCCGGCAGGTTGAAGTCGAGGAAATATGTGTGGGCACGCTTCAGATAATCCATAAGGGCGGGAATGGAAAAATCACTTTCATTACCGCTGTAAGAGTATTGTTCTTCGCTGATAAAGTTGGCTACGGCGAGGAATGTAGGGCAATCGACGCCTTGTGCTTCGCAGACGTCCTTCACGCTCTTGTCTCCGAATCCTAATGACAGTCCGAAGCGGCTCATCACCATTAATAAGGAGTAATTGTCACAGATGAGGTCACTCATCTTGTCCGTGGAGCGGTACTTATGTTGCTCATTCATTGTATGTTATTGTTTTTAATTCTCTGATTCGTGCGCAAAGTAACGGCTTTTATCCGAGAACTGCAATCACTATTAGTAGGTATTTTGCTTGTCGGGAGACGGTTGGAGACTGGTGTTTGCCGAATAAACTAAAAGCTTTAGTTTTATTTAACGAGAGAAATTAGATTTTTGAACTAAATAATTTAGTTCTTTGCGGAAAACAAAGAATGTTATGAAAGGATGACTGCAAAAGAAGAAGAAATCATGGGCTTTTTCTGGGAAAAGGGACCCTTGTTTGTGAAGGAAATGCTGGCATTCTATGAAGAGCCGAAACCACATTTCAATACTTTGTCCACCATTGTGAGAGGATTGGAGGATAAGGGATTCTTGAGCCATCATACGTACGGCAACACGTATCAGTATTATGCGGTGGTCAGCGAGGAGGATTTCCGCAAGCGGACACTGAAGAACGTTATCAGCAAATATTTCAATAATTCCTATCTCAGCGCAGTGTCGTCTCTGGTGAAGGAAGAGGATATATCCCTGGAAGAACTGAAGCAGTTGATACAAGACGTGGAAAAGGGAAGGGACTGAGATTGTTGAGACTCTAATAACTCTGGCTTATGAAAAACATCGGATTGGTTTGTTTGCTGCTGGTAAGTATTTGCTGCGGATTGCAGGCAAAGAAAATCGTAAAGGTACCCTATTTCATGGCATGCAATACGCGTAGCATTGAAGTGGAGCAAGTGACGCTTGGAAAAGATACGACCTGGCTGGCGGTGAGGCTTTATGGCATGCAGGGCGATAGGGTCAGGATTGATTCGACAGCTGTGTTGCGGGCATCCGGAAAGGATTACGGATATTTGGGAAATACCGGTTTTGCCAGGGATGAATGGACGCATATTCCCGCTTCCGGTGAAATGACTGCTGTTTTGAAGTTTAGTCCGCTTCCGATGGATACTGAGAGCTTTGATTTTGTAGAGACACCGGACAGTGATGAAGGATGGGTAATTTATGGTATACAGCTCAACGGAGAGAAACCTCGGGTGGATATTTCCGAACGTTTGCGGAATAAGAAACCGGATGAGGTTTTGCCATTGCCCGGACCGGAATTGAATATGGGAAAGACTGTCATAAAGGGGCAGATATTGGGGTATAAACCGGAGTATGGAGTGACGTTACGCTACTATGACTCGCCTTGGTTCTTCATGTATTTCACCGGTAAGGACTTGAAGATAGCGGAGGATGGCACGTTCCGTTATGAGACAGAGGTGCTGTTGCCGAGCGGTGCTACGCTGTGGATATCCCGTTCGAAAATAGAATTGTTTCTCGTTCCGGGTGGAGAACTGGATGTCACAATCAATCTGCCTGAAATATTCTATTCGCAAAGCCGTCTTTTAAGCCGGAAAAGGGATGGTGTAACGGACAACTGTGTTTGGTTTGAAGGAGACTATGCCGGTCTGAATACCGAGTTGCTGCGGTTCGGTGAAATGAAAAGCTTATCGGGAGCTGATGATTTTTATGCAGATATTTGTGGGATGACTCCGCAGGCATATAAAAATGTATCTGTTCAGGCATTATGAAGATATGCAAAAGAAACTTGTAAAAAACCAAGGATATGAGCCAGGCTTGCCGTACTTATATCCGGGCAAATCTGGATATGAATCTGTTCAGCCTTATCTATAATTACAAGAGTAACCTTAGTTATGCCCCGATGCTTTCGGGCAGGAAGGGGGTGAAAAGGGCGGACATGACGGTGGACAGTACCTCATACTTCAAGGAAATACTGCAACTGGATATTCTGCATACCCCCGAACAGAAATATTACAATTATTATACGGACTTTGTGAAGACCGCTACCGGAAATTTCCGGGATAAGTTTGTGCAAGACCCTCTTTGGCCGGACATGCTTCTTGCCGGGCGTGCTTCCCGTAATCTGAGCAAGTACATGCCTTTGACTGAGGAAGAGCGTCGGACGGTGGACAGCATCGCTTCTCCCGACCTCAGGCAATTGTTCCTGATGAGAAACGGGAGGATGAAGCCGAACTGAAATCAGAGTTGGAAGCTACTAAGGGAAAGACCGGATATAAGATTGTTGAGGTGGCAAAAGGAGGTAGCGGCAGACAGTTTGTTGCAGGTCATTACTCGTCCTTATCGTGGCAAGATGGTACTGGTGGATATGTGGAACACCTGGTGTGGTCCTTGTATGCGGGCCATGAAAAGCCTGAAACCGTTGAAAGAGGAGCTGAAAGAGGTGGATTTATCTATATATTGTCGACGAAACATCTCCTGAAGGAAAATGGAAAGTAATGATACCGGATATACCCGGTATTCACTGTCGCATTAGCAATGAGCAAAGTACGGCATTGGCAAAGCTGTACGAATATCCGGGTATCCCGACCTATTTCGTCGTGAACCGTGAAGGAGATATTTCCTACAAAGCAACCGGATTTCCCGGAGTGGAGATGCTACGGAATGAACTGACCAAGTAACTGTAAATAGTAAATCGTAAATCCCTAAATAGTAAATAATTCCATGGGTCTGATTTTTGTTTATATACTCAAATCTTCTGTTTGCCTGGCGATATTCTATTTGTTTTATCGCTTGTTGCTGGCGCGCGAGACGTTTCATCGTTTCAACCGTTTTTCATTGTTGGGCATTTTGCTGTTGTCCTGCCTATTGCCCTTTGGTAGAGGTAAGTGTGAAGCAGGAGACGGAAGTGCACCAGACGATGCTGACATTGGAGCAGTTGCTGATGATGGCGGATGCAGTGAATGCCACTGAGGCCGGAGCAAGGGCTGAAACGGCAACAGTCACCTGGATACAAGTGGCGCTGCTTGTCTATCTGGCAGGAATCGTTTTCTTTGCCTTCCGCAACGTATATTCGTTGGTACGGTTACTGATGTTGCTGAAATCGGGTAAAAAAGAGGATATTGGCAGCTACTTACCGGGCAGGAAAGAGCGCGTTACTTTGATTGTACACAACTGTGACATCGCTCCGTTCAGTTGGATGGGATATATTGTCATTTCACGGAAAGACTTGGAGGAGAACGGACGGGAAATCCTTATCCACGAGCTTGCCCATATCCATAACCGCCATTCCTGGGACTTGCTGGTGGCTGATGTCTGCATTTTCTTTCAGTGGTTCAATCCGGCATCATGGCTCCTGAAGCAGGAATTGCAGAATATCCATGAGTTTGAAGCGGATGAAATGGTGATAAAGGAGGATGTGGATGGCAAAACTGTAATCAACTATTATTAATAAAAAAGCATGTCGGCACAAGGCTCTACTCTATGGCCAACAGCTTTAATCACAGTAAACTTAAAAAAACGTATCACTATGATGTTAAAAGAAAAATCAAGCCCGTGGGCACGTTTGAAGTATCTTTATGTACTTCCGGTAGCTGCCATTGCAGTGACAGCTTTTGCCCGTCCCGAAGTCTCCGATAAAGTGGAGAAGATTTCAAGCGTCAAAGTTAACGATTTGGCTGCAATTGTAGAAACAAAAGTGGTGGAAAGTGCAGGTGACACTACGAAGCCTGCCGATGTGAAGTATGTACCGGCGGAAGTCCGCAAGCAGTTGAAGGGAACTCCGGTCTTCGAGGTGGCAGAGGAGATGCCGGAATTTCCCGGCGGCGGAATGAGTGCTTTCATGGATTATATCAAGACGAATATGCGTTATCCGGCATCTGCCAAAGAGAACGGTACGCAGGGACGGGTCACTGTCCAGTTTGTGGTGGATGAAGATGGAAGCATCAAGGACTCCAAGGTGCTCCGTTCTGTGGATAAGGATATGGATGCCGAGGCGCTGCGATTGATAAACACTATGCCGAAGTGGAAGCCGGGGAGACAGAAGGGGCAGCCGGTGGCTGTGAAATTTACGGTGCCGGTGATGTTCAGGCTGGACGACGACAAACTTGGAAAAAAACTTCTTCTGCCAATGGTATTACAGTTGAAGGATATGCGGGTAATGGGAAAGAGCCATTGTATATTGTGGATGGAAAAGAGGTGACGCCATCTGTCATGAGTGCATTGAATCCTGATAAGATAGAACGTGTAACGGTTTTGAAAGATAAATCTGCCACGGATTTATATGGAGAAGAGGGACAGAATGGCGTTGTTCTGATAACCCTGAAACAAGGAACTCCGGGTATGGTTATCCGCCGGGGTAATGAGGTGGCAGAGAATGCTAAAGTACAGCATAAGAGTAGTCTTGATTTAATAAAGACTGTCTATATTGATGGAGAAAAGGTTGACTTGGGTACTAAAACTATCGATGATTTAATACCTGCCGAGAATATTGAGGGTATTGAGGTGAAGAAAGAGGCAGGTGGAAAAGGTGAGATTTACATCACTACTGAAAAAACTAAAGCTGTAGAAAAGACCATTGCCAAAGGCAATATGAAAGTGGAAGGCAAAGTGGTGGATGAGCAGGGTGAGCCTGTTATCGGTGCGGCTGTTCTGATAGAAGGTACCACTACGGGAAGCGTTACCGATGTCAATGGCAATTTTGTCCTTTCTGTACCTTCTAAGGATGCTGTATTGGTTGTTTCGTATATAGGCATGGCTACCGGCAAAGTGAAGGTGCAGCCCAAGCTTACGATTACGCTGAAAAGTGAATAGTCTCTAACAACTATGATAAGGAAAATTCTCTCTTTGTTTCTGATTCTGGTAGCTGTGGGGGCAGGGCTTTGCTCTGCCCAGACAGCCGGTAAGAAATATTATTTGGTGGGCGGGCTTTTCTTCGAAGGCATGCCGCCTGGTGTGGGTTCGGACAACGTGGCGGCTTTCATAATACATGAGGACGGCGCGAGACACGAGGTTACGGAACTCCGCTTGCGCAAGGGCATTGTGCTGTCTGAGGAGGTGAGAGAATATGCTACTCCTGCCGACGAGGTGCCTGGTGCGGAAGCTTTCTTGATGAGTTACCGTGGAGGAACGGGGAAGAAGTTGCCGATAGGCGG
>ENA-OQHD01000776-OQHD01000776.1-human-gut-metagenome-genome-assembly--contig:-NODE-776-length-10590-cov-1.890280_pt1 | contig 10590 bp, 14 predicted proteins | sample MGYA00242560_ERZ504711 | MGnify/ENA primary metagenome ERZ504711 (study PRJEB26092, sample SAMD00036198) | human gut metagenome | host: Homo sapiens | study: EMG produced TPA metagenomics assembly of... | reverse complement strand
TCTGAGGAACTGCTGATTAAATTTTATCTGGAGTTATTTGAACAAAAGGAAATGCTTCCTGAATCAGACGAGAATATCAGGCGCTATGTGCGGGAGATGGTGTTTCATCTTGCCGGCTCAGCTCCGGAGTCAGAGGAGGAGGGCATTCCAAAAGGGGAACAGATTGGAGAGAGCCAGGCTGCAGAACTGTGGCTTAGATAGAGAAACGTCTGGGATGGTCGGAGAAGACGGGGACGGTGTTTTTGACGATGAGGATACGTCGTCATCCGGTCTGGAGGCGTACGTTAAGGGCTTTATAAGAGTCGTTTTTACTGTGGCGCTGGTAGGAGGAATTTTGATTTTCCTCTGCAGAAATGTGATAGGGGTAATATCAGCCCGGAAGGCAGAGCAGACTGCGGCGCAGATGCAGCAGGATGACAGCTGGGAGGATGTTTACTCTGAAAGCCGGGAGAAGGATAAAGAGGAGGAACAGGAGGAGTTTCTCAGGAGCGCGTTTTTTGAACAGAAGGACGGCCGGTTATTTTTGATGACAGCAGACGGGCCTTTGCGCCGGGAAAAAATCTGCCATGGAAAGCAGATTCTCTCGTTTGCAGAGGATGGCGCGCTGGAGAAAATAGAGAAAAACAGTCAGGCGGACAGTCAGAATCCTTCGGCTTTCAATGGAGAGGATCAGTATTTTATTAAGAACGGCAATATTTACATCCAGGAAGGCAGAAGCGGGCGGGAAATTAGTGTGGTTGGAAATGGCCACATCGTTTGGATGGACTGCAGATGTCAGAGTCTGTGGTATGTGTGCAGCTATCAGATTCCCAATTCGGATCAGATTAAAATGACGGCTTTTCGCTCTGAGCTGGACGGAGACAGCGAGGAGGAGCTGATCACGGACAGCCTGCTATTAAAAAAAGAAGGACTGCAGTTTTCTAAGGACTGGATTTATTATAAAAGTGGGAATTCTGTTTTTAGAAAGAGTATGGACGGCCTTCGGAAGGAGAAGATGGCTGAGACTGACGGAGAGTATTTTGCTTTCGGAGATACGCTATTTTATATGGATGGAGACGATGTGAGAAGCGTGTCGAAGGGGGAGTCTGACTATCAGGAAAATGGAGAGTTTCAGGTTTCCATAGAGGATGGAGCGATCATTTTCACGGATGAGGATGGAGAGCCTGCAGTGCCAGACGAGAATGGAGAAATCCGCTTTGGAGACAGAATCTATTCTATGTCTGGAAATCGGGTGGCAAACGTGCGGCAGGCCGATATTGTCCATGAAGGAACGGTCTACTATCTGGATGCTCCAGACGGCCAGAGAAAAATCTATCGAAACTCTCAGGACGACAGCTTTACAGGCCTGATGCCGCAGAACGGAATCCGCACGGACAGTTTGTGCCTGTCAGGTTCATGGCTTTACTACAGCGCATGTATGGAGCAGATCGGCGGAGTGCAGTACAGTCAGATTTACCGGGTAAATCTGGAAAATATGGCTCAGGAGAAGGTAGGAAGGCTGTTTCAGGGCGTGGTGACAGCCATGTATGCTTCCAGTCATGAAAACAGGATTTACGGAGAATATATTGATTCTGTAAAAAAGTGGAGAGATTCATGGCAGTATCTGTGCGATTACAGAGAATGGAGAACTGGGAATTATTGAAGATTCAGTTCCAAGAAGCCAGGGAAATGACCGGCTGCAGTTTGCGGTGTCCGGCGGAGATAAAAATTTACTGCCTTTTATCACACATGTACGTATGACAGTGAATCAGGAGTGATCCGAGATATCAGTACACAGGCTGTGGAAATTGAGTGGTAAACGGTTTGAAATGGAGGAAGAAACGGGAGGTCAGGCAGTATGAAGCTGATTGACAGGCTGAAGGAGTATGGGGAATCTGACTTTTTATGCTTTCCACATGCCGGGACATAAGCGGCAGGAGGAGCTGGGGATAACTTTGTTTCCAAATCCGTTTTCTGTGGATATCACGGAGATTGACGGATTTGATAACCTGCATCACCCGGAGGGAATTTTAAAGGAATCCATGGAACGCGCAGCGGCCGTTTATGGGGTGGACCGAACCTATTATCTGGTGAACGGCAGCACCTGTGGAATTCTTGCGGCGATCAGCAGCGCAGTTTCAGATGGGAAAAAGCTTCTGATGGCCAGAAATTCCCACAAATCAGCGTATCACGCGGCTATGCTGAACCGGATGGAAATAGAGTACATTTATCCTGAAATCATAGAGGAATCCGGAATCCAGGGAGGAATTGAACCGGGAGAACTGAGACGGATTCTGGAGGCGGATAAGGAAAACAGGATAGGGGCAGATTTTTTTGACATCTCCTACCTATGAGGGAATTGTGTCCGATATAAAAAGCCTTGCAGAAATTGCACATGAAAGGGGTGTTCCCCTGATTGTGGACGAGGCCCATGGAGCTCATTTTGCATTTTATGAGGGAGGAGGGGAAACAGACAGACAGGCAGGCTGTTTCCCCGCTCTGCTCTGCAGTGCGGCGCGGATCTTGTGATTCAGAGCGTTCACAAAACGCTGCCGTCTCTGACACAGACGGCGGTTCTGCATTTGAAAGAGGGGATCACGGACAGGGAAAGACTGGAATTTTATCTGAGAATTTATCAGAGCTCCAGTCCGTCCTATGTGATGATGGCTTCGATTGACAATTGTATTGAATATATGGCCGGGGAGGGGAGAAAACGGCTGGAACAGCTGGGAAGGCGGCTGGAACACTGGATGGAGGACGCAAAACAGTGGAGCTGCCTTAGGGTTCTGGACGATCATGATTTTGGGAGAAAACGGGGCTTTTGACAGAGATATTTCCAAGCTGGTTGTGGGAATCAGCCCGCAGGCAGAAAAGGCCGGGATAAATGGAACTGCCCTGGCAGAGGCAGTCAGACGGCGTTTTCACCTGGAGCCGGAGATGTGCTGCGACAGATACGTTCTGTATATGACTTCTCTTATGGACTCAGAGGAGAGCCTTTTTAAGCTGTCAGCGGCCCTTACTAAGATAGATGAAGAGATAGCCGGAGCGCTTTGTATGGGGAGAAATGAAGGGACGGAAGGAACGTCTGAAGAAACGGAAAAAATACAGTGGAAAGCAGGGAACATTGACCTGGACGAGGGACGTGCCGCGGCGCATCAGTATGGCGGAAGCCGTGAGCAAAAAAGGGCGGAGGATACGCCTGGAAGACGCCTGCGGCTGCATAAGCCGTGGATTTCTCACCGTCTATCCTCCGGGAGTCCCAGCGGTTGTGCCTGGAGAGATGATTTCTCAGGAAACAGCAGAGCTTCTGTTGAAAAATGCCGGTCTGGGTTTAACAGTGGAAGGCCTGGATTCGGATGGAAGCATAGACGCTGTGAAGGATGAATGATGAGACATGCAGCTGAAATGGAAGAAAGACGTCAATATTAAGGAAGGAATAAAATCGTGACAGATTGTAAAACTGCTGGAAAGACTTTTTTTTGTAATGGGAAAGAGCGCATCGGGAAAAGACACTATCTATAAAAAGCTGCTGGAGTAGTTTTCCTGAGCTTAAAACGGTGACGCTTTATACTACCCGCCCTATGCGGGAAGGAGAAACAGAGGGGGTGGAATACCATTTTTATAGGGGAAGAACAGCTGGAAGCCATGAAGTCAAAGGGACGGGTGATTGAAATGCGCACGTACCAGACTATGTACGGACCCTGGAGCTACGCAACAGTAGAGGATGGGCAGATCGACCTGTCCCAGGGCAGCTATATGATGATTGGAACGCTGGAATCTTATGAGAGTATTCGAACCTATTTTGGAGAGAACGGTGCGGTTCCGATTTATATTGAGGTGGAGGACGGAGAACGGCTGATTCGGGCCGTAAACCGGGAAAAACAGCAGAAAAACCCTAAATATACAGAGCTTTGCCGCCGTTTTCTGGCTGACGAGACAGACTTTTCAGAAGAAAAGCTGGCGCAGGCCGGGATTACGGCAGAAGAACGATATGAAAATCAGGAGCTTTCAGACTGCCTGAAAAATCATAGCTGGGAAAATCGAAAAGACAATCAGAAGATATGCCCGCGGATGATAGCAAAGTTTCTCACTTTCCACATCAAATAGAGTGTGTTATAATGTACGCGAGCAGAAAAACAAGCGCTGCTAAAAGCAGCATTTGTTTTCACCTGATGTGCTGACTCCAAAATCTTAAGCCGCGATAATGAGCAAACCGTCTGCGCCAGCAGACAGTAAGCACGCAGTGCGCGTTTGCGAGTAAATTATCTCAAGCCGCGAGAAGCGGCGCCAGATGTGCGGAGCACAGCTGGATTTTGGAGTTTATAGTGATACGCGGAGCAGATGTTAAACATACATGCAGGAGGAAATCATGGCAGGTTTTAAAGATATTATAGGACACGAAATGATCAAGGATCATTTTCAGAAAGCAATTGAATACCACAAGGTTTCCCATGCCTATATCCTTTCTGGAGAACAGGGAATGGGAAGAAAAACGCTGGCGAAAGCATTTGCCATGACTCTTCTCTGCGAGAAAAGCGACAAAGAGCCATGTATGGAGTGCCACTCCTGCAAGCAGATTTTAAGCGGAAATCATCCGGACGTGATCTGGGTGACTCACGAGAAGCTGAACAGCATCGGTGTAGACGATATCAGAGAACAGATCAACGATACGATTCAGATTAAGCCCTACAGCAGCGCCTATAAGATTTATCTGGTAGACGAGGCGGAGAAGATGACGGTACAGGCTCAGAACGCTCTCTTAAAGACCATTGAGGAGCCGCCGGCCTATGCCATTATTATTTTAATGACTACGAACGAGGAAACCTTCCTGCCTACTATTCTGTCACGGTGCATTAAGCTGAAACTGAAGCCGCTGAAGGATCAGACTATCAGCAGCTATTTGACGGAATCCATGGGAATTTCAGAGAACCAGGCAGATGTGTTCGCTGCGTTTGCCAGGGGAAATCTGGGAAAATGCCATTCATCTGGCTTCCTCGGAGGAGTTTAAGCTCCTCTACAGAGAGGTTTTCAACACTTCTGAAAAACTGTGAAGGAGATGGACATTGCCATGCTCTTAGATTACATTAAAAAGGATGCAGGAGGAGAACCTGATTCTGGACGAATGCCTGGATTTCATGCAGCTGTGGTACAGAGATATTTTAATGTACAAGGTGACAAGGACATGAACTGTCTGATTTTCAAGGAGGAGTACACGGCTGTCAGCAGATTGTGCCAGAACAGCTCCTACGAGGGGCTGGAGGCTGGTCTTAAAGCGCCTAATTGACAATGGCGAAGGCGAGACCTGGCGGCTAACGTAAATACAGAGCTGGCGCTTGAACTGATGCTCTTAACCATGAAGGAGAATTGAATTTTATGATAAATGTTAATTGGAGTCCGGATTCCGTCCGGCTGGAAAGGTCTAATTTTTTCGATCCGGCGGGGATGGACATTAAAACAGGGGATCATGTAATTGTGGAGACGGCCCGCGGCATTGAATTTGGCCATGTGGTGCTGGGCAGCAGGCTGTGGACGAGTCCAAGGTGATTCAGCCGTTAAAGCCGGTGATCCGCATGGCTACGGCGGCGGACGAGGAGACGGAGCGCCGGAACAAGGAGAAGGGAGAAGGACGCCTTTGGAATCTGCCTGGAGAAGATTAAAAGGCACAATCTCCAGATGAAGCTGATTGACGCAGAATATACCTTTGGACAATAATAAGGTGTTATTTTATTTTACTGCAGACGGCAGAATTGATTTCAGGGAGCTGGTGAAGGATCTGGCGGCTGTGTTTAAGACGAGAATTGAGCTGCGCCAGATTGGAGTCAGGGACGAGACGAAAATCATGGGAGGAATCGGCATCTGCGGAAGGCCTCTGTGCTGCCACACCTATCTGTCTGAGTTCATTCCGGTTTCGATTAAGATGGCAAAGGAGCAGAATCTTTCGCTGAAGCCCCACGAAAATTTCCGGCGTCTGCGGAAGGCTGATGTGCTGTCTGAAGAACGAGGAGGAAACCTACGAGGAGTTAAACAGCAAGCTTCCCAATATCGGCGATTATGTAACGACAGACGATGGCCTGAAGGGCGAGGTCCACAGCGTCAGCGTCCTCAGACAGCTGGTTAAGGTGGTTGTCACGGTGGGAAAGGATGAGAAGGAGATACGGGAATACCCGGTGGAGAGCCTGAAATTCCGTCCCAAACGCCGCAGAGAAAGAGTCAGCGTAGACGCTGAGCTCAAGCAGCTGGAGGCGCTGGAAAAGAGAGAGGGAAAATCCAAGCTGGACAATAATTAGAGGAACCACTGATAGAAAGGACAATTGATTTTGAACGCAGAAAACAGGGAAATTGTGCTTAGGGAGGGTGAGCGGATCGACGATCTGCACCGGAACGGCTATCGGATTATTCAGAATGAGAAGGCCTTCTGCTTTGGCATGGACGCGGTGCTTCTGTCAGGCTACGCAGTGGTAAAGCCAGGGGAGAGGGCGCTGGATCTGGGAACGGGAACAGGAATTATCCCTATTCTTCTGGAGGCCAAGACGGCGGGAAGCCATTTACAGGTCTGGAGATTCAGGATGAGATGGCCGAGATGGCGGGCCGCAGCGTCCGTCTGAACGGTCTGGAAGCAAAAAAATAGACATTGTCACAGGCGATATTAAAGAAGCAGGGCGGATATTCGGCGCTGCCTCTTTTGACGTAGTGACCTCAAATCCGCCTTATATGAACGACAGCCACGGGCTGGAAAAACCCGGAGCTTCCGAAAGCGATTGCCCGCCATGAGGTGCTCTGCTCTCTGGAGGACGTGGTGCGGGAGGGAGCGCGGGTTCTCAGACCAGGCGGCCGCTTTTATATGGTTCACAGGCCTCACCGGCTGATTGAGATTATCACGGCTTTTACCAGGCATAAGCTGGAGCCTAAGCGGATGAAGCTGGTTCATCCGTTTGTAGACCGGGAGGCCAACATGGTGCTGATCGAGGCGGTAAAGGGCGGCAGATCCATGATCAAGGTGGAAAAGCCCCTGATTGTATACCGGGAACCGGGCGTCTACATGGATGAAACTTTATGATATTTATGGATACTAGGCCATATCAGGCCTGACGTTTGAGCGGAAGGAAAGACGAAAGGGAAGCCGTAAGAAGGAGGAGAGACAGTGGAGGAACGCAGACAGGAAGAACATGAGCTTATGGAACAGGAAGCGTTAGAGTGGAATGAAGCCCTGAGAGAGGGGACCGGCTGGGAACAGGAAAAGAGGGAAGACAGCTCCTTTGGAGGAAAAAAGCGGCCAGGGAAAGCTCTACCTGTGCTCTACCCCCATCGGAAATCTGGACGATATTACTCTGCGGGTGCTGGACACGCTGAAACGGGTAGACTTAATAGCAGCGGAGGACACCAGGCACAGTATTAAGCTGTTAAATCATTTTCATATTAAGACGCCCATGACCAGCTATCATGAATATAACAAGGTGGAGAAAGCTAGGTATCTGGTGGAACAGCTGAAAAAGGGCGTCAATATCGCTCTGGTGACGGACGCCGGTACGCCTGGAATCTCCGATCCGGGGGAGGAGCTGGTGCGCCAGTGCCATGAGGCGGGGGTGGAGCTGACCTCCCTTCCGGGACCTGCGGCCTGCATTACGGCTCTCACTATTTCAGGCCTGCCTACCAGGCGCTTCTGCTTCGAGGCGTTTCTGCCGCCGGATAAGAAGGAAAGGCAGATGATTCTGGAAGAGCTGAAACGGGAGACCAGAACGATCCTTGTATATGAGGCGCCTCACCGGCTGGAGAGGACTCTTACAGAGCTTTTTAAGACGCTGGGGGAGAGAAACATCACTGTCTGCAGAGAACTGACCAAACGATACGAGGAAGCCTTCAGGACCACGTTTTCCGGCGCGCTGTCCTTCTATGAGGATCACGAACCCAAGGGAGAGTGCGTGATTGTCATTGAGGGAAAATCCTTTGACCAGGTGGAGAGGGAGAGACAGCAGAGCTTTGAGGAGATGACAATTGCAGAGCATATGGAGCGGTATCTGTCCCAGGGAATGGTAAAAAGGAAGCCATGAAGAAGGTGCCAAGGACCGCGGAATCAGCAAGAGGGAACGTATATCAGAGCCTTCTGGAGGAAGACGGAGAATAGAGAAAGGGGCGGCTGGTCTGTGAAAACCAGCTGCCCTTTTTTGAATGGTTTAAAAACCGGGAATACCGCCGCGCCGTAGGCTGGCAGCGGGTAGGCGAAGGAGAACGGCTGTCCGTCGCATTCGCCTTTTTTTAGGAGCGGTACACATGTACGTCGTCGCCCTTTTCATAGAAGCCGTGTCCGCTGTCCAGCACCAGGGTGAAATTGCCCCGCTTGGGGACGCCTACCCGGTAATGCTCCCTGGCTACAGGGGTAAAATTGATGATAAAGAGCAGATTTTCTTTTTTGTCTCGTCTCTTCTGATAAAGCTGAAAATACTGCGGTCTCCGTCATTGGCGTTGATCCACTGAAATCCCTCCGGATCACTGTCTAGACGGGACAGACAGGGATATTTTCTGTAAAGCGTCAAAAGACTGCGGACATAGCGCTGCAGATTTTCGTGAAGGGGCTCTTCGGCCAGATACCAGTCGAGGGCCTTTTTTTCCGTCCCATTCGTGGAGCTGTCCGAAATCCTGTCCCATAAAGAGCAGCTTTTTTGCCCGGATGGCCTGTCATAAAGGTGTAGCCGGCTTTCAGGTTGGCAAACTTGTCCTCATAGCTGCCGGGCATCTTGTTGATCATGGAGCATTTTAAATGCACCACCTCGTCGTGGGAGAGGACGAGAATAAAGTGTTCGCTGGAAGCGTAGGTGAGGCCGAATGTCATCTTATTGTGATTAAATTTCCTGTAAATCGGATCTAATTTCATATATTCCAGGAAATCATGCATCCATCCCATGTTCCATTTAAAGGTAAAGCCCAGTCCGTCATCCTCCGGCTGGTGGGTTACTTTGGGCCAGGCGGTGGATTCCTCCGCAATCATCATAACGCCGTCCCTGCGTCCGGTGAGAACGCTGTTCAGATGCTTGAAAAATTCTACCGCCTCCAGGTTCTGATTACCGCCGTACTGATTGGGAACCCACTCTCCGTCCCTGCGCCCGTAATCCAGATAGAGCATGGAAGCCACGGCGTCCACCCGCAGACCGTCAATGTGATACTGTTCAATCCAGTAGAGAGCGTTGGCGATGAGGAAATTTTTCACCTCGTTTTTGCCGTAATCAAATACCTTGGTTCCCCAGTCCGGATGTTCGCCTTTTCTGGGATCCGCGTACTCGTAGAGCGGTTCTCCGTCAAAGTCGGCCAGCCCGTGGGCGTCCCTTGGAAAAATGGGCTGGAACCCAGTCCAGGATCACGGCCAATTCCATTTTTTTGTGAAGATAATTGACCAGATACATAAAGTCCTTGGGCATTCCGTAGCGGGAGGTGGGGGCATAGTAACCGGTTACCTGGTATCCCCAGGATCCGTCGAAGGGATGCTCCGCAATGCCCATCAGCTCCACATGGGTGTACCCCATGGATTTAACATAATCTGCCAGTTCCCTGGCAGCTTCCCGGTAAGTGAGGCAGTTGTCGCGTTCCGGCCGGTTTGTCTTGCGCCAGGATCCCAGATGCAACCTCATAGACAGCTATTGGGGGGCCTTTACAGGATCCTGATTTCTGCGCGTTTTTCCATCCAGGCGGAATCGCTCCAGGAAAAGCCGGAGATATCGGCTGTGACAGAGGCGGTTCCAGGCCTGTATTCGCTGTAGAAGGCAAAGGGATCCGCTTTCATCAGAAGAGAACTGCTCTTCGTAGAAATGGCGTATTTATAGAGCTCCCCCTCTTTTAATCCAGGCACAAAGGCCTCAAAAAGTGCCGGAACCGCTGATTCGCTTCATAGGTGTTTTTCCGGGATTCCAGCCGTTGAAATCGCCGACTACGCTGACCTCCTCTGCGTGGGGCGCCCAGACGGCGAAATGTATGCCGGCCTGTCTGCGGTATGTGAAAGGATGAGCGCCCATTTTTTCATAAAGACGGTAATGGCGTCCTTCTCCAAAAAGATAGAGATCTAATTCTCCGAAAAATCCCATGCCGAATTTTTTTGTTCATAATCATTTCCCCCTGAATTTTATGGTGTATGACTCACTTTGCCCTGCCGTTTTTTCTATGAAGAACTTTCCCCTATGCAGAAAACGTACCCGGAGTCAGGCGGAAGGGTGAAGGAGAGAAATCCGTTCGATACAGGGAAGCTTTGGCCGGTGAGAAGTTCTCTTACACAGCCGTTTGCTTCTGGGCATGGGAGGGTAAGGGACGCCTGGCAGGAATCGTTGTTGGCGGCAGTAAGAAGTTTGGACCCGTCCTCTGCGGTTCTTAAAAAGCATACTGCCGGTTGGTGAGAAGCAGTTCCTCATAAGCTCCGCCGTGAAGGGGCGGGAAGGTTTTCCGTATTTCCCCCAGACGCTGGATGTGGGAGGAAAGCTCAGAGTCTTCCTGCTTTCTGGCTTCAGAAGGCAGAATTCTGGGCCTGAGGGCGTCGTCGCAGGAATCGGTGCGCCTGCCCTCAATTCCCCATTCGCTGCCATAGTAGACAGACGGAATGCCCGGCAGCGTATAGAGGAGGGTATAAATTAC
>ENA-OQHD01000775-OQHD01000775.1-human-gut-metagenome-genome-assembly--contig:-NODE-775-length-10614-cov-2.427482_pt1 | contig 10614 bp, 14 predicted proteins | sample MGYA00242560_ERZ504711 | MGnify/ENA primary metagenome ERZ504711 (study PRJEB26092, sample SAMD00036198) | human gut metagenome | host: Homo sapiens | study: EMG produced TPA metagenomics assembly of... | reverse complement strand
ATCGATTACAGGTAAATTGCAGATTCGCGGTTCACATGATATTTGTGTTCAGGCAGATAAATTATTTGAAGAAATGGATTATGAGGAGCAGGACATGGTTGTACTGCCGGGCGGAATGCCTGGAACAATTCATTTGGAAGAACACGAAGGCGTGAAAAATGTATTGGAAAAATACTATGAAGAGCAAAAAATATATTGCGGCAATCTGTGCGGCGCCGAGTAATTTTCGGAAAGATGGGCATTTTTAAAAGAAAGAAAGGCGACTTCTTATCCGAGCAAAGAGGCGGAGCTTTTTCGGAGCAGAGGTAGTGAAAGATTCTGTTGTTGTGTCTGATTTTATTATTACAAGCAGAGGTCTGGGAACAGCGATTGATTTTTCACTTGCGCTGATCGCACTTCTTTTGAACAAGGAAAAAGGCGGAGGAGATCAAAGACTCTGTCATCTATCAATGTAAATAGGAGGAACTATGAAATCAAAAAAATGGGACAGTAGCTGCGATTGTAGTGATCATTGTACTGGTAGGAATTGTATGCATAGGACTGCTCAGAGATTTTGATGCACAGGGATATGTCCGCGCGATTCTGAACCAGCGGTTTTTGGGAGATGTCACCGAGGCGGAAGAGATTCTGGAGGATACGTCCAAAAATGGAATTGCTGAAACAGTATGATGAAGGCATTGAAAGTTTTGTTTCGGATTACATCACAAATGGTGTCGAGATAGATTCGGAACTTGAGAAGAAGTTTGTAGACCTGTGCAAAGAGATTTTCGGCGCTATGAAATATCAGGTAAATGAAGCGGAGAAGATCAGCCGCAAGGAATATGATGTCAGTGTGGAATTTCAGCCGTCAGATGTATTTTTACAGTTTATCACATCGATTCAGACAGAGTCAGAAAATCTGAAACAAAAGGCGGAGAACGGAGAATATCAAGGGACAAAAGAAGAGATTAATGCCCAGATGCAAAGCGAATTTCTGAACCGTTCTTATGAACTTTTAGAAACAGCATATCAGAATATGCAGTACGGTGAGACAGAGACAATCGTCTTCAAAGTCAAAAGCAATGACAAAAAATGTGTTTTCAATGAAGGAGGATGAGATTTCCTCATTTATTACGAAAATACTGCGTTTAGATGAAATTCAAGGCTAGTAATTTAGAAAGTATTGTGATATAATCTTGGAATGAGCGTTAGTGTAGATAAGTCTGGGGACTTCTCACATATATAAGGAGGAAATAGTAATGAGTTTACAAGTAGAAAACATGGAAAAAAATATGGCGAAACTTACAATCGAAGTTTCCGCTGAAGAATTAGAAAAAGCAATTCAGGGTGCATATTTAAAACAGAGAAATAAAATCAGCGTGCCTGGATTCCGTAAAGGGAAAGTGCCGCGTCAGATGATTGAAAAGATGTATGGGGCAGAGATCTTCTACGAAGATGCAGCGAATGCATTGATTCCAACAGCATACGGAAAAGCATATGACGAATGTGAATTAGATATCGTTTCACAGCCAAAAGTAGAAGTAGTACAGTTAGAAAAAGGAAAACCATTTATCTTCACAGCAGAAGTTGCTGTAAAACCAGAAGTAACTTTAGGAGAATACAAAGGACTTTCGGTAGATAAAGTTTCTAACAGAGTAACAGCAAAAGAGGTTGATGCGAAATTAGAAGAAGAACAGAAAAAGAATGCCAGAACAGTTGTAGTGGAAGACCGTGCAGTGCAGGACGGAGACGAAGTAGTGTTAGACTTCGAAGGGTTTGTTGACGGTGTTGCATTCGAAGGTGGAAAAGGTGAGAACTATCCATTGACAATCGGTTCAGGATCTTTCATTCCGGGATTTGAAGAACAGTTAATCGGCGCTGAAGCAGAAAAAGAAGTAGAAGTGAATGTGACATTCCCAGAAGAATATCATTCAGAAGATTTAGCAGGAAAAGCAGCAGTGTTCAAATGTACAGTACATGAGATCAAAGCAAAAGAACTTCCTGAATTAGATGATGAATTTGCAGCGGAAGTATCTGAGTTTGACACATTAGATGCTTACAAAGCAGATATCAAAGCAAAAATCAAAGAACAGAAGATTGCAGACGGTAATAGAAAGAAAGAAGATCAGGTTGTAGAAAAAGCTGTTGCAAACGCAACAATGGAGATTCCGGAGGCAATGATCGATACACAGGTAAATCAGATGGCTCAGGATTTTGCACAGAGAATTCAGCAGCAGGGACTTTCTATGGAGCAGTACTTCCAGTTTACAGGAATGACAGCTGAGAAGATGATGGAAGAATTGAGACCACAGGCTGTAAAACGCATTGAGACAAGACTTGTACTCGAAGCAATCGCAAAAGCTGAAAACATCGAGATCACAGATGAAAAGATTGATGAAGAATTAGCGAAGATGGCAGAAGCTTACAAGATGGAAGTAGAAAAATTAAAAGAATTCATGGGAGAAATGAGAAAGAACAGATGAAGATGGATTTAGCTGTTCAGGAAGCTGTGACATTCTTAGCGGATAATGCTGTAGAAGAATAAAAACATTATATTTTTTAAGGAGGCATATACATGAGCGTAATACCTTATGTCATTGAACAGACAAGCCGCGGCGAGCGTTCATATGACATTTATTCAAGATTACTGAAGGAAAGAATTATCGTTTTTTCGGGGGAAGAGGTAACTGATGCATCAGCAAGTGTAATTATTGCCCAGCTGCTATTTTTAGAAGGTGAAGATCCGGAGAAAGATATTCATCTTTATATCAACAGCCCAGGCGGTTCCGTATCAGCAGGTTTGGCTATCTATGATACAATGCAGTATATCAAATGTGACGTATCCACAATTTGTATTGGTATGGCTGCAAGTATGGGATCATTCTTATTGTCAGGCGGAAAGAAAGGGAAAAGATATGCCCTTCCGAATGCAGAGATCATGATTCACCAGCCATTAGGCGGAGCACAGGGACAGGCAACAGAGATTCAGATTGCAGCAGAACATATTTTAAAGACAAGACAGAAGTTGAATACGATTTTGGCAGAAAATACAGGGCAAAGTCTTGAGAAGATTCAGGCCGACACAGAACGTGATAACTTTATGTCAGCACAGGAAGCAAAAGAATACGGACTGGTAGATGAAGTGATTACCAGCCATTAATGTAACTGGAAGAGGGGATGCTTAATTTGGGCACCCCCTTTCCATCGTATGAAAGTGGAGAGACGAGGTGAGAGTATGGCAGGAAAGATAGGAGAAGAAATTGTAAGATGTTCATTTTGCAATAAGACGCAGGCGCAGGTGCGCAAGATGATTGCGGGACCTAATGGAGCCTACATTTGTGATGAGTGTGTGGACGTGTGTGCAGAGATTATTGAAGAAGAACTTGCATATGAGAATCCATCTGATTTTCAGGATATCAATCTTTTAAAACCAGAGGAGATCAAATCTTTTTTGGATGAGTATGTAATTGGACAGGACGAGGCAAAGAAAGTGTTGTCAGTGGCAGTGTACAATCATTATAAAAGAATTATGGCAGAAAAAGATCTTGGGGTCGAGTTGCAGAAAAGTAATATTTTGATGCTTGGACCGACAGGATGTGGAAAGACGTTGCTTGCGCAGACACTGGCTAAGATTTTAAATGTGCCATTCGCGATCGCAGATGCAACAGCACTCACAGAGGCAGGATATGTAGGAGAAGATGTGGAGAATATTCTTCTGAAGATTATTCAGGCAGCAGACGGTGATATTGCACGTGCGGAGCACGGTATCATATATCTTGATGAGATTGACAAGATTACAAGAAAGTCAGAGAACCCGTCTATTACAAGAGATGTATCGGGAGAAGGAGTTCAGCAGGCGCTTCTTAAAATTATAGAAGGAACAGTGGCATCGGTACCGCCACAGGGTGGAAGAAAGCATCCACACCAGGAGTTGATACAGATTGACACGACAAATATTTTCATTTATTTGTGGTGGAGCGTTTGAAGGTCTGGATAAGATTATTGAGGACGCGTATGGACAGAAAATCAATGGGATTTAATGCGGAAGTGGGCAATCACCATGAAGATAATGTGGACAGACTTTTAAGTCAGGTATTGCCGCAGGATTTGGTGAAGTTTGGTCTGATTCCAGAATTAGTCGGACGTGTTCCGGTCAACGTCACATTGGAGATGCTTGACAGAGATGCGTTGATTCGTATTTTAACAGAGCCAAAGAGTGCTATTGTGAAACAGTATCAGAAATTACTGGAACTTGATGGCGTTGAATTAGAGTTTGACAAAGAAGCATTGGAAAAGATTGCAGACACGTCATTGGCGAGAAAGACAGGAGCGAGAGGGTTACGTGCGATTATGGAGAATGTCATGATGGATACAATGTATCACGTACCGTCCAATGATCGCATAAAAACTTGTCGAATTACAAAAGAAGCCGTAGAAGGGACAGCAGATCCGGTTTACAATTCCGAGACCCTTACGTCAGAAAGTGCATAATGTAAATTGGGGACTGGGGGTAATGTTACATTACCCCCGTCCCTGAATAAGGAGGAAATATGGAAAAACAGATACGGAATATACCTATGGTTGCCTTAAGGGGAATGACAATCATGCCGGAGATGGTGGTACATTTTGATGTGAGCCGTGCCTATTCCATCCAGGCAATTCAACAAGTTATGCAAGGCGAAGAACAACAGGTATTTCTTGTTGCGCAAAGAGAGTTGAATATAGAGGATCCAGAATTAAAGGATGTATTTGAGATTGGGACAATCGGAACGATCAAGCAGGTTATTAAGTTATCAAAGAATATGCTTAGAGTGTTAGTGACCGGAGAAGAGCGGGCAAGACTCATTTCTTTTGAGAAGGAAGAAGGGTATTTAAATGCTCAGGTGGAAGTCATTGAAGAGCCGCAGGATGAGCAGGAAGTCGTAGATAATCCAAGAGCGAAGAATATTCAGGAATTACTTTTTAGAATATGCGATGAAAAAATGGGAAAATCCCGAAGGATGTTATTACACAGGTCGCAGATGAAAAAGACATTTCTGGGGTTGGTGAATCAGATCGCTGCGAATGTCCCGCTTGATTATTTGAGTTTACAGGATGTTTTGGAAGAGACAAATTTGAACAGACGCTACGAAGTGTTGGCATTTAAGATTGCCAATGAGATGGAAGTGATGCATCTCAAAGAAGAGATTCAGGGAAAAGTCAAAGAACGCATTGACAGACATCAGAAAGAATTTATATTGAGAGAGCAGTTGAAAGTGATTCGTCAAGAGCTTGGAGAGGACAATATGCTTTCGGATGCGGAGGAGTTTGAGACTGCTACAAAAAAATTTAAAGGCGTCCAAGGAAATTTAAAGAGAAGCTGATGAAAGAAATTCATCGTTTTAAAAGTGCGATGAACAGTTCAGCAGAAAATGGGGTTATCCGCACCTATATTGAGACAATGTTGGAGATGCCGTGGGACAAGAGGGAAAAGGACAATACTGATATTGCATATGCAAAACAGGTGTTGGAGGACGAGCACTATGGACTGGAGGCTGTGAAAGAAAGAATTTTGGAATTTCTCGCTGTCCGTTCGCTAACAAAGAAAGGAGAAAGTCCGATCCTCTGTCTTGTTGGTCCGCCGGGAACCGGAAAGACCTCAATTGCACGATCGCTTTCCAAATCATTGAAAAAAACCGTATACACGGATTTCACTTGGCGGTGTGAGGGATGATGCAGAGATTCGGGGACACCGGAAAACATATGTGGGAGCAATGCCGGGAAGAATTGCGAATGCACTTAAGATGTCTGGTGTCAAAAAATCCGCTGAATTTTGCTCGACGAGATCGACAAAGTGAGCAATGATTATAAGGGAGATACGGTTTTCTGCGCTGTTGGAAGTGTTGGACAGTGAGCAGAATGTAAAATTTAGAGATCATTATCTGGAAGTACCGATTGATCTGTCTGAGGTATTGTTTGTGACGACAGCAAATTTCGCTTCAGACAATTCCAAGACCGTTATTAGACCGTATGGAAGTCATTGAGATCAGTAGTTATACAGAAAATGAGAAGATGCATATTGCAACGCAGCATCTGCTTCCAAAGCAGCTCCAAAAACATGGACTGACACCGGAGCAGTTAAAAAGTCAGCAAAGGTGCTATCTGGAAAATTGCTAGAAACTATACAAAAGAAGCAGGAGTCAGACAGCTGGAGCGTAAAATTGGAGATATCTGTAGAAAATTCAGCACGAGAGATTTTGGGAAGACAGGCAAAAGTAGCATTCGTGTAACAGAACGAAATTTAGGAGAATATCTGGGAAAAGAGAAATATTCGTATCAGATGATAAATGAGACAGACGAAATAGGTATCGTGAGAGGTCTTGCATGGACAAGTGTCGGTGGAGATACACTTCAGACAGAGGTCAATATTATGCCGGGAGAGGGCGAGATCCTATTGACAGGACAGCTTGGAGATGTGATGAAAGAGTCTGCACGGACAGGAATCAGCTATATCCGTTCTGTGGGAGAAAAATATAGATTCCGGAAGATTTCTTTTAAAAAGCACGATATCCATATTCATATTCCTGAAGGTGCTGTTCCAAAAGACGGTCCGTCTGCAGGTATCACAATGGCGACGGCGATGATTTCCGCAATCACGAATACGAAAGTCAGAGCGGATGTGGCGATGACAGGAGAGATTACACTGCGTGGAAGAGTGCTTCCAATCGGAGGATTAAAAGAAAAGCTTTTGGCAGCCAAAAGCGCAGGAGTAAAGACTGTATTGGTACCAGAAAAAAATATGCGAGATGTGGAAGAGATTTCATCCGAGATTACAAGAGGACTGGAAATTATTCCGGTAAGCTATATGGATGAAGTTTTGAAAACTGCATTAATATATGAGGAAAACGAAAATGAAAATTAAGAGTATTGATTTGGAAATTGTATGTGGAATTACGAGTAAGCTTCCGGAGACAGACAAAGTAGAGATTGCATTTGCAGGGAAGTCAAATGTTGGTAAATCTTCATTGATCAATGCGTTGATGAATCGAAAGTCTTTTGCGCGTACATCAGCGACGCCGGGAAAAACTCAGACTATCAATTTCTATAATATTAATGATATAATGTATTTAGTAGATTTGCCTGGATATGGATATGCAAAAGTTTCTGAGAAAGAAAAAATACAGTGGGGAAAACTGATTGAACGCTATTTGCACAGCTCGAAACAGTTGAAAGCAGTATTTTTGCTGATTGATATCCGACATGATCCATCTGCAAATGATAAGATGATGTATGAGTGGATTGTGTCACAGGGGTACAATCCGATCATCATTGCGACAAAACTGGACAAACTAAAAAGAAGTCAAGTCGCAAAACATGTAAAGATGATCAAGCAGGGACTTGATCTCGTTCCAGGAACACAGATCATACCATTCTCATCCGTGTCAAAACAGGGAAGAGAAGAAATTTGGGAATTGGTGGAAAAGAATTTTCTGAATGAAACCGAGGTGGAGTAAATGGAAGATACGCGTCCATATTGGAAAGTAATCGTAAGTCTGGCGTTCAGCCTGATAGGAACTATTTTATTTATCGTCATAGGAATAAAATTGTTGTGGTTTTTTATGCCGTTTGTCATCGGATGGTTTATTGCTTTTATTGCGAATCCACTTGTGTGCTGGTTAGAAAAACGGTTGAAGATTGTGAAAAAAACTAGGATCCGCAATTATTATCATTGCAGTTTTGGCAGGGGTGGTCAGTGCACTGTACTTTGGCATCAGCAAATTGGCAGATGAACTGGGGAGCCTGATTGCAAATTTTCCGCAGATGTATGGTGAACTGGAAAAAGGATTAAAAGATATTGGTGATAGTTTTCAAGGTATCTTTAATCTGCTTCCGGAAGGGATACAGACTGGGTGGAATGCAGTGGTTGCGAATTTAGACAGCACAATGGGAAAATTGATTGGTAATATCAGTGAGCCCACGGTGGAAGCGGCGGGGAATCTGGCGAAGAGTATTCCGTCAATTTTGGTATCAACCATTGTGACTATTGTGGCAGCATACTTTTTTATTGCAGAGCGTGACGAAGTGATTGTGTGGTTCAAAAAGATTACTCCAAAGCCGATTCAACAGAGGATGACTTTGGTTATCGACAATTTAAAATATGCAGTGGGAGGCTATTTTAAAGCACAGTTTAAGATTATGATCGTAGTGGGCGTGATTCTGTTTATTGGATTTGAGATTATGCAAGTCAATTATTCGGCACTTTTAGCGATTTTGATTGCATTTCTTGATTTTCTTCCGGTGTTTGGAACAGGAACGGCAATTTGGCCTTGGGCAGTGTACAAAGTGTTAAGTGGTGATTATAAGATGACAATCATGCTGCTTGTACTGTATGGAGTAACTCAGCTTGTAAGGCAGCTGATTCAGCCGAAGCTTGTAGGAGATGGACTTGGGATGCAGCCTTTGGTAGCGCTTGTGTTACTTTTTGTAGGATATAAAGTGGGAAGTCTGCTTGGCATGATTTTTGCAGTCCCGGTTGGGATGATTGCGATTAATATGTATAAAGCAGGGGGCATTTGATTATATATTAGATGATGTGAAGATATTGATCAAAGGAGTTATGAGTTTAAGAGAGTAAGAAAATATTGCAGATAAGAAAAAGGCTGACTTAGAGAATCATTGACTCTAAGTGCAGCCGTTTTCTTATTTTAAGAAAAGCGAAGCAAAGTTTCATTGGTTTTCTTGTAGGGTTGATAGCGCATCGGAAGATCCAGCCAAGTCCTCTTATCTACAATGCTTTTATAGTGGGAGAACGTGTCAAAACCGTCCTTTCCGTGATAAGCGCCCATGCCACTTTCTCCGAATCCGCCGAATCCATTTCACTTGTGGCAAGGTGAATGACAACATCATTGATGCATCCGCCACCAAAACTGCACCGCGCAGTGACTTTTTTGGCAATCTTTTGGTCAGATGTAAATAGATAAAGTGCAAGCGGATGCGGCATGGAATTGATTTTTGCGATTGCATGGTCAAGAGAATCGTAAGTTACAATTGGGAGAACTGGTCCGAAAATCTCTTCCTGCATGACAGCATCTTTGAATGTGACACGGTCAAGTAATGTCGGCTCAATTTGTAACGTATCAGAATCGAATTTTCCGCCCCACACTGTTTTTTCCGTATCTATGAGGGTCAAAATACGTGAAAAATGCTTTGCGTTGATGATTTTCCCGTAATCTGCATTGGCAAGCGGTGTGCTTCCAAATTGTCTGACAATCTGTTTCTTTAATTCTTGAATGAGCGAGTCTTTGATCTCCTTGTCGCAATAAATGTAATCCGGTGCGACGCATGTCTGCCCGCAATTTAAAAATTTCCCAAATATGATACGTTTGGCTGCTAGTTTCAGATTGGCAGTCTTTTCTACGATACAAGGACTTTTCCCGCCTAGTTCCAATGTGACTGGTGTCAGATGAGTGGCTGCCTGCCGCATCACTTCCTTTCCGACAGACTGGCTTCCTGTAAAGAAGATGTAGTCAAAACGTTCATTTAGGAGACACGTATTTTCTGTGCGACCGCCGGTCACGACCGAGACATACTCCGGTGCAAACATTCATGTATCATCTTCTGTATAAGCGCGCTTGTGTAAGGAGAGTAGGCACTTGGCTTAATAACGGCTGTGTTTCCTGCGGCAATTGCGTCAACCAGAGGGTCAATCGTCAAAAGGAATGGGTAATTCCAGGGACTCATGATCAGACATACGCCATAAGGCGAAGGTTTTCGATAGCTTTTCGAATGAAACTGAGCGAGTGGTGTGTGGACGCGTTTTCTTTTGCAAAAGAGCGTGTGTGTTTCAGCATGTAGCTGATCTCACTCAGTACAAGTCCGGTCTCGCACATGTAGGTTTCAAAGGCGCTTTTCCCAAGATCATTTTTGAGTGCTTTGTTGATATCTGCCTCATGGCGAGTGATACAGTCTCGCAGACGGCGAAGTGAGTCTAATCGATAAGAGACATCGAGTGTTGCTCCTGTATGCAAAAAATGCATGCTGCCGGTCAATAATTTGTTTGATTTCATTTGGTGTCATTTAAGGTTCCTCCTGCTTGTTTTATGATACCTCTAACTATAGAAGAAGGCAAGGGAGGAATGTCAGGAAAAAATGTTGAATCCTAAAAACAGTAGTCAGCTATTCGGACAGTTTTTTTCTGTGTTGAAGAATCATAAATAAAGAAATTCATTACTCTTTGCTGTCCTTTGATATTAAATGTGTGTTCTTTTTCTAAGCGGCGTATCATTCCTTGGTGTTCATAAAATCCATAGTTACAGGTTGTATCTGTAAATAAATAAAATTCTTTTAAACCGGTTTTGTCCATATGCTCAAGAGCTGATTGAAAAAGTATTTTTCCTATTCCTTTTCCACGGCACGAAGAACTTACGGCAAATAATGCAAGCTCTGCTGGATAGGATTTGTTACTTTCACTCAATAATTGCTTATCTATCTCATTTACTTTTTCGAAAATTTTTGATACGTTTCGTCCCTCTTTGGAACGATACAATGACAATATAGATTTTACTTGCAATAATCTATTTGAAAATGAACATTTATGGTTTTGGATATCGTTTACCAAAATAATGCCTACAACTTTCCCCTCAAGTACTGCTACGC
>ENA-OQHD01000774-OQHD01000774.1-human-gut-metagenome-genome-assembly--contig:-NODE-774-length-10614-cov-3.296081_pt1 | contig 10614 bp, 12 predicted proteins | sample MGYA00242560_ERZ504711 | MGnify/ENA primary metagenome ERZ504711 (study PRJEB26092, sample SAMD00036198) | human gut metagenome | host: Homo sapiens | study: EMG produced TPA metagenomics assembly of... | reverse complement strand
TTTGGTAAAAATTGGAAGGAAAAAAATCCAGAGAGCGAGAATGATATTGAACTGGAATCGAAAAAATTGTAAGCAGAAAGCATGGGCAGAATTCAAAAGTGTTGATGGCGAATGGTATTACATTGATAATGGAAGCCTGAACGGAACATACTATAATGGCAGCAAATAAAGCAAATGATCATGGAGAGTTGATGCAGTAAAGCTTTCAAATGGAGATATTCTACGAATCGATTCAGACAGCCTTGATTATCCAGAGGAAAGAGGTGATTTTTTTCTTATTCACGACAGAGGGAATCGGAAATCAGTGGAAGACAGTAACACTCAATAAAAAGGAAATCTCATTTTGGAAGAAATGAGGAGAATGATATTACAATTCCATTATCATATGTATCAGGAAAGCATATGGTAATTAGAAGACGTGATAATGAATATTTCGTTATGGACTGCGATTCAATGGCTGGCACCTGGCTTAATGGAGAGGAAATTCATGGTGAGGCAAAGTTAAAGGAAAAAGATATGATTGCAATCTGTGATTGTATCATGAATTTTGTGTGGAAATAAGATTATTTATAATATACCGGTTTTAAAAAATAGAACAACAAAACAAAGTATAGAAGAGGTGGATTTAAGTGATCACCCTGTTATACTTTGCGCAGATATAAAGAGCCGTAAGGTAAAGAACAACAGGGGATTTGGAAAGAAAGAACTGATTAAAGATATAAAACTTGAAATTCAGGAAGGAACGCTTGTAGCAATTATAGGTGGTACGGGTGCCGGAAAATCAACAGTTATGAATTGTCTGAATGGAAGTGACACAGGAGGAATGGAAGGAAGTATTGAATATAAAGGAATAGATTTGATAAAGAAATTTTCGCAGATGAAATGGATTATTGGAAGTGTACCGCAAGAAAATATATTTAATGAAGAAATGACGGTAGAGGAGCAGCTTATCATGGAAGCAAGTAGATTGCTGCCGAAAGATTCTTCTAAGGCGGAAATCAAAGATAGCGTTAATAGGACACTGAAACAGCTTGGAATTGAGAGTGTCAGAAATAATCAGATTGCAAAGTGCAGCGGCGGAGAAAAAAGACGAGTAAGCATTGGAATGGAACTTGTAGCAGATAAACAGTTTCTTTGTCTAGATGAACCAGAGGCAAATCTTGATCCTGGAAATAAGAGAAATTTGATTTGAGACATTGAGAAATCTTGCACATAGTGAAGGTAAACTTATTTTAAGCATTATTCACGATGTATCTGACATTGATTTGTTTGATAAGATTATAATAATGAATAAAGTTGATAATGTGGGAAGACTGGCTTTTTCGGGCACGCCGAACGAAGCACGAGAGCATTTTGGAAGAGAAATTAAGGAAATTTATAATTTAATTGAAAATAAAGAGGACTCGAAAAAATAAGGGGGAATTCTAATGAGCAACGGGATTGAAAAGGCACCAAAGAGAATCAGTGCTTTTAAAGAACTGAGGATTTTTATTACGGGGTATATGTATATCCTCATGGGTAGAAAGAAAAATTTGGTCATTTCCATGATGTTTCCAGTACTCGCAGCTATTATTGTTGTTTGGATTGCCGGAGAAAATATGTTTGTACATTACGATGGAACAAAATCAGGAAGCTTTGTAATTGTAAGCGCAGCGATTTGGGGTGGATTGTTCAATTCTATACAGACAATCGTAAAGGACCGGCAGAATGTTAAGAGATATTACATGTCTGGTTCAAGACTTAGATGCTATACGGGGTCGAGAGCATTGGTACAGTTTTTCTTATGCGCAATTCAGAGTGCCATTCTGTCTTTAAGTTATATTGGTGTGGCAGTAGTATATGGGAATGATTTGCCTGAAAAAGGACTTGTTACGAATTATCCTATGCTGGAATTTTACATAAGTATTTTACTGCTTATGTATGCAGCAGATGCAATGGGAATCATGATTTCCTGCTTGGTGAGAAAAGAAGAAGCAGCAAATGTATTGGCACCATATATTTTGATTGTACAGTTAATTTTTTCCGGAATACTATTTAACATGGAGGGAATGGCGGATTATATTTCCTATATTATGATCAGCAAATGGGGAATGGAAGCTCTTGGAAGTATTGCAGATTTAAATAATCTTCAGTTAAAAATCCAGAATGACAGTTCCGAATGTGCCGCATGATTTTGAGAATCGTTTTGAAGCGACATCTGGACACTTACTCATGGTATGGGCAATATTGGCTGGATTCACAGTGGCATTTTTACTGATTGGAAATATCCTGCTGCACAGAGTGTCGAAAGATACCAGGGGGTAATATGAAAAAATTTGTTGGACATGCAGTCAGCAACAGGGGCAGAGTACGAGAAAATAATGAGGACAATTACCTTTTGGGAAATTGTCTGAATGCGGAAAGTCTCGATGAAAGTGAAACACATTTTACGCAGAGAGCGGGTTTATGGACGTGTGCAGGGGTGTTCGATGGTATGGGCGGTGAAGCTGGAGGCGAGATTGCATCAAACATAGCATCACGTGTATTCCAGGAAAACACCATGAATTTTGATTCATTTGATCGAGAGAAATCAGCCGTCACATAGAAAAAAGCCTTTGCAATAGCAAATCAGGCAGTAGTGGAAGAAAGAAAAAATCATAGTACATGTGGTACTACGGGAACTGTTTAATTACAGATGGAACTTCATTCAAATCTTCATCGGGTGACAGTCGTGTTTATGTTATGCGTGATAGAAAATTGTATGTGCTGTCGAAAGATCATACTCTTGCGCAGCTTAAGCTAGATATGGGAATATACCATTCCGCGGAAGAAATTCCTGAGAGGAAATCATCAGCTCACAGAATTTATAGGCATGGATTATGCTGGTCAAGCGGTACCTTTTGAGAGTGAATGGATAGAATGGAAGGAAAATGACAGAATTTTATTGTGCAGTGATGGACTTTACGACATGTGTACGTCTGAAATGATTTTGAAATGTCTCACAATGAGCGGTGATGTTGAAAAACGCTACACATGAATTGTTTGAGATGGCTATGAGTTTTGGGGGAAAAGATAATATCACAGTCATTGTACTGCAACTTACAGATAAGAAAATTGCTTAGGGAGAGATAAAAATGCAAGTTGACCGCATGATATCGGAGATTGAAGAGGCATACAAAGGTTGGAAGATCGGAAAGAGAATTAGCACCGGGTCCAGTGGAACGGTAGTGTACGAAATCAACAGAAATTATGGTTGTAAAGAAGAAAATGTTATAAAAATAGTTACGCTGCTTGAAGAACGAGTTTGCTGGGAAGACATGACGGAAGAGAGCCGCCGGAATTATGAGACTCAACGAAAGAAAGCGAAGGAAAAGGCCGTCCAGGAAGTAGCGCTGATGTATGATTTGAAAACATGTGAAAATATTGTCGGTTATCTGGATTATGGTTTTTTTGGAAATCTCTGACACGGATGGTATTTCCTATGTGCTTACGATTCGTATGTTTAAATATAAAGACCTTGATTCTATTGCAAAGTCAAAAGTTTTATCGGAATCCGATATTATTAAAATTGGTATGGATGTGTGCAATGCGCTGGAAGCCTGCGAAAGAAAAGGAATTATGCATCGAGATATCAAGCCGGGCAATATTTTTATGCCGAGGATAAGGATAAGGGTAAGTATTTGCTTGCTGATTTTGGCATTTCGAGGATTGTAGAGAAAGGTGACCTGGCTCATACATATCAAGGAACCTGGCAATTTGCGGCTCCGGAACAGTTTGATGGTCTGACAGGAAGAAACGGGTATGACCATCGTGTTGATATTTACAGTCTTGGTCTTACCTTGTATTATCTGGCAAATAATCAGAAATTTCCATCCTGTAATAGGTATAGAGAAGAAATAGCCCCTATTGAGGGAGTTAATCCGGAATTAAACAGAATCCTGCTCAAGGCGTGTGCACTTTCGGCCGGCAATCGATATTCTGAGGCGAGTGAGATGAAAACGGATTTGCAGATCTTATATCAAGCGGTTGGAAAGCAAAAAAGGGACGAAGAGAGTCAGCCAATTTGATAGCCAAAGATACGAGACGGGAAAGTGCAAAGCCGGAAATCAAAAAATTATGCGACGGATTATGCGCTGCTGCGATTTGTAAATCAGAATCTAAAAACAGAGCAGGCACTTCGAACACCGGAAATACAGGATTTCACAACAGAGAGTGCGATTGCGGCATCAGGAGCAGAAAGCTTTTCACGCAGAGAGCGCTCAAGACAGCAGAAGCAGAAGAGTTTTTCAACGCAGAGAGCACTCAAGACAGCAGAACGAGACTTTCAATCGCAGAGAGCGCTCGAAAACATCAGAAGCAGAAGAATTTTTCAACGCAGAGAGCGCTCAAGACAGCAGAAGCAGAAGATTTTTCAACGCAGAGAGCGCTCAAAACATCAGAAGCAGAAGAATTTTTCAACGCAGAGAGCGCTCAAAACATCAGAAGATTTTCAACCCAGAGAGCACTCAGAGCATTGGAGACAGAGAATTTTTCAACTCAGAAAGCGCTTAAAATATCGAGAACAGAAAATTTCGCGGCCAGCGGCAGAGACAGTCTGAAATCACAGAATGGCGAACTTGGAAGTTTTGTGGCATCAATGGACACTGAAGATGTGCCGATGAAAGGCAAAGCGGAAGAAAACGATGGATATATGTCAGCGGATAGACAGCTGTCGGAACAGGACATAAGAATGAATGCTGTTGCAGAGATGAAAAAAGGAAATAACGAACAGGCTTTTCAGTATTATGCAATCCTGGCTGAAAAGGAAGACTGGGAATTCATGTATCATGATACGACAGAGTTATTTGAAAGCGAACAGAATATTTTAAGACGATCTCAGGATGCAGTGTTCTGGTTTACGAAATGTGCTGAATTCTGCCAGGACAGTTGGACGGTTTCGCTTGCAGAATTTCAGCTTGGAGAGATGTATGCCAAGGGTATTGGTGTAAAGAAAAATTACAAAATTGCCGAAAAATACTATCGCAGCAGTGCGGAAAAGGGAAATCCATATGCAAAAAAGAAGTTTGTCGCAGGAAGATATGTTAAATAATGTGGAGGGAACTTTATGAATGCAAAACAGATTATGAGAACGATTGTATACATAGGTTATATCATAATATACAATCTTATCTTTTTTTATGAAAGGCGGAATGGACAGTTCTGCAGCAGGGTGGATTGCTTATGGATTTGTGTGGCTGGCAATATTGGTTTCTTATATAGCACCGCTTTATTGTAAGAACTATAAGAGAATACCGGAAAATCTGATAACAAATTATACATTTTCCTGGATTTATTCAGGAATAGCCATTTTATTTAATGCCGTGGTTCTTTTGGTAAAAGTGCAAAGTGTTTCTGTCGTATTAATTCTTAATGTAATTTTCTGCATAATGTATTTACAGCAGTTGTTTATAAGTCTCAGAGTGAATTATGAGGTAGAAACAAATCTTGAGCAAATTGATGCGGAAAGACAGTTTGTGCGGGAGGTTTCAAAAAAACTTCAGATGTGCAGACAGCAGACAAATAATGAGGTTTTAAAGAAAGAAATTGAAAAAGCATATGATGCGGTCAGATGCTGTCCTTTAAAATCAAATGATATGGCTATGAAGTATGAAATACAGATCATTGCGCTGACCGATAAACTGGGAAATAAACTGGATGACAATAAGATACAGGAAATTCCTGAAATTGTTCAGGAGATTCTAAAGAATGTAAAGAAGAGGAATGCAATGCTTTCATAAGCGGGTGGTTATTGTGAAGAAAAAGAAAACAATCATAATCAGCATTATTTGTGGATTCGTGATGCTATCAGCAGTCATCGGAATACTATTGTATCTGCATTTTATACCGTATATTCAACTGAGACAGATGGCAGATCAGCTGTTAAACAAACAGTATGAATATGTAGTTGAGGGAAAAGTGGAAGGTATGAACCTTAAACTTCTGGGAAATTCGTTTGAGGGAACGATAAAGGGGGAAAAGAGTAAAGACGTAATCAGCGGCGACTTAATCTACAGGAATTCAACGTACCTTAAGATATATGCGGATAAACAGGGGAATGTTGTGTTTGATGTGGGGCCACTCGTGAATGCGGCAGTTGAGAAGGCCGCAGACAGCAGTCCTTTTATAGGGGGATTTATAAAATCAATTTCCGGTGATGTGAAAATTTCTTATGACCAGATTGAGAAAGTGTTGGATCGGAAGATAACTTCATTAAAAGAGGAAGGTGGTTTCCAAAGAGCTGATGGATAAAGTCATTCATGGAAGTGCAGACGATACATTAACTTTGCTGAAAGAAGTGGAAGAGGCAGATAAACTGTTAGGCGATGATGGATATTAATTTTGAAATAGATCTGAAAGATTATAATACAAAGCTAGTCATAGGAATTCCTAAAAATCAAAAATGATACAAAATGGTCAATGAATGTTTACACCAATGAGATTACATGGTCTTTTCTTGGCAGATATGAAATGAAAAACGTTAAAGAAATCAAAATGCCAAAGTGCACAGTTTCGGAGCAGACAATTGACATCTTAAAAGCGTTGTATTCTACATATTTAGAGATTACAAATAAGTAATTTAAAAGCAGCAGTTGCTGTTTTTAGATAATAAAGACACAAATAAAACATATTCGTGTCAAGACAAAAGAGAAGGGAGAGACAACATATGAATTGTCCAAAGTGTGGTAAGGAATTAAAGCCCGGAGATAAGTTTTGCACAGGGTGCGGGGCACCAATTGGAAACAGCACAACGAATCATCAGGCAGGTATGGCAGGTAACGTACATTGTTCTGCGAATGTATCAGCTGCCCAAACAGAAAATCAGGGATCAGGGATTGATCTTTTGAAATCTAAACTAATAATAAGAAGTTATTTCTTTGGATTCAATGATCTTATGTGGTTATCGGCAGTAGTATGGATCATCTTTTCGATATTGAAGGGGCAATTTGATTCTGCATATTATTATGGCGTGAGTCCGGTTGCAGGCTTATGTGGTATGATCAAAACTTTAGCAGCAATTTTATTCTGTGTGTCGATTGTACTCACAATTTATATCAGAGTTACCGGAGCTGGAGAAAAAAATGTTGATACAGCAACAAAGAATTCAATTGAGATGCTGAAAGCTCGTGCACTTCATAGATTTCATGTTGATCGAGAGCAGATAAGCGAAGTTAAGCCTATTCAGATTGCAGGCGCTGGTGAAAAAATCCGATCGGAATTGGCATTGGAGAGAATAAAAGATTTAAATTTTCAAACTGATGTCAAAACTTTTTACAAACGACCCTATTGAGGGATATCGTATGGAAAGGGATGGCATGCCTAGATATCTTTTAGTGCAGGTTACTGTATATGCATTTACAGATACACAAATGTTGGTATATAATGGAAATGTTGATATTTCTACAGGCACTGTCTACGAGGAACACGTTGCTGAAATTTTCTATAAGGATGTAAATGGAGTAACGCAGGTAGACCGCTTAAAGAAATTCAAGACCGGAATATTTAGAACACGGTACTATACACTCAAATTTGTTGATTTGGATATCTGCGGTATTACAAAAACAGCATCGTTTGACTCAAGAATCGTACCGGATGCGGAGGAGAGCATTACTGGTATGGAGAGCTATATCAGAGAAAAGAAATTTTAAATATCGGGGAGGGAGACCTCCCCGGTTTTGTATATTGGATTTGTTGAAAATACACGAGGCAGACGAAAAACAGTCTGGAGGAATTTCATTTGGACTTCAAAAAAACAGTAAAAGATAAAAAAATCTGGGTCAGGGAAGAGGAGCTTCAGAACATCCCGGCCATTCTGAAAAAAGAATATCAGCTTTTACAGCAAAGCGTTCAAAACGATGATATCTGCGGAGCCTTATTCCGCCTGAAAGACATCTATGAAATCAGCATCAAACTGCCGTCTATCCTGTCGATCATCACAATCAGTGCCCGAATGGAAAGTGACCGTGCCTTTGTCCGAATGTCAGAGACGCAATTAAAGAAAGAACAGGAAGATTTTCTCACAGGGCGTGAAACGCCAGAGAGCGATTCTGAACTGCAGGAGAAAGTTAGAGACATCCTGTCCTGCATGGTAAAAGAACCCCTATCCATCGGGAGCTGGAGAAAGCTTGCCTCATCTATCGTCGAGAATTCGAGTGTATTTGCGCTCGATGAAAATTTGAAAGAAATTCTGGAAAGAACCCTATTGTTGTTCCAGGTCAAACCCAAAAAGATAAGGGAACAGGGGAGGTATGAAGATATCGGAAACTGGAGAAATAAGACCATCGGCCACGGCACGCTGTTCATCAATACAGAAGCATATTGGGAACAGGTTTACGATCTGGTACAGGGACTATCCCTGTATTTTCGGGGAGATGGAAATACGCTTCTGAAAGAGTTTTATGGCCGGATTTCCATTGAAAAAGAGAGCGATGGTTCCAGTGTGCTGAAAGTAGGAGAACAGACGTACCCGATTTCGGAATATATTTATTCTTTTGAAGAGAACGACTAATTTTTTTGATTCCTACTACAGCAGACAAAAATATGCCGAGATCACAAATTATCTGGATGCACCGCGGCGGTTAAAAAATAATCCTTATTATGAGAATATATATTCCATGCTAGATGGAAGAAAAAAATTCCCAGCGAAGAAAAAAAGAACGGCAGATTACCAAGAGCAGTGACCGTGAAGCATATGCATGTCTGAATTGTGCACCTGGCTATGAGAAACCGGAGTTTGTACTGGATGAAATCAGAACTTTTATGGAAGAACATGACAGAGGTGTTCTTCACATTCAGATGGAGCGAGGAATGGGAAAATCCACCCTGGCGCACGAACTGGATGGAAGATATCAGAGAGGAATTCTGCAGGAAGATTTAAAAGCGGTGGTGCGTGTATATCATATTCGTGATATGCAGTTTCGCGAGGAAAATCCGGCAAGAGACTTTTTTACCGCATTAAGTAGTAACTTGAGTTCCTTTGCCGGCGAGCAGCTGGAAATGGATAATGAAGACTATTACATAGACGGAAAAGATATCCGCCAGCAGATGGAACACGGAGGGGATGATGCGCCAGCAGCATTCTGCCAGTATCTGGAACTGTTCCGAGAGCGTTACGAAGAGGAACTGACCGATCACGAGGGAACAGAGGAAGAACTGAAACTGGTTTATATCCTTGACGGAATCGACGAATTAGGCAGTAATGCAGGCTCTGTTCTGGATGCGATCCCGGATCCTGTCTTTTTGAATGCTCTTCCGGAAGAAAATCATATTTATCTGATTCTTCTTTCCCGGATCCAGGATGAGGAAGATCTGCAGGGAACGGCAAGAGAGTGGATCAGAGAAGCGGAGAAAAAAAGCTGGCAGGATTGTACGGTTTGACGGCGGAAATGAATGCTATCTTGCGCTGCTCAAAAAATATCTGCAGAAGAATTACAAAAAAACTGTCGGATGAGCAGGCGAATGATATCATAGAGAAGGCACAACGGAAAATTTTTGTATATCCGGCCGTATCTGGCAAGGGGAGACAGTGTGCTAAAGGCAGATACGAAAATCACTGCGTATGATGTTGCGGCAAATTATATGGAAAAATTGCAGAAGCGGTATTGCGGAACCAGTCTCCATACCCTGCAGCTAATCAGTGCAGCGATTGCTGTTTTTGGATCTGCTACACTGAGGGAAATCTGTGAACTCGTGCTGTTTACCGGAATATCCTATGATGTCGTTGGTGTACTGAACGATATTCTTCCACTTTTGACCGTAAAAAGAGCCGCCGGAGAGAACCGGTATGAATTTGCGAATGAAGCGTATGGGCAGTATATATTCGAAAGTCTTTCGGAAGCTGCTGAAGAAGCAGTATGCAGATACCGGATCAGTCTGGTCAGCTGGTGTCAGACGGCAGACTGGAAAGAAGAGGGTTATGGAAAGCAATGGGGAGAGTATGTAAGAAGAGCATTAAACGTTGATGGCGCTGCCAGACGGATGGACTTTGGTGAGACAACGGAGGAATACGTAAAAAGTCTGATCCATATGCAGTATGACAGAGCACCGCAGACGTATTATGCCAGCCAGATCAATGAAAACCTGAAGTGTGATGTTTTGTGGCAGATCAGACTTCTACATTACGGAAAAATGCAGATCTTATCCGCAGAAGATTTTAGAAAAATTCCCATTCAGTTTCAAAAACGTGCACCCTGGTATCGTGAATCCTGGTATCGTGAATCCGATCGTCTGGCATGTGAATATACACAGGAACTAATTTCACATTGTATGGAACATGGGAGCGTGGACGAGTGGTTTCAGGTATTCACAGCGGATCGGATGAAGCTGAGAGATGATCTTGACGCATATTCTGATGAACCGAGAATGGCTGCTGTTCGGGAGATTGTTGGAGCTTGGAAAGATCAGAAAAGTGCCGTGACGTTTTTTGTAAATCTGGTAAAACAGGATAGAAAGGATCAGAGAGGATTTTTTTCCGGGAATTCCTACGGAGTTTATCTGGAGCAGCTTCTTCCGCTCGTTCGGGATGAATCGCTTAGAAATAAGATTTATGATGTGCTGCTAGATGCCTATGAGATGCTGGCAGATACTGTTTTTACAGCA
>ENA-OQHD01000773-OQHD01000773.1-human-gut-metagenome-genome-assembly--contig:-NODE-773-length-10635-cov-5.384088_pt1 | contig 10635 bp, 8 predicted proteins | sample MGYA00242560_ERZ504711 | MGnify/ENA primary metagenome ERZ504711 (study PRJEB26092, sample SAMD00036198) | human gut metagenome | host: Homo sapiens | study: EMG produced TPA metagenomics assembly of... | reverse complement strand
CGCAAAGCTTCGGTGCCAGCAACCTGCAGATCGTGTTCAAGGTGCTGCTGTTCGAAAGCCTGCCATCGCTGGTGCGCGGCGCGGCACTGACGTTCATCACCCTGTTCGGCTTCTCCGCCATGGCCGGCACCGTCGGCGCAGGCGGTTTGGGCGATATCGCCATCCGCTACGGCTACCAGCGTTACCAGTATGACGTGATGACCGTGGCCGTGATTCTGTGCGTCATCCTCGTACAGATCGTGCAGACCATCGGCGACGTGGCGTCCGACCACATCGACCATCACGAGCGCTAAACCGACGCTTTCATGCTCCTATATGCAAGAATCGGGTCTGAATAATTGTGTTCGGATCCGATTCTTGTATGCGAAAACACTGCTACGTGGTGCGCTTACTTGTTGAGTTCAACAACTCAATCTATGATATAACCTGTTTTTGCTCCGCATTTCCCCGACTCGATGGGAGATGATGGGATTCACGGCAAGGACACTCTACCATGCACCGAAATTCAAGTCAGAAACCAATCAGTATCCGGCTTTAATGGCGGTGATGGTCAGCTCGCCACGGTTCGTGTACCCGAGCGCCGTGAAAAACTCGGATATGCAGGGGCGCACAGTGGTCTCGCTCGGTCCGAGCCGTTTGGCGATATCTTGTTTAGTGGCGCCTAGACAAGAAGGAACAATCCCACTGCCATGTCAGGTATGGTAATCTCAAAACACCGTATAACCTCGAACCATCCAGAACATCGATAAACTACTTCAAAGACAAAAGAGGCGCGGCACGATTGCAGGGGCATTGATGACAGGAGCATTACCAAAACAGCATAAAGCGGCGCGCATTATCGAGCATATCGTCCTTGTACTCGCACTGGTCTGGGCCGGCGGCTGTACCCTCATATGGACGCAAATAGACATGCCCCACAGCATCGTGAACACGACATCCTCTGACGGCACCTGCGAAGTGGCCATCGGCGAACTAGGCTCGCCCATGTTCTTCGGCCCAAGCACCATCACGATCAAAGTCTCCTGGGACACCGATTCCAACGTCATCGGAGCCGAGAACGTCACAGAAATCAAGACGGACCTGCACAACGACGGCAAATCATTGGACTCGGACAACTTCACCGTAACCTGGCACGGCAACATCCCGACCGTCACCACCCACGGCGAGGAACAATCGGACCAGAGCTACACGTTTAACTGGAAATAACCACCCCGGACATCACGTCTCTCCGAGAATAGTCCTCACGACCGAGCAGGCCTCACAGGGGCATAAGCATGAAAATCATGACTATAGCTATCATGCGCACCTCTGACGATAATCGCGTGTGGTCGTTTTTGGCTTTGTTCCAAGGTTTCATTTTTTGGGAAACCTGACTATCACCCTCGTTTTCCACGAGGCACCTACAGGCACCCGAAAAATAATCCGGGAACGTTCCACCACCCTGCCGGCGCTCAGCGTCTTCGCCGACCGGCACGGAAAAGTGCAATACCCCCTGTGGTTTCATGATGTTCCGCCTGGGTGGTGCCCAGAAGCATTCGCCCGGCAGCACGTCTCCATGGCGGACAATAGACAGAACGATACGCGGCCCATACAACCGTCCCAGCCGCCAATGACATCCCAAATCCATCCCGAATCCCACAGGCCTATTGCAGACAGCCCAGATCAGCTGGCTCATAGTCCAAAGCCGCCTGCGACGCCACCGTCCCAATGGCAGGAACGGTCAGCTGCGCAGTATGATTTCCGCCCTGTCGGCCAGTTCCCGTTCGCGCACGCCCATAGCAGACAGGATCGCTTGTCTCCGCGATGGCATGGCGGAGGTCGCCCGTGCGACCAATGCGGAGAAGCGACCGAACAATTCCAAGTAATCGTCCTTGTCAAGCAAATAGCCAAGATCACCGATGGCCTGGTACACGTTCTCGTTAGCGCGCCCATCGTACAGGGCACAATAGCAGCGCTCGTCATGCGCGCACAGGTTGCGGTAGAACACCAGTCTGTTGAAGATGCTGTCCAACCGCTTGATGGTGATGCGCCGCGGCCCGTCGTGCGTGTCCGCATACAAACCGGTGAAACTTTCGGCGACCGCCAATCGGACGGCCGGGGACTGGACTTGGAAGAACCATACCGTCTGGCCGAAAGAAAGATCGTTGGCCAGCACCCACAACGGGACCTGGCCGTTGTGGTCTTCCATGCAATGGCGGATATACGCCTTGCCGCCATAGTCGCCCCTGTTACGCGGGTTGCCGTCCAACTCAAGTATCCGCTTGAAGACCTTGTCGATCAACGCCACGGCGCTCGGACGGCGCTTCTCTCGCGCCGCGTGACTTGGACGCCCGCAGGGCCCGGAGTTTTTCCAGGTACGCGACCTTCGCCTTCAGATAGGCGACCTGTTCGGCGAGCTCCTGCTCGCGCGTCGGTTCGGGCTTCGGTTTGGATTTCGAGCCTCTGGGCCTGCCCTTGGGCCTCGGCCCGAGCGCCTCCGGACCTCCGGCCCGGTACTCGCGGCACCAGCGTTCCAGGGGTGTGACGCTCGCGATCCCGTGCATGGCCATGACCTCCGCCTGGCCATGCCGTTCTCGACGTGGTCGCGCGCCGCGGCGACCTTCGTCTCCCCCACGTATACCGTATAGTCAGGAACGCTTTTATACCTGTTCTTATCTTCCGTATGAACCACATACACCGTTGGATAATGAAGACGCGTTCTCTCGGACATCGATAACCCCCTTTTATCCCTATCTCGCTTATGTATGGCAGATACACCTCGGAAAAGCGTACTTAGGGGGTATGAGAACAGCTGTCATGACAACCTGACCTGCCATATATAAGCGAGATGTCTCAGGATAAAGCACGGAATCTACCATACGTAAGCGGGATAACCAAGCTTAAGCGCTCGTACGACACATTTTTGTGCACAAGACATCCCTCCGCAAGCGTCATCCGACCGCCTGGTGGCACGTTTCATATGCACAGAGAAAACACAGCCCGCAAACACCACACTCGAAGCATGACGCCAGTGGCTTTAAGGTAGAACCACGCCGATTCTGCTTGCTGATTAAGGTAGGCGATACGGGCTTTCTCTGGCATTCGTTGTCGACGGAAGCCCATTTGGCGGATCGCATGTTCCTCCTTTTCGGGTATGGAGGGAGTGTTCGGGCACTGGAGTGAGCATAACGTAATCATGAGAGAGCAGACAAAATAACTACGGCAGCTTCGATCTTGCGCGTTCCGCCCCTCTCGGTCTTCCCTCGGCGCATCTCTACGAAGTGCTTGACGGTACTTTCTTCCAAGGTGAAATCAGCTACTGGGGCAAGTGTTTCTGTATCTGTGCATTCTTGGACCATCCGTGTTCATGATCAGTCTCGGGTCGAATCTGGTCTTCTCCGACGCCAACCCTCGCAAGATTGTAAAACGAGGCTGCACCACGCTCATCGCTTTTCTTCTGTTGAATATCGTGCGCGATGGGATTCCCGATGTAGTCGTTGCATTGACTGGCCACCCCAGTACTCTCGACACGTTTGGATACGATATTTTTGCGTCCGATATTCTGGGATTTGCGGGTTTCGTATTCCTGTTTTTTTACGCACTTGTCAAACATTTTCACATTGTTTCATTGGCTACGCCGCTGATTTCGTTATGCATGTTGACGGTTAACGATCTGATTCCGCCATTGCACAATGTCCATTGGACTTTACGTGCAGAAGCGGCTTGTCGCACGCGCTTCTAAAGCCTGATTTCGCATGCGCACATCCGCAAAGTCACGCAAATACTAGTTAGCGCAACACTACTTGGTGAGATTTGTTCCCGATGTTTTCCGTATAGTACCTTAGGTCACCCCTTTTTGGTATTTTCTTCTGTTAGATATGCCACACGAGGAATATCTTTTCGGAGTATACGAGATTAGGGAAAATATGGTCAACCACCATAAAATGATTAATGCTGCAATCGCAACGCTTGCGACTTGCGCCATGTTGCTGCCGGTAGTAGGCAGCGCCAATGCTAATGAATCCTCGAATACCGCCGTACTTGGTGCCGGCTATACGGCCACCAAGATTTCGCACCCCAATGCAGGGCTGGGCGAAGACGACGGTATCGTAAACGTTTTGAACGGTGAATCCATTGATGATCTCACGCAGGGTTTGCCCGAGCGTGGTCAGAACTATTCATGGGCTTCGGCCGGCTACGGCGACTGGATGTATGTGGGCACCTGCTATTCCGCAATGGGTTCCACGCTGAAATACATGGCTAACACCATGGGCACCAAGTATGCCAGCATCAAGGCCGCTTTGGATGTTGCGTTCAACGGCGAGCTGTTCCTCGACAATGGCGAGAACCACAGCTTGCTGCTCAAGATCAACGTCAAGACCGGTGAAGTGAAGATCATCGTCAATGCGATTGGCGGAGAGCATGCGGTCAACGGCTATCGTGCAGCCGTTGAATTCCATGACAAGCTGTACTTTGCTGCCGCCGCAAAGGGTCAGCCGTACCTGCTGGAAGTTGATCCGAACAGTGGTGATGCCACTGAAATCGTGTATCGTTCCGCTGCCATGACCACTGGTCTGAAGAAGGGCTACACTGCTGGTATCCGTGGTTTGACCGTGGTCAACAATCAGCTTATCGCCAGCATGATCACCGATAACGGTGCCACTATTGTGGCTTCTTCCAACCCGTCAGCAGGCCAGGATTCTTTCGCCACTATCGCTACCCAGACCGAGGGCCTGTACAACTATCCGGCATGCGCTGTAACTGATGGAGTGTTCGGTGGATGTGTGTGGGATATGGTCGGCTTCAAGGGCAATCTCTATGTCACTATGGTGACTGGAACCGCGAAGAACAACAAGCAATCCTTCGCACTCGTGCGCGGCACGCAAGATAAGGAAACCGGCAAGTGGACCTTCAAGCCGCTGGTCGGCGATCCGGCAGACGGCGCCAAGTACGAGTGGGGTTTCGGAGCGAGTCGTTCCGGCGCAGCCAACATGGTGGTATACAAGGGCCACCTGTACATCGGCGGCTACAACGATCCGATGAACGCTTTGGAGAAGGCCATGCAGATGGATTTCTCCGACCTGTACAAGGATCTGGAGAGCCCGGTCAACCTGTGGCGTATGGACGTTGACGAAGACGGCAACGAAAACTTCGAAATGCTCGCCGGCGAAGCCAACAACAAGTACTTCGGCGATTCCAAAGGCACCATCGATGGCAATACCATGCTGTCCGGCTTGGGCGACAGCGACGAGCAGAGCCGTCACCTGAACCAGTATGTGTGGCGTATGCAGTCCTACAACGGCAAGCTGTACGTCGGCACCTTCGACATCAGTGATCTTGCATACCCGGCAACCCAGTTCGCCAACGGCGACATTCTGAAGCGTACTCCGGAAGAGTGGAAGAAGCAGATCGAATACATCAAGATCTTCTTCGACTCTCTGAAGAAGAATGACCAGAACGGCACTTCCGGTACTATCGGCACGGACTCTCAGGAAGCCTCCAAGCCTTCCGAGTCCGAATCTCAGGAAACCACCAAGCCGAGCGATGATGACATCATGCCGTTGAACGAAGGCGAAGCGTCTGAGAGCGATCAAGCTGCACAGGCAGTTGAAGAAGCCGGCAAGACCGACGAAGTGGCCGCTGACGTGGCTACCATGCAGCAGCTGCTGGAGGACATGGGCGCTGATCTCAACTCCAAGCAGACCGACGTGGTCTCCCCTGACGGTGTCGCTCCGCAGGCCGCTGAAACCTACACGCTCGACGATCGTTACCAGTTCCTCGCATCCCTGCAGCGGCTGCTCGACCTGTACAACAAGAACAAGCAGTATCTGCCGGAATTCATTACCAACGAGCTCGACAAGTGGCTTACCGAAGAGAATCTGGAGAACTTCATCGACTTCGTGGGCGTGCTCAGCTACCTGCATTACTCCAACGATGAGACTCGTGGCTTTGACCTGATCGTCTCCTCCGATGGCACGAACTTCCAGACCATCAGCCGTAACGGTTTCGGAGATAACAACAACCACGGTCTACGCGTGTTCGCCGTCACCGATTCCGGTCTGGCAATTGGCACCGCAAACCCGTACCATGGCACTCAGGTGTGGCTGCTGAATGATGGTGAAATCAAGAATGCTGAGCTGACGAATGGCGATGCATTCGACTACGACAAGTATGATAGCGATAAGAAGAGCGCCAACGCCAACGGTCTGACCGTTGGCATCAACCCCAATGGCAATACCGTGGAAGACGTGCAGTACGACTACCAGTCACTGACCGCCGGCACGGATTACACCGTGGCCGATGACGGTTCCATCGTGTTGAGCAGCGCATTCCTCAATGGTCGCGAAACCGGCAGCACCGGTTCTGTGGTGGTGTTCTACAACCAGGGTGCACGCGTGCGTTTCACTGTGGCCATCAAGGACAGCACTCCGAACGCACCGAAGAAGGATGATGACAAGCAGAATACGAAGCCTGCCGCACACAAGAAGGCAAACACTGCCAACACCGGTTCCAACGTAATCGGCGTTGTTGTGGTGGTCGCTGTTCTGGTTGTCGCAGCAGGGGCATTGTTCGTGTTCAAGCGCAAGCGTTCCTGAATTGCCAGAGCCTGTTCTTAGGACTCATTCCTAAGTTCGTCCGCATATAACAATCCCGTATGATCCGGTTCGCCGGAATCATGCGGGATTTTTTATTTTGCAGGAATCGCCCATCTCACGTCATGTCAAACTGCCATCACAAGCTGATTTCAATGTGCGATATGCAACCATGTGGAAGTTCCGATACGGGACCCATTGAAAATGGCACGCAATCCTACAAATAACAGATTCACCACAAGCCACAGCAACGCCATACGCAGCGCGGAAGACGCCTGCATCGCATCGCATATCCAACCAATCACAGCAAGACAGGGCACATATATTGCAGCCGTCGCCGTACACGTCAATGCAAGATACCGGTAATCCCCTGCCCCAATCAGAATGCCATCAACAGCCCACATCCAACCAGCCAACGGCAATGTCACGCCAACAACCACCATACCGACAGTGAGCAAATGCTGGATCTCAATCGACTGAGAAAACAGCGGGGACGCGCACCATCCGGCAATCATCAAACCAATACCGATTACCGTTCCTCCGCATAATCCTGCCTTGCCAGCGATTCTCGTCAAACGCATGGCTTCATCCTCTTGACGGGCACCAATCTGCGCGGCAACCAACGTCTGACCGGCAATACCAATGGCATCAAGCATGTTCAACACGAAATTCCAACTGGAATTCACCACCTGATACGCAGCCAACACTTCCACGCCCATATGCGTAGCCAGCACCACATTCGCCACCAGGCATGCGCGCAACGCAAGCGTGCGCAAGAACAACACCGCACCATCGCCAGCACTGTTCAACACTCCTGACAAACGCGGCCGTAAACGGGCACCTTCCGCACGAGTCCACAACATCGCAGGAACAATAAGCAACACTGCCATGAACCATTGCGAAATCAGCGTGGCCACTCCAGACCCAAACACACCCCAACCGAATCCGAGAATAAACAGCAGATCCAGCAACGTATTGAGTATCGCACCCAGCGTAGCAGCTACCAACGTGATGCGAACCTTCTGCAGTCCGCGGAAAATACCGTTGGCCGCATACACCAGCAACATGCCGGGAATACCGAACACCACTGCGCGAACATAGTCAACCGCGTTATGCAGCACACTCCCTTGGGCTCCCATGGCCATGCACAACGGGCGTGCAATAACGAACAGCGCCACAGACACCACCACGCCAATGATTCCAGCCAACCACAGGCCATCAATGCCTGCTTCCAAGCCTTCTCTCCGCTTGCCGGCGCCCAAAAGACGTCCCACCTGCGATGTGGTGCTATACGCAAGGAACACACATAGCCCCACAACAGTGAGCACAATGGTTGACCCGACCGACAGACCTGCGAGCGCCCGCCCGCCAATATGTCCGACGATGGCGGTGTCGATGAGTACGAATGCTGGTTCGGCGATAAGTTGCCCGAATGTTGGTATGGCCAGTGTGAGAATGGTGCTGATGGTGGTGCATGATGCGTTGTTTGCGGTATCTGTTTCGTGAGTATTCTGCGAAGTTGATGTGGTCATAATCGTAAGCGTCTGGCGTGTTGGGGACTACATGTGCAGTGTAAGGTCACGTGTTTCGCTGTTGTTGTTGATTGCTCAGATTATGACTATGTCTGTTTTGCGCTGTTGAGAATGTCATTGAAGGTTTTCGCTGATTGTCTGCATGAAGGTAGAGGGGCTTATAATTCCCGAACCGCTCGTGACGCATAGTCCAAGCTCCTGCGAGACCCATTCGATCCCATCCAAACCCTAGTGGATTCCCCAATCCGCCTTCGCAGTAATACTTCATGTGACCGTCGAACTTATCCCCGAACGCGTCAATGGGCTACCGCCTGGTCTCAAGCCCATGAGACACTAGGAACCATGACTACAGTTATCATGCATACCTCTGATGATAATCGCATGTGGTCGTTTTTGGCTTTTTTCCAAGGTTTTCCGTTCTTGGGAAATCTGCCGATTACCCTCGTTTTCCACAAGGCACCTACAGGCACCCGAAAATAATCTCGACTGACTCTCCCCTCACCGACCATACCGGCCGGTTCATGATTTTCATTCGAGACTTCCCGTTGACGATAGGCGCCCGAGCCCATACCGCCATCCAAGGGGGAAGTCAATGGAAAACACACGCACGAGGAAGCGCAGGAGATGGGGATCGGTGATCGTCCGCAAGGACGCGGACGGCAACCCGACCAGTTTCCAGGCGCGATACGTCAACCCGCTCGACCCGTCCAAGAAGGTCGGACGGAACTTCGGACTGGAATATGAGACGGAGGCATACAGGTGGCTCGATGAGGAGCACTACCTCGTCACGCTCCACAACAAGGGCATCCGCCAATGGGTCCACCCATCGCAGCGAGGCACCGATACCATGCCCACATTCAGGGAATACGCCAAAGACTACTTCGACAAATACCGCAAACCGGACGGCAGCAAGCTCTCCGGACGATCCAACCGGTGCAACGAGATCGTGCTGCGCCGGCTCAACAAGACGTTCGGAGACATCCCGCTCGACCGCATCACCAGACAGATGGTCGACGAATGGTATACGACAGCCAGGAACGAGCTGACGGCCTGGACGTTCGAGCAGGCCGCGCGCACGCTCAAACGGATCATGCTCGCCGCAGCGACCGAGCAGAACGACGGGACGCCGCCGCTCATCCCAGCGAGCCCATGCCGGTACCGCGTCATCAAACCGCAGTCCAAGCGACGGGACCAGCCGCCTATCACCGCCGACGAGATCAAAAGGCTGGCAGACCTGTTCCCCGACTACTACCGGCTCACCCTCTGGCTCTCCCTCCTGGTCGGCGGACTACGCCTCGGCGAGGTATGCGCCCTGCAGCTCAGGGACATCGACCTGGAGAACCTGCAGCTCCATGTCCGTCACTCCGTCAACCGCGGCCCCGACGACAGGGGCAAATACCGGTTGTGCGAGCCGAAGACCAAAAGCAGCAAGCGGGTCGTGCCGATCCCCAAACCGCTCGCCCCGCTCATCGAGGACCACATCAGCCAGTTCTGCAAGGACCACAAGCCCGACACCATGCTGTTCCACTCGCCCATGCTGGACGAATGGCTGCTCCCGCCCACGACCATCGAGCGGACGTTCCGCATGGCCCGCGAAAAGATCGGCCGCCCCGACATCACCTTCCACTCATTGCGCGCCACGCACGCCACCATGCTCGTCCTCGAGGGAGGGACCATGCGCGAGACGATGGACGACCTCGGACACACCAGCCTCACCGTCGCGGTGGACAGCTACCAACGAATCGTCAGAGAACACCACCGCGACACCGTGGAACTCCTCGCCTACCAGTACATGCCAACGGACGACCCGACAGTGATACGCACCGTCATCGATCAGAAGGAACGCCAGATCGACAAGCTCCGCAGAGAGGTGGACGGACTCAGGAAGATTCTTCAGGAAAAGAGCTGACTGAAACGGACCGCAGCAGGAAACCGGAACCGGTATATACCGGGACACCGGTTTACCGAGATACAGAAAAACCGGAATATTGCAAAAAACCAAAACCGGTAAAGACCGGCATCAAACGGGACAGGCCCCACACGTCTAAGTGTTGCGACAGCTACAGCCACAACGCTTAGACGCGTGAGGCACCCGCGGCCATAGCGCGAGGCAATGCCTGCAACCGACTGGATACCGCGATACCGGAACCGGTAAATACCGAAAAAAACGAGATACCAGAATCGGTTTCAGTCCCCGGAATCCATTACCGTACGCCCCTTGCCGAAGAGATGGTCGAACAGCTTCTCCCCGGCCTCCTCTCGGTCGTACACACCGCTCTCGTACATGTCCAGAATGAAGTCGGTCCTGGCGAACCTCGCCCTCACATCGTCGGGAAGCACTGGAGCTTTCCCCTGCGGACACGCTCATGGTCACATCATGGAACCGCACCTCGCCCACGCCGGGCACCTCGACGCCGGCAGAATCCAGCAGCGGCACCCACCTGTCGTCGTCACCCCGCGGATCCAGGCCGACGATACGAGCCCACACGCTCCCGTCATCCATGGTCCGAACCTCGCCCGACTCGGACTTG
>ENA-OQHD01000772-OQHD01000772.1-human-gut-metagenome-genome-assembly--contig:-NODE-772-length-10642-cov-1.921826_pt1 | contig 10642 bp, 16 predicted proteins | sample MGYA00242560_ERZ504711 | MGnify/ENA primary metagenome ERZ504711 (study PRJEB26092, sample SAMD00036198) | human gut metagenome | host: Homo sapiens | study: EMG produced TPA metagenomics assembly of... | reverse complement strand
CCTACCCAATATTCGCATATCGTGGGATTATCATCCCACTTTTATGCTCATATCGGGGCGGGTCCTAAGGTCTTTCACCCACCTATGAGCAAGCTCATGTGGGCTTAGACCTTTTGACCCTGGCATCATGTTAAATCGTGTATGAATGTTAAATTTATGCTGAGTTATCGAAAAATCCTTACGGTTTATCTTTATTTTCGTTTCTTAAATACTGATAAAAAGCCATTTTTCTTTTTTGATCTGCACTTTTTCTTCACTTTCCATGATCTGTGCCGTCATGCCGATATTTCTCAGTTCCAGCTTTAAGCTTTCCGCCTGTTCTTCCGACAGGCCGTCCTGAACCAGAAAAGGGAATCACTTCAGATTCCAACGGGCTGTAAAGCCATATTTTTTCCCAATATTGGTATAATCTGTTCGTTGTCCGATATAATCAACCACAGACTCTGAGACAATAACTTTATAACCGGATTCCTTCTTTGTCATAATTCTGCTCCATTCTTACATTTTATCCAAACTAATTTTCCGCTCTCCGTAAGTTCCATTTTTTCTTCATCACAGATAGGCTCCGATACAGATCAGTACAGACAGCAGTGAGCCTGCAGGTGCTGCAAGTCCCATCGGAAACAATGTATCCGGGAACAATTTTTGACGCCAGATAAGAGCCGGGTACACGTACAAGCACAATGGCAATGATATTATGGATAAATCCAATATAGGAATTTTTCATATGCTGCAAAATAACCACTGAAGCTGAAATGTACACCGGCAAAGATACTGTCAATAATATATCCGCTCAGATACTGCGTTCCAAGTAAAACGACAACCGTATCGGTAGTAAATAATCCAACCAGATTCTTCCCGGTCAATTCGATCAGTACTGTCATGATCAGACCATAACCTGTAGTAATGATCGTCGCATATTTCAGGGTCTGTGATGCCCGGTCATGCTTTCCTGGCCCCGATATTCTGTGCAGAAAGTGCGGAGACAGTCGCCAGCATGGACGAAGGAATGATAAAGATCGCACTGATCAGTTTTTCAACGATTCCAACTGCTGCTGCATCATTCAGACCTCTGTGGTTTGCAATGACTGTAATGATGATAAAAGCAATCTGGATACAGCCGTCCTGGACTGCAACCGGGAATCCTACCCGCAAGATCTGCCACATTACATTTTTTATTCGGACGGGAAATCGGCTTTTTTTCAGATGAATCCCGGTCTTTCTTTTCATCATTGAGATCAGGGCAATGATCACACTGAATGTCTGGGACAGCGTTGTCCCCAGTGCAGCTCCCGCCGGTCCGAGCTGCATTGCACCGATAAAGAAATAATCAAGTACAATATTTCCCATACAGGCAATCCCGATAAAATACATCGGGCTTTTGGAATCTCCCATTCCCCGGAAAATAGAACTGATAATATTGTACGCTGTAATAAATGGAATACCGATAAAGCAGATCGTCAGATACCGGATACTTCCCGCTATAGCCTGTTCCGGTGTTCCGATTAAAAGAACGATCGGACGGACAAAGCATAAAAGTCCTGCTGTAAAGACCACTGCAACGATCATAAATAAAGTGATCGTATTCCCGATCGCATGGGCAGCATCTTCCAGTCTTCTTCCACCCACTGCACGACCGATCGCCACCGTTGTCCCCATGGCAAGACCGACAATAATCACAGTCAGCATATGCAGAACCTGACTGCCATTTGCGACTGCTGTGATACTGTCTACTCCATAAAACTGTCCGACAATAAAAAGATCGGCCATTCCATATAACGTTTGTAAAAAATAAGATAAAAGATATGGCAGTGCAAAATAAATGATCGTTCTCAGGACACTGCTCGATGTTAAATTTTTCCTCCAAAGTTAAGTTCCCCCTTCTGAGGATTTTCTGTCAGATCCTCTTTCATTTCCTGATCTGATTCTATTTCTTTACTTTTAATAATCCTGCATTTGCCAGGATTTTTGAGATCCATCATACGAAGCGTATCATCCTGGAACATGATATGAACAAGCCGGTCATCCAACTGGGTCACTACACCTTCTCCATATTTTTTTAATGTTCCACGATCACACCTGTCCCCAACTCCTCTTTCAGGCGGAAATACAGTTCTTCTGAAGCTTTTGTCTGCCGGATGCCGGCGACTGCGGCATAGGGTCTTGCCTGCTTGAATGTCCGGCTGATCCTGCTTTCCACCGGTCATCAGACTTTTTCCTGCCTTCTTCTGTCACGGAAGATTTCCCAAGAAACTCTGAACAGAATGTACTGGGTCTGTTGGTCGTGAAAAAAGTGTCAGATGGTCCTTTGCCCTTGTTACTCCGACATAAAAAGCCGACGTTCTTCTTCATATGCTTTCAGCTCTTCTGCTGATGCCTGATGCAGATTCTGTGGAATTGATTCAGGCAGAATTCCATCTGCCACATCGATCAGATAAACGCTGTCGTATTCTAATCCCTTGCTTGCATGGATCGTGGAGAGGATCAGAGGACATTTCCGATCCGGTTCTTTCTCCCGGATCAGAACTTTCAACTGCTCCAGTCGTTCTGCAAGTTCCATCGGGAATCTGCCCTGCTTCCAAGAATCCTGAGAATTTCCAGCTTGCTGTCACTCAGCCCTGAACGGTTCAGATATTCCTGATATCCCATATACTGCATAATCCTGTAAAGTGCACGTTCTCCTGAATCCTGCAATAGATTCTGCAAATGTGTCCGCATCGACCGTACACTACCGAGTACATGACCGTTCAGATCAGGATCCTCTGCAGCCACATCCAGGACCGGGATTCTTTTTTCTTCACTGATCCGGGCGATACGGATTGCATCCTGCTTGCGGAGATAAGTGCCGATTTTATAATAAATCTGCAGAAATGCTTCTGTATCCATTGGATTCTGAGCCAGTTTTATGATATTGATGATATCCAGTATGGTACGGTGTGAAAAAAAAGGAAAGTTCTGCATTCCGCATCTGATAAGGTATTCCGTTTCTCTCCAGCAGATCGACCAGTGGAAGGATGCATTCATTATCACGATATAAAATAGCTGTCTGTGAGGTGCATCCTTCTGCCAGCTTTGCAAGATATGTATACTGAGCTTTCCTGCTCCTTAATGAAATCTCTCTGATATCGGATGCCGGTTTTCTGGCGGCTTTCATATGCTTCTCATGACGCAGAGTATTCTTTTGGATAAACCGGTCTGCCGCCAGAACGATCCTGGCATCCGACCGGAAATTTTCTTCCATCAACAGGACTTTTGCATCCGGATAATTTTTTTCAAATGTGAGCAGAGCCTCCGGATAAGCCGCCCGGAAGCCATAAATACTCTGATCTTCATCACCCACCATAAAAAGATTCTCCGATCCTGATGCCAGCAGTGCAATGATGGCATGCTGGATTTTAGAGGTATCCTGTGCCTCGTCCACGCAGATATAAGGGTAAAGTTCCTGAAAATGCCTCAGCAGTTCCGGTACGGAACGCAGCATTGTATAGGCATATACCATCTGATCATCGTAATCCATCAGTCCTTTTGCACGTAACTGCCGGCAATATTCTTTATAGATAACGGAAATCTTCAGATCAGCTTCTTCATCTAGTTCAAGGATTTCTTCCTCAGTCAGCATCATATTCTTGATATAAGTAATCAGAGTACGCACCGTCTTCAGGTCACTTTCCGTTGCATATGCATGTTCACTCTGTTGATAGATCATGGACAGCATCCCTGCCGTTATTTTCTCATCCTGTACCAGTTCAAAAAGGGCTTCTTCCCCAGATCATTCTTCCATAATAACTGATGATCTTTGCACATAACCCGTTGATCGTTCTGAACTCCAGTCGGTCAGCCAGCTCCTCTCCAAAGTATCCGGCAAACCGCCGGGACATATCTTTCGTTGCTGCCACCGTATAGGTAACAGTCAGGATTTTTCCGGATCAATTCCTTTGCAATAGATCATATAACCAAGCCGGGTTACAAGAACAGTTGTCTTCCCGGAACCCGGTACTGCCAACAGCAGAACCGGACCATTGACACTCTGCACAGCACATTTTTTGCTGTGCATTTAACCGGATCGGGAAAGTCTGTTCAAATTCTTCCCATTCTATGTATCGTTTCATTTTGTAGTATCTTTTCTTCTCCGTCAAATTAATTTCGCTCCGAACCGTGCAACAACTTCTTCGCTATCTTTTGTCTGCATGGTTCCCTTCCTTTCTTTTTGGGTGAAAATTATCAGCCCGTCTTTCAGATACTTTATTGTATAACGAATCCGGGCTGTACTTAATCTACATATTTGGTTCGTACTGCACATTTTTAACAGCCAGCAGCATCTTCTTACAATACATGAAAATGAGGAATTTTTCTCCGTATAAAAAATGCATCAGATAACTTCCGAGAAAGATTCCCACTACGCATAATCCTGAAAATAAGACTGCAAAAGGAATACAGATCTGTCCCATTAACTGAAATGGCTGATCACTGTAATCCCATACGTGCCAGTGCATCACTTTGTTGACTAAAATCCCGGTAATAAATTCCCCCGTAGTCACAAAAACGCTGCACCATAAAACCTGAAGCCAGAGGGGCGAATCCCATCCCGTCCAAATGCCCTGTTGTATACAGAAAACCAGGCAGAACCCGCCCAGCATAAACATAGACCAGTGAGAAAATCCCCGGAATATCATTTCAAAAGAATAATATAATGTACCACCTAATGTCCAGAAAAATAAATATTCGCTCAAACGTTTCATTACCATGCCTACACTCCCGATTCTTGATGTAGTTTAGTCTTCCCCGCTTTGAGCGAATCTATTTCATAATTCTGTCCGGTCTGACCAAAGCATCATCCGGTTCAGTTTTCTGAATATTTAATTGCCGGATTTATTTTCCAAGTATAATACGGAGCAGAGTCTTGTCCAGCATCAGAGTCCTGTTCCACGGATTGAGAATGATTCCCTGGATCTCATTTACACTTAATGCAGATTCAAATAACTTTCGGATCTCAGTAAGAAATGTTGACATGACGCTGCCACTTCCTTTCAGTTCTTCCTCAAATCCTGTAAAAGCAGACCACCACTGCTTTCCATCTGAAGTCTGCACTGCCTGAATCCGGAGCTGTGCTTCACCTGCAGGAGGCTCTACAGCCAGAATCAACTGCCCGTCTTCCTGCATCCTTCTGCGGATCACTGTCAGAGTATGTGCAAGAAGTTCCTGTGACGGTTCTTCCTGCAGTGCAGCGATCGCCTCTTCAATCTTTTCATTCCCGGACAGTCCTTTGTCTGCGGGTATCTCATTTGCATTGAAAGAATCTTTCTTCATATAGGTTATCCTTTTCTATTCTGTATCTTTCATTTTCCCCATATAATAGAATCCTTTACATTCATCCAGACTTACGTCTACAAGTCTGCCGATCAAAGAAGGATCTCCAGGGAAATGGACTAAAAGATTATTGCTCAGCCTTCCGGTCACAAGACTCGGATCATGCTCATTCTGACATTCTACCAGTGCTTTCTGGATTGTTCCCTCATGGATAGCACAACGTTGTGCAGAAATCGTCTGAACTTCCTTTAAAAGACGGTCAAACCGGTCTTTCACCTCTGCTTCTGATACCTGATCTTCCATGACTGCTGCCGGAGTTCCCGTCCGTTTGGAATAAATAAATGTAAACGCACTGTCATAACGGACTTTTCTGACCACATCCAGTGTCTCCCGGAAGTCCTCCTCAGTCTCTCCAGGGAATCCAACAATAATATCTGTCGTAAGAGAGATATCCGGTACCGCTTTTTTAATCTTGTCTACAAGCTCAAGATAATGCTCTTTTGTATAGTGGCGGTTCATCTTCTTTAAAATCCGGCTGCTTCCTGACTGAACCGGAAGATGCAGATGCCTGCAGATTTTTTTCGGATCTGCTCATCACTTCGATCAGTTCATCCGACAGATCTTTTGGATGGGACGTCATAAACCGGATTCTCTCCAGTCCCTCGATTTTTTCAATCTCCTGAAGAAGCTGTGCAAATGTCATCGGATGCTCCAGATTCTTTCCATAGGAATTGACATTCTGTCCCAGAAGCATAACCTCCACAACTCCGTCTGCTACGAGACGCTCAATCTCACGTACGATCGCTTTCGGGTCTCTGCTGCGTTCCCTTCCACGCACATATGGTACAATACAGTAACTGCAGAAATTATTGCAGCCGAACATGATATTAACACCGGATTTGAAAGAATACTTTCTCTCAACCGGAAGGTCTTCAACGATCTTATCTGTATCTTTCCAGATATCAATTACCATCCGGTCAGACTGCATGCTGTTCGTAAGAAGCTCTGCGAATTTGTATATATTATGTGTGCCGAAGATCAGGTCTACAAACCGGTAACTCTTTTTCAGTTTCTCTACAACCTCCGGTTCCTGCATCATACAGCCACATAAAGCGATCATCATATGCGGATTTTTTTTCTTGATCCTTCCAAGCTGTCCCAAGCGTCCGTAAACTCTTAAGTTTGCATTTTCCCGGACAGTACAGGTATTATAAATAACAAAATCTGCTTTCTCCTCGTCCGGTTCTTCCACATAACCGATCTGCTCTAAAATACCGACCAGTTTTCGGAGTCGCGTGCATTCATCTGACAACCGAAAGTCGTAACACAGAACGTCAGTGTCCTGTCGGCTTCTTTACATTTTTCTGCAAAAATATCTTTTGCTTTTTCAATAAAATAATACTGACGATCCGGTTCCTGCAGCGGTGCTCACTTGCATGTCTCTGCAAAGGAAAGGATCAGTCTATGGTGCTTCGTATTTTCCATTTTCATTCCTTTTCTATGTATATTTTTTTAAACGAACTGATTCTTCAAGCCATCGTATTCATAATCAATCTGTGCCAGTTTCTCTTTCAGTTCGGCCTCACTGATCTCCATATCATCACATAAAGCCTGCAGCGATGGATAGAAATCTCTCAGTTTCGTATTCACAACACTTAACAAGATCATCGGATCGGAAGGAAGTCCGTTCAACATCTTTTAATTCCCCTTTTTTCAAATTTAGCACCGTATTTTTCACCCAGGTTGATCACGGTACCGTCTTTCTGTTCGATATCAATATTGTTCAGTTGTCCACGCAGATTCCGGCGGACAAGTTCCATGTATTCCTGACGCAGAATCTTCTGTTCTTTCCGTTCTGCGTCAGTCAGTCCCTCAGCTTTTGACTTTTTATATAATTCATTAATTCTTTTATCTTTTGCTGATCCATCTTCATTTCCTTTCAAACTTGTAAATCTGTCTCAGATTTTTTTCTAAATATCCGCAGTGTATTATACACGATTCCGCTTTATTCGTCCACCCTCCTGGGTTCAACTTGAATAATTTTCAAGAAATCCATATAATTCTTCCGGTGTCTCTATATAACGGCCTTTGTCAAGATCTGCCCGGAGGTCATCCGGTAATGCCTCTACTGGAATATTGGTTGTCTCATAGAGGCTTGTCCCATCCGCACGATAGACCGCAACGTAGCCGTTTAATTCTTTTAAATAATACCCGGAGGTCTTCTTTGTCGCATCTCCTTCGGTCATTACACTCTGCTGTAAAAACGTCTTCTTCCCTTTTTTTACCGCTTCTTCCACTCTTGCCTCCTGCCGCTGCATAACATACCGGTAACTGGCTGCATATCCTGCCGATACCAGCAATACCATACAGAAAAGAGCAAGGAAAAAGCCGACCATGTATTTTTTTCCTTCATAAGGACCACTCCTTTTTTTAATTACAGTACGGCTTTTTTTAAATTTTGATTCTGCTATAAGAAAAATTGATATTAAATATGCTTTTCAGACCCCTGCATTCCTGTATCTGTCTCTTTCTGAAAAGCCTTGCTCTATGACGGCATCAGATGGAATTTCTTCGCTGCCCTGAGAATCTTTCCTCCCATTGGCAGATCCAGAATATCATCTTCTGACAGCGTTCCGATCTTCAATAAGACGACTGCATAATACGAGTACTGCCACGATCAGAGAGACCAGAACAGGAATAACTCTTCCTCCCACAAGCAGGTCAAATAATCGGAACACACCATATGTAATGACACCCATAATTGCTGCAGCCGTAAATGGCTTGCCAAACGTGCTGAGCAGATCCATCCTGAACCCGCTGACTTTCCGGATCTTGATCAGATTCAGAATACTCATTGCCAGTGCAAAGACGATGTTTCCTCCTACAAGTGCATAGACATTCATTTTAAATACTGTCATCATCAGGACAAAGGCTGCAAGGTGAATCACCAGTGCAACTCCCGCATTCTTGGCAGGACTTGTCATATAATTCAATCCATGCAGGATCGAATTGGTCACAGAAGAAAGACCATACAGTACTACCACAATCGCTCCCATCATCAGCAGATGGGCAGGTGTTGTACTTCTGTCATTATAGAGAAGAACCATGATCGGTGAAGCAAGCACGAAATATCCGATACAACTGGGGATTGCAACAACCATCGTAATCCTTAAAGTCTGGTTGATCTTACTGTGAACCTGCTTTCTCGTACCATTTGTCACAACTGCTGTCAGACTTGGCACAACAGAAGTACCCAGTGCATTGGCGATTGCCATCGGTACGTTGATCAGTGTATCATATTTACCGGTGTAGATTCCCTGCAAGGCCATATATTCTTTTTCCACATATCCCTGTGCTTCCATCACATGATTAAAAAGTCGTCAGGTCAATGATCTGATTGATATTGTAGACCGCTGTGCTGAATACGACCGGAATCGCTGTGAAAACGCAGTGCTTCAGAATGAACGAATAACTTTCCACGTTCTGACTGCGGTCACGTTTCAACTGACGACGGATCACTTTTTTGATAAAGAATCATAACGAAAAGCAGAAATAAAAGTCCCGCCAGTGAACCGGCGACCGTCCCAAGCGTACTTCCTGCTGCTCCATAAGCAGGTCCGAGCAGTTCTTCTCCCTTTTGCAGCACCTGCCTTTGTACCGATCCCAAATAATACGCTCGCACCTACAATACTGACAACCGCATTCACAATCTGCTCAATGATCTGTGAAATAGCCGTCGGAATCATCGTCCCCATTCCCTGAAAATATCCACGGATGACCGCCATTACCGCAACGATCAGCAAGCCCGGTGCAAGTACACGGAGTGCATAGACACTTAACGGGGATTTCATCGCATGGGTAGAGATCAGTCCCGCCCCCAGGAAAATCGTCAGCGAAATAAATAAACCGACTCCCACTGCAAATGCAAGGGAACACAGAAATACCCGAAATGCATTCCGTTTCTGTCTTTTGGCAAGTCTGACAGAAACCAGTTTTGAAACGGCTGTCGGAAGACTGAACGAAGAGATCATCAATGCGATAGCATAAACCTGATATGCATATCCGTAAAATCCATTTCCTTCGTCACCTAATATATTGGTCAGCGGAATCCTGTAAACGACACCGATGATCTTTGTCAATACCGCCGCTGCGGCCAGTATCGAACCCTGGACGATATAATCATCCTTTTTGGCTCTGCCTTTTGTCTTAGTTGGTGTATCAGACATACTTCTTCCTCTCATATTCTAAAGTTCTTGCTTTTCTTCCAGGGCAGTCCCATCCGGGAACTCTGCACCTGTCTGCTCAGCGTGGAATCCCTACTTTTTCCATGATTGCTCTCTGATGAGCCTCCATTTCTGCCCGTTCCTCTTCTTCCATGTGGTCATATCCAAATAAATGCAGCATACTGTGTGCAATCAAAAATGCATATTCTCTTTTCGGAGAATGTCCATACTCTTCTGCCTGAGAGAGGACTTTTTCCTTGGAAATGACAATATCTCCCAGCATCAGTTCTCCGGTCTCGGGTTAAATGCATCTCCGGTTTCCTCATCAATTACTGAAAATCACCTGGAGCATCATACTCGATCATTGGAAAGGATAATACATCCGTCGGGCGGTCAATGCCACGTTGTTCCAGGTTCATCTCATGGATCTCCTGATTCTCTGTCAGGAGCAGGTTGATTTCTGCCTCATAAGGACATTCTGCATAGTCCAGTGCTGCTTCTGTCACTGCAATGGCAATCTCCTCTGTATCAAACGGCAGTGTGACTGAACCCTCTTCTTCAATATACAGACTCATTACTTTTTCCTCCGGTTCTCTCTTGGTCGTGCGGATTTCTTCTCATAGTCTTCATACGCTTTTACAATCTTCTGTACCAGCGGGTGTCTGACAACATCCTTGCTGGTCAGCGTGCAGATGCTGATATCATCCAGATCCTTCACCACTTTCACTGCCACATCCAGTCCTGATACAGTTCCTGCCGGAAGATCTTTCTGTGTGGAATCACCGGTGATGACAACTTTTGATCCAAACCCGATACGGGTCAGGAACATCTTCATCTGAGCCGGTGTCGTATTCTGAGCTTCGTCCAGAATAATAAGGCATTATCAGAGTTCTTCCTCTCATATAGGCAAGCGGAGCGACCTCGATCAGACCCTTTTCAGATTTTTTATAAAAACTGTCCGCTCCCATGATCTGATATAAAGCATCGTATAATGGCCGCAGATACGGATCAATCTTACTCTGCAGATCTCCCGGAAGGAATCCGAGCTTCTCTCCTGCCTCAATTGCAGGACGCGTCAGGATGATCCTGCTGACTTCCTCTCTTTTAAAGGC
>ENA-OQHD01000771-OQHD01000771.1-human-gut-metagenome-genome-assembly--contig:-NODE-771-length-10648-cov-2.217660_pt1 | contig 10648 bp, 13 predicted proteins | sample MGYA00242560_ERZ504711 | MGnify/ENA primary metagenome ERZ504711 (study PRJEB26092, sample SAMD00036198) | human gut metagenome | host: Homo sapiens | study: EMG produced TPA metagenomics assembly of... | reverse complement strand
AGAAAGCTCTGCACCTTTTCATCTGCCAGCACGGCAGCCAGCTTGCTTTCGCGGTAGACATACACAAGATACCGGTGGTTGAGCACGCAGCCCTTGAGCACCCGCACACGCAGGCCCTTGGGGTTCAGCTGAGTGTTCCAGTTTTTCACCCGGCGCGCAAGGTCGGCGCAGTCGCGGGTCTCATAGCGGAACAGGCCTGCCGGTTTCAGGCTTGCCAGCACCGGGGCACACTGTTCGATCATGACCGTTTCGAAAATTACGTTCCATGTCTGCGCCCTCCCGCCTTGTTTCTCCGGGCTATTGTTCCCCGGATGCGCCGTGGTTATAAGTTAGATATTCCTAACCCTGATTCCGAAAAAAGAAGCAGCTTTGCACGGAGCATTCAAGGCTTCGGCCTGCCGATCTGTTTCTTGTGGTTAGTTATTTCTAACGTGACTGTATCTTACCACAGCGGTGGGCCGTTGTCAACACTTTTCTTGAAAAAAGTTATTCGTAACAAACCTTCATTTGCTTTGGTCTGCTTTTTTTCGCATCCTACCGTTTTGAGGCACGGTATGGTATAATAAGGAAAACCCTCTCAGGCGCTAACGCGCCAGCTCCCCCGAAGGGGGAGCTCTTTATAGAGTCAGCGCATTCAAAAGCTCTCCTCTTCGGGAGAGCTGGCATTGCGCAGCAATGACTGAGAAAGTTCTATCTTATAAAAGGAGCACGCATCCATGCCACAGAACATTGCACCGCCGGGCCTGATCTTCCTTCTTGCCGCCGCACTGGCACAGCAGCCCACAAAGCCGCTGGTGCTGGCGCTGGATGGCCGCTGCGGCAGCGGCAAGACCACCCTTGCAAATACGCTGGCCCGGCAGTTCCCGGCCAGCATCACCCTGCACACCGATGATTTTTACCTGCCGCCTGCACAGCGCATCCGCGGCTGGGAGAAAACGCCCTGCGCCAATATGGACCTTGCCCGCCTGCGGGACGAAGCCCTGCGCCCAGCCTACGAGGGCCAGCCGGTGCAGTACCGTGCCTATTCCTGCCGCGAGGGTGCGTACCTGCCCGCGCGGGAGCTGGCCGCGCAGCCGCTGGTGAATTTTTGGAGGGCAGCTACAGCCACCACCCGCTGCTGACCGGTTACGAAACGCTGCGGGTGTTCCTTACCTGCGCAAAAGAAGAGCAGACCCGCCGCCTGCAGGCGCGGGAGGGGGAGCGATATGCCAATTTTGCCGCCCGGTGGGTGCCGCTGGAGGAGGGCTACTTTTGCCCAGTACCACATTGCGGAGACGGCGGATTTTGTGGTAGACACCACCCAAAGCGGGACGATTTGAAATGGCTTCCGCGCCGCTCTAGCCATTATCAGCGGAAGAATTATTTTTATTTGTAGTTCCGAAACGCCTGCGGGCGTTTCGGAACTACTTTTTCACGGGGTAGGGGGGCTCCCTTTTTGCGCACCTTGCCCAAAAAGGCGGGAAATATTTTGCTCTTCCTGCGTGAATGGGGGGTTATTTTGCATCAAGTCGCACTTGCGGGGAGGGGGTAGCATCTGTTAAACTTATAGTCACGAAGAAAGCAACGCCACGCTACAACAAAGAACGGAGAATGCCCCTTATGAAAAAATCTGGCAAGACTGACCGCCCTTTTGCTCACCGGTGCGCTGCTGCTGGCGCTGACCGCCTGCGGGGCTGCGCCGCTTGCGCCGGAGCAGCAGGCAAAGCAGCGGCTGCTGGGCGAGATCAACAGCTACCGCGCGACCCTTGAGTTTGCTGCGCCGCTTGAGGAAGTAAAACAGCTCTCTGATGCCGAGCAGATCTGGGTAGAGCAGTTCCGCGCCGCCGGCAAGACCGAGCTGCCAGAGAGCACAACGAACAAAACCCATCAGAAATGGGAAAGCATGACCGCGGGCTGGACGCAATGTGGTACTTTCGGCTTGGGGTATGAAGAAAAGATGCGAGTGGCGAGTGGATCGACATTCTGCTTGCCAAGGTTCCAGCCAATACCCCGGAGGGCAAGGCAGAGCTGTCGGAAGCCTTGAAGCATCCTGCCCTTTAATCGCAGCGCTTGCACGAGAATCGGCATTGCCGTTGTGACTGTCAACGGACAGATGTACTGGACCTGCAGCGTGTATGACTGATTTGCCCCTTCCCTGCATAGAAGAGCACCCCTTGAACCAACAAAGCCGGACAGCTTGCGGGCTGTCCGGCATTTTGGATTTTGCTTGGTTTACAGGCTGTTACTTATTTTTGTACATATCCTGATAGTAGTTCTGGTAATCGCCGCTGGTGACGTGGTCCATCCACTCCTGATGGTTCAGGTACCAGTCAATGGTCAGCACGATGCCCTTTTCAAAGGGGGTCTCGGGGTACCAGCCCAGATCGTTCTTGATCTTGGTGGGGTGCGATGCCGTAGCGGCGGTCGTGGCCCAGACGGTCGGCCACATGCTTGATGAGGTCCTCGCTGATGCCCTCGTCCTGCAGACGGTCATGCAGCTGGTTGATGATGGTCTTGACGATGAAGATGCTTGGGGCGCTCGTTGTGGCCGCCCACATTGTACACCTCACCGACCTTGCCGCCGTTGGCTACCATATCAATGGCCTTGCAGTGATCTTCCACATACAGCCAGTCGCGGATCTGCATACCGTCGCCGTAGATGGGAAGCTGCTTGTGGTGTTTGACGTTGTTGATCATCAGAGGGATCAGCTTCTCCGGGAACTGGTAGGGGCCGTAGTTGTTGGAGCAGCGGGTGATGTTCACCGGCATGCCGTAGGTATCGTGGAATGCCATAACGAACATATCGGCGCTGGCCTTGGAGGAAGAATAGGGGCTGTGGGGGCACACGGGGGGTGGTCTCCATAAAGTAGCCGTCCGCACCCAGTGCGCCGTACACCTCATCGGTGGACACCTGCAGATACTTCTTGCCCTCTTTCCAAGTCTTGGCATCGGCATCATACCATGCTTCCTTGGCGCGCTGCAGCAGGTTGACGGTGCCCATCACGTTGCTCTGCACAAAAATTTCGGGGTTCTTGATGGAGCGGTCCACGTGGCTCTCGGCGGCAAAGTTGATGACGTAATCGAAATCGTACTTCTGGAACAGGCCTTCCACCAGCTCCTTGTCGCAGATATCGCCCTGCACGAATACATGGCGGGGGTCGCCCTCCACATCCTTCAGGTTTTCCAGATTGCCGGCGTAGGTCAGCTTATCCAGATTGACCAGCAGGATCTCCGGGTATTTCTTGAGCATATAATGCACAAAGTTGGAGCCAATAAAACCGGCGCAGCCGGTGATCAGATAGGTTTTCATAGGTTCAATTTCCTCTTTTCAGTCTTTCATCCCGTTGTCGCCGTCCCAGTGGGCGAAGAAGCAGGCCAGAGCGTCTCTCCAGTCGCGCACATCGTTGCCCACGGTGCAGCGCAGCATCCGGTTGTCCAGTGCGCTCCACTTGGGGCGGTCGGCGCTTTCCGGGTTGCTTTGCCTTGTATTCCTCGCTGGTGCAGGGTGCCACAGCGGCATCCACGCCGGACAGGCGGATGATCTCGGACGCAAAAATCATACCACGAGCAGATGCCCTCGCCGGTGCAGTGATACAGGCCGTACTCGTGGGTCACGCACAGTTGCAGGATCTCGTGGGCCAGATCCACCGCGTTGGTGGGTTGCCGCACTGGTCATTGACCACTTCCAGCTTGCCAAACTTCTTGCCTGCGTTCACGATGGTCTTGACGAAGTTTTTGCCGTAGTAGCTGTAGAGCCACGCGGTGCGCACGATGAAGTGACGGTGGCAGAACTGCTCCACATACTTTTCGCCCATGAGCTTGGTAGAGCCATAGGCGCTGATGGGGCCGGGAATGGTGGCTTCGTCCTGTGCAACGCCGCCGTTCTCACGGCCGGAGAACACATAATCGGTGGAGACGTGTACCAGTCGTGCACCGGTCTTTTCCGCTGCCTGTGCCAGATTGCGGGGGCCCGAGGGCGTTTGCCTTGAAGGCGGCATCATGGTTCACTTCGCAGCCGTCCACATTGGTGTAGGCAGCGCAGTTGATGATGACATCCGGGCGGTTGCGGCGGATGAACTCGTCCACCATTTTGTAGTTGGAGATATCCAGATCCGGCAGGTCCACGGCGATCACCGTGGCATTGAGCAGTTTTTCGGGGATGGGGCCGATCTCGCTGCGGCCTTCGCGCAGCTGTTTGAGGATCTCGGTGCCCAGCTGACCCTTGCAGCCGGTAACAATGATTTTCATATGGGTATGCCTTTCTTTTGCTTAATAGCGCAGCTTGCCGTCTGCAACGTTCTTCAGGTGCTGGCCGTAAGGGCTCTTGCCGTAGCGCTCAGCGCTTTCCAGCAGGGTGTCGCGGTCGATCCAGCCGTACTTGAAGGCGATCTCTTCCGGCGCACTGATCTTGATGCCCTGGCGCTTCTCGATCATGCGCACAAAATCGGCTGCTTCCACCAGACTGTCCATGGTGCCGGTGTCCAGCCATGCAAAACCGCGGCCCAGCAGCTGAACATCCAGCTCGTCCTTCTTCAGATACATGTCGTTCAGGGTGGTGATCTCCAGCTCGCCGCGGGCAGAGGGCTTGACCTGCTTTGCCATCTTCACGACCTCTTTGTTATAGAAGTACAGGCCGGTGATGGCGTAGTTGGACTTGGGATGCTGTGGCTTTTCCTCCACGCTGAGCACCTTGCCGTCCTTGTCGAACTCCACGATGCCAAAGCGCTCCGGGTCCTGCACATAGTAGCCGAACACGGTGCAGCGGCCTTTGTTTTCCGCATTGGCGGCGGCGGTCTTGAGGATCTTGGAGAAGCCGTTGCCGTAGAAGATGTTATCGCCCAGGATCATGGCGCAGCAGTCGTCGCCAATGAACTCTTCGCCCAGAATGAAGGCCTGTGCCAGACCGTCCGGAGAGGGCTGAACTTTATACTGCAGATGGATGCCATACTGGCTGCCATCACCCAGCAGCGCCTCAAAGCGAGGCGTATCGGTCGGGGTAGAGATGATCAGGATATCCTGAATGCCTGCCAGCATCAGCGTGGACAGCGGATAATAGATCATCGGCTTGTCGTAGACCGGCAGCAGCTGCTTGCTGGTGACCATGGTCAGCGGGTAAAGCCGGGTGCCGGCACCGCCGGCAAGAATGATACCTTTCATATTTGTGCACTCCTTTAAAATAGATTGAAAAGTTGTGCAGCTGTACGCCGCCCAGACGGGAGACCACCCGGATGACGTATGGATTCAAAGCGGAGCTGCGTCCGCTGTAAACAAATTCAGGAGCCGCTCCCCCCTGCCCAAAATGGCAAAATGGGAATAGCAGTTCACTTTATTTTACTATCAAATCACACAAAAAGCAAGAAAGAACGGCTTTCCCGAAAAATTTTCCGGAAAAGCCGTTCTGAAACTCCTTCAGTCTCGCATTTGTTCCGCCCAAAAGGCCCCCTCTCCGAAGGGGCTGGCAATGCCGCAGGCATTGGCTGGGGGAGTTACCACGCAAAGCCCCACTTGGAGAAATAGCGCAGCAGGCTGCGCAGCTGCCACAAAAAGGGCTTCAGACTGCGGTGCGCGGCGCGGTGCCATGCATGGATGGCCGTATACTGGGGCACCAGATACGCTTTGCCCCGGGTGCGCATCTTCTGGGTGAGGTCGGCATCCTCCACGTACATGAAGTAGTCCTCGTCAAAGCCGCCCACAGCCTTGAACACCGCAGTGTCCACGGCCGAGAAGCTGCCGGTGCAGAACTCGATCTCGGTGGGTTTTGTCAGGTCTTTGTCCGCCATGAGATAGCGCTCGTTGTACTTTGCCCAGAATTTCAGGCAGGGCAGCTGGCGGTACACCATGGCCCGCACACTGCACCGGCGCAGCGGCAGACGCTGGGGCCTGCCGTCCGGGAAGGTGAGTGCGGGCCGCGCCATCACCACGCCAGGGTGCTGTGCCATCCAGTCCGCAAGGTCACTCAGCGTATCCGCAGTGAGCTGGATATCCGGGTTCAGGATAAAGTGCACCCGGCTTTGCAGCAGACTGAGCACCGTGTTGTGGCCGGTGCCAAAGCCGCCGTTCTCTGTGCGGCAGAGCACCTCCACCTTCTGGTCCTCGCGGATGTGCAGAGTGCCGTCCTTTGCGGCCTTGGCAAGGCACTGGCCGCTGCCGTCCGGGCTGGCGTTGTCCACCAGATACAGTGTCAGCGGGTGGCGGCGGGTGCAGTCCAGCACGGTCTGTGCCGCCCTGAGCGCTTCATCCGCGCCGTTATAAACTACGATACAAGCAGAAAGTTCCATGTCGTTCACTCCAGCGGTTTGATGTCAAAGCTGAAGTCCTCTTTCATCAGGTCAAAGTTCGGGTTCATGCAGGGGTCGCCTGCGGCCAGCTGCTTTGCCCACCGCTTCTGGAAGCGCTCCACCTCCGAGATGAAGCGTTTGCGCTTGACCGGGTTCTCGTCCAGACCGCGGCTCTTGCTCTCGTAGTGGTACAGCTGTGCAAACGGGGTGAACACGTTGGTATAGCCCGCTTCGCGCACGCGCACGCAGAAGTCCACATCGTTGAAGGCCACAGCAAAGCTCTCGTCCAGACCGTTCACCTGCTCGTAGACGCTCCTGCGCACCATCAGGCAGGCGGCAGTGACCGCATACACATCCTGTGCATAGACCAGACGTCCCATATAGCCGGGGTGGCCCACCGGGAAGTTCTTGTGCATGTGGGCCGCAAGGGTCAAAAAGCCGAAGCCGATGCCCGCGTGCTGGATAGTGTTGTCCGGATAAAGCAGCTTTGCGCCCACGCAGCCCACACGGTCCTGCTGGGCGTACATGAGCATTTCTTCGATCCAGCGCGGAGAAATGACCTCGGTATCGTTGTTGAGCAGCAGCAGGTATTCGCCGGTGGCTTCCTTTGCGCCAAAGTTGTTCAAGGCGCTGTAGTTGAAGCCGGTGCCCTGCCATGTGATCACCTTCAGGTTCTTGTGCTCCTTCTGCAGCTTTTCATAGCAGCGGAAGGTGGCAGGCTCCCTGCTGTTGTTCTCGATGACGATGATCTCAAGATCCTCATAGGTGCTCCTGCGGTAGATGGACTCCACGCAGGTGCGCAGGTCGGAGGAATGGTCGCAGCTGGGGATCAGGATGCTGACCCGGCCCGGCTTTGTGATGGTATAGTCCGTCTTATAGAAGCCCGGCGTACCCGGGATCATGGAAACTTCATCCACCGGCACACCCACACGCTCGTAGTGGGCATACAGGGCCTTGACCGCAGCTTCCAGACAGTAGGTCTTGGCCGAAATGTTGCTTGCCACGCTGGTGGGGCTGGAGCGCCAGTAGTACAGCAGGTGCGGGATATGCACGATCTTGTGCGCCTTTTCGGTCAGGCGCAGGTAGAGGTCATAGTCCTGACTGCCGTTGTAGGCTGCACGCTCATCGCCGCCCACAGCGGCCAGCAGCTTTGCGCTGAACACGCTCAGGTGGCAGATATAGTTGTTGGAGCGCAGATTATCCAGCATATAATCCGGCTTGAAATGGTAAACGGTCAGATGGTCGATGTCGCCCTCAAAGGTCACTTCATCCGTATACACAAAGTCTGCGCCCTGTTCGGCAATGGCCTGTGCCACGTACCACAGAGCACAGGGGTGCAGGATATCATCGTGGTCCAGCAGGGCGATGAACTCGCCCGTTGCCAGTGCAAAGCCCTGATTGGTGTTGCCCGCAATGCCCTCGTTCTTTTCCAGCTTCTGGTAGCGGATGCGGGGGTCTTCCGCAGCACGGGCTGCTACGGTCTGGCCCACCGTCTCGTCCTGACCGGCATCCACAAGGCACAGCTCCCAGTTCTGATAGGTCTGGTTCTGCACCGAGTCCAGCAGCTCCACCAGAAACTGCTGCGGCGTATTGTACAGCGGCACCACGATGCTGATGCGCGGCGCGGCGGGCTGGTCGGCCGCCTGCCTTACCAGCAGCTCTGCGCTGGCAAAGCGATCGGCGCGCATGGTCCTGCCCGGGAACAGCTTCGCATATTCCTTTTTGGCCTTTGCCTGCGCACGCACGCCGGAAATGCCCACCCGGCGCAGCTGGCCCAGAAAGACGAACGGCGGGAAGGTGTGTGCCAGCTGACGGCCCTTGCTGACAAAGTAGCGCAGCGGCCAGCTCATCTTCCAGAAAGTAGAGCTGGTCACATTGTTCAGTGTCTTTTCCAGATCCTGCTCATGGCTGCGGCTCAGCGAAAGATCGCTGCGCAGGCGTTCCAGCTGAGCCGTCTGCTCTTCGCCGGTGCGCTCGGCCTGCTGCATCCGCTCTCGCAGATCGTCCAGCGTCATCTCGTAGCCTGCCAGCAGCTGCTGTGCATCCTGCACAGCGGCGCTGCGGCAGAACAGCGCGGTCTGCTGGGCTTTGCCGCGGTTCTTCCACTCGAAAAATCCCGGTACAGACCCTGTGCGGCCAGCTGCTTTGCACAGTCAGCCATGGCCGATGCATCGGTGCATACCAGCAGCACCTGTGCACACTGCAGTGCGGGCAGATCCACCCATTCCGGGTCCTCCACCACCAGCAGAGCAGCGGTGCCCTGCTCTGCATTCTCCGGCAGCAGCTGTGCGCCGGCCTTTTCCAATGCTTCGGCCAGTGCGCCGCTGCCGCCCAGCACCTGAATGCTGGCAGGGGTCAGCTCCCGCACGATGCGCTGCGCCAGTGCACGGCAGCGCTCGGCCTGTCGTTTGGTTTCTTTTTCCTGATCCATTCCGATCTCCGCTCCTATGGAACTTTTTTATCTTAAAATGATCTCTCCAAAAAATCACACGATTTATAGTATACCAAATCCGGCATGATTTGAGAAGGTTTTGCGCGCATTTCTTTGCAGTTTTCCACTGCTTACCAGTGGAACAGGCTGTGCAGCCAGCCAAAGAACCCACCGCCGGAGCTGCCGGAAGTGGAAATGCTCACACCCGTGTAGTAGTGGCTCAGGATCTCCCGGTAGCCCATGCCCTGCTCCTGTGCGTAACCCACAGCACCGCACTGGCTCATGCCCACGCCATGGCCAAAGCCGTAATAGGTCATGCAGGGAGTGCCGCTTTCGTCCGCGCCAAAGTCGAAGCAGTAACGGGAGGAAACGAACTGGCCGATATAGCGGTAGCTGCGGCCATTGGAAACAAAGGTGTTGTACTGCACAAAGCCGCCCAGATCCTTGTGGGTGGTGTCGGCGCTGACGTAGGGCTCGCCGGTGCGGCTGTCGTTATATTCTTTATAGGTATAGTCTTTTCCGATGACCCGGCGGCAGCTTGTTGTGGTACTGCTCCTCGTAGGGGCTTTCTACGCTCTGCAGATACGGCACATCGGTGCCCCATGCGTCCCGGCTGGAGCAGGTGCCGTACACGCCGGTCTCGGGTGTTATAGCCCGCACTGGCCGACCACACGGCGTCGCAGACGCTGCCGTTGTAGGGTAAGGATCTCAGTTTTCACCGGTTCCACCGCCCTGCGGATGGCTTCCCGTGCCGAGGACGGGATCTGGTCCACCGGAGTGTAGATGAGCGCATTGGAAGAGGAGCCGTACTGCTTGTGGTATTCCAGATAGGAATGGATGGCCACCGCCTGCGCCTTCCACGCCTGCTGGGCGGCGCTGGCGCTGACATAGCTGCCAATGGAGCCAAGCTCCGTGTAGGTAATGCCCACAAGACAGTCCACAAGGTTCAGCGTGACATTGCGCTGCAGGCCTTTTCCCTTGATGTTGAGGTAAGGCATGGTGATGGTATCACTGGTGCCAAAGAGCCATGCAAGGCAGTTTTCCTCCTCGGCAGGGATCAAGGTCGTGTCCGCGCCACCCATAGTGGTGGCTGCCGAAGCCGCCGGGACCAGCACGCAAACGCACAGCGCTGCTGCCAGCACAAACGCCGCCGCGCGGCGCACAAACCGATGCAGATGTTTCAAAAGTGATCTCCTCCTGTTTTTTGCAGATTTCCGACCGTGTTTTTTACAGTGTACACAGCCTGCGCCTGCGGGCAAGGACTGGACTTTCGTTTTCACATCTGGACAAAGAAGAAACCGGAGGGGCCCTTTTCCCCGTTCGGGCTGCTCTCCGGTCTGATTTATAAGGTCTCCGGCCGACGACGCATGGCATCGTCGATCTCGTTCTCGATCTCCCGCAGGCAGTCCAGCAGCACCGGATTGAACGCCCCGGCCTCGCCGGTGCAAAGCATCTGCACTGCAGCCGCGCAGGGTACCGGCGGCTGGCTTCCGCTGCCAGTGGTCAGCGTCTCGTAGGCATCCGCAAGGCCGACCACCTGTGCCGCAATGGGGATCTGTTCGCCAACCAGCTGGTCCGGGTAGCCGCTGCCGTCGTACCGCTCGTGGTGCCAGCGACAGATCTGATAGGCTACCCGCACAAAGTCTTCGTCGCGGTAGGCATCCAGCTCTTCCAGCATCCGTGCACCCAGCAGGGTATGCTGGCGCATGGTTTCTTCATCCTCCGGCGTGCGCGGCTCCGGGCTGTTCAGGACCTGCTCCCCGATCTCCATTTTGGCCAATGTCGTGCAGCACCGAGGCCATGCTGATGGTACGGCGCATCTCCTGCGTCAGGGGGTTAAGTCTCGGTCTTTGCACCAGATGGTCCAGCAGCATTCCGGTCAGGGTGCTGATGCGCTGCACATGGGTGCGGCTCTCGCCGTTGCGTCGCTCCACCACCCGGCTCAGAATGCCGATCATCA
>ENA-OQHD01000769-OQHD01000769.1-human-gut-metagenome-genome-assembly--contig:-NODE-769-length-10661-cov-3.010917_pt1 | contig 10661 bp, 19 predicted proteins | sample MGYA00242560_ERZ504711 | MGnify/ENA primary metagenome ERZ504711 (study PRJEB26092, sample SAMD00036198) | human gut metagenome | host: Homo sapiens | study: EMG produced TPA metagenomics assembly of... | reverse complement strand
TGTTTACGGTGCGGCCCGCCAGGATGTGAACACGGTGGGTGGCTTTGCCAACTGGGTACAGGACGCGGAATATACGACCTGCCCCCACTGTGGGAAACCTATGAAATATCTGGCCCAGATTCAGTGGGATACGTGTTTGACTGTGCGGAGGGCACGCTCTATGTGGAATTCTGTCCAGACTGCCAAATCGTATCCATGCAGCATCAGCAAACCTGAGAGGAGACCTTGCCATGAGTTTGCCAAAGCGTGATGGCGTACATGACCGCTACTATCTGATCCACAAGCCGGACACTTCCCTGGAGGTGCTGGCGGAGGCGGATCTCTGCATTCAGGATGTGCTGAACGGAACCGCTCGTGAAAATCACTCCGCCTACCCGACTGTGGTGCGAAATCATAACGGAACACCCTTTCTCCCGGATCAGCTGCTGGAGCGGTATCTGACCGGGCTGCCGCTGAAAGGATTTCCCTGTGAGGATGCTGCCTCTCTCTGCGACGCCATGCGGCGGCTGGTGGGCTGGCAGGAGATCCGCTATACATTGGAGAAATACATAGAAAAGCAGGTGCAGGAAAGGTATTTTGAGGCTGGAGAAAAGAGGATGATTTTACGCCTTACCCGCCTTGTACTGTGTGGCCGGAGCTGCGGCCGGAGGATGTGGATGAAGGCCTGCTGCGCTTTGCCTGCCATGTGGCGGTCTGCCATACGATGTACGGGCAGAGTTTTGAATCCCTCACCACCGAGCACATCCTCGGCCTGGTCTCCCAGCTTCGCCCAGATATGGTGAAGCAGCTGAAAACAGCCGGCAGCGGCAAATTACCAAAGGACATCCAGCAGCGTAAGACGGAGCATTTCAACGCATCGGCCAATGATGCGTTTGCCACTATCCGCATCACCGCCAGGGACTCCACGGAGGAGTGCTATGCTGAAATCCTGGACTACCTGTGTGCGGTGCTGGAGCAGGAGGAATTTCCCCGCAGTTACTCGGTGGAGTTCCGTGGGAAGGAAAAACTCTATCTGCCCATTCCCGGCTTGCCCCAAAAGGGCGTCAATCAGCTCTTTGCCTGTGCTGTGCAGCACCCTGATCTTCATCCGGCTATGGAGCGATACGCTCGTTTGGCTATGCGGGAGTTTGAGTGGTATCAAAACCTTGCGGATGAAGCCTGCGCCATGCCTGGCACCTTTGCCGTGTTCGCCCTGGGACTGGAAGGGCCGAAGTGGTGGCGGCTGGTGTGCGATTACCTGGATCGATGTGATGACGAGCACTCCTCTTTGCAGGAGAAGTTCCTGCATATTCTGTTCAAGCAGTACGGGTTCACTGCCCAGTCCCTGCCGGTGCTGGTCCACGGAGTACAGTCCATGCAGAATCTGAAGCCCGCAAAGGAGTTCCGCGCCCTGATCGCCAATGAGGAGAGCCTGGATGCTCTGCTGGAGATCAAAGGGCATCTGGAACATTACCTGCCGGAAGAATCCGGCAATGACAAAAGGGCGCTGGCCTACCTGTGGCGTGATGTGCTCTGGGCCATCTGGGGCACAGCCTCTGAAAACGGCGGCAGCAAGGTCATCAAGACAGCGCCCAAGGAACTGAAAGAGAAATACCAGCAAGTATTTGCGTAAGGAGGGCTCTGTATGTGCGAGCACTGCCGAAACATTCAAACATGGAGAAAATTTGACGCCCCAAAGGACTATCTGGCCTGTATTGCTTACATTCAGCAGTTGGTGTCGGAGGGGGAATTTGAACTGATGCAAGAGGAATCCACCTGCCCACTGGAGAAGGTAAAGACAGAGGATGGCTGGGCAGACGAAATCATGGCCCACATGATCCGGTGCAAGCACTGCGGCCAGATCTTCACCTGTGTGGTCAACACCTGGCGAGGCAGCGAACACTTCAGAAAAGGCAAGGGATAACACAGAAAAGGCGGTGAAATGATGAATCAGACAGAAGAAACAAAACTGCTGGAGCAGATTGAGGAGTGGAATGATGCGGACGAGTTCTCACGATGTATTGAGGCCATCGAGGCTATCCCGGAGCAGGAGCGAGATTATTTGCTAACCGTCAAGTTGAGTCGGGCTTACAGCAATCTGGCGGTCCTGGGAGATCATGGAGAGCACGGAACCGACAGTGAAGTGGACGGAAATCTCATCCAGCACGCCATCCGACTGCTGGAGTCCGTTCGCACCCAGGGAGAAAACGACCCTTACTGGAACTCCCGGATGGGCTATTCCTGCCTGCTGGCATACAGCTCCGCAGCCATCGCCCATGAATACGCAAAACGCTGGCTGTCCCTGGCCCCGGATGACCCAGCCCGTCCCAAAAGCTGGTGCGGGACTGCGAGGAGTATCTGGAGGAGGCAAAAAAGCCTTGGAAATAGAATTTGAAAGAACGGGAGGAATTTATTCGGCGGGAAACTCCCGATGATGAAAAGGGGGTTATATGTAAATGAACAGCGAACAGATCACAACACTTTTTGCAAGAGCATTGGTACATTGCCTCGGTGCTCATCGGGGTCGTGATTTTAATTGGGGCGATCCGCAACTGGAACTGGCTCTGCGACCCCACTGGTACGCGGGATGCCCACCGCCACAGCAGAGGATACCGGCGGGTGGTGTTCTTCCTGCTGGGCGTCCTTTTGATCGTGGTGAGCATCTGGGGATTTGTGCTGAAATTGAAATAAGAGGTATATCTATGAAACTGAATTGTAAACGCATTGATTTTACATATACACCCGGCGAGGAAATCTTCAACTTTCCCGAGGAATCGGGACTACCCTTTGATCTTCGATGTAGAGGAAGAACTGACCGGCGATCCTGCTGCCATGGATGCGGTGGGAGAAATGCTGGATGAGGCGGAGAAATTGGCGGAGAAGGCCAAAGCCGCCATCAAAGCGGCGCTGGCGGACGAGGACAGCCGCTACCATAGCGTTGTGACATTTTTCATGGAGTTCCACCGGGACGATGTAGGCCCGGATATTGCGGCGGAACTTTTTCCGGGAATCCGACCCATCCAAGCTGTCCTTTGCCGAGATGGTGGACTTTTTGAAGCTCAAGCGGTTCGGCAGTCTGGTGGATGACGAGATGGATCAGCAAGTTTTCATTCTGGACCTGTCCTTCAATCCGGAGATTACTGACGAACTGATGGTGACCTACTTTGACTTGAACAAGGAGATTTTCTGTATCACCCATGAGAGCTGAGCGTGACTGACATACACGAGGAAAGGAGCAATCCCTATGAAAGCATTTGACCCCAATTACAAGCTGCTGGACGAGATATATCAAGACGATTACTATCCTGCTTTTTTGGTGGACAAGGTCAAGGACGAGCTTCAGAAGGTCATCGACCTGCTGGAGAACGGCGAAACCGACCCCGAAGTGGTACAGGAAACGCTGGACGAGGCGGTCTGCGGCATCAATGATCTCCAGGAGGAGTTTGACGAGAACGACAGCGAGATCGAAACGGTGGCACGGGAATGCATTGCGGCAACTGTGGCCTACATTCTGGAGTGGTTCAACATCCCCATCGACACCGAGGAGGCTATCCGGGAACGGGACTGGTGAGCCCTATGACAGAAAAAGAACTGGCCGTTTGTGATGAGTGCGGCAGCCTGTTTTTCAAAGGCTCCTCACAGATGATGGGGCTGTGCCCGGAATGTGCCCATATTCTCTATGGCTACCCGAATTGTGACCATCATTTTCAGGATGGCCGGTGTGTGAACTGCTATTGGGATGGCTCAAAGAGTGTGTACATCAAGAAACAGAATCAACAGGAGGAAACTGATATGCCTACAACTGAATGGCTGAACAAATACGAAGCAATCAAGAACAAACTGACCTGTAAAGATGACTTGGAGGCCCATTTCACAGAGAAAGTGATTGGGAACATGGCGGTGGATGTACTGGACATCGGTGCCGTCCATTTCCCACCGGGCAGATCTTCGCCTGCGATCCGCTGGTGGAGCTGGAGGACACTCTGCCGTTTATGCAGACCATCCCCGCCGGGACTTACCCCGTAAAGATCTGTGTGGTGCCCAGCGAACAATACGGCGACCGCTATGCCTGCGTCAAGGTGGAGGTTTCTCAGGAAAAGCCTGTCCGCTATGAGCTGGGCATGGTGGGCAACGAGGATCTGGACGAGGAATTGGGCGAGGACGAGTATTTTGGCTTTGGCGTAGACGCTGGAATGGGCTGTGTTGCGGACATCCAGACCCAGGCGGCCTTCAAGACCTACTGGGCCAAGCGGCTGGAGGAGGACCCGGACATCGACCCCTACAACGACCTGTTCTGCGATCTCCTGGAGGAAAACGCCAAAGCCCACCCCAAATATCAGGGAGACTGCGGCGACTGGCTCAACTGGACGGTGCCGGACACGGACTGCAATCTGCCCATCTTTGCCTCTGGCTGGGGTGACGGTTACTATCCCGTCTACTTCGGCTATGACGCAAAGGGCGAAGTCTGCGCCGTGTATGTGCGCTTCATCGACATTGAAGCCAGTTACAAAGAGCAGGAATAAGGAGGCGCGCTATGGAATTACCAAAAGCGGGCGCGGACAGTGAACTGGGAGAGCGGTGTCCTGACCTTAGACGGAGAAAAGCAGTTTGAAGTCCCGGAACTGACCGTAGAGATCATGGAGCAGCTGGCCGGTTACACCCTGGTGGGCTTCCATGTGAAAAGCTATCCGGTGACGGATGAACTGCTTGCCCCTTTTGCCGGACATAAAAGCATGGCCAACTTCGGCGTGGAGGACGGTGCGCTCACTGACGCCTGTTTCCCCGTTTTTTCCGCTATGCCCAAGCTGCGTTATCTGCTGCTGGACGGTAACGCCGCCATCCACGGCAGCAGTCTGTCCGCTCTGCAAGGCTGCAAGCTGGACCTTCTGACGCTCAACCGTACCGGGCTGGATGATGCCGGTCTGCTCCAGGCGGCCTCCATCCCCAAGCTCTCCCACATCCAGATCGACCATACCGCCGTTACCTATGAGGGCCTGCTGGCCATCGCTGGCAACAACCGCATCGAGCCAGTGGCCCATGTGCAATTCACCCAGGAGCAGATGGAACACTTCTTCCAGCTCCAGCGGGAAAAGGCCAAAAAGCCCGTCCAGCTGGATGAGCAGGCGGCGGAGGAATGCCGCAGGGTGCTGTCCGCTTTCTTTGCCGAGATGACGCAGTGGGAGCAGTACATGGAGCAGGCCAGGGGTTTGAAGGTGCTGAGGCAGTGCCCCGTCTGCTGACGATCTGGGAGAAATATGTGAGCGAAAAGCCCCGTCCGGGCTATCGACCTCTGGGCCTCTCATACAGCGCCCAGGGCACCTACAACGGGGAAGAATTCCTTGACGCAGAGCAGATCACCCAAAAAACAAGCTCTACATCTACACCAGGGAGAAAAACACCGGCTTTGACCGCCGCTTTCTTATGAAGCGTGTGGGCGAAGGCTGGAAGATTGATGCGGTGCAGGAGCGGCTGAACGGCTGGCAGCGCACGGAAGTGTGAGGCATCACATGGCTTGGGAATATGAAACCTTTGGCCCGGACGGTCAATGCAAATTGTTCGGTGTGAACATCTTTGACTACAACTGGCAAACCACCGGCAAGCGAGTAAAAGTCAAAGACCCGATCTATCATCAAGACCATACCTTCGAGGTCTGGCAGGTAGAGATTGATGGGCAGATCCACCGCTTTGCTGCTGGAGAGTTCTCCAACTGCGTATGGGGGATTTTATTTTAGAGAAAAGACGGATGAAAAGGAGTGTGTGGGCGCATGAGCCGAATCGTCGATAAACCCTACTTTACATACAGTGCATACAACGCCCTGACCTCTGGCATTCAGGTGAAATGCCCCAAGTGCCATGGCGCAGGTGTGGTGACAGCGGATGAGGATAACGCCTATTTCCGCTGTTTGAGTTGCGGCCATCAGGAGACCCGCGACCGGACGATCTACCGCTATGATGTCCATAACCAGTGCAAAAACTGCGGCAGATACTATCGGGTGGATATTGAAGATGAGGCAAAGCAGCAGTTTTCCGTTCTCCATGTGGCCTGTCCCTATTGTGGAACAACCATGTCAGGAGAAGTTCATAAAACAGCGGAGGCGTTTTCATATATTGGCGAAATCAGGGATGGGCGAGAACCTTATTTCAGGTTGGAACTATGGCTTTTTGACCTCCTTCCAGGGTAAGTCGGTCTGGGCACTCAACCGAGAACATCTTGCCTATCTGATCGGCTATCTCAGCGCCGACCTGCGGGAAAAGCCGCCGGGAGAGCGAAAATGACCCAGGCTGACCATCTCCCCACCTTCATGAAAACCGCAAAGAACCGGGAGCGGATCGTGAAGCTGCTGAGGCAAATGCAGGAGAAATGAGGATGGAACAGAAAGTAATTTACAACGGCCAAATTCTTACGCTGACTCACTTTTGGGCAACGGGAGAACCCTGCCTGTGGATTACCGACCCGCAGCAGATCGGGATGCCCAAATGGAGTTTGTGGGCGGATACCCAAATGAATACTGCATTTTCCCTGAAGAATCTGACGGAAACAGAACTGTCACAGATCACATCTCTGGACGGCGCTCCACTGGATGTGAAAGAAGAACTAAGCGACATCGAATGAGGAGAACACTATGAAAGACCTTTGCCAATACGGAAACCGACCGGAGGACGAATGGGAAATCTTGCCCTGGATACCTGACCCGCGTCCGCCCTTCAAAATCTGGGTGAAGCCGGAGCAGATTGCGCCATTCTTTCTCATTCCCCACCACCCCTATGCGCTCTCCCTTCTGCTGAAGATCAGTGACGGGTTCCGGACAGAAGAATTCTGCCGGCTGGGACTGACCGGCAGCAGCGGAGACTGGGAACGGCTGGTCCGGGGCGTGATCCGGGAGTTTGAGGAAAGCAATAGTGGTGAGGATCTGTTTCACTTTGACTCCGACGAGGATGTGTTCTGCGTCTATTCCCAATACATCGACGACCTGATGATGCTGGCCAAAATGATCCGGGCGGCCTGTGCCGATGAAAAAACGATGCGGACTTATCTTGGCAAGATCGAGTACATCAAGCTCTTTTGGGAGGGCGCACCGGAGGGTGAACCATCGGTCATCCTCTATGAAGTGGATACCGAAAATGAGCGGCTGGCCCTCCGCTCCATCGACATCTTTGCAGATTGCCGCACCCGTAACATCCCTGACCTTTACGACGGCGCCATCGAGATCACGCCGATCCCCACCGTGGAGGAATTGAACGCCCATGTCTGGGGCGAGGAATTCCACGCCTGCATCATAGAGCAGGCGGAATTTGAGGCCATCTGGGAAAGCCGATTTTATAGCGGAGCGTTTTGAAAAGCGAGGAATGACAATGGTTGAAATCAATCGTGTCTGGCTCAATGTGGATACAGACACCAACAAAATCACACTATTCAGCCGTCCCCGTGTATCCATCCGTGTAGATGAGTACATTTGGAGTTTGATTGAAGAAAATATCGTGAAGCCCCATAAGCTCATGCGAAGCGAAAAGCATAGGTATCTGCTGAAAACTTCGTTTGACCGATTTGATCCGGTGCGGCACCAATATTATCCACTTTCCCCGTACAACGGGCCGCTTCGGGAAGGCGTCAAGCCGGACAGCACAAACGGATGGTATCCCCGTGAGGACTTTGCAGACTCTGAGGAACGCACCACCTGGTTCTCTCCCGATAAAATCTGGACAAACTGCGGCAACAAGGTTCTGGATGTCAATATTGATGCCGCCAATGTGAGCGAGAGCATCAGCCCCCAGAGAATACGCAGACTTGCTGTTCGATGGGATTGGTGCTGCACTGGTGTTTAACTTCAAAAGGCTCAAGCGCGAGGAGTTTGATGAGCTGAAACCCAGGATCGACTGGAGCATGGTAGAGAGCTTTCCCTTTCCAGCAGCCTTTGAGGAGCAGCAGTACATTGGGGACGAGGGCAAAATTCATGTGTATTCCTGGGATGGCCGGCAGGAAACGGACCTTGTAGGCCCCTATTCCGTGCGGGAGTTGTATCTGGAGCATTTTGGAAAATAGTTGGGAGGATTCTGATGAAACAGACAGATATTTATACCGAGGCTCTGACCTGTCTGCGCTCCATCCTTCTGGCAGACCATCCAGAGTTCCAAAACTGGATCGACTGGTTGGAGCGGGACATTCAGGACTGGAACCAGCGGCGGGAGGTTGCCCACCATCTTCGGGCATACGGAGGTATGGGCTCGTTCAACGACCTGCCCAGTATGCGTGGAAATCACGACTATATTTTCGACTTTCTCAAGTCCGTGTGCTATGCCTTCGGCCATCTTTATGGCAAACGGGAAGGCATTTCTCCGGAGGCATTGATGGAGGAGTGCCTCCACGATGTAGAGCAGGCAGCCTATCACCCCCATAAGGCACTGAACCAAGCCATTGCCCAGCACTTGATGCAGGGCGATTTACAGGAAAACCTGGATAGGCTGTAGGAGGACTTGTTATGAACAAAAGACTATTCCGCCCCCAATTTAATCAAATGGAAACCACCGAGAAGCAGGCACTGATGGAAAGCCTGGCTGCTCGTTATAATATGACCTTTCTCGGTCTACATACCTTTGACCGCTGGGGCCAGAACTGCACCACCGGCATCTTCAAGAAAGATGGTCGGGAGTTCGTCTTTGTCCCCGGCGATACCGTCACCCTGGGCTGGGAGCAGTTTGCCGTGGGACTGAATCAGGAGAGCCGGGAGGAATTGGAGTATCTGTTCCGGGAATGGGAAATGGAACCGCAGAACCCGGAGGAGATGATCCGGGAAAGCATGGCTCCCGTCCGGCAAGCGGCCATTGGCCCCATGCTGGTGGGCCGGGAGTTGGAGGAAATTAACTGGGAGCCAGTCAAAATGGACGATCCCAGGCTGACTGCCCACCCTGACTGGCTGAAGGAGTTCCGGGATTTTGCCTGGAGTGACAGCAGCAGTCTTACCTTGCATCAGTCGGCCCGTATTGAGCGGACGGAAGATGGATTTCAGACCTGGATCTATAACCGCACTGATTACGATGAACTCCTTGCCATGCTGGAAAACAGGGGCTTCTCCCTGCCCACGGCGGACGAGTGGGCCTACCTGTGTGGCGGCGGGTGTCGGACCCTGTTCCCGTGGGGAGATGGGTTAGACTACTCCATGCGTCTGCGCTGGTTTGAGGACATGGATGAGGATGAGAACCGGCCCTATGACATGGAGGAACCCAACTTCTTCGGCCTGTCCATCGCCTACGATCCCTATATGCGGGAAGTGGTGCAGGCTGATAGGCTTACCACCTGCGGCGGTGACGGCGGATGCAATATCTGCGGTGGGCTGGGCCCATTTCTCGGTTTCCTACCCTGTTCGCCCCACTGTAAGCCAGAAGTGCAGGAGGACAATGAACTAAACGGAGATTATGACTTTTATCGGCCTATCATTCGGTTGGAGAACTATGATTGACAATAGAAGCTTGATACAAAATAAAGAAAGAGAGGTGCCGACATGGGAGCATGGGGCATAAAAGCATTAGAGCGTGACGAAGGGTTGGATGTACTGGACATCCTCAAAAATGAATATGTACCGGAGCATCCGGTAATGGATCTGGGCGAGATGATCGAACTGATGAAAGAGGAAGTCATGCTGGGAGCTGACTTCTCACAAATCGACTTCCTCTTTGACAATACTGCGATGGCTCTGGCGGAGCTGTATTTCCAATGGAAGGATAATGGCAAGCTGGACTACGATCATGAAGAAGCTATATGGGATAAAGTCACCGGTTTCACAGCATCCAAAGAAGCCCTTGCTTTCCTGCTGCGGCAGCTCACCGACATCAAAAACGAGGTGCCGGACGAGGACGGCATCCGTGAGATTGTGGATCTTTGGAAGAACGAGGACAGCGGTGAGATCGCTCCTGCGTGGTTGGAACACTTGAATCAGCTCATTGATCGACTGGATTCAGAACAGGAGGCACGACAAATGTATATCAAAAATACTGGGGCAACTTTATTGGCGGTTCCGATGACAGTCTGAACCTTGTGGCATTTTTAGAGGATCAGAAAAAGGAGGAAATCCCCCTCAGCGAGATTTTCGCCAAGATCGGTCTGGACAAGCAGAACTGGGACTTCCGCCAGACCGTGGAGTATCTGGAGTTTACACACTCCGATGGCGTGGAGATGGACTTCCACTTCGCCATTGATGTGGTCACCGATCTGGCCGCCATCCTGCTGGAGTGCAGCGTCAGCGGCAGTGTAAACCTTCAGGATCTGGACGAGTACAACACCCCCGTCCGCCGCATCCGCATCACCGCCACGCCAGAGGAGCATGACGCCATGAACAAAGCCCTGGCGGATTTTGCTCAGAACCCGATGGAATATGACCTCAGTGAGATGATGAACGACGAGGAGATCCAGGAGATGGCTCGGGATGTGGAGGCGCTGCGGAAGGAACTGTACGAGGCCGCTGGCCGCAACCGGGACTTTCATGTGAAGGCAGAGGACATGAAGAATCTGCTCCCCGACTGGGAGGAAGCCAGTGGCTGCATCGCCACCAACCGCATCACGGTGGAGGGCTGCAAGGTTGGCTACTGCTACCGGGAGAAGGCGGACGGCGACTGGGACAGCGGCTGGCGCTTCACCGCCGGTGATGAGAGTGACGAGTACATGGACGACCCCAACAACGCCGGGATCT
>ENA-OQHD01000768-OQHD01000768.1-human-gut-metagenome-genome-assembly--contig:-NODE-768-length-10671-cov-5.248862_pt1 | contig 10671 bp, 8 predicted proteins | sample MGYA00242560_ERZ504711 | MGnify/ENA primary metagenome ERZ504711 (study PRJEB26092, sample SAMD00036198) | human gut metagenome | host: Homo sapiens | study: EMG produced TPA metagenomics assembly of... | reverse complement strand
GAACGGTAACGCGGATACGGGGGATTGAGCGATTTTCTCAAGGGTCATCGTCTTGAGAAAATCCCGGCGTCGTTCTTCATTGTTGGACAGGTTAAAGACGACTCCCGTGTAACCCGGATCTCTTTTGGGAACATTTTGACGGACCGAAGATGTTTGTCGCAGCTGCAGAGGAGACACAGGATAATCTGACACAGGGACGTGGAGATGCTTATTGCGGAATGCTTAACGCAAGCTACAATCTGAAACTCAGAGGAGTAAAAGCTTACATTCCAGAGTATCCGGTAGGAACAGCAGAGGAATGTGCTGACATGATCCATGAGTTCGAACCAATCGCGAGAGCAGTTGTCGGATTAAGTGACTTAAAGATCATCAGCTTTGGACCGCGTCCGTTAAACTTCCTTGCATGTAATGCACCAATCCAGCAGCTTTACAATATCGGAGTTGAAATTGAGGAAAACTCTGAACTTGACCTTTTCGAGGCTTATAACAAACATGAAGGTGATGAGAGAATTCCGGCCGTTGTAAAAGAGATGGAAGAAGAGCTCGGAGCAGGAAATAAGAAACCGGAGATCCTTCCGAAACTGGCTCAGTATGAGATTACTTTGAAAGACTGGATCGAGGAGCACAGAGGATACAGAAAATACGTTTCGATCGCAGGAAAATGCTGGCCGGCATTCCAGACACAGTTCGGATTTGTTCCATGTTATGTAAACAGCCGTCTGACAGCACAGGGAATCCCGGTATCCTGTGAGGTTGATATTTACGGAGCACTCAGCGAGTTCATCGGAACTGTTGTCAGCCAGGATACAGTTACACTCCTCGACATCAATAATACAGTACCGGCAGATATGTATAAAGAGAGCATTGAAGGAAAATTCCCATATACACAGAAAGATACATTTATGGGATTCCATTGTGGAAATACAGCTTCCGGAAAACTTGCTTTCTGCGAAATGAAATATCAGATGATCATGGCAAGATCTCTTCCAATCGAGGTTACACAGGGAACACTGGAAGGAGATATCAAACCTGGAGACATCACATTCTACAGACTGCAGAGTACATCTGACAATGTACTTCGTGCTTATGTTGCACAGGGAGAAGTACTTCCGGTTGCTACAAAATCCTTCGGATCTATCGGAGTGTTCGCCATTCCGGAGATGGGAAGATTCTACCGTCACGTACTGATCGAAAAGAATTATCCACATCACGGAGCAGTTGCTTTCGGACACTTTGGAAAAGCATTATTCGAAGTGTTCAAATACATTGGTGTGCCGGTTGAAGAGATCGGATACAACCAGCCGAAGGGTGTAAGATATCCAACAGAGAATCCGTGGGGTTAATTACATAGAAAGTTATAAGCATAGAAAACGGGCAGAGAGCCGTGCCGGAAACGGCAAGGCTCTCTGTCTTTATACAGGAGGAACGACATGTTATTTGTAGGAGTAGATCTTGGAACATCCGCAGTAAAACTTCTTCTGATGGATGAGAATGGAAAGATCAAGAATATCGTATCAAAAGAATATCCGTTATATTTCCCACATCCGGGATGGTCAGAGCAGAAACCGGAAGACTGGTTTGCACAGAGTATGGAAGGGCTGAAAGAGCTTTTGGAAGGCTTTGATAAGGATCAAGTAAAGGGAATCAGTTTTGGAGGTCAGATGCACGGTCTTGTTGCGCTTGATAAGGAAGACAAGGTGATTCGCCCGGCAATTCTGTGGAACGACGGACGTACTGCAAAACAGACCGATTACCTGAATCGGGTGATTGGAAAAGAGAAGCTTTCAGAGTATACAGCAAATATTGCATTTGCCGGATTTACAGTACCGAAGCTTCTCTGGATGAAGGAAAATGAACCGGAGAATTTTGCAAAGATTGCGAAGATTATGCTTCCGAAGGATTACCTTGCATATCGTCTGTCAGGGTCTTTTTGCACAGAGTATTCAGATGCTTCCGGAATGCTGCTTTTGGATGTGGAGCATAAGTGTTGGTCTGCAGAAATGCTTGAGATCTGTGGTATTACAGAGGCACAGCTTCCGAAACTGTATGAGAGTTGGGAAGTGGTTGGAACTTTGAAAGCAGAGATCGCAGCAGAACTTGGCGTATCAGAGGATGTAAAAGTAATTGCAGGAGCCGGGGACAATGCGGCGGCAGCAGTTGGAACAGCAACGGTCGGAGACGGCAGCTGCAATATTTCTCTCGGAACATCAGGAACACTCTTTATTTCCAGCAAGAAATTCGGAGTAGATAAGAACAATGCACTGCATTCCTTTGACCATGCAGACGGCAATTATCATCTGATGGGATGCATGCTCAGTGCTGCTTCCTGTAATAAATGGTGGATGGATGAAATCCTTAAGACCAAAGATTATCCGGCAGAACAGGCAGGAATCACAAGGCTCGGCGAGAACCATGTGTTCTATCTTCCGTATCTGATGGGAGAGCGTTCTCCTCATAATGACCCTTCCGCAAGAGCAGCATTTATCGGAATGTCTATGGACAGCACAAGAGAGGATATGACACAGGCTGTGCTGGAAGGTGTTGCATTCGGACTGCGTGATTCCCTGGAAGTTGCAAGAAGTATTGGTGTGAATCCAGAGAGAACAAAGATCTGCGGCGGTGGAGCAAAGAGTCCACTGTGGAGAAAGATCATTGCAAATGTGATGAATATGAAAGTAGATCTGATCGAAAGCGAAGAAGGTCCGGGCTATGGAGCGGCAATCCTGGCAGCAGTTGGATGCGGCGTATTTGATTCGGTGGAAGAGGCTGCGAAGAAACTTGTGAAAGTAACAGGAACAGAAGAACCGGATCCGGAACTGGTGCAGAAGTACGAGGAAAGATATCAGGAATTTAAGAAATTGTATCCGGCATTGAAAGGAATTTATCAGGGGAAACAAGCATAATTGAACTCCAATAAAAAATCTCCCAATAGAAAATCATGCTCTAGAAGATATCTGAGCTGAAATTCTATTGGGAGTTTTTAAAATATCAATAAATCTTACGCTAAAAACAATGCATACAGTATCACAAGAATACCAAGCACGATTCTGTAATATCCAAATACTTTGAAATCATGTTTCTTAATATACCCCATCAGGAATTGAATAACGATAATAGAAGAAACAAATGCTGTTACCATACCAATCAGAAGAATTATTGCTTCTGTTCCGGTAAAGTTCAGACCAAACTTCACAAGCTTCAGAAGACTTGCCCCGAACATAACCGGAATCGCAAGTACGAAAGTGAATTCAGCAGCAACGGTTCTGGAGACTCCAAGGATCAAAGCACCGACAATTGTTGCACCGGATCTGGATGTTCCAGGGAAGATTGCAGCGATCAGCTGGAAAAGTCCGATCAAAAATGCAGTCTTATAAGTAAGTTCGTCCATACTGTTGATCTTCGCAGGTTTGCCCTTGTGATTATTCTCAACAATGATAAATGCGATACCGAAGACAATCAGAGCAATCGCAACGCAAGGGTAATTGTAAAACCATTTCTCAAACAAATCATTGAACGGCATTCCGATCACGATCGCAGGGATACATGCAACAAGGACTTTCAGCCAGAGGATAATGATATCCATCTTCACATAACTTAAAAGTTCCGTTTCCGGATTTCTTTTTTGCTATGTGCATGCTTTGCCTGGCGGCGTCTGACCGTGTGACTTCCTTCCGGTGCACCAAATGGGAAGATCTGGTTCCAGAATAAGATGACAACGGCAAGAATCGCACCTAACTGGATCACAACTTCAAACATGCTGTAGAATTCTTCGGAAACATCTAATTTCACAAATTGATTCAAAAGAATCAGATGTCCCGTGCTGCTGATCGGCAGCCATTCTGTGATTCCTTCCACAATTCCAAAGAGGAAGGATTTCAAAAATTCAATCATTCTTAATTTATACTCCTTTTTATTGATGGATTGCAGCTATACTAAGAGATTCTAGCATTAAATGCAATCATTTTTGTGCAGCTACACTTATGTTCTAAAGTGGCTCACGGTTTCTTATTATAAAACGTTGGCAAAAGATGTGCAAGAAATAGAAAGTATTTAAATTGTTAAATCGTCGATTTAAGAAATTCCTAATATTTTTCCAATCTATCTCTTAAAAACCATCAAGTATCATGTATACTATAGTTAGAACTTGATCATGTGATAATTATGTTGCTGCGCTGTTATTGGTGTCAGCAATTATCGAGGGGTATGTAAAATGTATAAAATATTAGTATGTGATGACGATAGAGAAATCGTAGAAGCAATCGAAATTTATCTTTCTCAGGAGGGATATCAGATTTTAAAAGCATATGACGGAATCGAAGCACTGGAGATTCTGGAGAAAGAGGAAGTGAATCTTCTGATCATCGATGTCATGATGCCGAGACTTGACGGAATCCGTGCAACATTGAAGATCCGCGAGAAGAACAGTTTGCCAATCATTATCTTGTCTGCGAAGTCAGAAGATACCGATAAGATTCTTGGACTCAATATCGGTGCGGATGATTATGTGACAAAGCCGTTCAATCCGCTGGAACTTGTGGCACGAGTGAAATCACAGCTGAGACGATTTAACGAGCTTGGCGGAACAGCACAGGAGCCAAAAGAGACGATTTATAAGGTAGGTGGCCTTCAGATCAATGATGATCTCAAGCAGGTGACAGTAGACGGAGAATTTGTGAAACTGACACCGATTGAATACAATATCCTTTTGCTTCTGATGAAGAATCAGGGAAAAGTATTTTCAATCAATCAGATTTATGAATCCATCTGGAATGAAGAGGCAATTGGTGCGGATAACACAGTTGCAGTTCACATTCGTCATATCAGAGAAAAAATTAGAGATCAATCCGAAAGATCCACGTTACCTGAAAGTAGTCTGGGGTGTCGGATATAAAATCGAAAAAGCATAGTGCGAACAGTAACAAAAGCACATGTAAGAATGGATAGAAAAAGCATATAAGAGAACATATAAAAATGCATAAGAAGGCATAGAAGAAAGGGTTAACAATGAAGAAATGGTACAGGAAGACCGTGACAAGGATAATCGTTCTTGTTGTGGCGATTCTTAGCGGAGCATTGCTTGTGACAAATTTGCTTTCTCTCCTGACACTGGCGGGTGGAATGAGTTTGTCACAGATTCAAAAGATGAATACACAGTCTTTTGAAGAATCCGAAGAATTCAGCAAGATGGTCGAAAGTTACATGTACGATGTACAGGAGAAGCTTTATCTGCAGAATCTTTTTGAAAGTGACGGCGCCTACAATCCGAAAAAACTGGTGGATGTAATGGAACTGTCAAAGAAGGGCAAGATTTCAGAAACAAATTTGTCAGGTGTCACGTACACCATGGAAGAACTGGTGAACTGGGGCGAGACTTACAGTGGGACAGATAACGACAATCTTTACAAACAGAATGGCGTGATCGTCTGTCAGAAACCGGACGGAAATTATTATTACTATTATATGAATGATTTCTTTTCTCTTGTAAATGCAGGAAAACTGCAGTTTCAGATGGGCGAGCAGGACAGAGATCAGTTCCTGGCAGGATTGCAGGCGGGCGAATTTACGACTTCCGGCTATTATACATTTCAGATTACAGATGAAAACGGTGAGCTGCTCTATACAGACTGCTGGAACTTTGGTCAGTCGATGATTGAAAAATATGCACCGGTCGGAGCGGATAATCTACTTCAGGTCGTGAATAACAATCCGCAGTTAAATGGAAGACTGACATTGGTTTATGATAATATTGCCACAGCATTGCAGACAATCTATGAAGACTGGCAGGATTATGAAGGCGGTTGGGATTATCTGGAAGAAGGGAATACCAATTTTACCTATCTGTATGCAGATGAATCGACAAAGAAGGTTACTACAAATAAAGCAGAATATGCAAATTATGCAGATGTAAAGAAAAGCATAGAAGACATGATAGAATCAGCGTCAAAGAACCCTGTGAAATATATGGTAATCTATCCTGAATTGAAAGATTTTAAGACGAATATGAACGTTTCTTATTCGGATCAATGGCTCAATACACGTTCTTATGGTTACTATTCCGGCGGAACAAAGTGGAAAGATGTTTTTGCAGTTGCAGTGGACACAAACTATCCGATCCAGGATCAGTTTTACCAGAGTAGCATCGAATATCAAAATAACATTCCGCATATGAAAGCGGCATTATATTTTATGATTTTCAGCAGCGTACTCTTTTTGATCACAGTAGTGTGGCTGACATTGGGTGCCGGAAGAAAACCGCAGGATGAAGAACTGCATTTGTTAAAGTTCGATTCCTGGAAGACAGAGATTGCTGCTGCAGTTGTTATTTTTGTCTGGGTGATTGGAAGTTATTTCATTTTTTGTAGCAGGAATCGATGGAATTCATATCTTATTTGATGGAATTGCAGGGTTGAGTAGTTCATACGGTGCTGTGGAAAGTAATACATTTATTCCATCATCCTATGTTCCGAATGTATATATGCAGACTTTAAGTCTCGGAGAATCAGTAGGTGCGTTTGCATATGGAACATTTACATTTACCTGCTTTTTTGCCGGCTATCTTAGTCTGGTAAGAAGAATTAAGGCAAAGAGTCTGTGGGAGAACAGTCTGCTTCGAAGCTTCGGTATATTTATCGGGAAAATATTACGAGACATGAAGCTTACAAAGAAAACAGCAGGACTTTTGATTCTTTATTTCCTGTTTCAGCTTTTCGTGCTCTGGGGTGGAGATTTCTTCCTGGTGATTCTGCTGCTGATTGCTGATGCAGTGCTATTCTATTACATGGTTGCAAATGTGATGGAGAAGAATCGATTGAGAAAAGGAATTCAGGAGATCGCTGCCGGAAATATGAGTTATCAGATTCCAATCGACGGACTGCATGGGGAGAACAAGAAACTTGCATTGATGATCAACGGGATCGGAACCGGACTTAACAAAGCAGTTGCCGAGGCAATGAAAAACGAACGTCTAAAGACAGATTTGATTACAAATGTTTCTCATGATATTAAGACACCACTGACTTCTATTTTGAACTATGTCGGCATCTTAAGACAAACAGATCCGGCGGATCCGAAAGTTCAGGATTATCTGAATATTCTGGAAGCGAAAGCACAGAGACTGAAGACATTGACAGAAGATGTAGTAGAAGCATCGAAAGTCAGCAGCGGGAATATTTCCCTGGAATATATGGATCTTGATCTGTCAGAAATGATCCAGCAGACGCAGGGTGAACTCGAAGAAAAATTCGAGGCGAGAAATCTGGCAATCGTCACAGATCTTCCGGCAGAACCGGCTGTTGTGCATGTTGATGGTAGAAGAATGTGGCGTGTCCTGGAAAATATTTACGGAAATGCAGCCAAGTACGCAATGCCTGGAACCAGAGTTTACGCGACTCTGAAAACAGATGATACAAAGGTAAGATTTTCATTGAAAAATGTTTCCGAGCATCAGTTGAATATTCAGGCGGACGAACTGACAGAACGTTTTATCCGCGGAGATATTTCCAGAAGTACGGAGGGAAGTGGATTAGGACTTTCTATAGCGAAGAGCCTTACAACAATGCAGGGCGGCACATTTGACTTGTATCTGGACGGAGATTTGTTCCGGGTAGATATTACATTTCCAAGAGTGAAAGTAAAAGGAAATGCTGCCGGAGTAACAGAGGAATTAGCAGAGAAATCATCAAGCGGTGTATCTTGACATTCTATTCGCGTTATGCTAACCTTTTTAAGGAATGAAAAGCAGTGATAAGCGAAACGCGATGAGGAAGAGAGTAGTCTGTAACAGATTCTACAGAAAAGTCCTGAAGGCTGTCAGGCCGGATGCTGAGAGGGATGGATGGAAGACAGATGAAGATGGCTTCTGAGCAGCGCAGATGAGCCTGAACAGAGTGATCAAGTGAGTTGTTTAAGCAGCAATCTTGAATAAAAACGATCCGGGCTTAGCCTGTGAAGGGATTCGCCCTTTATAGCGAAGAGTATCAATAGTGAGAAATGCCGTAGTATTCAAAGTGGTTTTGATTAACAAGCAGTTTTTACTAATGAAAGTGCAGATACTCATAGAGGTTTTCTTTCCGCGAGGAAGGAACGAAGAGAAGTGGTAACACGAAAGTAGGATTCGTCTTCTCAGGGATGCAAGTCTCTGGGAGGGCGTTTTTTAATATATTAGGTTCTTTCCTAATATATTAAAAACGCTCCGCTAGGGATGTTCCGGAAAATCCAGAAAAAATCGTATTAGTAATCACTGAAAGTTGAGAAAAGAATCCCACATTGTGGGAAAAGGAGGCAGAAAAATGTCAGAAAAACCAAAATATTATATAACAACAGCGATTGCCTATACATCAGGTAAACCGCATATCGGAAACACATACGAGATCGTGCTTGCAGATGCAATCGCACGTTACAAGAGAAGCCAGGGATATGATGTATTCTTCCAGACAGGAACAGATGAGCATGGACAGAAGATCGAGCTCAAAGCCGAGGAGGCTGGAATCACACCAAAGGAATTCGTAGATAATGTATCAACAGAAATCAAAAGAATCTGGGATCTGATGGATACATCTTATGACAAATTCATCCGTACAACAGATGAAGATCATGAGAAACAGGTTAAGAAGATCTTCAAGAAACTTTACGACAAGGGAGATATTTACAAGGGACATTATGAAGGAATGTACTGTACACCATGTGAGTCTTTCTTCACAGAGTCTCAGCTTGTAGATGGAAAATGTCCGGACTGCGGTCGCCCGGTTCAGCCGGCAAAGGAAGAGGCATATTTCTTCAAAATGAGCAAGTATGCGGATCGTCTGATCGAGCATATCAATACACATCCGGAGTTCATTCAGCCGGTTGCCCGTAAGAACGAGATGATGAACAACTTCCTTCTTCCGGGACTTCAGGATCTGTGTGTATCCAGAACATCCTTCAAGTGGGGAATTCCGGTAGATTTCGATCCGAAGCACGTTGTATATGTATGGCTTGATGCTCTTACAAACTATATCACAGGAATCGGATATGATGCAGACGGAAACAGTACAGAGCAGTTCAACAAGCTGTGGCCGGCAGACCTTCATCTGATCGGAAAAGATATCATCCGTTTCCATACAATTTACTGGCCAATCTTCCTTATGGCACTTGATCTTCCACTTCCGAAACAGGTGTTCGGACATCCGTGGCTGCTTCAGGGAGACGGTAAGATGAGTAAGTCTAAAGGAAATGTTCTCTATGCAGATGAACTCGTTGATTTCTTTGGCGTAGATGCAGTTCGCTACTTCGTACTTCATGAGATGCCATTCGAGAATGACGGTGTTATTTCCTGGGAGCTGATGGTAGAGCGTCTGAACTCTGATCTTGCAAATACACTTGGAAACCTTGTAAACAGAACTGTTTCTATGACAAACAAATACTTCGGCGGAACAGTAGAAGATAAGGGTGTTGTAGAAGATGTAGATGCAGAACTGAAAGCAGTTGTAGAGAATACTTCTAAAGCAGTTGATGCTAAGATGGCAGACCTCCGCGTTGCCGATGCGATTACAGAAATCTTCAATCTGTTCAAACGCTGCAATAAATATATTGATGAGACAACTCCTTGGGTACTCGGAAAAGATGAATCCAAGAAGGATCGCCTTTCTACAGTACTTTGGAATCTGATCCAGAGCATTTCTGAAGGGGCAAGACTTCTTGAATCTTTTATGCCTTCTACAAGTAAGAAGATCCTTGAGCAGCTTGGTAACGGACATGTAACAGAGAAACCGGAGATCCTGTTCCAGCGAATGGATCTCGAAGAGGTTATGAAGAAAGTTGAAGAACTTCATCCGAAGGTAGAAGAAAAGAAAGAGGAAGAAGCTGTTATCGACATTGAGCCGAAAGATGAGATCACATTTGAGCAGTTCGGAGCAATGCAGTTCCAGGTTGGAGAGATCATTGCATGTGAGGCTGTAAAGAAATCCAAAAAGCTTCTCTGCTCTCAGGTAAAAGTTGGAAGCCAGGTAAAACAGATCGTATCCGGAATCAAAGCACATTACACACCGGAAGAAATGGTTGGTAAGAAAGTTATGGTTCTTGTAAACCTGAAACCTGCGAAGCTGGCAGGCGTACTTTCAGAGGGGATGCTACTTTGTGCAGAAGATGCAGAAAGGTAACCTTGCACTGATGACACCGGGAAAAAGAAATGCCGGCTGGAGCAGAAATCTGTTAATTGAAATGTTTGAAAATTCAGACAATTACAACTAAAGCAGATAATAATAAAAAATATCAAAAAAATCAAATGAATATATTGACAAATTAGACGCCGAATGTTATTATATAACCATCAAAGAGAGAAAGAAATCTCCCAAAGATATTTAACTAAGAAGGCAAAAGTAACAGATGCCTGATTAGATTAAAAATACAAGTTCAACAGGAGGTCAGTCCCATGGACAGTATAGTTTCAGATTTTTATCAATATGTCAGTGGTATGATGAGTGAAGGTTCCTGTGAAGAAAGAGACCTTTGCCAAGCGTAAAAGTCCAGTAGAAAGAAAAGAAGATCAAAGATCGGAGAGTACGGAAACTGGAAGCAAAGAGAAAAAGATGAATCACTCATAGATGTATTGAATAAAAATACCGCATATAACATAGAATGAAAAATGTGTAAAGAAACATCGAAAGGACATGTTATAATCTCAGATTTGTTATA